>Ga0209702_10005857_pt1 | contig 16294 bp, 16 predicted proteins | sample FRY01_FD_187210 | JGI IMG/M metagenome (GOLD analysis project Ga0209702, IMG submission 187210) | Freshwater microbial communities from Lake Fryxell liftoff mats and glacier meltwater in Antarctica - FRY-01 (SPAdes) (version 2) | ecosystem: Environmental > Aquatic > Freshwater > Ice > Glacier... | reverse complement strand
AGCCTCGTCCAAAGGAAACGAAAGAGGACGAAATTGTCAGATTGCTAGCTGAGTCCTACGAAAGAAAGCTGACTAGGGCTGAACGCTCTATTGTCAACAAAGCTGAGTGGGCCTCTAAACCCGGGCCTATCCACGTCATTTCTGAGAAGAAAGAAGCCGCTAGAATGCCCGTAGGCACTCCCTTGGGTAACAAACAGCGTATCCAACAGTTCAAGGAAATGTTGCTTTCTCAGGAGAACGGGAACAAGGTTATCGGCAAAATCCTAGCTATTGCCATGAACGACGAACACCCTGGACAGTTAAATGCTTTGAAGATGTGTATTGATAGGCAACTTCCCACAAGTTTGTTTGAGGCAAAGGCTGGTGGGCAACGGACGGCTATCTCTATCTCGATTACAGGAATCAATGACGTAGCTACAGTTATTGAAAACGATACTGGGGACATTACGGATGTCTAATGTATCTTTTGCGTTACTAAAGTGGCAGCAATCCGTTATTGCGGACAAAACCCGTTTTAAGGTGGTAGTAGCAGGTCGAAGGTGTGGCAAGTCCCGTTTAGCTGCTGTAACCCTGTTGCTTGAGGGTTTGAACTGTCCTGCTGGTTCTGGGGTAATGTACGTCGCCCCTACGCAGGGCCAGGCGCGAGTCATCATCTGGAATGTCTTGTTGGAGCTTGGTAGGGAACTAATCGCTTCAAGCCATGTCAACAATAGTGAGATTACACTGGTAAACGGCGCTGTCATATACGTCCGAGGCGCAGATAGGCCGGATACGCTTCGCGGTGTATCATTGAGTTACGTTGTCCTTGATGAGTACGCAGACATGAAGCCGGTTGCGTGGGAGCAGGTTATTCGGGCATCTTTGTCTGATAAACGAGGCCGGGGAATGTTTATTGGTACTCCTAAAGGTAGAAATCACTTTTATGACCTATACCAATTAGGGGAAAACGGCACTGACCCCGAATGGAAATCTTGGAGCTTCACAACTGCCGACAATGAATTAATCCACCCTGATGAGATTGCCGCAGCCAAACGTACACTTTCATCGTTTGCTTTCAAACAAGAGTACCTGGCATCTTTTGACAACTCAGGTACTAACATTTTCCGTGAAGAATGGCTAAAATATGGTGAAGAACCCAAGCAAGGGCAGTATTCATGCTATATTGCAGTCGATTTGTCTGGTTTTGAAGGCGTTGGAGATAACGTTACTGGTGCTAAGAAGAGGCTGGACAGGACAGCTATCGCGGTTGTGTTCTTGAAAGACGACGGAAAGTGGTTTGTACGCAAGATTGAGCATGGACGGTGGGATGTACGGGAGACTGCTGTACGCATCTTGAAAAACATCCGTGATTTCCATCCTTTGTCGATTGGGATTGAAAAAGGGGCGCTATTTAATGCTGTTATGCCCTATTTGAGTGATTTGCAGCGGAAAAATGGTATATTCGCGCATATCGAACCCTTGACACACGGTAATCAGAAGAAGGAAGATCGGGTTATATGGGCATTACAAGGTATGTTCGAGCACGGTCGGGTTATTTTAAGCAACGAATGGGAGTGGGATAAATTCATAGATGAATACCTGATGTATCCTACTAAAAATGTCCACGATGACTTGATTGATGCGTTGAGTATGATTTCGCAATTAGTCGTTACATCATATAATGCTGGCGAACTAGACGACGAATATGAAGTAATCGACGATGTGGTTGGATTTTAAGGAATGAATTATGGCTACCAAAATGAGCGCAAAACGTAAGCAAGAGATCATGTCTGAGATTAATGCGAAACAAAAGCGCAGCCGCTATGACCCGTATTCCGAGTGGGGTTCAATTCAGGAAAATAAAGGTTCCGCTCAGTACCGTAGCATAGTAGAAGCCGAAGCCGAAGCGCTTTCGGGGAAGCTACGCGAACAATACGAAGCCGAGAAAAAAGCCGGTGGTGCTCGTACAGAGTCGTTCAAAGAGTGAAAAGAACTGGACTAAATCATGGACGCTTTGCTTCTGTCAAAACCTTGCGTGAAGTGTGGGGCACTTGTTTTAAGGACTTTTAATGGCTAATCAAGATATTTCTTTCGAAAATACCGGGCAGGTCATCGACCCTGAGTTAGATGTTTCTGCAAAGGAATTTCACGAACCCGATGAACATCAGAAAGAATTACTAGCTTTTATTATCTCGCATACTGATCGGTGGAGGGATCATCGAAACACCAACCACCTTGATAAGTGGAACGAATACGAACGCCTTTTCCGTGGCCAATATGATGCTGGCGACAAAACACGAGAATCTGAGCGTTCCAAAATAATCTCCCCCGCTACTCAGCAAGCTATTGAAACTCGACACGCCGAGATAATGGAAGCCATCTTTGGTCAAGGCGAGTTCTTTGATATTAAAGACGACCTGCTAGACGTTGATGGGAGTGCTGTCGATGTTGAAAAACTCAAAGCTCAGTTGATGGAGGACTTCTCACGCGACAAGATCAGGAAGTCTATCGACAGCGTTACTCTTATGGCTGAGATTTACGGAACCGGCATCGGTGAAGTAATTATCGGCGATGAGAAGACCTACTACCCATCAAGCCAGCAAATGGAAGGTAATCAAGTTGCCTACGGTGTTAAGGAAGATGACCGCTTCTACGTCCGTATCAACCCCGTTAACCCAAAGAACTTCCTGTTCGACCCTAACGGAACCTCAGTTGATGACTGTATGGGAGTCGCTATTGAGCGATATGTCTCTATACACAAGATCGCCGCAGGCATTAAGGCTGGAACGTATCTAAACGTGGACATCGACACGATGTACGAAGACGATTCGTTGGAAGCTACGCAAGAAAAAACAACATTCCAAGACCAGAAAGTATTGATCCTAACTTACTACGGCCTTGTGCCGCGTGAACATTTAACGGCTTTTGAAGATATTAACGGTGATGACGTTGGATATTCAGACATGGTAGAAGCCATTGTCGTTATCGCTAACGGTAATTTACTGCTTAAAGCCGAAGAATCACCGTACATGATGAAAGATCGCCCGGTACTAACGTATCAGGACGACACCGTTCCCAACCGCCTTTTGGGTCGTGGAGTAGCTGAAAAAGCCTACAACATGCAGAAAGCTGTTGATGGTTCTATGCGCTCACACATGGACGCACTTGCCTTAACAGTTGCTCCTATGATTGGACTTGACGCTACCCGACTGCCAAGGGGAGCTAAGTTTGAAGTTAAGCCCGGAAAGGCCATGCTATTCAACGGTAATCCCAACGAGATCGTCATGCCGTTCAAGTTTGGTTCGAACGACGGTCAAGCAATGGAAACGAGTAAAGAGTTCGAACGTATGTTGCTGATGGCAACGGGAACCGTAGATTCGGGTGGTCAGGTCAGCCAAGTCTCTAGGGACATGGACATGGCAACAGCCACCATGATTAAGAAGTACAAACGTACACTGGTGAACTTCCAAGAGGATTTTCTGATCCCGTTCATCACCAAAGCCGCGTGGAGGTACATGCAGTTCGACCCCGAACGCTACCCTTCAATTGATGTGAAGTTCCTACCTACGGCTACTTTGGGAATTATCGCCCGTGAGTACGAGCAGAAGCAATTGGCGTTCTTAATCCAGACTTTGGGAGCAGAATCTCCCATTACGCCTATTTTGATGGCTGGTGTGCTAAAGAACTCATCCCTGTCCAACAGAGAGCAAATGCTTGAACAACTAATGAAGATGTCAGCGCCAGACCCACAAGCGCAAGAACAGGCTCAACAGGCCGCGCAAATGGACAACGCTATGAAGCAAGCTCAGATTCAAGAAATCCAAGGCAAAGCTCAGAAACTGGCAATCGAAGCGCAACTTGCACCACAAGTCGCTAATGCAGACGTAGCCAAGATCGAGAAGCAAATCGAGCTAGAGATGATTAACGCTCAAAATAACATGAGACAAGAGGAAGTGCGTTCTACCAACGACGTAACCATCGAGCGTGAACAAGCCCAAGGTGAGATCGCGGTTAAACAGTACGAAGCAGAGATCAAAGCAAATAACGATGCACAAAAGCTAGAGTTTGAGCGCTGGAAGGCTGAACTAGAAGCTAGTGTTTCATTGAGGATTGCCGAGATGAATATGGTAGCAAAGTCTAAAGTACTATGAAACGACTAGCTAGGGGAGCGATAACTACCGGCGCGGGTAAGCTAGCGTACACCGTACCTACGGGCTATATCGCAGAGGTTAAGGATATAAATATCGCAAACACCACGGCAGGCGCATTAACTTGTTTATTGCACTTAGTTTCATCTGGCGGCACAGCATCCGCAAGCAATACATTACTCCCAACGGTAAGCATCGCAGCAAACACTTTGCTTCAATGGCAGGGTGGTCAGTCGTTGAGTACGGGTGACTTTATTCAAGTTATCGGCTCTGGCGCTGGACTGACGATGAATATCAGCGGCGAGGAGATAAGGACGTGAATACTGAGTTACAAAAATACTACGAAGACCGTTTCTCAATGATGGCAACCCCTGGCTGGCTTGCTTTGATTGAAGACGTTACTGAAATGGCTAAGATAACCGACAGTATCACTGGTATTACTGACGAAAAGAGCCTGCATTACAGCAGAGGTGAGCTTTCGATAATGAACTGGTTGCTTTCACTAAAGAGTATGAGCGAGAAAACTTACGAAGACCTAACCGAAAAGGATGAAAATGCGTAGTTTGTACGACTTTAAATGTCCAACTTGTGGTGAAGTAAACGAGAAATTGGTACATACCAACGTATTCTCAATTAAGTGCGAATGCGGCACTTACGCCACCCGAATGATGAGTTTACCCACTATTAAGCTAGACGGCATCAGCGGAGCTTTCCCCAGTGCTTACAACAAGTGGGCAAAGATTAGGGAAGATAACGCGCTATCCAAAAGTAAGAGGTCGTATGCTGAATAACTCTTACTAAAAAGAATTTATCGCATTTACCACAATTTGTGGTATAAATGCGAAAATACATCGGCAATGCAATTATGCACCGATGTTTTGTTTAACCTGAGAACCCTAATGGGCAGGAGATTAAGATGGCTGAAGTAATACAGGATATTGATGGAGAAGTTGGCGAATTTGAGGCTGTTGCAGAAATACAACAGCAAAAAGAACCAGAACCAGAGTATCAACCGCCCGACCGTTATCGCGGGAAGTCGGTTGAAGATGTGATAAAGATGCACGGTGAAGCTGAAAGGCTAATCGCACGTCAAGCACAAGAGGTTGGAGAGGTTCGCAAGTTAGCTGATGAACTCATCAAATCACAACTGAGTACAAAGCCGAAGGAAGAAACGTCTGAAGAAATTGACTTTTTCGAGAATCCGAAGGAGGCAGTTCGTAGGGCGGTAGAGACTAACCCTGACTTGGTTCAGGCAAAGCAATTTGCCCAAGAAGCGAGACAGGAACAGGCAAAGCTGAAATTGATTCAGATGCACCCCGACTTCTCAACGGTCGTAGGGGATACCGGATTCCAAGATTGGGTTAAATCCAGTCGGTTTCGGTCGCAACTGTTCAACCAAGCAGAGTCTTATGACGTTGATGCTGCACACGAGTTGTTATCCACCTATAAAGCGCTTAATGCTGGTAAACAGCAGCAAGCGGCTGGGCAAATGGCCCAGTCAGATAATGCAACCAGAACCAGACAGGTTTCGGCGGCTTCTGTTGATGTAGGTGGGTCTGGTGATATGTCAAAAAAGTCATTCCGAAGGGCCGATCTGATTCGTCTCAAAATGCGTGACCCGAACAAGTACGAGGCAATGCAGGATGAAATCATGGCTGCTTATGCTGAAGACCGAGTGAGGTGAACGTAACTGTTCATTAATGTTTTAAGGAGTATTTATCATGGGTATGGGAACCGACAACACCACCATCACGACATCCGACAAGTTTATCCCTAAACTTTGGTCTGATGATGTGATCGCCGCTTACAAGCAAAAACTTGTTCTTGGCAATCTAGTTACCAAAATGTCCTTCAAGGGCAAAAAGGGTGACACTCTGTATCTGCCTGTCCCGGCACGAGGTTCTGCATCGGCAAAAGCTGCAAATACGCAGGTTACGCTGATTGCTGATACCGCAACCAACATTTCGGTGCTGGTTGACAAGTGGTTTGAGTACAGCAAGCTGTATGAAGACATGGCCGAAATGCAAGCACTTGCCTCTATGCGTCGGTTCTATACCGATGACGCAGGCTTCGCGCTGGCAAAACGTATCGACCGTCATCTGCACATGCTCGGTGCTAGCGCCAACGGCGGCACTATTGCTACTGCTACTGCCCTGTATGAAAAGGGTGTTATCGGCGGCGACGGTTCTACCGCGTTCTCTGGTGCTTCTGGTGGTGGAAACAGCACCGCCTTGACCGATGCTGGTCTTCGTCGTGTCATCCAGACGCTTGAAGATTCCGACATTGACTCTAGCGAGTTGAGCTTTGTGATCCCACCCGTTGAGTCTAAAACTCTGCGCGGTATTGCACGGTTCACCGAACAAGCGTTTGTTGGTAGCGGCGATGCGATTAAGACTGGTCGTTTGGGTAACTTGTACGGTGTGGAAATCTTCACATCGACCAACTGCCCTTGGGTTCACGTTAATAGCGTGACCAATACGCAATCGGTTACTTTCTCGTCTTCTGCTCCTACTGGCGCTTCGTTTGTTGACGAATTCGGCGTTACGGTTGACTGGAATACGACTTCCCCAACCAGCACCAAGCACCGCGCTTGCTTTATGTTGCACAAAGATGCTGTTGCTCTTGCTACCCAGCAAGACATCCGCACTCAGTCTCAATACAAGCAAGAGTACCTCGGTACGCTGGTAACTGCTGACTGCGTGTACGGCGTTAAAGAGCTTCGCGATTACGCTTCATTAGCCGTTCTTGTACCTGCTTGACCTGCATAATAACCATATTCCTCCCATTCTTAACTGAGTGGGGGGTTTTTACATGATTACTTCATTCAAATGTACAAGGTCAGGGAACGTAGTTTCCTTCACTAACCAAGATGATATTGCAGGACTACGCAAACACGAGGGGTATATTGAGGTAAAAGAGATTGCAAGTGAGCATGTAAAAATTAAGACAGTTGGAACTCAAGAGCCGATAATCCAAAAGCGCGGACGGCCAAGTAAGGCGGCGATTATTTAAGGCTTCATTAACACAGAATACAATGGTTGAAATGCAAAACAACTACTTATCATCGCCGCGACAGCAATCAATGATGACGCAACGTCAGCAAATGCCGCGCCCTAACAGTTATCAGCAGATGATGATGCAGCGGCAAATGATGCAGCGCCAACAAATGCAGCATGGCTCTTCGCCACAAACGATGCAACAAACTGGACAACCACAGCCTGCGTCTGGAATGTTTGGCAATCAAAACCAGTATCAAAATCAACAGATGCAGCAACAAATGTATCAACGCCAAATGTATCAACGGCAAATGATGCAGCGGCAAATGATGCAGCGGCAACAACAGATGCAGCGGCAACAACAGAGTAGTGCACAGCAACAACCATTAACGTCTGATTCTGGTGGTGATTATATGACAGGTCAGGGTGGTGGCCCTACGACAGGTCAGGGCGTCAGTAGCCGCGATCAGGCTATAGGTCTCGGCGCGATGGCAGCAGGTCAGGCAGTGCCTGCGCCTATAGGCGTGCTCCTGTCGATGCTCACAGGTGTGCCGGTGGGCGCAATAAGTAGAGGACTCAACTTCGCCGGACAGACAACGGTTGATAGGCAAATGGGCGCTATGAGCGCGGCTGCCAATGCCATGGCTGCGGGGAATAAGACTAGTGTCGCCGTACCAGGCATCACCACCGTTTCCGATATGGACGGGAACATACGAACAGTGTCTAACGACGCCTCAATCGCAGCCGCCGACGAAGCCATGTTTGGGCCAGAAGCAAATTCTAGAGCGTATGGGCAGGCCCAGCAAGACCAGCGCGCAGCGGAGGCCGCAGCTCAAGCACAAGCTCAAGCTCAAGCACAAGCTCAAGCACAGGCACAGGCTAGAGCACAGGCTGACGCACAAGCCGCTGAGAACGATCGCATCGCAGCTCAAGCTCAATCCTATGATGGGGGCTACGTGGCGCATAACCCAGACTTCAATGACCCAGAGGGCACGGGGACACAGGGTGGTGGTGGTGGTAGTGCTGGTGGGGGTTGCGTTATTTCTACAGCATTGAACGAAAGTGGTCGGTGGACGATGCGCGAGAAACGTACCGCAGTGATGTGGTGTCACCGCGAGCACCATGACGGCTCTAAACGAGGCGCTATTTGGGTTGACGGCTACCACGTTTGGGGTGGGCTTATCGTTAAGGCTATGCGTAAGAGCAAGCGGTTTGCTGAGTACGCCAAAGTGATGACTGATGCTTTCGTAACACACGAGATATTAAAGCGTCCATCAGCGCGAGGTTGGTGTGCAAAGAATCTTTGGCTATACCCTGCAAGTTATACTATAGGGGCTATTAGATTTGTACTGGGTAGGAATAAGTGATGCAAGACAAACCAACTAACATGGCAACTCCTGAAGAGCGTGCAGAGGTAATGCAAGCCATTTCCTTATTGTCTCCCGTAGAGCGGGCTGAAGTTAGGCGAGAAATGGGCACACTGCCAGCAGAGAAACATGCGTCTATGATACGCGCCGTACTTAAAGTACCAGCAGAGAAGCGATCCGCAATGATAAGCGCCTTGATTAAACTGCCGGAGGATAAACGTGCATCTGTAATTCGGCACATGGTAAGCCCGGCAGACCAAGGATTTAGGGGCAATGATAGCGGAGGCCCAAGTAGAGGTTATATAAATAAAGGTATGCTCACTGGGCCTAACCCGCGTGAACGAGCCGATGGCTACGGCGCATAAGTAATTTAAGCGCTCAATGAATTAGGAGTGAAAATGGACTGGTTTAAAAATCTTTTTTCGGGCGGTGACAGTTTCGGCGGTGACTGGGGCAGTAACTGGCTGAGTGACTGGTGGGGCGATTCATCTCCAGACGCTTCCACCGGCTACGATTGGGGCGCTCTTGACCAACCCGTTTACACCCAACCTTTTTACGATTGGGGTGCTCTCGACCAAATGGCAGGTGTTCCGTATGGATCGACATACGACAGTGGCGGTTACGGTGGTGGATACGATGGCTATGGTGGCGGATATGATTGGGGTGCTCTTGACCAAATGGCGGGTGTTCCGTACGGCGCAACGTATGATGGTGGTGGTTATGGCGGCGGATATGATGGCTACGGTGGCGGATATGATTGGAGTTCTCTTCCTATCAGTGCTGGGGGTGGGTTATTCGGTGGGTTTCAAGACTTAACTGGTATGACTAGCGGCGGTTTACTATCAACAGGTGCTAATCTATTTGGTGGTTATTTACAGGGTAATGCAGGAAATAACGCTGCACAAACTCAAGCTAACGCACAACTTGAAGCCGCCCGAATTGCTGCTGATGCGGCCAAGTTCCGCCCAGTAGGAGTTTCCACTAGATTCGGTTCTTCACGCTTCGGCTTTGATAATCAAGGTAATCTGAGTTCTGCTGGTTACGACCTCTCACCCGAAATGAAGGCACAGCAAGACCGGCTGATGAACATGTCAGACCGTGGATTAGGCCAGTACGAAGGTGCATTCGACGCTACTCAACCAATGGGCGAAGCAGCAGGACGGATGATGAGCTTGGGTAATCAATACTTAGGAACCTCACCACAAGAACAAGCCCAAAAGTACATGGCTGAACAACAAGCTCTACTTTCTACAGGCCGTGAGCGCGACTTCTCGCAACTCCAAAACACCATGTTCAACCGGGGCAGAGGTGGATTGGCTATGGGTGGAACGACTACAGGTATGCAGGCGGCTAACCCACAAATGGAAGCCTTCTACAACGCCCAACGTCAGCAAGACCTCGGATTGGCAGCACAAGCCACTCAAGGTGGTATGGACTACGCCAAGTTCGGTTCTGGCATGGTAGGTGCAGGTGGAGACATGTTGCGAGATCAGTACAAAACTCAAACCGCAGCCTACGACCCGTACAAGACCGCACTCGGCGGCGCAACGTATATTGAAGGTCTTGGACAAAACGCTATGGATCAAGGTGCTAGCCTTGGCTCAACAGCTACGGCTGCTAACCGCGCAGCAGGAGGCTTGCTACAAGGTGGTATGCTAAGTGCAGCGAACACCATAGGTACTACCGCACAACAAGTTGGTAGCCCTTGGGGTAACATTCTGCAAGGCGCAGGACAGGCTATGCAGACTCAGGAGATGCCTAGATTTAACGCATTCACAGGAGCACCCCTCTAATGGCTGAAACACTTTTTGGCCCGAATCCATACGACATTCGGCAGCAGAGACAGGCGAATACAGACGCTACGGCGCGCAAGTTCGCAGAAATGAACGCAGCCCAGCGCGGTGCTATGGGCATGTTCCAAGGCGGTGCTGGTCTAGGCCGTATCGTTGGTGGTGCAATGGGCTTGGTTGACCCTGTAGAGGAAGAAGCCAAAGCCACGCAGAATGCTGCACAGGGTATCAACTTTGAAGACCCAAAATCGCTGCGTGATCTTGCTGGGAGGCTTCGTCAGATCGGAAACCTTAACGGAGCGATGGAGATTATCAAAAGAGCAAATAATATCGAGGTTACTCAAGCAACAGCGAAAAGGGCTATTGCAACGGATGACCGCGCAGAACGTAGGTTGGCGTTTGAACAAGACGAAGCACACGGCTTAAAAGTTAAAACACAACAAGATGCGGCTGACGCAAAGGCGCAGGCTGCGATTGATAAAAAGGAAGCGACGATTGCTGCGCTGGAACAAAAAAGCGAGAACGAAAAGCGCCGGTCTGAGGACAATCGGTTTTCAATTGAAGAACGAGCAGCGGCATCACGACAAGCCGACGCTACCAAAAGGATGATTGCTGGTCTACAGAACGCTGTGCAGAAGGCGCGAGTTGACGCATCTATACTTGCGTCTGGCTCAAAAACAGATCTCGCGGCTGAAAAGAAAGCAGACAAGCAAACAATAAAAGATAAGTACGCAGAAGGATTTAATACATCAATTGATTTTCTTGAGCAGCAATATATTGAGCTTAACAAATTAGGTGGAATAGTAAACCCCCAAGCAAGCACTATTTCTAATTTAGGATCAAGGATTGCATCTTCTTTTGTTGGTCAAACTCTTGGAGGGATGGTTGGAACAAAAGAGCAAAAACTTCGAGACGACATAATGGGGACGATACCCCTGCTCGTTCTTGACATTAAAAATGTTACTGGTGCATCTGCTCAACAAATGAACTCAAATATTGAGCTGCAAAACTTTTTACGCGCCGCATCAGACCCGAAAACTAACATAGAAACTGTACTAGTCTTACTAAAAAACTTAAAGACTAAATACACAGGAGCAGCAAAAGGAGAGAAAAGCCAATCGCCCGCCCCTAAAGTAGTCAAATTTGGAGACTTGAAATGAATGTTGAACTTCCAGATGGGACGATCATAGAAGACATACCTGATGGTATGTCAAAGGCTGAATTGACCGCTAAACTAAAAGCCAATGGATACAATGTGTCCAGCTTAGAGCCTGCCCCCAAACCAACAATGGGCCAGATGTTCAAAGACGAAATGCTTACTAGTCTGCCCGGAGGCATGATGCGAGGGTTTAAAGACATTATCGATACTGGTGCTGGGTGGCTTTCAAACTTGGGCGGAGACAAAGAAGCGGCGCGTATTAGAGCCATGAATGAAGCAGGCAAGGCTGACTTTGCTAGAGCGCAAGAATCTGTCGGTCCTGGTGGTTCAGACATTTCCCGCTTTGCCGGACAAGTATTGGGTACAGCACCAGTGGGCGGCGTTCTTGCCAAAGGCGCAAGCATGATCCCAGGCATGGCCCCCGCTGCTGTACAAGCATTAAAAACTTGGGGGATGAATACAGGGCTAGCTCCGAAGGGAGTTGCACAACACGCGCTAAATACCGCATTAAGGGTTGGTGCTGGTGGTACTGTCGCTGGAACCGCAGGTGCTCTTATTAGCCCGGATGACGCATCTACTAGCGCTGGATTGGGGGCTGCTGCTGCTGTTGTGTTGCCCCCTGTGCTTTCGGTGGGGTCTAAGGTAGCCGCCCGTGTATGGGATGCGCTTATGGGGCGTTACGGTGCTGTGAGGGCTGGACAAATAGCACGGGAAGCCGCTGCTGGTGATTTGGCCGCTATCAAGGCCGCTACTGCTGCCGCAGGGGATGACCTGACGGCTATACAAGCAACTGCTGGGATTAAAAATGAAGTGTGGGACGCGCTTGGTGATTTAGCAAAGCAAAACGACAGGGCAAGCTACTACGCCCGCCTCGCCGCGCAGACAAAAGCCGATCAGATTGATACGATGCGACGCATTGCAGGAGCGCCCACTCAAACCGAAGCAAGACTAGCTCAAGCAGACACAAAGGCAAGTTTAGCTGGATACTTGGGGCCGCATTTTGAGACGGAACTAGCTGCCGCGAATATTGCAGGACAAGCCGGGCCGCGCTTGCAATCACAAGCAGACAGGCTTACCGGAGCAGCAACCAGCAAAGTTGAGGATGTTAGGAGACTAGGAACGGCTGGAGAGACTGCTGAACGTCTTGGTAATTTTGGGCGGCTAGTATCACCAGAAAGCACTAGGACACCACTAGACCAACGAATGATGGGTCTTCCACCATCTCCAGAACGCTATTCTGGCGGCAGGATGCGACTTGACGAGCAAATGCCGGGTGAACCTAGATTGCCCGGACGTTATTCCTATGGGCAAGAACTGGCTAATTTGGCAGAGCGTAAGGGACAGGGTGCGGCTGATGCGTCATTAATAATGGGGGAGGGTGCGCGTTTTGCACAATCCCAAGCTGATAGTCTTGCCGCGTATGGTTTGAAGCCACTCAACGTAGGTAGCTTGATAAACAGGATAAGCGCCAAATTGCATGACCCGAAGATCGGGACAAACGTGGATACAAAAAAGGCGCTACGCATTGTTCAAGCCCAGTTAGAAGAATGGACGACAAAAGGTGGGGGGCAAATTACAGCCGAAGCAGTTCACGGAATCCGTAGGAACTTGAACAACACCATCGAGAGAACTCTTGGCGCTGGCGACCCAGTATCTCTAAAGGCAGAGGCGGCGAAAATTGGGATGAGCATTCGCCCGATGCTGGATGACGCTATTACGAATGCTGGTGGAACAGAATGGCGCAATGTTGTGAGTTCATGGGCAAAGGGCGAACACGTTATCAGCCAGAAGGAAATGGGCGCTAAAGCCCTAAAGATGCTTGAAGAAGACCCCAAGAAGTTTATCGCCCTTGTCAGAGGCAACGCGCCAAAAGATGTTGAGAAAGTGTTCGGCCTTAAAAAATTCAACCTCGAAACGGAAATGGGAAGCCAATATAGCAAGATGGATGAAATAGCTTCGCAGCTAGAACGCGATCTTTTGATTGAACCAACTACGACTGGTTTCAAAGGTATTACGGGAATCATCAAAGAACACACGCCCACTTTCAGACTCTGGAATGTACTTGACCCGCGCATTGCGATAATGAACAGGGTTCTTACGGAAGGCGAAACACGTATCGGTAAAGACACAGCCAAAGCACTTTTAGAGTCTATGAGAACTGGGAAATCGGCAAGCAAAATTCTTAATACTTTCCCCACTAACGAACGTGCTGGCGTGGCTAAATTTATGTCTGCTTTGAGGAAATACGGGCCAGTAGGTATAGCTAACTTAGCGCACCAACAAGATCAAATCGCCACTGAGGAAACCCAATGAGCACGTATCTACAACTTGTGAATGATGTTCTGATAAGACTGCGCGAGTCGCAAGTTCCTTCAGTTACAACTACGCCCTATGGACTATTAATATCAAAATACGTCAACGACATAAAGCGTCAAGTTGAGAACTCTTGGAACTGGGATGCGCTTATATCTACATTAACACTAACTACAGTAGCGTCAACTTCTGAATATATTCTTACAGGTTCTGGTACTAGGCATAAAGGTATTAGCGTAAACAACACAACTAATACCTACCCATTACACAATAGACCTCTATCGCATATTCAGTATTTACAACAAGTAGGAACGACTACTAACGGACAACCTTCGTACTATGCCTGGAGCGGGTCAAATGGAACTGATAGTAAAGTAACTTTATTTCCTACACCTAGTTCGGCAGATAGTATCAAATTCAATATGTACATACCGCAGATTGATTTATCTGCTGATGCTGACATATTACTTGTACCAGCAGACGCTGTTATAGCGGGTGCTTATGCTCGTGCGCTTATCGAGCGTGGTGAGGACGGTGGACTATCAAGCGGCGAAGCCTACGGAATTTATAAAGGAATTCTCGGTGATCTAATTGCTTTGGAAGCAAACCGTTCAAACGATATTGACTGGGTTGCAATGTAATGGCAGACCCAATCGTTCCATTCGCGCTTTCAGCACCTGGCTTCTATGGATTAAACCTAGCAGACAGCCCGGTAGAATTATCGCCAAACTTCGCCTTAGAAGCGAATAACTGCGTTATCGACCGTGCTGGACGTATAGCATCACGGCAAGGTTGGACTAAAGCAAACACAACCTCTACAGACCTTGGAACAGAGTTTGTTGAGTGCATGGGTGAACTAATCGAAAACAGTGGTACAGCAACAACACTTTGCGCTGGAAACGGATTTTTATTTAAGTTAGCTTCAGGTGCTTTAACAACGCTTACTTACGGTGGCGGTGGAGTAGCGCCGACGATTTCAGCCAATAACTGGCAGTTTTGCCAACTTAACGGAGTAGCGATATTCTGGCAAGAAGGCTATGACCCACTTATATACGACCCCGCAGTGTCCACTACGACATTCCGCAGGCTTAATGAAAAGACTGGAACTGTTGGTTCTATACCTCAGTGCAATGCTTCAATAAGCGCCTTTGGCCGGGTGTGGGCGGCTGGTACAACTTCGGATAAACAGACAATCGCCTTCTCTGACCTACTGGCTCCGCATATCTGGTCAACGGGAACTTCGGGTACTTTAGACGTATCAACCGTATGGGCGAAGGGTGGAGACACGATAACTGCATTGGCTTCGCACAACAACTACCTTATCGTGTTCGGACGCAAACAGATTCTTATTTACCAAGGTGCTACGTCCCCATCAACAATGATGCTTTCCGACACTATCGTAGGTGTAGGTTGTATCGCAAGAGATACTATTCAAGCTACCGGAACTGATTTATTGTTTTTGTCAGACGCAGGCGTACAGTCATTACAAAGGGTGATACAAGAGAAATCTGCACCCGTAGTACAGATAAGCGGTAATGTACGAGAGGACATACAAGCGTATGTAACCGCAGAATCAGGGGTTATTAAGTCAGGGTTTAGCGCGGTGCATCAGTTGTACCTTTTGACCTTTACTACGGCTAATATAACGTACTGTTTCGATACTAGAGCGCCTCTACAAAACGGGTCTTTACGGGTAACGGTATGGCCGCAATACACATCGAGAAGCTTTTTGGAGACAGTAGGAAGGAAGTTCTACATCGGGAAACCCGGAGCAATTGCAGCTTACGGTGGATACATTGACGACACTTCTACCTACCGGATGACGTACTTTACATCGTGGATAGATTTCGGAAACCCTATACAAACATCCATATTGAAGCGTATCATTGCAACATTGATCGGCGGCGCTCAAAGGGACGTTGTTTTCAAGTGGGCCTATGACTTTAGCCGAACGTATTATTCAAGTGTTGTAAACATTGGTGGGGGTAATACTGCGGAATTTAACATAGCAGAATATAATGACGTTTGGGAGTACACGCCGGGGGTAGAGATCAACAGATTACAGGTTCCTGGTGCAGGTAGCGGTAGGGTATTGCAGTTTGGGTTTGACACAATCATCAACAATCGACTCATTAACGTGCAAAAGATCGAGATATACACTAAAGAAGGCCGAATATGAGCTACATCAAGATAACGGATTTCGCGGTAAAGGACGCGCTGCTCACCGGCAACCCCGCAAAGGTTGTTGTAGGTAGCGAGATCGACGTTGAACTAAACGCAATCGTTACTGCTGATGCTCTTAACGTAAAAACTACCGGCAACCAGAATATCGCTGGAGTAAAGACGTTTACGGGTGCTTCAGCAGGGCTAACAGCCGCAGCAGGGACGAACACGACCCAACTGGCTACAACCGCCCATGTTTTTGCTGAACGCGCTACAGCTTTAACCCTGACCAACAAAACCCTTACCACAGCCGTTTTAAACGGAACTGTAACGGGAACCAGCCAAGCCACGGCAAACACCGCCAGTACGCTTGTTATGC
>Ga0209702_10005856_pt1 | contig 16299 bp, 21 predicted proteins | sample FRY01_FD_187210 | JGI IMG/M metagenome (GOLD analysis project Ga0209702, IMG submission 187210) | Freshwater microbial communities from Lake Fryxell liftoff mats and glacier meltwater in Antarctica - FRY-01 (SPAdes) (version 2) | ecosystem: Environmental > Aquatic > Freshwater > Ice > Glacier... | reverse complement strand
CCCGTCGCCAAGCTTGCACCCGTAGCCCAGATCGCACCGGTGGACAAGCGTGCAACCGTCACCTAGAGTACAATGGTTGCCCAGCTTGCATCCACTGCCGATCTTAGAATGCGCAGGGAGTACAGTCCCCGCCGGGATGTCGGAATACGCGGGGACAATCCAACCTCCTGCTATGCTCGTTTTATATGTTTTGTTCATTGTTTTATTTGAGTTCCATCAGTGTTTTAATCGTTCCCAGCTCGCACGGTTTTCCAAGTGTGCAGTCGTTGCCTAGGTGGCACTGGTCGCATAGAATACAGTAGTTGCCTAGTTCGCACCGGTCTCCAAGCTTGCATCCTTTGTCTAGCTTGCACAGGTTGCCTAGGTTGCAACAGTCACCCAGATGACACCCGTTGCCTAGTTCGCACTGATCGCCAAGCCTGCACCAGCTACCCATCGTGCACGATTCACCTAGGATGCAACCGTTGCCTAGTTCGCAACTGTCACCCAGATTGCACAGGTTGCCTAGGTTGCAACCATTGCCTAGGGCGCAGTATTTACCCAGATTGCACAGGTTGCCCAGGGCGCAGTATTTACCCAGATTGCACCAGTTATTCATCGTGCACGCTTCACCTAGGATGCAACCGGAGCCTAGTTCGCACCAGTGGCCAAGCTTGCACCGGTCGCCAAGAGTGCATCTGTCTCCAAGCTTGCACCAGTTGCCAAGCTTGCACTTGTCGCCTAGTTCGCACTCTTTACCTAGGGTGCATCTACTGCCGAGTTCAGAATGCGCGGGGATAACGGTTCCCTCCGGGATGTCGGAATACGCGGGGACAATCCAGCCCCCTCACTATTGATTTTGTAAGTTTTCATTGGTTTGGTTGTTCTGTTTGAGTTGTTCCATCAGTGTTTTAATTGTGCCCGACTGCGTCTCTAGTTCGTCGAAGGCTTGTTCAAAGTCTTTCTCTTCGACAAGGTAAGAGATGTTAATCAGTTCTTGTATAAAATCGCCAAGGTCCGTGACGAATTGTTGTTTTTGTTCTGCTTTCATAGTGTTGGTTACTAGCTACGCGGGGTCTGTTATAAAGGGGTTCGGTATTACGTCGCGGATCTCGCGACACTGGGCCGCATCTGACGCCCCTGCCGCCCACGCTGCCCGCGCTGCCCCTGACCGCGCTACCCATGACCGCACTGCCCCTGCCGCACGAGCCGCCTCTGCCGCCGCATCTGCCGCCGCACATACCGCCACGCCCACACCTACCTCCGCCCATGCCGCCCGTGCTGCACATTCCGCCGCCGCCCATGCCACTCGTGCCGCACCTGCCGTTTCTCTGGTCGGATTGGCCAACCACGCTTTTGCGGCGGCTGCAGCCTCCTGGGGCCGGGTGTCGGCGGCGGGGGTCCAGTTCTTCATCGCACCCTCGGCAAATCTTACTGCTAGGGTTACGGCCTCCGGCTTTGTGAGTGGGCGGTAGTGCTCCATTATCCAGAAAAGCCAATCTGGACGGGTGCATTCCTCCCAGACCTCGGCCATATGACCGAAACTTAGTGCGTATTTCCGGCCCTCTCGACAGGGTTTATACGTTTTGCAGAATTGTGACGTTTTCATTTTATTAGTGGGCACCCAGAAACCCGCCACCCTTTTTATGGGGTGGCGGGGTGAGGGTGGGTTGGTTGGCTGGTTACGGGGGAAGAATGCCCCCTTCAGTGATCTTCCGGGTAATCCCTGATGATGTATTCCTCCGTTTCAGACTCAGTGAGAACCACACCCCCATTCTTGGCCGCTTCAAAGGCTTCGGACGGGGTTCCTGCATTCACTAGGATGTCCTCCCGTTTTGTGGTTACGCGCTCGACAACAACTTGCCGAACTCGCGGGGTTTCGTTAGTATCGTTCATAATTCGTTCATTTATCGGTGTTTGCGGGGCCGCAAAAGACGCTGCTGGACAATCGCTGCCCGCTGTGGTTTCGATGTTATTTTCTGATTTCATAGTTGCAGATGTTTTTAAAGTTCGCCCTCGGCAGCGATGCCAGAGCTAGGCGTTCGCTTCAAAACATTGGTTGAGATACCCAATCGCTCGGCAAGCTGCCTCTTCTGCTTGTTCAAGTGTCGTGGCAGGTGGGGCTTTCGTCCAAATTGCCTCGTTCAGCGCCAACTTCAATCCTTCCCAATCGGGATCTCCATGAATATAACAAGGCGCTGTATGGGACGCCGAGGAAGGTGGCTCGCAAGGTTTCAGGCTGACGGGCTCTTTATCCATGTTCGGAATCGTTGGTTCTGGGTCGGCGGATGCCATCGCTATTGCGTTAGCCTCCAGAATAGCATCCCACTTTTCGACGGCCATTTCTGCGCGGCTTTTAGCCCAGTCTTCGAAGTCGTCTTTATCCATGCCTGATTCCTGATCGAATGTGTAGCCCTTCTTGTCCGCCGTATAGCGTAGGACGGGGACGAGGTATCCCTTTGCAAAGGCTAACAAGTCCGGGGTGGTAATTCCCGCCAAGCTCTCATCTTCGGCTACGGGTTGGGGTGATTCGGAATCGTTTTGGTGTGACATGATTTTATTTTGGTTCGGGTGGTGGTGCGATCTGGTAGGCTTCCTGAAGGTCAGGCATCACCACTCGGAGTCCTACATTTTCGGTTGTGATCCGTCTTATTTCTTCGATGAGTTCTCCCACCACTTCCGGGGCAGGCGCATCGAGCAGGTGACGGCATTGATCCATTTTATCTAGTTTTTCTTTTGTTATCATAGGTTCTTGGCGTTCGACAGATTCTGGAGAACGTCCATTGACGAGGCGTAGTTCCCTTGCCGGATACACGCCGCCATAGGGCTGCCCTCGTTTTTGAGCGTCCATGGTTTTGATTTATCGAGCGTGCATAGAAGCTGGCTTTCGTTGATCGCGCCCACGAAAAATCGAGCGTCGGCGTTCTCAACCTCATCCCCAATGCGGACGCGGGTGCCTCCGTGGTGGTCTATTAGGTGGTCTGTCATAATTCGTTCATTTATCGGTGTTTGCGGGCCGTGAGGGTTGGGGTTGTTTTCCCAATGATGTTTCCACTCTTCGTCGAACTCGCTAGTCGCGCAGGGTTCTTCGTCGTTGGTCAATGCCTCGTAGAAGACTGGTGGGCGATCCCACTGATGCTCGGTGGGGTCTATGATTTCGCCTTACGTAGTGATGCACCACCAGTGCGGTCGGAAGTCGATTCCCACCATCGCGTGACCTCGCACTCTTTGGAGTTGTGGGAACGCGGAGGACATCGAAGCCGTGGCTTCGGCGCATTGGAGCTTCGCAGATTCCGGGGTCGGGAATCGCTCAGAAATCCAAGAGACGAACAAGTCGTCGTTGGCAACCCCCACCAAGCTCTCAGCTTCGGCGGGCGTTTCTGGTGTTTCAATATGGGTCGTTGTCATAAAGTTTTAAAATGATTCGGGTCGCGGCAGTCTCGCGGGAGTTGATCGTTTTGCGGGTCACTCCGAGGCGTGCGGCAAGCTCGTCCTGAGTCAGGCCGAGCTTGCCGCGGATCGCTTTGTATTGGTCGTGACTCATGCGGTGGCTTCTTCGTGGGCTGCGTCGAAGGCTTCGGCGATTGCCTCGGCGATCTCTTCGGCTTGAGCTTCATCCTCTTCGGTGATTTCGATTTCCTCGCCGTCATCATCTTCGGCTGCGGTGATGATATACTTGACGTAGGCCGAGATGGTCGAGTTGTGAACGTTTCGCGCCACGCCGTATTTCCCACCGTTCCAGTTTTGGAAGTTGGGGTCCACGTCGCTTGCAGCGAAGGCATCGTGTTCCGCTTCTGCTTTTTGGACAGCGGTATAGATCGTGTCCCATTGGCTCTCTTTGTTTCCGTCGTGGTCTCCCGATCCGAGGCTTAGGGTCTCGTCGCTTCCGCAGATGGTGACAGTGAGTTCGGCTCCGTTTTTAAGTGTGTGGCTCATGATGTTGTTTTGTTTGGTGTCGGCACCCAGAAATTTCCGGTGGTGCGCACCAGTTCGCAGACGCGTTGCACGTCGTCCTAGATTTCTGGTTCCATCGGTCTATGAGCTTTTCAGCTTTTTTGATTTTGGCATCTATGGTCTGCGGCATTGCTTCGTATATTTCACGGATCGCAGATTCAAGCATCGCGATTCGCTTTTCCATTTTCTTGATAGTCGTGTTAATTGGTTTGGTTTGGTTGGTTGTTGTATTCATCCGTTTGTTACTTACACTCGTTGATCACTTCATATGTAGTCGGGTTGGTCAGGGAGGTTTTCTTCGAGCCAATCAATCACCGAGTCGGAGAGAGGATCGCTCCTCGACTTTAGCTTAGTCAGAACCTCATCCTTGTCCCACTCGTAGGGATCATCCATCATTTCATCGAGGTAGATTTCATCCTCCTCTCCCGTCTCGTTGTCGGTGATGGTCAGCCTCCCGCTGCTGGGACAATCCCAGCACAGGTGGTCAACGTAGCTGTCGATGATGGCACGGTGCTCGCCGTCCCATCCGTGGAGGTTGGGGATGATGACGATGGCGTAATCACCTTGGCAGTATCCACAAGACACTCTAGTCCGGTAGAGGTCTTTGACCTGACACGATAGTAGCTCACTGATTAGGGGGAGCGTGCCTTCCTTCGCCCACTCCGTGATGGTGTGGTCACTGTCCCCGTCCTCGACTTCATCCATAAAGATGCCCTTCCAGTCCACATTACCAATTCCGTACTGACTGAAGAAGTCTCGTGCTGATGGTCCCCCGTAGTACGACGCCCCGTCCATGTAGTGGTCGAACAAGGCACGCCGGTACTCCTTCTGCGTGATGTCATCGCTGAACCCGAACAACTCACGAACACACTCGATGTGACCGCCTTCGATCATTCCAAACTCGTAGACCGCAGTGGTCCTGTATCCGTCGTGTTGGTGGACGTGCATTTCCTCCTTGAAGAGACGCTGACTGTCACTGACGTCACAGTATACGTCCAGGTGGCAGGTGAATCCTGTCGAGCTGATGTCGCAGTTGTTAGCGTTCACGCTGCACCCCCTTCCACTACCACCCGAACGAGAGGAGCGATGCGCTCCATCTCATCGTAGTGGATGCGGTGACACCCGATCACCACACTCCCCTCGGAGGTGATGCTACTGAGGGGGTAGTGTCCGAGCTTGATCGGAGGGTCGGCAGCAATGAACTCCTTGTTCTCGCGACGCATCCGGCTGACCAGCTTCCACAGTTTCCATGCGTCTCCGATGGGAACATTGGCACCTTGGCTGGTCTCCACTGCATCGACCACCACCCTCAGCTTGGCTGGTCCGGTCTGGTAGCGAAGGGGGACGTTCTCACCAGCCAGCCACTTGATCAGGTTCTCCGCTTCCTTCTTCAGCAACTCTGCATCCAGCTTCTTGCGGAGTTCTTCCCGCTTCTTCTCGGCACGCTCAGCCATCTTGTCGAGCTGATCGGGCAGGTCGTGCCACGTACTGTTCAGGAACTTCAGACGCAGTGCTCTGACCTTGGGTTCCAGTGACTTGAGCGTTATCTTGAAGGCGCGGCGGAACGCTTCGAGTTCCTGTCCCCGAGCGTATACCTCACCAGCCATCGAGTCCGCTTCGCACTCAATCATATTGAGCCTACCTTCGAGGGTGTCACTGCTAGGCTTACCCTTGGAAGCACGCTTGGCGATGCGTTCCCGCATCACCTCGATCTCCCGGACCTTCATCGACCACCGCGCGAGGCGATGGATGAGGTCCAGACCCAGCTCGTGGCAGTAGATGTGGAGAGGCGAGCTGCTCGGGTCAGCGCACCTAAATATCGGCGTGCCGTAAGCGATGGCCCGCCCAACATGGCCGACGTGCCGCGTTGTGCTGTTACTACGTACCCCGTGGGTGAAGAGGATCGGAAATCCCGGAACGTCCGTCTTCTTGGCGATGCAGAAGTGATCGCCGTAGGAGAAAATCTCCCGACTGTGTTCGTAGGCATACATGTTGTTTCCTTTGAGATCCCCGCTGCGGGTGTAGCTATCGTTTGCCCATCGGTGGGCGACTTCGTGGTTGTTCATTATATTTTGTTCTACTGTTTGGTGTTTGATTAATGCTAGCTGGGAATCATGTCGAAAGTTTCTTCCCATGTTAGCCTTCCAACGTCCAATGCTCCGTTTTGCATCTTTCTATAGGCCTCCGCCTCTTCAGTTGTTTCTAGACCTGCCAACTCTAGCAAGCCTGATTCTAGATCTCTTTTGTATTTTTCTTTTTTATTCATTACGCAAAAACGGGAGAGGTGATAGCACCTCTCCCGTTAAATTTTTCACTAAATTAGTATTTAGCTATGGCCATCAAGTCTGCTTTACTGACTCCTATCCTTGACATCTGTTCCAGCAAATCTTCTTTAGATGACTCTAAGAATCTTTCATAGTATGGTAGTACATGTTCGGACTCCATATCTTGATCTTCGGCTTCCTCTTGTATTTCTCGATTAATTAGTCTGTCTATAGCATTGGAAAATCCGGGCTCGTCCTCCCTCAATAGTCCCACTTCGTATATTGACCAAAGTATCTCAGGTATCGTTAAGTCTTCCAATCCTCCCCCTACCAGGTCCCCCAAGTCACCATCATACAGGCTGGTGGCTACGGCTCTAAACACATCCACGTCCTCGTAAAATGCGTTACTGGACAAGGCAAACATAAGAGCGTTAAGCCTGTTCTCTCCCTCCTCTGATATTACGGCGCTAAAGTCATCCTGTACCCTTGCGTAAATTTCCAATACATCCAGGTCAAAGATCTCTTCTCCGTAGGTCTGCAGCAGTAACGAAAGAATAACTGTACCAAATGTATCAGGATCTCTTAATAGCTCAGCTACCTCCTTACGTTTGTGTGAGGGAGGGTTCATTAGGCGGCATTAGATATCAGAAGACGCAAAAGTTCTTTACGGTCGTCCTCGTTGAGGTGGGATAGTTTAGTAGATGCAGACGCGGACTTTTCGATGTGCAGATGATCTTCTAGATCTTTTTTAGCATCCCTTATAATCTCCGCAGCGCTTTTACTGAAGCAAGCCTCGATAGACGTTTCAGACAGTGACTGCATTTCGACACGAGGAATCATTACATCGCTGACTACAAAATGCATGCTGGCTCTCTTGTCCAAGTCGTTCAATTTAGTACCGCTGTAAAAAGCTTGGAATGGGTTCAGTAAGTTGTCGTAATTCGTTATACCGTTTCTGGCGTCCAGGTCCATCCACAGGCTTGCCCACTTATCGATGCACGCTGTTTTATCCATCCCCTCCGCAGTCTCAAATTCAGACTTTGCTCCAGCTACCAGATCCGTGTACATCTGCATATTATCCTCACTTACTCCGGCACTTTTACGACGATCGGCTTCCCATCTCGCCGTGTCGAAGTTGGGCCAGCGCCAGTCGCCTGCCTCCGTGATACTATCGTGTATCATATCAGACGGCACACCGTGTTCTGATGCAGCTTTAACCAACTCACGAGCCGCTAGGTAAAAGTAATCGACAGGCAGCCTGTTTTCGTGAGCATCTTTCATCATCAGTTCGGCACTACCCAGAACTGACCCAAAGTTGTGAATGGGGTAGAATCGACGCAAATCTTCCTGTGCCCCCTTAGCAGAGGGATCTCCAAAATTGACAGTAAGGGCAAAAGCAGCCTTCTCTGTCGTTTGATCATTTTGCTCGGTAACCGCACTAACGGACGCAGACTTGGCTGAGGCAAACAAATCGTCTATTTTGGCCAGGTCTTCAGAGATACCCAATAACCCTCCCGCTGTGTCAATAGATGCAGACAACTCAGGGTGGCTGCTTTCCATACCAGTCAAGTATGCCTTACTCAACCATGCGGCCGCCTTAGTATGAATCGGGAACAACCTATTGGCTCTATCGGCAAAGGCTACATCGCTTAATGTGACCAAATCTGAGGGCTGGATTATTTTTGCTTCCTTGACATAATCAGGCGCACCTAGTTCTCTAGCTGCATGAAAAACAGCTGTTGGGTTATGGTCAGAGACGAAATCAGTATTGTTCATAATGGTAGGTTGGAGTTTCCTTCACTGTCAGTCAAGTATATGCTATAGGAGATGCAGACGCCACGTAAAAATAATGACACCTCATTTGGCAGACACTAAAGGTCTATCAACTCTACATAACGTGCTAAGAGCCCATGTTGCATGACTGCTGAATACGAGATACTAACCTCCACAGTGAGCCCTATGGGACTGCTGTCAGCTCTTGGTATAGAGTTCCTAGGATCCCGGGACGGATCCCACAGCACGTTTGTAGTACGGGGAGACTCATACAAGGTCTCAGATTTGGGGTTCATAGCTTCAGATACAAATGGTATATTTCACAGCGGTGGTTGTGTGGACTTCGCTGCCCTATATGTATTTAGGACAAAAGGATTCCGAGGCTTGAAGGCCTACGTAGAAGGAGTACGTCTCATGATAAACTCGTTCTCCAAGAACTTACCGGATCTTGTTAAGAACATAGACAGCGTGTCACACGACGTAGGTAGAGAGGCCTTCGCTAGGAGACGCATATACGACATACTTAGACTTAATTCTAAGCCTCCCGCGCAGGTGAGTTCTTTAGTTGCCATCAAGGAGACCACCCTAAGAAAACTAGGAATAGACAGAAGTCTGTCTCCGGGTAGTGTTTCCATTATAACTCCCAAGGACTGGAAAGATCTAAGAGACGCGGCATCCAGCCTGGGAGTAAATTTGCCGGACATATCCACCTTCGAAGCTCATATAGTAATACCTTACTACAGCGACTACGGTACCGTATCCTACATCGAGTTATCTGGCGATAACTCCCACATGCTGCAGCTGGAACCCTCACGTATAGCTTTCAGTGGTTTAACAAGCATGCTTCCAGGTTACAGAATACTTTTACACAGCAGTAGTATAAGAGCAGCTAGTATATCCAGCGACATGCTTCGTGAGGGGTCCTCAGCTTGTTGTATGGCTATACAATTGGATATGTCTAAGCCTAAGTCGGGATGGACTCCGCCTGAGGTCACATTTGTAGACGAGGGAAGTCTTATACTAAGTGAGACCGCACTACTGGATAATGAAGGCATAAATGTACTAACCACGCCTTATGCTGATATAAGAATGATAGACCAGTACGGCTGCCTTAACTGGAGAGACCAAATGGTGGATCGTATACTTGATAAGTTCAAAAAAACTAAAGGTAAAATAGACGTCGAGGCCAAACGCATTCTCGAGGTTTGCCGTCATAACCTCACTCTCAGACACAGCATTCTGGCAGCTTTATATGCTAGTGAGTTTCCAGGTCTGGACTTTCGCGTAAGACAGTTGTTCCACGACGGCCTGCTTATTAGCAACAACTCCACCAAGATATACAACACTTCAAACGGTTACAAATACTGCAACCCAGCTAGAGGAGAGGATGGTCCTATATACGAGCTTAGCAACTTCACTATGCAGCTAAACGCCAGCATAGTGTTCCCGGAGGAGGCTAGCTATTTTCACAGGGTTACAATAAATCTTCCTACGAGTAGTCATGAAGTCGTCATACAGGGCGAAGACTTGGAGTCATCTAAAAAGCTTGATAAGGCTGTTAAACAAGCCTGTCTGTGTCTGGATATAAACCAGACACCTGTTATAACTGATCTCACAGCCGCACGTCACTTGATACCATATTGGAGATCCCTGACTGGTGTCTTACCCAGAGAGGATGGTTTGTCGTTCGTAGGGTGGGACGGTCTAAAAGAATCATTTCATGGTCCTAGCTTCACTATAGGTAAGGATATAATCGGAGGGCATAAGCTACACCACCCTGGAGTAAACGTTCTTAGGTACTACGGCGGTACCGACGTGCAACCAGTGTTGCACCATTCCCTACCTGTAGAGCTGGCTGATCTAATAAGTCAGGCCATAGCCATGCAGGCCAGAGTATTCTCTGGTCACCCTGTTAGGCCTGTATTGGTTCTGAACACGGCCAACTCTCATAAGGCTTTACGTGTTCTTTTCGAAGGGCTGGGCCAGACTCACCCTATAGAGCTTAACTCCAATCAACGAGCTCTTAAAGAGTTACCGGGATTGAGAGGTTATCCGGCCTACGCCTTGGGCTACACCCCTTCACAATCTAAGAGTAGTATTATGCCCCTGTTCATGCTTAGTGATCGTGGTCTCCGAATGCATGATAAACATAGCTCAGTTGACTTGAAAGCAGCGGGGGAGATGCTACGCTATTTAGTGGAAGCTACGGCCTTACACATGCTTGAAGATGGCAGTTACTACAACAGACAACATAGTGTTCTTTATGAATCAGAACTGGCAAGGGAGGGTGCTCACTTAGTTTGCACCATAGCTGGCCTACCCGAATGGCCCATAAGTCATACTCAATATGAATTACTTGAAAGTATCCTCAGGAAAATACCCCCGGCCCAGATACAAATGTATTTCGACCACGACCTACAACGTCAAAAAGTCTACTTCCACTATCGCCGATTACAGGAGAAAGTTGACAAGCAAGACTTGTACATGCAGCTCTCCCCGCTTGTTCAGGAAATGGGAGACCGTGAAGGATTCTTTGAAATAGACGCCGTCAGCGCCGTAGAAATTCTTAATAACTTCTATCAGGGTGAGGCTATACTGAAACCTGTTAATCTGCCTACCTCCGTAGTAGAGTCTAAGGTTGTATAACTAGCGTACCTTGGTGTGCTCTCCATGTGACCGCGTCGTCGCCTGTTACATGTATACGCCAAAACCAGAGACCTACGTCCAAAGGTAGTTCCTGAGCGGGTACCGCAAATAACCATGTTTCGGCATCTGTTATTGTCACAGTACCAGTTTCGGATCCGTCGCTGGCTAGTGTCAGACACATACTCTCGAAGGATGAGTCGAGTGCAAACTCCATCTTAACCGTGGCAGCGTCCGAGTCGCGCGTGGTAGGTCCTATAGACTCGATACCATCCCATAGTTCGTTGGCCTTGTAATATACAGGCAGGTTAACATGTAAAGGTGCCCCCTCGCTAAGAGGTGACGTTACCGGCATAAGACCGGGTATAGCGTAGTTGGGTAGGTCGTAGCTCATGATATAACCACTGTTTCTTCTGTACTCAGAGACTCAAAATAATTGAAGTTGTTGTGAAGGTCTGTAGCATCGTCCTGTATTTTGACCCATAGCGAGTCAGCATCTTCTGCGCTTCTGCATGCAAATGTAGCAATACTTGATCTGTAATATGGTACGCTGTATTCACCCTCGTGTAATATAGGTGATAGACCTATCTCGTACATCTGAGGAAGACTTGCCACGCACTCGAACAGATCCAAACTATTAACAGGATCATCGCCCATCGCAGCATGATAAACGAATATCTCGGAGGCTAGGCCATCTGTGGTGGACACTGCGGTAACGCCCAGAGGCCACACATGCTGGTTACCTACGGCTGCTTGATCTGTTACTGACTGTCTAGTTAAAGTTAAAGACATGATTATGATGGGGTTACGTATAGTGCTGGCGTATAAAGCTCCTCTTTAATAATCAGTACACTACCTACAGGTTTCTCTCTATTCAAGAAAGCCAGAGCACGTGAGTGATATAAATTTCCAAGGCTGCGAGTCCTTAGCTTCGCCACCACAGCTCTGTTTCCTATTAAGTTATCGAAGAACAAGTCTATACCATTGGTGTAAACCACATCAGACAGAGATGTGAGACCTATAACACCGTTAAGAAATACACCTGTGATATTTTCATTCTTAGCTATAAAATTCCAGTATCTAGACAGAGCATCATCTGATCCTCGCAAGTGCGGCCGCGCGTGAAAATCATCCTCCTCTGATACTGTATCAATTCTAATTTGAGCGTCCGGTATCGTCAGGCCTTTTATAGGGCATATACCATCCAGCGACAGCCCTTCTCTCCAGTCCAAATCTCGGTACCACGAAGAACCAGAACCACTGCGCACATCTATGTGCCCACCTATGATAGTGTCTCTCTCTATCAAAGTACCAGCTTCCAGGGCCTCGTGTTCGTATGGCACATCCAAAGAGAAACCGTCAAATAAGTACAGCTTACCCCTCTTGTAGTTACGAACACCTTGCACGACTGCGTCAACCGGACACACAACTTGCCCGGACGCCTGGGCTGCCGCCAATGCGTAACTTCTTACTGACTGGTTATCCCTGTTGTAAGCTGCGATGTAGTCAACTTTTCCTGACACGCTCTCCAGTTTATACGAGAAGCTCATTATACTGCGTTTCTCTTTGGTGCCTCCTGCAATTCTTATGCTTCTGTCAAACGAGTTGCGAGGATGCTCCCACAGAACAAGTACACCGTCTCCTACTTGGAAATCTACACCCACTAACATGAGGTGCCCGCTAGAGCTCCATATGGCCGATGGTTTATACTCGTTAGGTATGGGTACGAAATATATAGGCCTGTAGTCGTTGATTATAATATGCGACGAAGAATCTGATGATGGGAAAAATAACAGATCACCGTGCTCTGTTGCTATTGCTGCAAATTCTTCTGTTTCGATGAACAGAAGATCATGATTATCGAATGGGGCAGTGTAACTTGACGGTCTGAACGTGACGAATACGCCTTCATGATTCTCTACTATTCTTTCCTGTGTTCGTCTGTCTAATGTCAGGATAGAGTCCTCTGAGAAAGGTAGGTCCACGTTATCTACCCAAACATGTGAACTACCCTCCATGTTTCTCTGCGCCTCCTCCAGAATTGACTCGTGGCGTGAGTGCGTCGGAATATGAACAAAGCTTCGAGCCATGTCCTTAGTAGCCTCTGAAACTGTATCAGCCCAGAATGATCCGGACTTTGATAACAGAGAATGTTTATTGTTCAGCCGCGGGTTCATTCTTCTTCTATTTCTGTGAACTCTATTAGCGTCTTGTCCAACACGTAAGTTGTATTTCTAGGTCCTATGGATATAAGAGTCTGGCTGGGGTATCCTGTATTAGGATCTGTAAACGAAGGTTTTAGTCCTGACGAGCTCGATATCCCTAATGTGCCTGGTGTAATAACCTCGGTCAGGGCCGTTGTAAGGTCATCTGTAGGATCAGCACCTTCTGAAGGCAGGAATCCATCGGCTATGGACCATTGCACAGACGCTACTACATCCACCTCCCTTACATCAGACGCCCCGGCATAAAACATAGCATCAACTATCTTTGCGTCGGAATACAGGTATGGATGTCCAAGACCGTTTATATATGAAAATATTTCTTCTCTGGCAGCACCAACCCCCACAGTGGTTCCGGGTCTCTTAGTATACTTGACGTTAAATCTGGTGAACACTATTGGTGTAAATCCTTTCACCAATACGTCCACTCCTACAGGGGAGACATCGGAACTACTAACAGTAGCGTCAACCACAGAAACCATGGGGTCCTGTTTGTAGGTCACTGTGAACATTGCTATTCTGTTACCGGATGTATCATGATCTGTTCCTATAATATCGTCACCAGCATCGTTCACTAGTCTGTCTACTACTAGATACAGGTCCTCGTATTTACTATATGAAGCTGACGCCATACTAGCCTTGACGGCGTCCGTAGTCTTAGACCAAATGTAGAAAGAGTCCGACGGCACACTGACACTGTCCCCATATGTTACGCTGTCTATTACCACTGGAGTACCAGCAAGTTCCAGCTTCACCACAAACTTGTCTGCCACGGAGTCGTATATACCAATAACGATCTGAGTATCAGTGATGTATGAAGACTTTACATGAACATCCATTCTTCCGTCCGCCACGCCAAATGCATTGGTTGAGTCCCTCATCATTACAGCGTCTCCTGATAGGGACGGACTAATCGCCGTCAGGTCTGGGAACTCCTTTTCTAGAAATCTTCTAGCCGTACCTCGAGATCCCATAGAGGCGGAGTATATAGTCTGTCTAGTTTTCTCTGCAAGTTTTGCCAGGGACTCTGGTGGTGCACCAAAGTTGAAGTCTTGAATAGCTGTTATAGATATGACGTTAGCAGAAACAGGATCAGCTGTATGTGAATCCCCGGCTACTATCTGATAATCCATTGTCCCAACTACCGGGACATCAGCGAAGTAGGTACCGTCTCCTGCGTCAACAAGAACGGCCTCGTTACTATACGCTCCTAGAGGTACTCCTACTTTACGTAAAGTCCAGCCACCAGCGTTAGGCATTCTCAAACTGAATAGGTTTGTTACGCCACCATCTGCACCAAATTTAGTGCGTCTGTCCAGAAAGTATTCTTCATCAGCGTTGAATCTAATACGAAGTACACCTGTAGACTGTAGTGTAGTTCTATTGTAGATTGCGAAATTACCCAGGTAAGAAGAAACAAAATCGCAATTCCAAATGACACCGTTAGCCACGTTCTCTAGATCCAGATCACTCATGAATCTATTCATACCTTCCTCTAGCCCCGCCACCATGTAGGAGGCTGGTGTGAGAAACAAATCACCGAATACGCTATTAGGCCTTGTGTCTAAGTCAGGCCATTTCTCTATCAGCAAAGAAGCCAGCCTTTCCCTGACGCTGATAACGGCCTCGTCTTTTATCTCAGACAGAGGAGGTATGTAAGTATTTATGATATCTGTACTCATTTTAAATTGTTAGGTCTGGTGTGACTCCCACTTCTGTTCCGTCGGACATGGTAAACACAGCTTCCAATTGCATGGACTGCTCAGCAAAACTGGTCAACGTAAGAAATATTGTATCCAATCTTTCCGAATCAGACAACCCACTAGGATCGTTTTGTCTACTGAACACCAAAGTGTTAAGGGCCGCAAAATTAGCGGCATGCCTCGCCGAAGTTCTGCTAACTAACTCTCCTCTTAAACCCTTAAGAAGTAGTTCGGTACCTCTGGTAGGGTGTATAGATTTAGGGTTGATAATGGTTCCTATATTGACCAGTCCGTTCTGTACAGCGGCATACTTACCTTCTACCTGCTGATCCGTAACCAGATCAGCCCCTCCTGTTCCGAATTCTATTTTTAAACCCTTCATCATACTTCTCTGCTATTTATAGCTAGTCTACCACGCTCGTAGGCCTCTCGAATAGTGTTGTGTAGAGCTAAGCTTTGACTGTGACGTCTGCCAGCATATGAATATTTGGCATCCCTGAGTGTAACATAGGCGTAGTTCAATCTAGCGCGTGCTTTATAATCCAATAAATCTTTGGAAGCTGCCATATCAAGTCTGTCCACCTCCGCCTTCAGCTCCGGGAATTCCAAACTTGACACTCCCTCGCTTACGCTGTCCTCTATATCCTTACCCTCTAGAACACGCTTTAGCTCGCGCATAAGTTTCTTCGCTTTGGTCAAGGACAGAGTCTTTATTGATTCGAAATTCATTAGGTCTGGCTAATTGCATCCTCGATCTCGCGTATCTGCAGAGCAAGTTTAGTACTTCTTCTGCTAAGCTGCGTAGGGGTAAGATTTAATCTGGCTGCGGTATCCTTTGGGCTCAGAACTTCTGATCCTCCATAGCCAGTCTTCATCTCCAGTATTTTACGGTCTATATAGTCAGCATCTCTATACACGTACTCTACTGACTCGTCACTGTAGTCGGGGGCACTCTGCCCAGGTATACCAACATCACCAGTCTCGTTAGTAAAGGCACCCTCAGACGGTATAGGCCTGAATGACTTTCTAATGTTCTCTATACGCTTTACAGGCAAATACGACGCATCTGCCAACTCAAGGATATCAGGCTCTCTGTCATTCTCGTCTATGAAGGCCTGCTCAGCCTTCATTAGGGTCATAGCGTCCAGTTGAATACCCTCAGGGACGTGAGCGGCAGAGTCACTGAACCTTCTAGCTCTGCGAAGAGGGAGCAGCTGACGAGACACCCAGGTATGCAGCTGTGCTCCTTTGGTAGGATCATATGACTTCACAGCCCCGGCAGCCAGAGTTCGGGCCTTGGATCTAAGGTGCTTATCACCTGAAGCCCCTATACTACCTAGTACGTGATGGATGGTCGGGCTCACTGAATTTATCACGCTGACCATATTGTCCTCGCTGGGGTCTTCCTTCCATCTATCGTATGGTGCTATTTCTGTCGTTTCCACACGCTATCAATAGCGTGATCTCTTCTCTTGTTCAAGACGGGAGTTTTGCTCCCTATCCCTTAGAAGCCTGTTATAACGTTGAATCATCTCTCCTTTGCCGCAATTAAGATTACATCCAGCCTTTACGCGTCTCTGTTCAAACTCGAATCTCTTCAATAAGTCTGGGTGCTTATCTAGTCCGGGTATATGTAACATTCTCATTTTCTCATACGGTTTACTAAACCGGGCCAAGTAAGGATACCGGCTAGAGCCGTTGTTATAAAGGGTAAACCCCAGAATGGTATAATAATTAAGGCAGACACCCAGGCCAGATGCT
>Ga0209702_10005855_pt1 | contig 16305 bp, 14 predicted proteins | sample FRY01_FD_187210 | JGI IMG/M metagenome (GOLD analysis project Ga0209702, IMG submission 187210) | Freshwater microbial communities from Lake Fryxell liftoff mats and glacier meltwater in Antarctica - FRY-01 (SPAdes) (version 2) | ecosystem: Environmental > Aquatic > Freshwater > Ice > Glacier... | reverse complement strand
AGCGTCAAGGGCCTGCCGGGCGCGCTGGCGGCGCTCGCCAGGCTCGCAATCGACGAAACCCGGCGCGCCGAAACGCTGAGTGTGGCGGAGTTCGTCGCGGTAGCCCGCGAGCTGAGTTAGGCCCCGGCCTTCACCCGCAACCGCCAGGCGTGGAGCAGCGGCTCGGTATAGCCGCTCGGCTGCTCGACACCCTTGAATACCAGCTCGCAAGCCGCCTGGAACGCCGCACCGTCCCAATTGCCCGCCATCGCGCGGTAGCCCGGGTCGCCTGCGTTCTGCGCGTCAACCCTGGCGGCCATGCGGTGGAGCGAATCCATCACCTGCTCGCGGGTGCAGACCCCGTGAAGCAGCCAGTTGGCCATGTGCTGTGACGAAATCCGCAGCGTGGCGCGGTCCTCCATCAACCCGACATCGGAAATGTCGGGTACTTTCGAACAACCCACGCCCGCGTCGATCCAGCGCACGACATAGCCGAGCAACCCTTGCGCGTTGTTGTCGAGCTCGTCGCGGATCTCGGCTTCGGACCAGTTGGTGCCTTCGGCCAGCGGGATCGCCAGCAGCTCTTCCAGACCGGGGACCGGCTCAGCCTCGACATGATGCTGCACATCGAAAACGTCGACCTGATGGTAGTGCAGCGCGTGCAGTGTCGCGGCGGTCGGCGAGGGCACCCAGGCGGTATTGGCCCCGGTGCGCGGATGGCCGATCTTTTCCATCATCATCGCGTTCATCCGGTCGGGGGCGGCCCACATGCCCTTGCCGATCTGCGCCCGGCCCGCAAATCCCGCTTTCAACCCTATCGCAACATTGCGTTTTTCGTACGAAGCGATCCATTCCGATTGCTTCATCGCGCCTTTGCGGATCATCGCTCCGGCCTGCATTGAAGTGTGCATCTCGTCGCCCGTGCGATCGAGGAAGCCGGTGTTGATGAACACAACCCGGTCTCGCACCGCATGGATGCAGGCGGAAAGGTTCGCCGAAGTTCGCCGCTCCTCATCCATGACGCCGACCTTGACGGAATGACGCGGCAGTTCGAGAAGGTCCTCGACCGCATCGAACAAATCATTGGTAAAGGCGCATTCTTCCGGCCCGTGCATCTTGGGTTTGACGATGTAGATCGAGCCCCGATCCGAATTGCGGAAGCCCCCCAACCCGGCCAGATCATGTGCGCCGATGGCGCTGGTGAAGACCGCGTCCATGATCCCTTCGGGGATTTCGCCACCATCAGCCAGGTGGATCGCCGGGTTGGTCATCAGGTGGCCGACGTTGCGGACGAACAGTACGCTGCGCCCCTTGAGGTTGAGCGGTTCGCCGTGGGCATCGGCCCAGCCGCGGTCGGGTTCCAGCGCGCGGGTCACTTCGCCGCCGCCCTTGGCGAAGGTCGCGGTCAGATCGCCGCGCATCAGCCCGAGCCAGTTGCGATAGGCGTGGAGCTTGTCCTCGGCATCGACCGCAGCGACCGAGTCTTCCAGATCGACGATGGTGGTCAGCGCTGATTCGAGCACGATGTCCGACAATCCCGCTGGGTCGGTCGCGCCGATAGGATGCTTGGGATCGATGACCAGTTCGATGTGCAAACCATTATGAATAAACAACAGTCCGCCCGGTTTGCGTCCGGCAAACCCGCTCGGGTCGCACAGCGCGGGGATGGCCTGCCCTCTCCATTCGGACCAGCTTGAACCACCTTCGAGCGGAAGCGCCAGATCCAGGAACGCCCGTCCCGCCGCGATCACCGCAGCGCCGCGTTCCGGATCGTAGCCCTTGACCATGGCTTCCGGGGCATCGGGCAGTGCGTCGGTGCCGTACCAGGCGTCGTACAGGCTGCCCCAGCGCGCGTTGGCGGCGTTGAGGACGAACCGTTCGTTGAGGCTGGGCACCACCAGCTGCGGTCCGGCCATCACCGCAATTTCGGGATCGACATTTTGAGTGCCGATCGTGAACGCCTCGGGCTCTGGCACAAGGTAGCCGATTTCCTCCAGAAACGCGCGGTACGCGAGGGGATCGTGCACTTGCCCGCGCCGTTCGACATGCCAGGCGTCGATCTGCGTCTGCAAGAGATCGCGCTTGGCCAGCAACGCCCGGTTGCGCGGCACGAACTGCCCGAGCAGCGCGGCGAACCCGCTCCAGAACGCCGCCGGATCGCGACCCAGCGGCGCGAGCACCTCGGCTTCGAGGAACGCGACAAGCCGCGAATCGACCGTCAGGCCGCTGCGTTGGATCGTGTTGGTCATGATACCTCGTCAGATTTGCGCACCCGCAGACAGGGGCGCCGGTTTGTCGCACTCTGGGGAGGAAGCCAGTGCGCCTATGCCGCAGCGTGCTGCGATTGGCAACGCTGTGGCGGCGCGCTAGGGCCGGTTGCATATGCAACCGCTCTCCCCCGCCGAAGCCGCACTGATCGCTGCCGTCGATCCCGCGCCGATGCTCGCCCAGGTCGAGGCGTGGAGCGCGATCAACAGTGGCACGCGCAATCTCGCGGGCCTGGCCGCGCAGGCCGGGGCGCTGGCCGAAGCGTTTGCGGCGATACCCGGAGACGTAAGTCTCGCTGAACCCACACCGGTCGAAAACGTCGGCACCGATGGGCGGGTCGTGGCGCTCCAGCATGGCCGCCATCTGGTCGTCCGGGTCCGTCCGCAGGCCGCGCGACGGTTCCTGTTGACCGGCCACATGGACACCGTGTTCGCCGTCGACGATCCGTTTCAGGCGCTGACCTGGCATGACGGCGAGACGCTAAACGGCCCCGGCGTCGCCGACATGAAGGGCGGGCTGGCGGTGATCCTCGCCGCCTTGGGCGCGTTCGAGGCCAGCCCCGCCGCCGCCTCGGTCGGCTACGACGTGCTGGTCAATTCCGACGAGGAGACCGGCTCGCTCTCGTCTGCTGCGCTGATCGCGGGGCTCGCAGCGGGTAAGGTCGCAGCGCTGACTTACGAGCCTTCCGCCCTGCCCGATGGCACGCTGGCCGGCGCGCGCGGGGGCAGCGGCAATTTCAGTGCCGTGGTGACGGGCCGCGCGGCTCACGCCGGGCGCAACCCCGGCTGGGGCCGCAATGCGGTGGTCGCCGCCGCCGATCTGGCGCTACAGCTCAAGGCGATGGAAAGCGCGGGCCTGTCGCTCAATCCGGCTCGGATCGAAGGGGGATCGGCCAACAACGTCGTCCCCGATCATGCGGTCCTGCGCTTCAACATTCGCCCGCGTGAGACTGCTGACGCCGAACGCTTCGACCGGGCGATCTACGGCGTTCTCCGCGGAGTCGAAACCGAGCACGAGGTCAGCATCGTGCTTCACGGCGGAATTACTCGCCCCCCCAAGCCTTTGAGCGATGAAGCGTTACGCCTGTTCGAACTCGTCAAGCGTTGCGGCGCGGCGCTGGGCCAGCCGATCGCCTGGCAGCCGAGCGGCGGGGTCTGCGACGGCAACAATATCGCGGCCTGCGGTGTGCCGGTGGTCGATACGATGGGGGTGCGAGGCGGGGCAATTCACTCGCCCGACGAGTATATGCTGGTGCCCTCGCTGGGCGAACGCGCGGCGCTCTCGGCGCTGGTACTGCACCGGCTCGCCGGGGGGGAATGACCATGACTTTTCGCATCCGCGCGGCCGCAACCCGCGATCTTCAGCCGCTTTACGAAATGGCGAAGCTGACCGGTGGGGGCTTCACCAACCTGCCCGCCGATCGCAAATCGCTAACCGCCAAGCTGGCCCGCTCGGCCGATGCCTATGCGCATAACGAACCGGGGTTGATCGATGAACTGTTTGTTATTGTTCTGGAAAATGTCGAAACCGGCGAAGTTAGGGGTACCGCACAGCTGTTTACCCGGGTCGGCCAGACCTGGCCATTCTACTCCTATCGCATGGCCACGCTGACCCAGCATTCGAAGGAGCTGGCGCGCACCTTCCGTGCCGAGATGCTCAACCTGGTCACCGATCTGGAAGGGTCGAGCGAGGTTGGCGGGCTGTTTCTCCACCCCTCGGAACGCGCCGGGGGGCTGGGCATGCTGCTGGCACGCAGCCGCTATCTGTTCATTGCCATGCATCGCGAACGGTTCGGCGACCGCATCCTGGCCGAACTGCGCGGGGTAATCGACGAACGCGGCGGCTCGCCGTTCTGGGACGGAGTGGCCGGGCGGTTCTTCGGGATGAGCTTTCAGGAAGCCGATTACTTCAACGCGATCAACGGCAACCAGTTCATCGCCGACCTGATGCCCAAGCACCCGGTCTATATCGCGATGCTGCCCGAAACCGCACGTTCCGCCATCGGCCTGCCGCACCCTTCTGGTCGCGCGGCAATGCGGATGCTCGAGGCCGAGGGGTTCGCCTACGAGGGCTATGTCGACATTTTCGACGGCGGCCCGACGATGACCGCGCGAACCGACCGGGTCGAGAGTATCGTCAGGGCGCGCGAAGTGGCGATAATGGCGACCGACCTCGCAGACGGCGAGAAGGCTCTGGTCGCCACCGGTCGGCTGACGGACTTTCGCTGCTGCTACGCCGCCGTCGCCCACCGTGACGGCGGGATTTCGATCGATGCCAAGGCTGCGGCGGCGCTTGAAATCGGGACGGGAGACAAGGCGTGGTTCGTCGGGCGCTAGTCGAGATCAATTTCGACGGGATCGTTGGTCCCAGTCACAATTATGCTGGGCTAAGCCCGGGCAACCTTGCCGCGACCGCTCACGCCGGGGAACCGTCCTTTCCGCGCGCCGCCGCCTTGCAGGGCCTGGCGAAAATGCGCAGCAATCTGGCGCTGGGGTTGTCGCAGGGGTTCTTCGTGCCCCTGCCCCGACCCAACCCCGGCTTCCTCGCCGCCTTGGGCCAACCCGACGATCCGCACCTGATCGCCGCCGCATGGTCGGCTTCGGCAATGTGGACCGCCAATGCGGCGACGGTCTCGCCCGCGCCCGATACCGCCGACGGGCGCTGCCACCTTACCCCCGCGAATCTGGTGACGATGCCGCACCGCGCCCAGGAATGGCCCGATACCGCGCGCCAGCTGGCACTGGCCTTTGCCAACCCCGCGCATTTTACACTGCACCCGCCAGTCCCGCCCAGTTTCGGCGACGAGGGCGCAGCCAATCACATGCGGATGGGCCTTAGCCATGGTGCGCAAGGCCTTGAGATATTTGTCTATGGTCGCCCCGGTGGGGCGTTCCCTGCGCGCCAGAATGAACAGGCCAGCCGGGCGGTGGCGCGGCTCCACGGGCTCGATCCGTCACGGGTACTGTTCGTCGAGCAATCGCCCGAGGCAATTGCGGCTGGAGCGTTTCACAACGATGTCGTCGCGGTGGCCAACGAGCGCGTGCTGTTCACGCACGAGCAGGCCTTCGCCGACCCGGAAGGCACCTATGCCGCGATCCGGGCGATACTGCCCGAAGCCGAAATCGTAGTGGTTCCGGCCAGCGCGGTCAGCATGACGGAGGCGATCCGCAGCTATTTGTTCAATGCGCAGCTGGTCACGCTGGCTGCCGGCGAGATGGCCTTGGTGATCCCGCTCGAGGCTTGGAAAACGCCAAGCGTGCGCGCCTGGCTGGACGCCATGCTGGCGGGCAACGGGCCGATCCGGCGGGTGGTGCCGGTCGATGTGCGGCAGTCGATGGCCAACGGCGGCGGTCCGGCCTGCTTGCGACTGCGGGTAGTGGCCGATCCCGGAACGATCGATCCGCGGTTCCTGCTCGACGAGCGTCGCGCCGACACGATCGAGCGGATCGTCGCGGCAAACTGGCCGGCGCAGATCGATCCGGGCGACCTGGGCGATGAACCGCTGGCAGGCGAAGTTACCGCCGCGCGGTCCGCACTGCTCGGCGCACTGGATCTGGCCGAACTCGCCTGAACCCCGAACTCGCCTGAACCGTCGCAAAAGCTTACACCCGGCATAGGCGTTAACCAGCGTCTTGCACGGGGCGGCGCGTGTGGCATGATCGTTGCTGTATTGAGAATTAAGGATTGAGAGGACACTCATGCTCGATAAGATCGGTCGGCTGTTCACGATCAAGACGCGGTTCGAGGCGTTTCTCATCATCTATGCGCTGGCGCTGGGCGCGGTGGAGCGCGGCAGCATTTATCTGACCCAATACCCCGGCGTTGGCGGAAAGCTGCTGTTTCTGGCTTGCACCGGCGCGGTGTTCATGGCCGGGGCCAAGATGCTCGACTGCATCGGCCACGAAAAGCGCGCCCGCGAAGCGGCAGAGGGAACGCTGGGCTGAGCGGCCCGTGAAGTCGGTCCGGATATCAAGCGGAGCGCTGCTGTTGCCCGGTGCCCGCGCCTTCATGAAGAAGGGGGCCCGCGCTTTCATGAAGAAGAGGGGCACTCCGGGCACCATCGCAGCGCGAATAAAGTGGGGTGGTTCTGTTGCCCGGCCCACCCCGGGCCGCTGGAATCCGTTCTGTTGCCCGGTCGGTCCAACCGCGCTTTAGCTCTGTAAGATCAGGCCGTTAGGCCTTCAGATTACGCGGCGATTGCGAGTGCTTCATTGTCATTGGCACTTGTGGGTTTTGAGCCTTTAACGGGTTACTCAGCCCGGAAGAAAACACCGCCTTTGAACACACGTCGATCCTGGTTCGGCCCCGTCAGAACCTGTGCCACTCCTCCATAACGAAGGCGCGCGCAGATCATGGTGGAGCCGCCGGGTACTGCCCCCGGGTCCGCTGCGTCTATTATACGGCGCAGTTTATCATCATAGCCGGGCGAACCCGGCGAGGACCGATATAGGCGTTTTTTCCTGAATAGAAAGCGAACGGCGCGAAAAGTGCGCGGGCGCTAGGGCCGCTTGCGCAGTTCGTCGCGGATTTCGGCGAGAAGATCGGTCTCGCTCGGCCCGGCGGGGGCCTCGACGGACGGCGGCGAAGCACGGTTGGCAGCCTTGACGATCAGAAAGATGATATAGGCCAGAATCAGGAAGTTGATGAGCTGGGTTGCGAAGTCACCGTAACCGACCAACGGGACTCCCGCGGCCTTCAACGCGGCGTAATCGGTCAGCGATCCGTTGTAGTCGGCTGGCGCAGCGGAAAGCTGGATGAACTTGTTGGTGAAATCGATTCCGCCAAACACCCAGCCGACCAGCGGCATGATGATGCTCCCGGTCAACGACGTGACGATCTTGCCGAACGCTGCGCCGATGATGACCCCGACTGCCAGATCGAGCACGTTGACGCGCGCAATGAATGTTCTGAATTCCTCAAACATCCCCCACTCCCGTGTAGCCAACTGGTTTTGGCGTTACGACCCCACGCGACTGTTTGCGCGCCTTTCCCTGACGTCAAGCCGGACTGAACCCGTATTGCCTGACTAAAACACCTTGAACACGGCTAGCGGGACGCTATCTTGCGCTGGCTTTGCCGGTGCGGACCCCAACGGGCCGCGCGCCCGGATTTGGAAGGGATTTCGTTTCGATGGGTCACTCGTTCGTTGCGCGCCTCGGCCGCTTCGCCCTCGTTGTCACCGCCGCCGCCGGTCTTTCGGCCTGCGGGGTCAACTCGGTGCCGACCGCCGAGGAGAACGCCAAGGCCAAGTGGGCCGATGTCGAGAGCGCCTATCAGCGGCGAGCCGCGCTGATCCCCAACCTCGTCGCGACTGCCAAGGGCGCGGCGGCGAGCGAGACCACGATTCTGACCAATGTTACCAACGCGCGCGCGGCGGCGACCTCGATCAACATCACCACCGACGACCTCAGCGACCCCGCGACGTTCGAGAAATTCCAGAATTCGCAGAACCAGCTGACCCAGGCGCTGGGCCAGCTCCGCACCGTGGTGGAAAACTATCCGACGTTGCAGAGCCAGGCGCGATTCGCCGATCTGATGCAGGCGCTGTCGAGTTCAGAAGACCGGATCGACGTGTCGCGCACCCGTTACAACGAGGCGGTCCAGGAGTATAACACGACGATCCGCACCTTCCCGGCGGTGATCGCCGCCAATGTGATCTACGGAGCCAAACCGCTGATCCCGTTCAAGGCTGAGCCCGGTTCGGAAACCGCGCCGACGGTGGACTTTGGCAGCACCGCCGCGCCGGCGGCACGCGCCGTCAACGACAACGCCCCCGCTCCCGGCCAGACCGCCGCGCCTGCCGCCGGGGCGAATTGACCCTCGTCGACGCGGGGAGGCTCAACATGCTGCGCTGGTTCATGACCCTGTTCGCCGTGCTGCTGATCGGCAGCGCGGCGACGGCGGCGATCCCGCCCCGTCCCGAAGGTCCGGTCTATGACGGCGCGAACATTCTTCCGCCGACCGACGAGGCCGCGCTCGATGCAAAGTTGCGCGCTTACAATGCGGCGACCGGGCGGTCGGTCATCGTGGCGACCGTGCCATCGCTCGACGGCCTTGACGAGGTCACATACGGCCAGGAGATGGCCGAAGCCTGGGACATTGGCGGCGCGGAGACCGAATACGGCGTGTTGCTGCTGGTGGCCCCCAAGGAGCGCCGCGTCCGCATTGCGACGGCGCGCGGGGCGCAGCTCGAAAAGCTCAACGACATCCTTGCCGGGCAGATCATCCGCAACGAGATTACCCCCCGGTTCAAGGCGGGCGACTATCCCGGCGGGATCGCTGCCGGTGTGAACGCGATCGTCGCTCAACTCGATCGCAGTCCGGCCGATGCCAAGGCGGTCGCCGAAGCGGCGGCAGCGGCCAATGCGCAAGGTGGCCGCGACGGCGGCGGCGCGAGCGTTGGCGGGATCATCTTCTGGATCGCGCTGATCGTGGTATTCATGGCGATGTTCGGCGGCGGCAAGCGGGGGCGACGCTATCGCAGCGGCCGGGGAAACGTTGCGGGCGCGATTGGCGAAGTCATCCTGTGGAGCGCCATAAGTGGCGCGTTCAATGGTGATGGTGACGGCGGCGGTTTCGGCGGCGGCGGCGGTGGCGGCTTCGGCGGCTTTGGCGGCGGGGGTGGCGGCTTCAATGGCGGCGGCGCCTCGGGGGGCTGGTAATGGCTCGTCCGCTTCCCGCCATGCTGGCGGATGCCGATCATTTGCGGGTCAGCGCCGCAGTCGGCGCGGCTGAGGCGCGCAGCGCAGGCGAGATCGTGACGATCCTGACCGACCGTTCGGACGGGTATACCGACGTGGCACTCGCCTGGGCAGCGTTCGCGGCCTTCACCGCGCTGACTTTCGTGTCGGTCGCGCCCGATTTCACGCTCGGCCTTTACGATCGCCTGTTCGCCGACTGGGGGCATGAATGGACCCCGCGCGGAATTTTCACGCTGGCGGCGGCTGTGGGGATCCTTACGTTCCTTGCCGTGCTGGCGATCCAGCTATGGCAGCCGCTGAAGTTCCGGCTGGTTCCGCGCCCGATCAGGGCGGCGCGGGTGCGGGCACGCGCGGTGACCTGCTTCAAGGTCGGGGCCGAGCGTCGCACCCACGGCCGCACCGGCATCCTGATTTACCTGTCGATGCGCGAGCACCGCGCCGAGATCGTCGCCGACGCGGCGATCGCCAGCCTGGTCGCGCCCGAGGTGTGGGGCGAGGCGATGGCGGCGATGCTGGCCGAACTGAAGCAGGGTCGCGTCGCCGACGGCATGATCGCAGCGGTCGATCGCGTCGGAGTGGTGCTGTCCGAACACTTCCCGCGCCACGAGAACGACGTCAACGAACTGCCCGATCGGCTCATCGAGGTTTGAGTATGAGGGATCCGGACGCGCCTGAAGAAATCATGTGGCAGGGGCGTTTCGTGGTCGCCAAGAAGCGCGGGCGATGGGAATATGTCAGCCGCGCCCGCAACATCCGCGCGGCGGTGATCCTGGCGGTCGACGATGGCCATGTCCTGCTGGTCGAGCAGTTCCGCATGCCGCTGGGGCGGGTCTGCATCGAGCTGCCCGCCGGGCTGATCGGCGACGATGACGGCTCTGAACACGAACCTGCGGAAATCGCGGGCGGGCGCGAGCTTGAGGAAGAGACCGGCTACCGCGCCGCGCGGGTCGAGAACCTGGGCGAATTCTTCTCGTCGCCCGGCATGGTCACCGAAAGTTTTACCCTCCTGCGGGCGTCGGGCCTTCAGAAAGTCAGCGAAGGCGGGGGGCTGCCGAGTGAGGACATCACGGTTCACCGCGTGCCACTGGACGGGCTGGAGGCCTTCCTCGCGGGGCGGCGGGCGCGCGGCGATGCGATCGACGTGAGGATGCTTTTGCTGCTGGGGCCGGGGATACTGGCGGGCTGACCTCTTGCTGGTCCGCGCCCTTCCCTTTCTCGAATTGTTTTTGTGAAAAGCACCGTATTGCGTCATGCCGCTGTCCGACAACTGCGGCGTGAGCAAACCATCGGGATGAGGAACTACCACATGACAGGACGTGTCGCAGGCAAGCTCGCACTCATTACCGGCGCGGCGCAGGGACTCGGCGCGGCGAGCGCCATGATGCTCGCCAGGGAGGGCGCGCGCGTTTTATGTACTGATGTCAACGCGACCGGAGCGGCCGCCACCGCCGCTGCGATCAATGCCGCGTATGGCGCTGATACCGCTTTTTCGTGCCAGCTCGACGTCACCAGTCCGGACCAGTGGAAGGCTGGCGTCGAAATGGCGCGTGACAAACTGGGCGGATTGTCGGTGCTGCTCAACAACGCCGGGATCGGGGTGCGCGGCAATATCGAGAACTGCACGTACGACGAATGGAAGCGCGGCTTTGCGGTCAACGTCGATTCGGTGTTTCTCGGCTGCCAGACCGCCATCCCCCTTTTGAAGGATCACCAGCCCGGCTCGATCATTAATATCAGCTCGATCGCCGGTCTGATAGCCTCGGATACGATGCCCGGCTACAATGCCAGCAAGGCGGCGGTGTGGATGCTGTCCAAATCGGTCGCCCTGCATTGCGCGAAGATGGGCTGGGACATCCGCAGCAACTCCATTCACCCGACCTTTATCGACACCCCGATACTTGATGGCATGGCCGCCAACACGGGCCGCGAAAAGTCGGTCATCATGGAAAAGCTGGCGCGGCAGATACCCCTGAAGCGCATCGGCGTGCCCGACGACGTGGCCAACGGCGTGCTTTATCTGGCTTCGGACGAAAGCCGCTTCATGACCGGAGCCGAGCTAAAACTCGACGGCGGCATTTCGGCAATGTGAGGTGACCGTTTGCCGTTCCGGACGAGCGATGCGGACAGCTATCCCAACCGATTGAAGCGCTTACGCCACGCGCCGCGCCGCGCCCGTCGGCCCGAGCTGAATGAATTGCGGCAGACTGAAGCTCTTGCTCTCGGACCCGCCGATCAGCGGATATTGCCCCGGTGGCAGCGCGGCCAGCGGCATTCCGGCGGCAGCGAGGACATAAGGCGAGACGCGGTGGCGGGTGCACAGCCCGTCAGAGCCGTCGCTGATCAGCGAATCTTCGAACTCGATCCCCTGACGCGGTCCGTTGCTGCGCCGGACCAGCGCCACCACCAACTGGCCTTCGCCGAAATCGACTACAAATCTGGTCCCTGGCGGAACGTCGAACAATCCTTCGATCATTGCCCCGCTTTTCGACAGGTTGCGCATGGTCACATCGTAGCGGTGATCCTCGTGGATCACCCCGATCGTGCGGAGCACGGTTTTGCGGCCCGAGCGATGGGTGTCGGGACCATTCGGGGTCATTGCCAGACCCCTCGTCCGTTCCATCAGGTCATCCGCGTCAACGGCTTCGAGCGGCTGGCTGAAGACGTAACCCTGGACGTGGCTTACCCCCAGGCTGCGCATGAGATCGAGCGTATCGAGCGCCTCTATCCCCTCGGCGGTCGTTTCCATACCGAGCGCGCCCGCCAGGCTGACAATCGCGGTAATGATCGCGGCGTTCCGGTTGCCGGGTTCGGTCGCCCCGCGCACGAAACTCTGATCGATCTTGATCTTGTCGAACGGTGCGTGCTGCAAATAGGAGAGCGACGAGAACCCGGTGCCAAAATCGTCGAGCGCGAGCCGCACGCCAAGCCGCTTGAGTGCCGCGAACATGGCTTGGGTATCAGAACCCTCGCCCAGAAATACGCTTTCGGTAATTTCCAGCTCAAGCCGCTCTGGCGCAAGCTGCGACGCGGCAAGCGCTGACGTGACCAGCGCTGGCAAGCCGGGATTGGCGAACTGGATCGGCGAAACGTTTACCGCCACCCGTGCCCCGCCTTCCCACTTGGCCGCCTCCATGCAGGCCTGCCGCAGGGCCCATTCGCCCAGCGCGGCGATCAGCCCGGCTTCTTCTGCAATCGGGATGAACAGCGAGGGCGAGATCGAGCCGCGTTCTGGATGCTCCCAGCGCAGCAGCGCCTCAAATCCGGAAATGTGGTTACAATCGAGCGCAACAATCGGCTGGAAGGCGAGGCGCATCTGGTCCTTGGCCAGCGCATCGCGCATGTCCTCCTCGAGCTGGCGGCGCTCTTCGGCCACCGAATGCAGATCGCTGGAGTAATAGCGATAGCGCCCGCGTCCGTCACCCTTGGCCGCATAAAGGGCAAGGTCGGCATTGCGGACCAGTTCCTCGCTTTCGAGCCCGTCGTAGGGGGCAATGGCGATACCCACCGAAGCGCCGATCACGCAGCGATCGCCATTGATCGAATAGGGTTGCGAGATCATCGTGATAAGCTTCTGGGCAATGTCGCCCAGTTGGCCGCGATCGTCGATGTCGGGCAGGATGACCTGGAATTCGTCACCGCCCAGCCGACCGATCTCCGCTTCGTTGCCGATGATCCGCGTAAGGCGCTGCGCGACCTGTTTGAGCAGCTCATCGCCGGCCTGGTGGCCAAGCGTGTCGTTGACCGCCTTGAAGCGGTCAAGGTCGATCATCATCAGCGCGCAGCTGCGCTTGGCTATCTGGTAGGCGGCCAGGGTGGAAGCCAGGCGGCGGCCCATCTTGTGCCGGTTGGCGAGCCCGGTCAGCGAATCGTATAGTGCCATCCGCGAGGCATCGCGGTGGCTCCGGCGATGCTCGGTGATGTCGCGGCCATGTCCATTGTAACCGCTGAACTCGCCATCCGCATCCTGATACGGGCGACCTGAAATGGCCCACCAGCAATCAGTCTCGCTCCCTTCAGTCGTGGCGCTGGCACTGACAGTTAATTCGACGAAACTGGTGTGCGTGCCGATCAGGAACGGGAGGGTCCGCTGGGTAGCATCGGTGTCCTCGCGGTCGAGCTCGAACAGGGCCGCGAAGCTTTGGCCGAGCAATTCGTCGCTGGGCCGTCCGAGCCGCCCGGCGACGTAGTCGGAGATATAGGTCAGGCGGCCGTCGCGGTCGGTAGCCCAGAACCACCCCAATCCCGATGCTTCGTAATCCAGCAGCAAGGCGTTGATCTGGCGGGTTTGGGCAACGGCGGGGGCCGCAGGCCTGGCGGCACCGCTCAGCGCGGGCAACGCCCCTTTCAAACGGGAAAAGCCGAACGGTCTGCTGCTCATCTCGCAGGACTTTCCTCAATCGGTAACGACGTGTTGCCGGACTAACGCCTATTGTGCGCGAGCGATTCCTAACTCATTTTTATTAAAAAATCGCAAAACTGCTCAGCCCGCCCGCCGCATCGAAGCGGCTTGGTAAGCGGGTTCCTCAGCACGGCCTGGCGCCGGTACGATCTGGCCGTCCTCGTCGAACCGCAGCGGCAGCACGATCCCTGCGCCATCGCAGCCACCCTGGCGGCCACTCCCGTGCTCGCAGATTCGTACCGTGCGATCAGCGGTGCGGCGGCGTGAAGCGGTCTCTGCCACGGTTCCGGTCATGGCAGCCGTTTGACCCTCCAGCTTTGAAAAACCGTTAAGCCGGCGCAGGTGTGAGCCGGGTTTCTCCCAATGTTGCATTGCAGCAAGAACCTGCTAGCCGGGCTGCGATGGCCAAGCTGACCGCTCAGACCAATTCGATCCTCGCGCTGGGGCGTCGCCTGCGCGTGGCGCGGTGGAATTTCAGCGATTCCGCAGGGTCTAAACGCCCGCTGCTGGTGTTCGGCGGTATCGGGCTCAATCTCGAACTGCTTGAGCCCGTTGCTACCGCACTCGGCAACCGTCCGGTGGTGAGTTTCGACATGCCCGGCGTGGGTCAGTCGCCCGATCCGCTGGTGCCTTATACCGCCGCGACGATGGCGCTCACCGCGCAGGCGGTGCTCGACCGGATGGGGATCGACAAGGTCGATCTGCTCGGGATCAGCTGGGGCGGCGGGATCGCGCAGCAATTCGCGCTCCAGCACCGCAACCGGGTGGGCCGGCTGGTGCTGGCGGCGACCAGCGCGGGGATGGCGATGGCGCCGGGCGATCCGCGGATGCTCGCGCGGCTGGCCGATCCCGCCGAATATACCGTGCCCAAGGCGCTCCAGCGCAATCTGGCGATGCTTTATGCCGGTGGCGGTGAAACCCCGGTGTCACTCAATGCTGTCACCCCGCCCTCGCCTGCAGGCTTTGTCTACCAGCTCGGCGCCCTGGCCGGGTGGAGCAGCGTGGCGATGCTGCCGCTGCTCGATATGCCGACGCTGGTCATGGCGGGCGACGACGACCAGGTGGTGCCGCCGGTCAACGCACAGTTCCTCCATACCCTGATCCCCGGCAGCCGGCTCGAGATGTTCGCAGGCGGCGGCCACCTGTTCATGCTCAGCCACCTTGCTGAATTCGCTGCGACGCTGGAGGCATTCCTCGATGCGGACGGAGCGCCCGCCGCACCCGCCTGATACCGCTACTCGACCCCGCCGCTTGAATTGCTGCGGCGCGCCGTGCATGTTCGTTACATAAGGTTCGAGCGGGGCGAGGAAAAAATGGTTAAAAAGGGCGTGTCGCTCGAAAACGAGGCAGCGCAGTCTACCACGGCGCTAGGTCCGCTGGTTGGGCTGGCGCGCGAAGACTTTGTTGGCGCCATCGCGATGCTGCTGCGCGAGACGGCCAGCGATCCGGCCCGCTCGTTGCGCCACGCCCGCAGTTTCGGTGACGACGTGGTCAAGATCGTCACCGGCAAGTCCGATCTGGCCCCCAGTCCCAAAGACAAGCGCTTCATGGACCCGGCGTGGCGCTTCAATCCGTTCTACCGGGCGGGCGCGCAGTATTACCTCGCCGTGCAGAAGGGCATGAAAAGCTGGCTGGCCGATCTGGACCTCGATGACATCGAGCGCGATCGGGCCAATTTCATCTCCAATGTCATCATCGACAGTCTTGCCCCGACCAACACCCTGGCGGGCAATCCGATGGCGCAGAAGCGGGTGATCGACAGCGGCGGGCTGTCGCTGATCAAGGGTCTCAAGAACGCTTACAACGACATGGTCCACAACGACCAGATGGTCAGCCAGGTCGACAAGCGGCCGTTCATGCTGGGGGTCAATGTCGCCACGTCGAAGGGCAGCGTGGTCTATCGGAACGCGATGATGGAACTGATCCAGTATGCGCCAACCACCGACGAGGTCCACGCGATCCCCCAGCTGACGATCCCGCCGCAGATCAACAAGATGTACATCAACGACCTGTCGCCCGAGAAATCGGTGGTCAAATGGCAGGTCGACAACGGCATCCAGACCTTCGTCATCAGCTGGAAGAACCCGACCAAGGACGAGGGCCACTGGGACATGGCCGATTACATCGCCAGCTGCCGTGAGGCGATCGACGTGATCTGCAAGATCACCGGATCGGCCAAGGTCAATGTCTCGGGCGGTTGTTCGGGCGGTCAGACCACCGCGATGCTGGCCAGCGCGATGGCTGCCGACGGCGACGAGCGGATCGGCGCGATCACGCTGATGGTCTGCGTGCTGCATCCCAAGCAGAACGATATCGAGGCCGGCGCGCTGATGTCGAAGAACGGGATGGAACTGGCCAAGCGTCGCGCCGCGAAGAAAGGGATCATCGAGGGCAACAGCCTGGCGCGCGGGTTCGCCTGGCTGCGGCCCAACGACCTGATCTGGAACTACGTGATCAACAATTACCTGATGGGCGAGGATCCACCCGCGTTCGACGTGCTGTTCTGGAACGCCGATGCAACCAACCTCTCGGCCGCCTTGATGGGCGATTTCCTCGAGATTTTCGATACGCTGGTTTTCGCGCGGCCGGGCGAAGTCGAAATGGTCGGGCACAAGGTCGATCTGACCAGGGTAACCGGCGATCTGTTTATCCTGGGCGGGGTCACCGATCACATCACCCCGTGGCGGGCGTGCTATCGCTCGACCCAGCTGTTCGGGTCGAAGTCGGTCGAATTCGTGCTTAGCCAGTCGGGCCACATGCAGGCGATCCTCAACCCGCCGGGCAACCCCAAGGCGAAGTTCTTCAAGGCACAGAAGCCGGGCTTGCCGCCCGCCCAGGTCGAAGACTGGATGGCCGGAGCCGAGGAAGTCGCGGGGAGCTGGTGGCCTTACTGGATGCAGTGGGTGCAGGACCGCTCAGGCCCGAAGAAGCCCGCGCCCAAGGCGCTGGGCAACAAAA
>Ga0209702_10005854_pt1 | contig 16315 bp, 13 predicted proteins | sample FRY01_FD_187210 | JGI IMG/M metagenome (GOLD analysis project Ga0209702, IMG submission 187210) | Freshwater microbial communities from Lake Fryxell liftoff mats and glacier meltwater in Antarctica - FRY-01 (SPAdes) (version 2) | ecosystem: Environmental > Aquatic > Freshwater > Ice > Glacier... | reverse complement strand
CTCCCCCATCACATGACCCACGCACCCCTTCCCAAAGCCGGCCCCTGGAAGCAAATTCCTATCAGACTGGATCTGGAAATCGACGGACGCTGGCCTTGGCAACGCGACCCCCTCCCAGCATCCTGATTGGAGCCCTCCGCCAAATTCAAATCGCCCAAGGGTTTCGGCCTCCCACGGTGCCCAATGTGTGGTAGCGCGGTTAACTTTCAAAACCACTCATGATGAATCACGAACACAAACACGATTGCTGCGGCGGCAAGCAAGACACCGGCTCTCATCAGGCCGACGCATCAGTCAGCCCCTCGCCCCAGGCGAAATACTTCTGCCCGATGTGCCCGGGTGTCGAGTCCGACAAGCCCGGCGACTGCCCGAAATGCGGGATGGCTCTGGAGAAGAATCCGATGTGGAAACCGGAGTCCGCTACGATTTACACCTGCCCGATGCATCCTGAGATCCAGGAGCCGAAGCCTGGCGACTGCCCGATCTGTGGAATGCCGCTGGAGCCGGTCGGCGTGTCCGGGGGCGATGAAGATGATGAGGAAATCCGCTCCCTCGCCCGCAAGTTCTGGATCGCTACGATCCTAACCCTACCCGTTCTTATCATCGCGATGGGGCACTGGATCCCCGGCTTTCATCCCGAATCCCTCATTCCGAAAGGCACCTCGAAATGGATCGAATTCATCCTCACCGCTCCGGTCGTTTTCTGGGCGGGCGGGATGTTTTTCACCAAAGCCTGGCGCTCGGTGAAAACCTGGAACCTCAACATGTTCACGCTCATCGCAACGGGTGTGGGCGCCGCTTTCCTGTATAGCGCGGTCGCCGTGATCGCTCCCGGTGTTTTTCCCGAATCCTTCCGGAAAGGCGGAGAGGTAGGTCTCTACTTCGAGGCCGCCGCCGTCATCACCGTACTGGTGTTGCTAGGCCAGTTACTTGAAGCAAAAGCCCGCAGCCGCACCGGTCAGGCCATCCAGGCGCTTCTCGGACTCGCAGCTAAGACCGCCCACCGCTTGGTCGATAGCAAGGAAGAGGACGTGCCGGTGGATGATTTGAAAAAAGGAGATCTGCTCCGCGTCCGCCCCGGCGAGAAAGTTCCCATCGACGGGATCATCACCGAAGGCTCCAGCAATCTCGATGAATCGATGATCACTGGCGAGCCGATGCCTGTCGGAAAAAAAGAAGGCGACAAAGTCATCGGAGCCACGGTCAATCAGACCGGCAGCTTCGTGATGCAGACCGAAAAAATCGGCTCGGAAACCCTGCTGTCCCAGATCGTCCACATGGTCGCCGAGGCGCAGCGCAGCCGCGCCCCGATCCAGAAACTCGCGGATTCCGTGGCGGGATGGTTTGTCCCCATCGTCATCGGCATCTCCATCATCACTTTCATTGTCTGGTCGATCTTCGGCCCGGTTCCGGCGATGGCCTATGCCCTGGTCAATGCGGTTTCCGTCCTGATCATCGCCTGCCCTTGCGCACTCGGACTCGCAACACCCATGTCGATCATGGTCGGCGTCGGTCGCGCCGCACAGATCGGCATCTTGGTCAAAAACGCGGAAGCCATCGAGATCACGGAAAAGGTCACCCACCTCGTTACCGACAAGACCGGAACCCTCACCGCAGGGAAACCCCGAGTCACCGATACGAAAGCCCACTCAGGAATCGAGCCAGCCCAACTTCTCCAACTCGCCGCAGCCATCGAAAAAAGCAGCGAGCATCCATTGGCGCGGGCCATCGTCGATGAAGCGAAGGATAAAAATCTCGAATTGCTTCCGGTGGAGAATTTCGAATCGACCACCGCAGGAGGTGTCACCGGAAACGTCGATGGAAAAACCGTCAGGGTCGGCAAGCGGGGCTTTCTCGAAGAGAACGAAATCACCATTCCCTCGGATCTACTGAAGGACGCGGAAGCCTGGCAGGAAAATGCCCGCACGGTGGTATGGGTCGCGTTCGATAAGGACGTGGCCGGTATTCTCGCCATCGCGGATCCGATCAAGGAAAGCAGCGCGGAAGCGATCAAGGCGCTTCACGCGCTCGGCCTGAAAGTCATCATGTGTACCGGCGACAACCGCAAGACCGCCGAAGCCGTCGCCCGCGAGCTCGGCATCGATGAAGTCCATGCCGAGGTCATGCCCCAGGACAAGATCGACATCATCAGGAAATTGAAAGCGGAGGGAGCCGTGGTCGCCATGGCCGGAGACGGGATCAACGATGCACCCGCCCTCGCCGAGGCCAATGTCGGAATCGCCATGGGCACCGGAACCGATGTCGCCATCGAGAGCGCGGGGATCACCTTGGTCAAAGGAGACCTCATGGGCATCACCAAGGCCATTCACATCAGCCGCGCCACCATGCGCAACATCCGGCAGAACCTGTTCTTCGCATTCATCTACAACGCTCTCGGCGTCCCCATCGCCGCCGGAGTCCTCTACCCCTTTGTCGGCATCCTGCTCAGCCCGATGATCGCGGGAGCCGCGATGAGCGTCTCATCTCTATCTGTGATCCTCAACGCGCTGCGCCTGCGCAAGGTCTCGCTGGGGAAATGATTGGGAAGATGAATTTATGAAAGGGCACATTGCCCATTCCGGAGCTTGGGGCAATGGGGGTAACACCCCAGTGGGGTTCTGTAGCTGGCTGATCGAAACGCAAACAAAGTCTATTTATGAATCATTATAACGAATTGATGGGTGGAGGGATGTGGCTCTGGACGGTGATCGGCGTAGCCGTCGTGGTTCTGCTGGTTGTTGTGATCAGCAAGATGTCCAAGAAATGATCACGGGGCTTTCACCCGAACCTCCCTATGACAGGCGAGCGCTTGTTATTCATGCGTGTGCCATCACTGGAAGCGCCTTTGTGCTCCACTACCTTTGGGAAAACATGCAATGTCCGTGGTTCTTCATCCATCGTGGAGGGAATCCCGGGCAGATCGCGATGGTCATCGCCACGCTCGGCGACGTCGCTCTGACGTGGATGGCGCAGGGCTTGGTCGCGGCCGTTTCGGGGCTCTGGCTATGGCTGCTTGGGCCTTGGCGCTGGCGGCAGTGGGTCACGTTGCTTGGCACCGCCTTGGCGCTGAGTGTCCTCGTCGAGACCAGGGCGCTGACAACCTCGCGCTGGGCCTACACTGACATCAATCCGCGTGTGCCTGGCACGCCGATTTCAGTGCTGCCGGTGGCGCAACTGCTTCTCTTGTTTCCGCTGACATTCTGGCTGTCACGCAGGCTCATCCGATTGGCTTCGAGTCCCGCCTAGCTCCCCGTCCTGCCTGACCCATCTCCGCCAGCGTCGCGGGGAGCGGGGTGTGGTCGGCCAGTTTCGGCGTCTCGAAGGGGATGCGGGTGAGGTAAAACGTCTCGCCAGCGCAATTCCGCCACCCGGTTACAGTTCCTCCACAAACTCCTCCACTGTCAGCCCGGCCTGTTCGATCAATCCCTTACCCTCGCCCCTACCCCACCGATTCCGGGTAAACCCGATACAACAACCCAACGCTTCCGGTTGGGGCTGCGGTGGGTGAACGATCTTCCGAATAGACCTCTGGACAAGGTCCTCCCTGATTTCCTGCCCAGGCGAAACTTCCGCCGCAACGCATGGCCGTGGCCCTCAGCCTGCGGCCACGACGTCGCGATGCGTCGGCTCGGGCCGGCCGGGGCGGAAGAACTCGAGGTGTTCGATGGTCAGCGCCGCGCCTTCCGCGCCCGCGAAGCCCATCGCGACGGCCGCCCGCAGTTCCTGCTCCAGGCTCTCGGGAGCAGCCTCGGCGCGCAGGTTCACGATGATCTGAGCTCCGGTGATGTCGTCGTCGAGGCGCTGAGCCAGCTCCGGCACGAAGTCGTTGCGGACCAGATTGACGGCGGCAATTTCGCCACTGAGCGAGTTGTCCGGGCTCAGGGTCATTTTTAAATGCGCCACCTCCGCGCCCTGGTCGAGCAGCCCGGCGTGCAGGGTGGTGGCGAGGGCGTGGATGAGGGTGTCGGCGTCGACCCCGTCCGGCGCGGCGACCCGCACCGTGGCGTTGAGCCAGCCGAGCAGCGCCTCGCCCTCGGCATAGATGTCGTAGTCGACCTCCATGGTCGCGCGGCTGGTGTGGGTCCCCTGCTCCAGCGCGGCAAACCAGTCGTCCAGCCCCTCGCCCGTGCGACACGAAACGCGGCGCACCCGGGCCAGCGGAAACTCCCGCGCCAGCGCCTCTTCCAACTCCCGCAGCGCCTCCGGCTCCAACAGATCGCACTTGTTGACCACAATCTCGTCCGCCTCCTCCAGCTGCTTTCGGTAAATGTAGGTCACCTTCGAGGAAAAATTTCCGCCCTCCGCCAGCCCGAGCACCCGCTGGGCGCGCACCGGATCGACCAGCACCGAGACCGGCGCGATCGAGAAGTCCGCGCCGTACATGCGCCGCAGCGGATAGGTCACGGTGGCGACCAGGTCGGTGCAGCTGCCCACGGGTTCGGCGATGAAGACGTCGGGCTGGGTGGCAGCGGTCAGCTTGCCGGCGGCGTCGACGAGGGAGTTGAAGCGGCAGCAGAAGCACCCGCCGGGGATCTCCTCGGTGGCGAATCCCTGGGAGCGCAGCATCTTTGTGTCGACCAACTCCCGGCCCTGGTCGTTGGTGATCAACCCCACGCGCCGCCCCGCCCCGGTCAGGTGTGCGGCCAGTTTCGAGACCGCGGTCGTCTTCCCCGCGCCGAGGAAGCCGCCGATCATGATGTAACGAGCTGGAATTTTCATGCGAGGTTACCAAAGCCGGCCTCGTCCTGCTGTCACCCACGGGAAAAAGCAGGGGTTTCCCCCAAAAAAGCGATCATGACCGCACCCTTTCGCGGGATTTTTCCGGATGCCGGAAGCGGTGGGCTCCCCCATCCGCCGGCCGCTTCCCGCCCGGGACGGCGCCCATTCCGAGCGCGCCCTCGAAACGAACTGGCCAAACTTTTTCCGCGCTGCCACCATGAGCCCATGGCGTCGTCGATCGAATGGATGGAAATCTTGAAGGCCCTGGCGGACCAAAGCCGGCTGCGGATCGTCAAGGCGCTCCTGGCCGTCGAAGCCGTGAGCGTGAACGATCTTTCCGAACAACTCGGACTCTCCCAATACAACGTCTCCAAACACCTGCGCATCCTCCGCCAGGCCGGGATCGTCGAGGTCCGGCCGGCCGGCACCCGGCGCGATTATTTCATCGCCTCCTCCTTCCGCACCCGCTTGAAAAAAGAAGGCCCAGTCCTCGATTTCGGATGCTGTACTTTCCGGTTTGACCAGTTGCCGGATTGACGGGCCATGAGGGATGGCGCGAGGCCGCGTCTCGGACGATGTTGGACGTGGCCGATCCCGATTCGGTGCCGGCCGGCCGCACCGGGGTGATGCTCCGATCACGCCGCCCGCGCCGATTTCATGCTTTCGGACCGCGCCAATTGCCTGCATCCTCCGTGCTTCCGAATTCTCCTTCCCGATCCCCCACTTTCCATGTCGAACGAACGCAAAACCCTCGAAGAACGCGCCCAGATGTCCGATCTGGAGCGCCTCCGCCATTCCTGTGCCCACGTCATGGCCACCGCGATCCTGCGGATCTGGCCGAAGGCCCAGTTCGCCTACGGTCCGCCGGTCGAGAGTGGGTTTTATTATGATTTCGACCTGCCCGACCACCGGATCACGCCCGACGATTTCGAAAAGATCGAGGCTGAAATGAAGAAGGTGGCGAAGGAGAACCAGAAGTTTGAGCGGCGGGTGCTGACCCGCGACGAGGCGCAGGTACTGGCCGAGAGCGGACGGCTCGGCGGCCTCGGCGAGCGTCCCGGCAACCGCAGCGTCTTCAAGCTTGATCTCATCGACAAGATTCCCGAGGGCGAGGAGATCTCGTGTTTCCAGAACGGCGATTTCCTCGACCTGTGCGCCGGCCCGCACGTCAACTACACGTCGAAGTGCAAGAACGTGAAGCTCATGGCCGTGTCCTCGAGCTACTACCTCGGTGACGAGACCAAGGCGCAGCTCCAGCGGGTTTATGGAACCGCCTTTCCGACGCCCGACGAACTCGCGCAGCACCTGCACAACCTCGAGGAGGCGAAGAAGCGCGACCACCGCCGGCTCGGCAAGGAAATGCAATTGTTCGCCGTCGACGAAAAGGTCGGCCAGGGGTTGATCCTCTGGCTTCCGAAAGGCGCGGTCATCCGCCAGCAACTGCAGGATTTCATTTCCGAGGAGCTGCGCAAAACCGGCTACTCGCAGGTGTTTACGCCGCACATCGGGAAGCTCGACCTCTACCGGACCAGCGGCCACTTCCCGTACTACAAGGAGAGCCAGTTTGCGGCCATTCCCGAACGCGACCAGTTCCAGAAGCTGGCGGACGAAAAGTGCTCGTGCGCCGACCTCGCGGCCGGCCTCGAGAGCGGCGAACTCGACGGCTACCTGCTCAAGCCGATGAACTGCCCGCATCACATCCGGATCTATGCGCAGAGCCCGAAAAGTTACCGCGACCTGCCGGTGCGCCTGGCGGAATTCGGCACCGTCTACCGCTGGGAGCAGTCGGGTGAACTCGGCGGCATGACCCGCGTCCGCGCCTTCACCCAGGACGACGCCCACCTGTTCTGCACCCCGGACCAGGTTGAAGCGGAAATCATCGGCTGCCTCAAGCTCGTCAAGACGGTGCTGACGACTTTGGGCATGAACGACTACCGCGTCCGTGTGAGCCTGCGCGACCCCGACAGCAGCAAATACGTCGGGGATCCGGTCAACTGGGACAAGGCCGAGGACGCGCTCCGCAAGGCCGCGGTCTGGCTCGGCGTGCCCTTCACCGAGGAGCCTGGCGAGGCGGCGTTCTACGGCCCGAAGATCGACTTCGTCATCAAGGACGTCATTGGCCGCGAATGGCAGCTCGGCACCGTGCAGGTCGACTACAACCTGCCGGAACGCTTCGAGCTCGAATACATCGGTGCCGACAACAGCCGGCACCGCCCCGTCATGATCCACCGCGCCCCCTTCGGCAGCATGGAGCGGTTCACCGGCGTGCTCATCGAACACTTCGCCGGCCACTTCCCGACCTGGCTCGCCCCCGAACAGGTCCGCGTGCTCCCGATTTCCGAAAAGAGCGAGGTCTTCGCCAACGACGTCTTCGCCCAACTCCAAGCCGCCGGCCTGCGGGTCATCCTCGACGCCACCCCGGACAAAATCGGCGCGAAAATCCGCAACGCCCAGCTCGACCGCGTCCCGTACATGCTCGTCATCGGCGAAAAGGAAGCCGCCATCCAGAGCGTTAGCGTCCGCCACGCCAAGCAGGGCGACCTGGGCGTGCGCCCAGTCGCCGAATTCCTCGCCGACATCACCCGCGAAGTGACGACACGCGCGCTGTAATCGAAAGGCCGCCCGAGGCGGTTCCCTGCGCCGTCGGCCGCCACGAACCGATGGCGGGGACCGCCAGCGGCTCCGCCTCGGCACTCCCCACCAGGGGCTGGGGCATTCATCGGTGCGCTGCATGTCCGTAATTGCGCAGGCACCGCTTCGATGCAGGATCGCCTGCCATGCCAGCCCGCGCCACCGCCACCAAAAAACCAGCCCGCCCCGCCAAGTCAAAACCCGCGGACGTCCTGCCGGCCGCCCATGACTGGCGGACGACGGACGAGCAGGAAATCCTGAAGCGGTACCTCCGCGCACGGGAGGAATCGATGCGCGTGCGCAACCAGGACCCGGATCAGCCGGTCTTCTCGAATTTCGAGGTGCGCTCCGAGAGCGGACTGATCTACCGGGTGGAAATCCGCGATGTTGCCGGCCGGCAGTTTTCCTGCACCTGCGCGGATTTTCGCAAGAACGGGCTGGGCACCTGCAAGCATGTGGAGGCGGTGCTGCTGCATGCGCAGAGGAAGGCGGGGCGGCGCGGGTGGGCGGCGGCGGTCGCGGCCGGCTCCCCACGCCCGGAGGTGGCGCTCGACGCGGAGCGCGGGATCAGGGCCTGGAAGAATCTGTCCACCCTGCCCAAAGATGTGCGCCAGCTGTTCTCCATGACCGACGGCGCGCTGCTGCCGGCCGTGCCGGTCGAAGAGGCCCTGGCCTCCCTCGAGCGGCTGCGCGGCGCGGCCATGCCCGATCTGCGACTCTCCCAGGACATCCAGCCGTGGCTGGACGAGAAGTTGGCGACGGCCGAGCGCATCCGCCTGCGGCGCGAATACGAGCAGCACGTCCAGAACGGCACCTGGCCGCCCCAGGAAACCCTGGTTCCCCTTTTTCCCTACCAGCGCGAAGGCATGCTCCACCTCGCCTTCACCGAACGGGCATTGCTGGCGGATGAAATGGGCCTCGGCAAAACCATCCAGGCGATCGCCGCGTGCGCGCTGCTCCACCGGCTCGGCAAGGCCCGGCGCGTGCTCGTGGTGACCCCGGCCTCGCTGAAGGCGGAATGGGAGGAACAAATCGGAAAATTCACCCCGCTGGCATGTCGCATGGTCTTTGGCGGCCGCGTCGCCCGGCTCGCATGCTACACCGACGACGCCCCGTTCTTCACCATCGTGAACTACGAGCAGATGGTCACCGATTCGCTGGACGTGAACGCCCGGCTCCGGCCCGACGTCGTCGTGCTCGACGAGGCGCAGCGGATCAAAAACTGGAACACCAAAACCGCCCAGGCCATCAAGCGACTGGATGCCCGGTACGCCTTCGTGCTCACCGGCACACCGATCGAGAACCGCATCGACGAACTGTATTCGCTGGTCGACTTCCTCGATCCCCGCGTCCTCGGGCCGCTCTTCCGGTTCAACCGCGATTTTTACGAATTTGATGACAAGGGGCGTCCCAAGGGCTACCGAAACCTGACCGTTCTCCATGAGCGCATCCTCCCGCTCATGCTCCGGCGGCGCAAAGCCCAGGTCGAAACCGAGCTCCCAGACCGCACGGATCGCAACCATTTCGTGACGCTCAGCCCGCTTCAGCGCGACCATTACGGCGAGCACGAGTTGCACGTCGCCAGGCTGGCGATGATCGCCAAGCGCCGGCCGCTACGCCTGGAGGAACAAAAGAAGCTGCTCCGCGAACTCGCGATGATGCGCATGATCTGCGATTCAAATTTCATCCTCGATGCCGGGGACCGGTCGAGTCCCAAGATCGACGAATTGCGGAAAATCCTCGAAGAGGCGCTGGCCAACGACGGAGTGAAGGTCATCGTTTTTTCCGAGTGGGAACGCATGCTCCAACTCGTGCGCGACCTCTGCCTCGATCTCGGCGCGGGTTTTGCCTGGCACACCGGCAGCGTGCCGCAGCAAAAGCGCCGCCAGGAAATCAACACCTTCAAGAACGACCCCGGCTGCCGCGTGTTTTTGAGTACGGATGCGGGTGCCACCGGCCTCAACCTTCAGAACGCCAGCGTCGTCATCAACTGCGACCTTCCGTGGAACCCGGCCAAGCTCGAGCAGCGCATCGCCCGCGCTTGGCGAAAAAACCAGACCCGCGCCGTCACCGTCATCAATCTGATCGCGGAAAACACCCTCGAACACCGGATGCTCGACACCCTGGCCGGCAAAGCCAGGCTCTCCGAAGGCGTGCTCGACGAGGGGACGCTCGACACCATGGACCTGCGCGGCGGGAGGGACACGTTCTTCAAGCGGTTGGAGCAGATGCTTGCCCCGCCGACGAGCGGCCAGGACACCCCGATCCCGGATCCTCCCGTATCGGCTGATCCCTCGATGGGGGTCGCGCACGCCGCCGCGAACGCCCTCGGCCCGATCCTGTGGCGATGCGAGGAGCGCACCGCCAGCCCGGGCCGGCTGCCGGCCTGCTTGATCGTGGTCGAGCGCGATCCGGCGGCCGCCCGCGATCGCCTGCGGCAGGTCATCGAGGACGCCGGGGAGCGCCGGGTGATCGAAGTCATGGATCGCGCCTGCTTCGAAACCCTGCAGCGTCTCGCGGCCGCTGGGCTCATCGCCTTCACACCCGGCGAACCACGGGAATTGTTTCCCGAAGCCGGCCCACCGGCGACGCCCCGCCTCAGCGGGGAGGAATGCCGCCGGATCCTCGACCTGCTCACGACCGCCCGCCACCAGCTCCGGCTCGCCTCGGTGCTGCAGGCATCGCATTTTCTCGTCGAGGCGCGCATCCCGCTGCAATCGGCGGCACTGGCATTCGCCCAGGGCCTGGCCGTCGCCGCACGGGACGCCGTGCCCGCGGATCTGGCCGCCAGCCTGGAGGGTGAGGCCGGCACCCGTTGGGGCGACGCGGCGGCCTGCATGCGCCTGCTGGCCGAGCCGGCTGGGGCGATGCCCGAGGGCGTTCATGCGGCCCTGGCGCTGGTTGAGCGATCCCTGCAGCTCGCGGCGGATCCGGACCTGGCCGGGGTTCCCTTCTAAATCGCCGGCCCGCTCCGCGGCCCGCTCACTTCCGCCGCGGGAGCACGGCGGTGAACGTGCCCAGGCCGCGGCGCACGTTGGCGGGCTCGGCGTATTCATCCATCAATTCGTCGTCGTAAATGAGCCTGAGAACAAAGCCATAGTAGCTGCGGCGACCGAGGTTCTTCCGCTGGGCCTCGTCGAAGCCCGGCTGCAAATAGGTAAAATCGACCTCTTCGTAGGTCGCGGCTTTCCAGTCGGGCAACGCCGAGAGCCAGGTCACGGTGGGGGTGTCGCACGAACTGAGGTCGATTTCCTCGCCATTGACGAAGTCGAGGAAATAGATCTGCAGGGTGACCTTGGCGGGGTCGATCTCGGCGACGGCACCCGCGCGGGCGATGGCGGCCTTGACGTGGACGACCTCGCCGCCATCGGCCGCGGTGACGGGCGCGGTGGCCTGGACCTCGCCGAACTTCAGCGCCCGCGCGCGCGGCGGGGTGCCGGTGGCCATGACCCGGGCATACCGGTCCACTCCGGCGGAGAGCGCGTGGGCGAGCTGGCGGCGGTACGCGGAATCGGTACCCAGTTTTTTACCTTCGACCGGGTGGCCCAGGCGGCCGAGGTTGCAGACCACGGCGGGGATGCGGATGCCCTTGAGTTCTTGAAACCGCGCGCGGCGGATGCCCAGATCGTCGGTTTCGGCCCCCGACACCAGCGAGCCCTGCAAGGCGGTGGCCAGCGCCATGGATTCACGGTCGTTGATGTTGCCCGGGTAAAATTTGTCATCCGGTTTGGCACCCTCATCGCCGGTGGTGGTCGGCGTTCCGCTGGGGGCCAGGGTGAACATTTCCACCCCCCGCTCCCGCTCTCCGCCAAAGCCGCAATGCAGACTGATGAAGATGGCCTCGTCCTTCACCGCGTTGGCCTGCTCGATGCGCGCGGGCACGGACAGGGCGGCATCGTCGCCGCGGGTCAGGATCACCTGATACCCGGCCTTCTCAAGCGCCTGGCGGGCCTGCCTGGCGACGTCCAGGGTGACATCCTTTTCCTTCCCATGGCGCGAAACCAGGCCGGTTTCGGCCCCGCCCCGGGCCGGATCCAGCACGATGGTCTTGAGCTGGCTGGGCTCCCGCTGCTGGTCCGGGCGGAGGATCGGGTCAATGACGTGGATGAGGTCGAACGCAGAGATGATGACCTTGCCGTCCCGCCAAGCGACCAGCGGATAGCTCAGGTAGAACTTCAGCTCGTTGATGGAGACGAGTTTGGAGCCCGCCTGGCCGCGGCACTTGATCGGAAAATTCCTGCCGTCGAGGCGCTTGACCTTTTCCAGGGTGATTGATTTGCCCGCTTTGGTGTAGGTCGGGAATTCGAAGAACCGGGCCACCTCGGCGAGGTCGAGGTACGCCTGACCGCGGTGATCGATCACGCTCCAGCCCGGTTTGGCCTTGGTGGGGGCCGGGCCGGTGGCTGGTTTGACGGGCGCGGCGGGCGCGGCGGGCGCGGCGGCCGGCGCAGGGCGCGGTCGCGCCTGGGACCACCCGGAGGCGGACCCCAGCCACGACAACAAGAGCAAGAGAAAAAGAAAAGCGCGCATGGGCAGACTGTCGAAGGAAGGCCCTGCGCCAGCGGGCGGGGCTTGCCACCCCTCTGGCGAGGAGTACAGATATGGCGTCATCGCCGTGCCGTTCAACCTACCTTTGCACGCCGTGCGGGCTCGCCACCAGACGCGTTTGGTGTTCCTGGCCGGAGAACGCTGGCCGCCGCCGCGATGGAGGCCGGGAGCCGGGTGACGCCGCCCCCTCCGGCGGCCGGGTTGTCCTGGCAGACGGAGGCCCGGCGGACGCTTGCGGCGTATGCGCGGGCCGGCACCCCCGCGCAGCAACTGGCGGCCTTGGACGCCCTCGATGCGCTGGCCCGGCACCATCCGCTTGTGCTGGCACCGCTCGCAACTGACCTGGAGCAGGGCGACCCGGCGGTGCGCGCACGCCTGCTTGGGCTGCTGGCCGCGGCGGGCACCATGGAGGCCGTGCCGGTCGCCCGATGGGCCTTGCTCGATGCCGATCCAACCCTCGCCGCCGCCGCCGCCGCCGGGGCGCTGGCAGAGCTGGCTCCGGCGGGGGTGCGCAACGACCTGGTGGCGGCCTGGCAGCAGGCCCGGCCCCCGGCCCCCGCGACCCGCGAGGCCCTGGTGGCCGCCCTGGCCCGGGCCGTGCCGGCTCCGGCCCTGGCCGCCCTGAGCCGCGCGGAGCCTCCGGCGATGCGCGCAGCCGCTCTCGAGGCGCTGCGCCGGCAGGGGGCCCCTGAAGCCGCGGCTCTGGACGCGCCGGAGTCCCCGCTGCTGCGAGCCGAAGCCCGCGCCTGGCTCTTCCGCCACCACGGGGCGAACGCGGTGCCGTGGCTTTTGCAGTCGCTGGCCGGGGTGGGCAGCCGACTCGAGGGCAACGCGCTCCTCGAGGCCGTGGTGCTGCCGGCGGATCCCGCGACCCGCCGGCAGCAGCCCGCACCCGCCGATGGCGGATGCCGCCCCGCGGGCACCCTGCTGACCCTGCGGGAACTGCGCGATCTGCTCACTTTTTTACGCACCCTCCCCTGAGCGACGATCGCGCGCGGCCCTTGCATGCCCCGCCAATCCGATGCTCAGTGCGCGATGGAAGAAAAATTCGCCGCGTATGCGCACCCCGAAGCCTTGGTCAGCACCGAATGGCTGGCGCAGCACCTTGATGATCCGGGGATCCGGATCATCGAGAGCAACGAGGACATCCTGCTTTATGACACCGGCCACCTGCCCGGTGCCGTCCATATCGACTGGCGCGCCGACCTGAACGACAACCTGGTGCGCGACTACATCGGCCCGGAGGCATTCGCCGCGCTCTGCGTGCGCCACGGCATCACCCCGGAAACGACCGTGGTCTTTTACGGGGACAAATCGAACTGGTGGGCGTGCTACGCTTTCTGGGTGTTCCAGCTTTTCGGCCACACCCGGGCCCGGGTGCTGGATGGAGGCCGCGCCAAGTGGATTGCGGACGACCACCCGCTGACCAAACAGGTTCCCTCCCCGGCTCCGGCCGTCTACCCGGTCCCCCCGCACCGCCGCGACGAGGAAATCCGGGCTTTTTACGCCGACACCCTCGCCCACATGAGCGCGGGAAAACCGATGGTCGACGTGCGCAGTCCGAAGGAATTCTCCGGCGAAACGACCCACATGCCGGAATACCCGCAGGAAGGCGTGCTCCGCGGCGGCCACATTCCGGGAGCCAAGTCCGTGCCGTGGGCGACCGCCGCCAATTCCGACGGGACGTTCAAAGACGCCGCCACCCTGCGCGAAATCTATACCGAGAAACTCGCCCTCAAGCCCGGCGACGACATCATCGCCTACTGCCGCATCGGCGAACGTTCGAGCCACACCTGGTTCGTGCTCAAATACCTGCTCGGCTACGAAAAAGTGCGCAACTACGACGGTTCCTGGACCGAGTGGGGCAACATGGTCCGCAGTCCGATCGAGCGCTCGTAATCGGCGGCGAGCCGCCCTTCCCCCGCTGCTCCGGAGGCCCGGAGACCGGGCGGCCGGCGCCGATGGAGCGTACGGAGCCCGGTCACGCCGGGGAGGCCTGCTGATTCGCGGCCAGGGCCGCCGCGCCCCGGGCGGCCGCCTCGGCGGCCTTGCGCTGGATTTCCTCGGGCGATGGCAGGCTGGCGAGCACCTCGGCCGGGATGAAGCCGTCGCCGGCGAGTTTGATCAGACATTTTTTGCGCTCCTCGAGCGCCTTGTCCGGACTGCGTTCCTTGGAAAACCTCGACTTGGCGGCCACGCTGCGGTCCTTGAGGCGGGCGTAAATGTCGCCGCCGAGCAGCGCGGAAATGTCCACCTTCATCTTTTCCCGCTGCACGTCGTCCGCCTGCACCGCCTCACCGTTGATCGGGCCGTGGGCATACTTCGGAAACATGATCGCAACCTCCGGGCAGACGCGCGAACAAGCCGGGCAGTTGGTCTTGCAGTTGTCGTTGTTCTGCACCTGGATCTTGCCGGTGTCGCTCACGCCGTAGACGTCGAACAGGCAGAAACTCAGGCACTGCATGCAGTTGGTGCAGCGGTCGTAATCGATCACCGGAAACCACGGTTTCCAGGCACCCGGCTGGTTCATCGTACGCCCCTGCCGGGCGCGGAAATCCTCGACCAGGCCAAGCACGTTCGGCGCATCGAGCCCGGCGATGTCGCGGGCCTCGACCGTCCGGCGGGCGGCCGCATCCTCGACCTGCGGCGCCCCGTTTTCAAAGGCGCCCAGCACCAGCAGGGTGTGATCATCATCGGCCAGGGACGCCCCGTGCTCGCGCGTCACCCGGGTGACCGCATAGCCTTTGTCGAGCAGCGAGGCCATGACCAGGGTGCGGGCCTCGGCGGGCAGTGGGATCGATCCTGCGCCTTCGTAAAGGACGACGCGGAGGGGACGGTGGGTGTGCGTGATCATGGGAAAGGGGTGGTGGTTGTGGGGGTCAGGAAACCGGGGGCGCTTCCGCGGCGGCGGGGTCCGTCGTCGGCCGCAGCAGACCCGCGACGACCGCATCCGACGACTGTTCGCGCATGTTGTGAATCTCGGCGCCACCATCGGCGAGCGGCACGCCGGCCTGAATGAAGAGCCCTTTGACCGCGCGCGGGTGGCAGGCGGCGATGCGCAGCCCGCCTTGGGCCGAGCAGGCGCTGAGCGCGGCCAGCCGCGGGTCGCGGTGGGCCGCCATCTCGCAGAGATCGGCCACGCTTTCAAAGCTGGCCCCGCTCTCGCAGAGCTGGCGGAGCACATCGTCCTTGATGCCCGGGTTGATGACCTGGGCGTAGGCGCAGCGGCAATACAGAAGCGTTGGCATCGTCTCACTCAATCACACAGAACTCCCCGGCGCCAGCAGTGACGAGCAGATTCAACACCAGCGGCAAGAGAACCCGAGACACCCACTTGTGGCCGGGGTCGGTGACCCCGGTCGTCGCCCCTGTCCGTCGCCCCCGGCGCGTGTTTTGTCCCCCGCCCCTCTTGACGCGGGCTGGAGCCATCGCGGCGTCGCGATCCACCCGCCGCCACCATGCACCTGAAAGGCGTGTGGACGGACACTCCGGCGCGAGCCGCGGCTGGTCGGGACGAACCGGGGTCCGCTTGGCCAATACTCAACAACGGCGGCGCCTAAACAACAATCCGCCTGCGCCAATGAGCAGGAAAGGAATGGAAGGCTCAGGGATGGCTCCGGCCGCAATTGGCACATTGGCTTCGCTTTCCCAAGCCCAGGCGACAATCTTCATTTGCGTCCCACTCACTCCGAAAAACTCGATCCACCCGTAGTGGAAGTCGTCGCCCCTCAGCCACCCGACACCTGCAAAGTATCGTCCCCCCTGCTGTTCAGGATTCTGGAAGTCAAATAAATCCTGAAGCCCCAACTCCCCACGCAGCGGAGTGTCCCGGGAAAAATAGTCCCTCTCGGGGTGAAACTCATCCGCCGAGTTGTCATGCTTGCCCATCGAGCCACAACCCGTTGGACTGGATACTGGAGCGGTGCGGTTTTGAAATGGTTCGGTACGCGGACGACATGGTCGTTTTATGCCGCAGCCAGGAAGAGGCCGACGCCGCGTTGGAGAAGCTCCGGGAGTGGATGGCCGGAGCCGGACTGACAGTGCATCCCGAGAAAACCCGCACGGTGGACATGAAAGTGGCCGGCAGTCATTTTGACTTCCTTGGCTATCGTTTTGCCAGAAGCCGCAAAGGGAGGTTGATGCGCCTGGTTCGGCCCAAAAGCCTGCGCAAGCTGCGCGAATCCATCAAACCACGGACACGCCGGGCCAACGGACGAAGTATGGAAGCCATCGTGGCGGACCTGAACCGGACACTCTCCGGTTGGTTCGCCTACTTCAAACACTTCAAAACCAGCGAGTTGAGCGGGATCGACGGGTGGATCCGCATGAGACTGCGCTCCATCCTCAGAAAACGGCGTGGCCTCAGAGGTCGCGGCCGCGGAAAGGATCACCAACCCTGGCCCAATCGCTACTTCTC
>Ga0209702_10005853_pt1 | contig 16317 bp, 22 predicted proteins | sample FRY01_FD_187210 | JGI IMG/M metagenome (GOLD analysis project Ga0209702, IMG submission 187210) | Freshwater microbial communities from Lake Fryxell liftoff mats and glacier meltwater in Antarctica - FRY-01 (SPAdes) (version 2) | ecosystem: Environmental > Aquatic > Freshwater > Ice > Glacier... | reverse complement strand
TTATATTCCATGGGCCCCATGTAATATTATCCAACATCCACTTTCTATAATATGGTGGAACGGAACGAACTGGTTTTCCTGTATATTTTCCAAAGGTCATAAATACCTTTTCTTCATCCCCATCATCATCAACCTTTTTGGTAATATCAATACCACCATCTAAATGGAAACCGATTTCGTGCATTGGTATTCCAGTAATCTGTTTTTTGTTTTCACCATAGAGTTCCCAATTTTCTTTACCATCTTGTTTGTAATAAAGTTCTTCCACTTTACCAAACTTTTCTACTGAACCTACAAAATCAACTACAATACAATCTTTCTTTTCATTGTGAATACGAGTTCCTCTACCAACGAATTGATACCACCAAGAAATTGAGGCAGTGGGTCTACCTGTAATTAAACAATCTAATTCTGGATAATCGAATCCAACAGTAAGAACATTCACTTGAACGATAACTCTAATTTCTTGGTTTCTAAATTTTTGAATTATTCTGTTTCGTTCTTCTTTTGGAGTTCCCCCATGAACCACTGCAGCAGAAGGAATCTTTTTTGCAAGTTCAGTTGCCTGTTCTATCGTTGGTACTGCTACTAATATAGATTTTCTATCATATAGTTCATCTACCTTTTTGATAATCTTATTACCAATGTTTTGGTTTTCATAAGAACGAGTAATAGAATCATTGGTATATTCAGCACCACTTGAATTATAAACCAATGCACCAGTATCAAAATCATATGATTGGTATTTTAGTGGAGACCAATAACCTAACTCACATACTTCTTGTATTTGAGAAACATGTAGAATAAACTTAAAGAACATTCCATGTTTACTTCTATTGGTCAACATTACCAATTTTGAGTATGGACCCATTTCACCTAAATTAGTTTGTAGTTTAAGTGGTGTGGCAGTCAACCCAAGAACATGAGTTGCTTTCATTCCATCTACAAATCTTCGTAACTGACCTGATTTATCTCGTGGGTATCTATCACACTCATCGATGATAATTTTAGTTACACCCATCTCCCTAAACTTACCAGCAATATTGATAATAGAACCAATAGTTGCATAGGTAACATCTCCTAATTCTTTACTACCCATTGAGGCAGAGTAAATAGAGGCAGTTCCACCAAGTGTTATAAACTTGTTATAGTTTTGTTCTAATAATTCTTTTGAAGGTTGGAGTACGAGAAGCTTCTCACCAAGTTCTTTAGCAATGGCAGCAATAACAATCGATTTACCGAAGGCGGTTGGCGCCACAATAATCGAAGGTTTCATATTTTTAGTTCTAAAGAACTCTACACCAATTGCTACCGGTTCTATTTGGTTTTCACGTAACTTCAAATCTTATATTTTTCTTTGTATTTTTTTTCAAACTTAACACCAACTCCTATTTCTAAAATCTCATTAGAATGTGGGATGGGTGGTTTTCGTTTATTGCCATCGATAATATCATCAACTCGCATAATAGTAAATATCTCTAATTGAATTTTTGAGTTTTTCTTCGGCCCTTTGTGAACTACTACAATTGGTATTGGTGCATTTAGGTTGGCCATTTTAGTTTATATAAGGAAGAATTGCAAGCTCTTTAGCTTTGGCTTCTACCATTACATCTACATCATTACCATATAAGTTAGGTAATTCATTAATGTAATCAGAATGTGCCCGTGGTTTAAGTTTTGAGTTTTCTTCGTGTAATGCTTTACTCTCTGAATAATGTACAATTGGTTTGATACCTTTAGGCCAAGTAGAGATTGCAAGTTCTAATGCTTCTTGCTCTGTCAAACCACCGGTACAAAATTGGTGGTGGTGATAATCAAACACAATAGGAATACCAATACGTTTATGTATGTACATTAAATCTTTTACCGAATACATAGAACTCTTATCATCGTTCTCAACAGTCAAACGAGATTTAACTGAATCAGATAATCTTTCAAAGTTGGTACAAAATCTATCCATAGCAGATTTCTTATCACCATACACACCATTACAATGTATGTTTAGTTTATTGTATGGGGAACGTTCTAAACCTAACATATCGAAAATCTTACCATGTATCTCCAAATCAGTTATAGTGTTCTGTACAACGTTCTCACGTGGTGATACGAGTACATTAAAAGGACCAGGGTGAGAGGTGATACGAATACCATTATCTTTGGCATACTTACCACATGCAGCCAATACTATTTCTATTCTTTTATAGTATGGAGAATTTTCTATACCATACTCAGATGCCCATGGGAACATAGATGATGATAAACGAAACAATTTGATATTGTTTCTATTATTCCATTGTAGTATTTTAAATAAATCTCGTGAGTTTTGTAACCCCAATTCACCAGCGTATTCAACTCCCTTCTCTACGAAGGTTTTTTTAATCATTGAACGATTGGTAGTTACTTTGGGTTTTTGTGCGCCTAAAGTCATATTAATACATGCGTAACCTAAATTCATAATTGTATAGTTTTAAATGTTATACTACAAATATACGAAATTTATTTTAAAATACCAAATCATTTAGTAAGTTTTTGAAGTAAAATCATCTGGATATTGGTTACCCTGAAGTTTCTTTAGGGTAGAACGAGAACCTCCTCTATAATTTATCCAATGGTTGATTGCTGCTCTATCGTTTATCCAACGTTCTTTTTTACCCCAATCAAACCATGGATGATAAAAGTAAGACCTACCATCGAATGTAGATTTCCACCCACCATTTTCATACCACTCTCTTTTTTCTTCTTCGGAAATTACACCATCACCATCTAAATCAGATACTCGTTCTTTATCAGTAATAACCCCATCCCCATCCAAATCTAAATAAGATTTATCATCCGTTACAATTATAGTATCTATAACTTCTATATCATTGATAAGTGTTTGATTATATTCTTCTACTGATTCTTTAAGTTCATCATTTGGTTCATATAAAACATCATCTAATTTAGAATCACTATCATCATTGATGATATCATCATTTTCATTTGGGTAATCATTCAAGCCATCTTGTAAAGTATTATCCCACTCACCTATTTCAGATTGTAAATCATCATAAGAATCAACTACCTTCTTCATATCTTCAACTTGTTCTTCTAAATCAGATTCACCATAAAGTTTTCGTTTCTGAATTACATTCGTTTTATCCGCTTTACCTTTATCAACTTTCAATGCATTGTTAAATGCAATTACCAAAGCCACAGCAAGTGGGTCAAACACAAATATAATAATTAAAATAAACCAATTGATAATAACTGTCATTGGTTTATCCAACAGAGTACTAAGGTATTGTAGAGGTCCTAATTCAGAAGATGATTCAGTATCAGTATCTATTGCAAGAATTTGTAACTGAATAGATTGGAGTGAATCCATTGCAACTTGTCTATTAGATTGTACATCCTTTCTACTTTGTTCTTCTGTGGTTAATCTTGATTGGGCTAAACGAATTTCAGTAGTAGAAACTGTATTTCTAATTTTACCATCTTTATCTTTAATTTGAATTTGAGTTGCCTTCGCAGAAGATAATTGTTCTATCCTCTGATTGATTGATTCCATTTCTCTATCGTATCGTGCAACATCATCATTCCAAAATGATTCTTTTTGTTGTAAGAATATTTTATTTTTATTTGTTACATTATATACGTTTAAAGTACGTTGGAATGCATCAGTTAAAAATCCATAGATACCCAATGAAGTTATTAATACCAAAATTAAGGTACCGATTATTAGATATGTTCTTAGAACCTTATTTATGCTATCCCAATAATTGTATAGATAACCGGCAACTATTAATTTGGCGAACTCCAAAGAAGATGCCATAATAATTATCGAAGTTGCAGCACCAGCAAATAGTTTTGATAAACCGGTTACTGAAAAGAATGCAGCGTTAAATGCCACAAACAATGCTGATAATCCTAATAAAAGGGTTCTAAATTTCATATTCTGTTATCCCAAGTCTATTAACTCTTGTAACTTTTCTAACCCACCAATGATATTGTTTAGATATTCTGTTGCTTGTTTTGGGTCTGCGGGTCTTTCTCCACTTACCATTTCTTTTACGATTCTTGCTCTTGATGATAATGCACTAATCGTATCACCTGCTCTTTGTTTGTAAACATCTTTCATAACTTTTTGTTGTTTAATGTATAGTAATAAATATGAGTGTATAAAAAAAGGGGAGTTTTACCTCCCCGTTTGAAAATAAACCTATTAAGAAATTAATAAGTAATCTTTACTGATTTAGCGTTTTTCGTAATTTTTTCAGTATCGGGTGACAAATTGTCAGTTAAAATGCCTCAGATATTTGTTTATCTTTACCTGAAACTTTTCGGTATTCTGCATTTTCTTGTCTACAACTCATATGGTCTGCCCAATGTAAGATGTACGGTAAATCTGTTTTGAGTTGGAAATCTTCGTTATATGATATCCAATACTTCTTAGTTGCTTCGTTATACAACCCATCTGCCATATGAATACCCAATTGTTCTTTTTGAGTATAAGTGATACCATATTGATTTAATAACCAAAATGCTCTATCAGTTACATCAAAGTATTGTAACTTTGGATTATGAGTATATATCTCTAATTTGTTTTTCTGGTGCCACTCCGAAGTTTGTGGTAAGTAATATGGTTCTTTACCATCACCCAATTTACCCAAATCGTGGTGGAATGCGGCAAACAATAATTCCTCATCGGTAAAGTTTATTTCAGTACCACCAGCAGTATATAACTTTTTAAGTTTATATGCGTTAGCAGCTACATTCATTACGTGGTCTATATAACCACCAGCATATGCAGAATGGAAGTTTAACTTACCACTTGCTGGTGCCATAGCTAGTTCAGTACCCAATTCGTTTTCGGAATACATATGAAGAAGTTTTTCTAATCTCTCTCCACTAAATACTTTTGTGATAGCTGCAATAAATCTATCGTAATTTACTTGCAATCCTTTTGGTGTGTAATTTCTCATTGTTTATATTTTATTCTAATTCGGTTTTCGTTAATGCTCTGTATAAGATTTCTAATTCTTCTTCATTGGTACATCCCCCCAATCCAAATAAACCATCAATCTCAATAATGTACTCTCCTTTTTTAATATCGTAATCTTCCCACTCATCATCAGCGGTTGAAATTAATACAGGACATTTATCATCTGGATTATCGTTTGGTAGAGGTAAAATCCAATAGTAAAAGTTATCACCATCTTCTTCTACATCATCTACTCTAATCCATTTCTGCCTTTCAAAGGTTTTTTCGGTGATTGGTGTATATGGGAAATCCATTATTCTAAAACGATTTTAATTTCTTGTATGATATTCCATTCATTAATGGTTGATTTTACTCTTAGTGTATCATATCTCATATCAAAGATTGGAGCAATAATTGTATTGATTTCATTCTTATCATTAACATAAGAAGAACCATTTATAGTAGGTACCATTACATTTTGCCAATTGGTAAGTGGTGGTAAATTTACATAAGTCAATTCACCAGTAAAATAGTTAATATAAGTTTTAGTTATATTAACCACACTCTGACCTTTTAATATCCACCAATACAAATTACTATGCCAACTTACTTTCGTTGGTTGTGTGGTGTTTAAAACCTTACCTGTGATACGATGAATGGTCTGATTGGTAGTTGGATTTAATTTTAAATGATAATATCCATTTTCATCCATTGGTAATCTACCATCCAATTCTAGTGTGGGTATTTGTTCAGTATAAAGTTCTTCTTTGGTACATGATAACGTTATTACCATAATCACAATAACACCAATTAGAATTAACAAATCTAATAACCGATTTAACTTTTCCCCCATTATAACAATCTATTTAATATACTATTCCAAGTTGGATAATCTCCTTCTTTACCAGTTTCCCAATTCACACCGAACTGAAGAAGTTCTCCACTAAACTCAGCTGCTCCATTCGTAGTTCTATCATCAATAAGATAATCACCAAGTAATAAATCTTTTCTGTGTGTTATGAACATTCTTTTGTGGAAAAGATTTCCGAAGTGTTCTTCAATCCAAAATCTTTTATCCGTTGCAGAACCAGCATTACCCCAAGGAGCAGAAGTTGCGATGAATAAATCATACTTACCACTCTCATGTAGTTTCTTTACTGCATCGATTGCATCTTGAACTGGTGGTGGGTTTCTGAATACACCTTGGATGTGGTCTGGATAATCTTTATATCTTTCTTTAAGATAAGGGTGTAGTTCAAAGAACGTATCAAACGCCTTTCCTAAATCAACTAATACCCCATCCATATCTATGTAAACTATTTTCTTTTTACTCATAATCTATTGTCTCTCTTTTACATCGTAAATATACAAAATATATTTGGGTTTACCAAATGTTTTATTAATTAATTTCATTTATTTTTTCTTCTAATTGATACGAGCGAAACCCAATTACTGGTTTAATACCACTAACCTCAACTTCTCTTTCTTTGATAAGTTGGTTTGTTAATCGTAAAGTTTCTAAATCAGTTTCTACACTTACCCACTCGTTGAATAAATAAGTTAATACGTTTGCTTTAATTTTCTTTATCATATCTTGTAGTTTTAAATCTGATTACATAGTAAATATACGAATAAAATTCAGTTATACCAAATGATAAATGTTAAAGTTTTGTTAAAATTTATATTATAGATTTTGTAGGGCTTATAAATTACTCCATACATTATTAGCAGGTAATGTTCTATTTACTTCATCTACAAATTCACAATACTTTGGATGTAGTGGATTCCATGCTTGGTGGTTTAGGTATTCATCATCACTAAATGTTTCCCAATTGAGTATTTTACTATAGTATACATTGGCTTTCTTTCCAATTATCATCTATTGATATGCATAAAGTAATTTTAACAATTCATCCAATGCCTCATGTCTGTGGTTATCTTTTAAATCAACTGAGTATACCCATTTAGAGGGTACCAATTTTGCAACTTCATGTACGGCAGAATCATTAGGGAATTTTAAATCAATTTGTTTAGGGTCACCAGTTAAAATCATAGTTGAACCCTTACCCAATCTACCCAATACCATTCCTAATTGTTGTTTGGTTAAATTTTGAAACTCATCAATAATACAGACTGCGTTATCAAAAGTTCTTCCTCTAAAATGAGCAAGAGAAACTAATTCTATTTGTTCTTCATTTTCCATCTTTTCTAAAATGGCTGGTTTGTTATAAACCTTTCTCATATTAGAACGAATTGGAACTAACCATGGTTCCATTTTCTCATCCAATGAACCTGGTAGATATCCATTATCTTCATTTGATACAGTTGGTCTTGTTATAATTATTTTATTAACTTGTCTTGTAAAAAACATATCCAATGCCACTTGAACTGCAAGAAGTGTTTTACCACTACCAGCTTTACCCATTAGAAAATTGTATGGGTGGCAGATTACATTTGCTTTTGCCTCTTTTTGTTCTTGTGATAAAGTAATGTTGAAATTAATTTTTCCTTTTGGTGCATTCTTTTCAATATTTTCTGCCATAATTAAAATAGTTAAGTTAGTTTAATGTAATCGAGTTTTTAAAAATTCATTATACAATTTACCAGCATATTCTTTATTCTGTAGTGCGGTGGCATGTTTTCCATATGGTATATTGTAGTCTCCATCAAATCTATTACCATCATCAAAATCAGTTCCAATAAATACACCATTCCAAATATATGGAATTTTTTTATTTTTAAGAAAGTTTGTAATTAATAAATGATTCTTATACCAATTAATAAAATCTTCATTATCGTTTGATAGTTTTAATTTAGATGTAAAATAATCTGAGTTATCTTGTTTCGCAAACCAGCCCCATGGTGTGGGATGGAATGGCTCTATTCCATTTTCAGATGTGTAGTATTCTCTGCGTTCAGGATACGAATACATAATACAAATTAAATCAGGTTGTATTTCTTCGGTGAAAGTAAGAATAGATCGTGATATATAATCATTACTTCTACCTGTAAATCCGAAGTTAATATGTGAATAGTCTAATAATTGTGATAAATAATAGGGCCATGTTTCATCATCATTCACACCAATACCTTCGGTATGAGAACATCCTATTGCTAATAACCTTTTACCAACCAATGGTAATGAATCTCCGCGAAATCCTAATTGATTATAGGTATATTCGGTTTGAACGGAGTTATCAGATCCACTTCTTTTAAAACTTTTATTTTTTCTTTCGGATAAAAACCATTTGTAATTAGTAATATCAAATGTGTCTATATTCCAATATTTTAATACATCCATCTGGTTGGTGTTAGATGTTTTATTAGTAAGAGTGTGGTTAAAGTGTATTTTATAACTCATTTAGATAAACTAAGTATTATGAGTATAAATATGAGATTATATAAGTTTCTTTTCTTCAATTTTAAAATCTACTATATTTTATGAGATGGTTAGTAACTCATGTAATTTTATATACATATCATAACACCCTCTAAGTGATTTGATGAAAATTGAATCAATGAAACAAATTAGTAATATACTCTACTAAAGTTTTATGAATAAACGGCTTATATATAATATGCAAATTGGTAATATTATTTATTTAGTTTTTAATTAATTTTTGGGGTGATTTTGTTTCTTTTAATTTCTTTAAATCATTTTTTATTTGAACAATACCTGAACATCGTTCGTAATATTCTTTATTTTCAAACCACTTTAATGATAAATCCAATACATCATTGTAATCTTTTTTTTCTATTAAGATTGCTGCTGGTGCGTTTTCGTGAATAACCATTAACAATGATTCTTTATTCTTTCTATTTGCTTTTTGAATGTTTTGTGCGATTTGCCATAAGACATCATCACCACGAGATTCTAAAAATCTCTTTACTTGTGGATTACCATTATTGATATCCAAATACTTTTTCCAATTAACTGTACTTAAAACTTTTCCCATTTTGTACTCCAATTGTTTATTAAAAATTAGCACCTATATTATATTAATCTACAAAATTAATTCCTTCACCTTTTGTGAATGGATTTGATATATCATAACGTATTGGAATCTTAACTTTTGTTTTAACTGAACCACCTTCTTTTGTTGATGTTATTAATTGAGTTGTAAGAACTATATCAATTGAATCATCTTGTAACAATTGGGTAGTTGTAGTTTCATTTTCTGCAACATATTCTTCACCACGTTGTACTGCATCTGAAAATACTAATCCCATTCCAGTATCGGTTACTACATTATAGGGGGTTGTATTTAAATTCCATTCCCCATACTCACCAATATCTCGTAGAGTTTGGGTTTTACTTACCAACCAATCAATATGTTTAATTATATCATCAGTTTTTTTTAAGTTTTTAGTAACATTAACTTCTGCATACTTTTCACGAGTGGTGAATTTTTCTGCGTTTAATAATTCAGATTTTGAAAATTGAACACGAGTTACATTTGATTTTTGAATGTATGGGTTATTAGATTTTAAACTATTTTCTAAAAAGGATTTGAATTGTGGTGAAGTATATTCTTCTCCATCTAATTCTAAAATGAAACTAAACGAAGTTCCATTAATCACAGAAACCCCATTTAAATCGTCTATTGTGAAGTTTATTGAGTTTTCATCATACCTACCTTTGTAATCAATTGAGTTACCTTTACTTTCGTAACTTAACTCAACATTACGTTCATCTGGATATTGATTTCTTAGTTGATTAATTCTTTTATAATCCATATCTATAAATATAGGGTAGAGTGAATTATGGTTTTAATTTAGAGTATGCCAATTCGATAGATGTGTGAATATTTAACTTAGGATTTGTTTCTCGTAATTCCTTTGCAAAATCTATCACATTATCTTTAATACCAATTGAATGGGATTCGTGTAAAATTTCTTCGATGTATTCTTCGTTTGTCATAGTTTATATATTTTATTATCCATAGTAATTATCATCATAAAAACAAATCTCAATTCCAGCTTCTTCGAACATATCTAAACTACGTTCAGCTGATTCTGCCCACTTTATTCCGTTAGAGCCGCCGCCACGTTCACAAAAGATACGAACGATACCTGCGTTTATTATTCCTCTTGCACAATCTGAACAAGGTATTCCACATGAAAGATACATAGTAGTTCCTTTGGTAGATACTCCTATTCTTGCAGCATTGTAGATTGCATTTCTCTCACCATGTTCAAACCAATGATACTTCTCAGGTTGTTCCTGTCTCAATTGAACACTATCATCAATACCACGTGGAAATGAGTTATAACCAGTAGATACAATTTCCTTATCTTTACCAACAATTACGGCACCGATTTGTGTGTTGTTATCTTTTGATTTTTTCTTAACTACGTGTGTAAGTTCCCTAAAGTATTCAGTCCATCTCATATTATTGTTTTTTCTTTTATATCTTCCCAATCAATATCTTGTATTTCATTACAGAAAATATAACTTCCACTTCTATTTACTTTAAATGCAGTATCTACCCCTAGCCATTTTTTTACTAAATTTGCATCTAATACTTTAGTTATTGGATATTCTGCACGTACTTCATACATCTTACCATTTATTATTTCTAATGGGTATGGTTTTCCTATAAATCTACTCATCTTTATCTTTGTAATTGACGCCATTGGTGAACTCCAAATAACCAGAACGTAGTATTAGAAATAACATTATAGTTCCCCAACACTCCATAAAAGAAAAATGGGAATATGGATTAATCCAACTACCAACGAAGTATAATACACTAGATATTATTATAAATATCAATACTCCACTTAACCAATCTACAAAACTATCACTCATATTATTTAATTTAATTGCGGATGATGAGGTTACTCGAACCCCTAATACTTTCATATCGCTTGTTTTCAATACAAATGTATTCGGCCCTCATCCGTTGTTCCATTATTGTTTACTGATTCATTCTATATGTGTATGAATCTTTTTCAACTTCATCTATTCTTTTTAACACCGCTACATTGGTAGGAGGAATTTCGGAACGAACTTTATCTATTGATTTAATAATTTGATTTGTTAGTTTATCAAAACGAGAATGAGAAGTAGATTTAATATCAATTTCGACATCACGTATCAGTTGATGTAAATCTGTTAATTCAATTTTTAACTTTTGAGATTCCGAACGAATGTAATTAATTATATGTTGAATTTGTTCTTCTTTTTTTTGTAATTTAGTTTTTAATCTTTTAAATTGTAGTTGTTGTAGAATAATATAAACTACCATAACTCCTAATGTTAAGTATTCCATAATTTTAGTTATTAATATTGATAACGTAAAGATACAAAAAAAAGTTAAGAATTACAAATTAAATCTTAACTTTTTTAAAGTTTAACATATTGGATAAAATTAAATGTGGACCTGCCAGGTTACGATCCTGGTACCTTCTCGTTATGAGCGAGCTGCTCTACCAATTGAGCTACAGGTCCTAGTCTTTTTTAGAGTTTTGAAATAGAACTCAAAGATAGAACGACCTATAAACTATTTAGAAGCGGATTAAGGACTCGAACCTCGCCTTGGGGTTATGAGCCCCTCATGCTACCAATTACACCAAACCGCAATATGTTAATTAAAAAGGATTCGAACCTTAATCCTGCTTCCACTTTCATTCCCGTCATCTGCTAAACGCAGATCGTAAAACTACTCCCTTCTGCTGTGCACCCTTACACTATAATTAATCAAAGGATTGCAATCCTCCATAGTAAAGTTAATTACTCTTTACATTTGCGGTCTATGAGGGTTTCGATCCCTCTACTTCTGCGTGACAGGCAGATATGATAGCCACTTCACTAATAGACCGGTTTCACTTAGTGAGGATACTAAGCTAGATTTTAACGGTTTTGTTTACTTTCTAACAAACTACATTAGTGTCTTACCACATTAAAAAAAGTCAAATTACTGGGAGGCTCTATTACCTGCCTTTTTTCCTCAGAGAGTGGTATTAAGGATGTCCACCCTATTATCCCTATTTATTTTATAGACTCCATAGATGTCTTATTAAGTACCTCTTACTTATTGTGGAGAAACCGAGGTTCGAACTCGGAACAGTAGAATGCAAATCTACTATGATAGCCAATTTCACCATATCCCCAATTGTACTCCTGGAGGGTATCGATCCCTCTACTCTACCGTGAAAGGGTAGTGACTTAGCCAGTTGTCGACAGGAGCATTTGTAACTTTTGTAATATTCCCAGAGTTACCAACTGTACCAACCTACGATTTGGAGAGCATCCACGCCTATATGAGTGTACCCGAAGGTATTTGTTATTTCAACTCATATCTGTAATCTCTATCTTCGATCCCTTGTACTTCGGGCTGTTCGAGCGAATAGAGAGAATCGAACTCTCGTCCTCTGGTTGGAAGCCAGACATAATAGCCACTATACTATATTCGCATTAAAATTAAACATTGACCTCCCTCGGTGATATTATCGTTAAGCGAGGTTAATTTACTTTTGAGCCTCTACAAGGAATCGAACCCTGTTCCTCCGGGTACAAACCGGGCACATTACCATTTATGCTTTAGAGGCAATTAAGTTAGAATGGTGATTTGAATACCTTTTAAGTTCTCCTTCGAACGTCTAACTTTATGTTTTACTTCTAATTCTAACCACTACTATGTATAGAACCATTTTAATTTTGTAGTTATGTTAGGATTCGAACCTAATCCGGCTTTACAATTCTAAGTGAACCTATCGTTAAACTTAACCTTTGAGAAGTGATATCACCCAGTGATATCATAGCTATAATTTTGCATCAACAGTAACTAGCTTACCCTTTTAAAACTGTTAACACTTCGGAATCCAACCGCTTTAATCTCAAGTCCAGTATCAGAACTATTCTAGGTAGTTTATTGATTAATAACCTTTAATATATTTGCCCACTACTTCCTAATTAGAGTGATAAGTCGTAATTAGTACTCGAACAGTTTTTTGTACTCATGGCAGGACTCGAACCTGCAAAATGCCGTTTCTAAGACGGCCGTGTATACCATTCCACCACACGAGCAATTTAATCTTATCCAATATGTCAATTAACTTACATTTTTACTCTTATATAAATATACGAACTATAGTTTAAGTTTCAAACTATTAACCTTTTATATTTTAGATAATTTATATTTTACACCATCAATTTCAACCACCTTGTTTATGCATGGTTTAGATCTGTCATTGAATTCTTGTTCGGTTAAATACTCACCGTTAATGTAATAAGCTTTATATCCATTTACATACTCAACAGCAGGACCATCTTCTCTATGAAGTTCATCATTAATATAATAATATTTATCTCCATTTACGTGTTCAATAGCAGGACCATCTTCTCTATGAAGTTCATCATTAATATAATAATATTTATCTCCATTTACACATTCAATAGCAGGACCATTTTCTCTATGAAGTTCATCTTTTAAATTATACCATTTTGTACTATATTCTGTAACCTTTACTTTATATTCTTTCATAACTTCTATACTTTAGTTAGTTTATATTTCACTCCTTCTATCTCAACCACCTTGCCTATGCAGGGTTTAGATCTGTTATTGAATTCTTCTTCGGTTAAACTTTTATCATTAATGAAGTAGCATTTACTTCCATTTACAAACTCAATAGCAGGACCATCCTCTCTATGTCGTTTACCGTTAATGTAGTACCATTTATCTCCATTTAAATCCTCTATAGCAGGACCATCTTCTCTCTGTAGCTTATCATTAATGTAATACCGTTTATCTCCATTTATATATTCAACAGCTGGTCCGTTTTCTCTGTGAAGCTTACCTTCTAAATTATACCATCTTGTAGCAAATTCTGTAACTTTAACTTTATATTCTGTCATAACTTTTATACTTTAATTATTATCTTCCCTATAAAGATACGAAATTTAGTTTGGGTATCCTAATTTTTTTATGTTTATTTTTGAGAGTAAGGTAGGAATCGAACCTACTCTATTGGTTTTGCAAACCAACTGTTCTCCAAGAACAACTCACTCATTTACCTAGAATAATAGGTAAGATTTCCATTCCTCTGGAATGTAATTTGTTTTCTTTAGTAACATTAAGTAGTGTGGTCTTTTTGGTTTTGGTATTTCTTTACCATATTCCTTCAATGTTAAATCTGCTTTTTCGTTATTACAAACTTTACAAGCAGTTACTAAATTATCCCATGTGTTTGGTCCTCCTTTTGACTGTGGTACTACGTGATCTAATGTAAGTGTTTTTCTGTTATTACAACCGCAGTATACGCATTCATGTCCATCTCTTTTAAATACATTATCTCTTGTTAGAGCTACTTTCTGGTATTGTAGTTTCACATAAGTGTAGACTCTAATAACAGATGGTTTAAAAATTTCTAATTTGGGGTTTACAACTCCAAATGTTTCAGGGTGTTCAACTATTACATCGGCATTACCTTTATACGAAATCACGAAAGCTCTTTCGGTAGTAATGATGCTTCTTGCAATGTAGCTTGAATCGACCACTAATGTTTTATCATAACGATTTTTCATGGGTTAATAATTAAAGTTAATGTTGGCGCTACCCCAGGGAATCGAACCCTGTCCTATAGTTTTGGAGGCTATTTGGATACCATATCCTGAGAAGCGTTTTTGTTTGTACCTCCACCAAGAATCGAACTTGGAACTAAACTTTAGAAGAGTTCTATTATATCCATTTAACTATGGGGGCATTTGCCTGAATTACGTTTCAGGCGGTACGTTAAACCTATAAACCTTGTTTAAGGATTTAAAGCCTATTGCTAGGCTGCTAATGCAAAGTTTCCGTTTGCGATAAATACTAATCTCAATCTATCTACTTTTTCTAACGTCAATTCCAGTCTGGCCCTTGTATTAATTTAAAGAATTCCAATAATTCAGTTTCACTCATTGTTGATTTGGCTAAATTTACAGTTACACTTGTAAACTGTATATTATCATATGAATATGGTTTAGAACTATCTATCCTATCTAATGATACCTTATAGTTGTTTGAAGTAGTTTTATACTTTGGATATCGTGGCAATACTAAATTTACATTAGTATATTTACATTTTCCCTTTTGACCATTCCAAACATCAATCAATACTTGTGATGATAATTCGTGTTGAAAGTGTTTCTTTCTACGCCTAACACGTCTTGTCATTTCTTTCATAGAGGATTCCAATAATTCGGAATCTGTTACTAATTTAGTAGAGGGACTATCACTATTAAATAAGTAAGGTGCACCAACCGTTATCAATCGTTCAACTTGCTTTGGAGATTTACCAGAACAACTGAGAGAACAATAAAAATCAGTTTTTCCATTTCGTATTTTACGGTTATACTCTTTATTTTGTTTTTCAAATAAATTACCACACGTTTTACATTTTATATTTATAGTTTTCATAGTATATCTCTTTACTATAAATATATAAAAATAAAGTTTTCGGTGGAGATACCCATAAAAAAGTGGAAGTATCCGTAAAATCCTTTGTGGACCAGGTGGGATTCGAACCCACGTCCATTAAAACGTCTATAAACGTCAACAATTAATACTAGTAACTTTAGAGAGATTCGAACTCCCATCTTTCGGTTCGTAGCCGAAGGTTCTGTCCATTGAACTATAAAGCCATATGTACCCATAGTAGGATTCGAACCTACAGCTTACAGGGCTTAAACCTGTTGTGTTTACCGTTTCACCATATGGGCATTATTGGGTGTAAGGAAGGTATCGATCCTTCGTCTTTTGATTCACAGTCAAACATTCTACCATTGAACTACAAACACCATGTTTGTAAGGCTCCCACTTTCCTTACTTGTCAGTCTATAGTTGTCTCTTACGAGGTGCGGGTGACTGAATTATCCTCCACATATTTCTATGTTTGAACCCGAGCGGTTTTAAATATAGTACCAATAGATGGAATCGAACCATCAACCTACTCCGTATGAAAGAGCCGCTCTACCATTGAGCTATATTAGTATTTTGTCGCCCAAGTAGGAATCGAACCTACCTTGTAAATTACATATTAAATCCTTTAACTTTTCTCTCCAAACTAGTATAAGGAGTGTTAAACCAAATAATCATCATTTACCCAATTGATGCATTCGGCGTTACCTTAACATCTATAGGGGGATATTTTTGAGGAAGAAATCGGAATCGAACCGAATGCCTTTTATAGCACGATTATCTTAGCAGGATATCCTAATCACCATCATAGTTTATCTTCCTTTTGTCGGAATGGTAGGTTACGATCCTACTACCTTTCGCGTATCAGGCGAACGCTCTACCGATTGAGCTACATTCCGAATTGCGGACTTGGGGAATTACGATATCCCGACCTAGTACTTAACAGGTACC
>Ga0209702_10005851_pt1 | contig 16320 bp, 14 predicted proteins | sample FRY01_FD_187210 | JGI IMG/M metagenome (GOLD analysis project Ga0209702, IMG submission 187210) | Freshwater microbial communities from Lake Fryxell liftoff mats and glacier meltwater in Antarctica - FRY-01 (SPAdes) (version 2) | ecosystem: Environmental > Aquatic > Freshwater > Ice > Glacier... | reverse complement strand
CACTCCGCCACACAACGTCACGCTTCTCTGCCTGCCGCCCTACTCGCCCGAACTCAATCCGGTCGAGAACGTCTGGGAGTACCTGCGCAAGAACAACCTCGCTCTGCGCGTCCACGGCACCTACGACCACATCGTCGATGCCTGCTGCAAGGCCTGGACTGATCTTCTCGCCTCCCCACAAAGGATCGCATCCATTACAAGGCGCCGATGGGCTGAACTGTCATGAGTTCTGTCGGTTGGTATAACTTCATGTGATGTCCATCGCGGCATCGCTTACGAAAGCTGCTCGTCCAGCAGCTTGAGCGCTTCGGCGGCGAAGGCGCGCATGTTGGCGACCCGGTCGTCGGATCCGGTGCGCAGGGTGCGGGCGACGCTGCCCCTGGGGCCGACGACCGCCACGCACGTATGGCCCGCGGGATCGCCATAGGAATTGCCGGTCGGCCCCGAGGCGCCGGTCTCTGCGAGGCCCCAGCTCGTCTTCAGCCGTTCGCGGACATGTTCGGCGGCCAGCAGCGCCCACGGTTCGGAGGAGGAGCGGACGCCCGCGCGCTTCTCGCGCGGCACCGCGAGGAACGCGTCGCCGGCCGGTCGCGTGTAGACCACGGCGCCGCCCATGAAATAGGCCGAGGCGCCCGGCACGGCGAGCAGCACGGCCGAGATCAGGCCGCCGGCCGACGACTCGGAAACGCCGACCGTTTCCTTGCGGGCCTTCAGTTTTTCGCCGACGCGCTGGGCGAGTGGGAGCAGGGAGTCCATCGGGTCAATCCTTCTTCGTGAAAATGTCGAGGACCAGTGGCACCTGCTGGCCCATCCAGATCGCGCGGTCGCGATGATCCTCCAGATCGTGCCCGGTGTTGGGATGAATGAACATGGTTAGATCGCCGCGGTTCAGAGTGAGCCACGACATCACCGGCAGGAACTGTTCGTTCTTCAGACCGACCTGGTAGCTGAAGCGCGGATGCGGCCCGACCGGGCGCTCGTGGAAACGGCCCATCTCGATGGGAAAAGTCTTTTCGATGCGTTCGCGCAATGCCCACGCCGCGTCGCGCGACGCTTCGTCGAAATAGACGTGTGCGTGCCAGTCCTTGATTTGATCCGTGTTCACAAGGCCCACCGTAACACAAGACACAACCCGCCTGTCGGAACCTAGAACCGTTCCCCGAGCCGACAGAGCTTGCTAGGGTCCGGCCATCATGAACTTCGATTTCTCCGACGACCAGAAGCTGCTCAAGGAGCAGGTTCGCAAATTCCTCGCCGACAAGTGCCCCACCAAAGTGGTGCGGCGCGTGCTCGACGGTCCCGAAACCCATGCGGAAGATGTCTGGAAGGGGCTCGTCGAACTCGGCGTACCGGCCCTTGGCATTCCCGAAGAATATGGCGGCATGGGCCTGTCGCCGCTGGAGGTCTGCGTCGTCGCCGAGGAGATCGGCCGCGCCGCTGCGCCGGTGCCGTTCGACACCTCGGTCGTGCTGGCGACCGAAGCGCTGAAGCTCGCGGGCTCGGACGCCCAGAAGAAGAAGTGGCTGCCCGAGCTCGCGTCGGGCAAGGCGATCGGCACGCTGGCCATCGCCGAGGGCCCGCAACCGGTCAAGCCGCGCAGCATCCGCACGACGTTCGGCGGCGGCCGTCTCAACGGCAGGAAGCTGCCGGTGACCGACGGCGAGGCCGCGACTTTCGCCATCGCGCTGGCCAACACCGGAGGCTCCGGCGATCGCGCCGTGTCGCTGGTCCTCGTCGATCTCACGCAGTCGGGCGTCGCCAAGAAGCGCGTCGAGACCATCGATCCTGCACGCAAGCACGCCGAACTCACGTTCACCGACGCATCGGCCGAACTGCTGGGCGCCGAAGGCGAAGGCTGGCGCCTGCTCGAGCGTCTCTACGATGCCGCCGCGGTCTATTTCGCCTTTGCCCAGGTGGGTGGCGCCGAAGCGGCGATGTGGATGGCGCGGGACTATGCGCTGCAGCGCACCGCATTCGGCCGCGCCATCGGTTCGTACCAGGCGATCAAGCACAAGCTGGCGGACTGCTACGTGAAGCTCGAGCTGGCGCGCTCCAACGCCTATTACGGCGCGATGATGCTGACCGAAGGCGGCGCCGACCTGCCGCTGGCGGCGGCGGCGGCGCGCATTGCGGCCACTGACGCCTACGACTTCGCGGCCAAGGAGAACATCCAGACCCATGGCGGCATCGGCTTCACCTGGGAAGCCGACACGCAGTTCCACTATCGCCGCTCGCGCCTGCTGGCCCTGTCGATCGGCGGTCCGATGGCCTGGAAGGACAAGCTGGTGACGCGTCTCGAACAGAAGAACGCGGCCTAGGAGGGAACGATGGATTTCAACGACACCCGCGAAGAAGCCGCCTTCCGCCAGGAAGTGCGCAGCTGGCTCGACGCCAACGCCACGCGCAAGAGCGACGACACCCAGAGCAACCGCGCGCGCAACGACGATCCCGAGCTGCTCGAGAAAGCCAAGGAGTGGCAGGACAAGAAGGCCACGGCCGGCTACGCGCGCATGACCTGGCCCAAGGAATTCGGCGGCCGCGGCGCCTCGCCGATCCTGCAGGTGATCTACCAGCAGGAGGAGGCGAATTATCTCGTGCCGCTGGGCTTCTTCGACATCGGGCTGGGCATGTGCATCCCGACCATGATGGCCTATGCCAAGCCCGAGCAACTTGAGCGCTATGTGAAGCCCGCGCTGCACGGCCAGGAAGTGTGGTGCCAGCTCTTCTCGGAGCCGGCGGCCGGGTCCGACGTGGCCGGCATCCGCACCAGGGCCGAGCGCGACGGCGACGACTGGGTGATCAACGGCCAGAAGGTCTGGACGTCGGGCGCGCACTATTGCGACTTCGGCATCGTGATCACGCGCACCGACCCGAACGTGCCCAAGCATGCGGGCCTCACCATGTTCTTCCTCGACATGAAGACGCCGGGCGTCGAGGTCCGTCCGATCAAGCAGATGTCGGGCGGCGCCAATTTCAACGAGGTGTTCTTCACCAGCGTGCGCATCCCCGACAGCCAGCGGCTGGGCAAGGTAGGCGAGGGCTGGAAGGCCGCGCTCACCACGCTGATGAACGAGCGCCTCGCCGTCGGTCTGCCCTCGGGTGGCCTCGACATCGACGAGCTGATGGAACTGGCGCGCGATACCGACCTCGAGGACGGGCCGGCGATCCGCAACCAGCAGGTCCGCTCGAAGATCGCCGAATGGTACGTCCAGCAGCAGGGGCTGAAGCTGACGCGCTACCGCACGCTGACGGCCCTCTCCAAGGGCCAGACTCCGGGCCCCGAAGCCTCGATCATCAAGATCGTGGCGGCGCCCAAGATGCAGGACATGGGCGCCTTCGCCATGGAGCTGATGGGCCATGCCGGCATCATGAAGGAGGACGTGCCCTTCGCGGCCGGCTTCCAGGCGCAATGGATCGGCGGCGCCGGCTTCCGCATCGCCGGCGGCACCGACGAGATCCTGCGCAACATCGTGGCCGAGCGCGTGCTGGGACTGCCGGCCGACATTCGTGTCGACAAGGACATCCCCTTTAGTCAGCTCGGGAAGAAGTAGGCTCCTCATTTCCTCCCCTTCGCGGAGTCCGCGAAGGGGAGGTGCCCTCGTCTGACGAGGGCGGAGGGGTCAAAGCAGCGCCAAGGAAATTCATATCCATTCTGCTCGGTGCGGGCTCTCGCGTCTGACTACAGACGCTGTCGCCCGCCGGCGCTGAAAATGCTCAGCGCATTTTCAGCGCCCACTCCGTGTACTTCTTCGCCTGAGCCTGGGTGTCGGCGTAGTACTTCGCATACTCCGCGCCGACCATCGGCTTCAGGGCGAGGCCGACCGCGTCCATTTTCTGCTGCATTTCCGGTGATTTGATCGCCTTGAGTAAGGCGGTTTCGATCACCTTCACGATGTCGGCCGGCGTGCCCCTGGGCGCGCCCACGCCGCGTGTCGACGAGGAGATGATCGTCGGCATGCCCAGTTCCTTGGTGCAGGGCACGTTGGGCAGGAATTTGGAGCGCTCACTGTCGGTGACGGCCAGGCCGCGCACCTCGCCCGACTGCACGCGCTTGAAGACGCCGCCGACATTGTCGAAGGCGCAGTCGACATGGCCGCCGAGCACGCCGGTGATCTGCTGCGCCCCGCCGTCGAAATGAACGATGCGGAACTCGCACTTGGCGGCCTCCTGGACCATCAGGATGGCGAGATGGTCGTCGCTCAGGATGCCGGTGGTGCAGGCGCTGATCTTGCCGGGGGTCTTGCGCGCCGCCTCCGTCAGATCGGCCAGCGTCTTGTAGGGGCTGTCGCCCTTGACCCAGATCAGACCGGGATCGAGCACCTGGTTCACGATCGGAATGAAGCTGTCGACGTTGAACGCGGCCTTGCGCTCGGGATCGAGGATGATGGTGTTGACCGCCGGCAGGTTGAGGAAGCCCAGCGTGTAACCGTCGGGGCGGGCGCGGGCGACCTCGGTGAAGCCGATCTGACCGCCGGCGCCGGCCTTGTTGACGACGGTGATCGTCTGTCCGAGGTCCTTCTCGGCGGCCGCCGCCAGGATGCGGGCGCCGACGTCGGTGCTGCCCCCCGGGGGGAAGGCGACGATCAACTGGACGGCACGGCGCGGATAATTCTGCGCGAGAGCGGGACTGGCGACGGCGGCGGCGGCCGTGGCGGCGAGCAGGGTGCGGCGACGAATGGTCATTGTATTCCTCCCTTTGTTTGACGACTGGAACGCGCGTTACTCGATGTCGCTTTCCCTGAGCGGCGCCAGGGAGCGCGGTTTGAACAGCAGGAAGCCGATCACGATCACCGGCACGGCGAGCAGGCCGAGGGCCACCGGACGGTCGAGGAAGATGGCGAAGCTGCCGCCCGAGATCTCGAGCGTCGTTCGCAGAGACTTCTCCATCATGGGGCCCAGGATCAGCGCCAGGATCGCCGGCGCGATCGGGAAGTCGAGCTTGCGCAGCAGGTAGCCCAGGATTCCGAAGCCCAGCATGACCCAGACGTCGAACAGGCTCTGCTTCAGGCCGTAAGCGCCGATCACGCAGAAGATCAGCACGCCCGCGCACATGTAGCTGAACGGAATCTTGAGCAGCTTGGCCCACAGGCCGACCAGTGGCAGGTTGAGGATCAGGAGCAGGACGTTGCCGACGAAGAAACTGGCGATGACCGTCCACACCAGCTCCGGCTGCTCCTTGAACAGGAAGGGCCCCGGCGTGATGCCGTTCACGATGAAGGCGCCCATCAGCACCGCGATGGTCGGCGAACTGGGGATGCCGAGCGCCAGCAGCGGCACCATCGAGGCGTTGGCGTAGGCGTTGTTGGCGGTCTCGGCCGAGGCGACGCCCTCGATCGCCCCTTTGCCGAAGCGCTCGGGCGTCTTGGAGACGCGCTTCTCCAGCACGTAGGCCATGAAGGTGGGCACGATGGCGCCGACGCCGGGGATGAGCCCGAGCACGAAGCCGACGACCGTGCCGCGGCCGATCGCGCCCACGGACTGGCGGCACTCCGCGCCGGTCGGCATCCAGCTCTTGAGCTCGGCCTCGACCATGTGGGTCTGGCGCTTTTCGGCGGCGAGCAGCAGCTCGGCCACGCCGAACAGGCCCATGACCACCGGCACGAAGCCGATGCCGTCGTAGAGTTCCTCGACGCCGAAGGTGAAGCGCGGCGCGCCGCGCACCGGATCGACACCGATCATCGCGAACAGGAGCCCGATCACCGTCATGAGCAGGGCCGCCAGCATGTTGTTGCCGGCGAGGCCGACGACGAGGCAGAGGCCGGCGACCATGAGGGCGAAGAACTCCGCCGGCCCGAACTTCAGCGCCAGCGACGCCAGCGGCATGGCGACCGCGACCAGCGCCACGGTGGCCAGGGTGCCGCCCACGAAGGAGCCGATGGCGGCGATGCCGAGCGCCGAGCCGGCGCGGCCCTGCTTCGCCATCTGGTGTCCATCGATGCAGGTCACGACCGAGGCGGCCTCGCCCGGCACGTTGATCAGCACGGAGGTGATGGTGCCGCCGTACATGGCGCCATAGTAGATGGCGCACAGCATGATGATGGCGCCCGTCGCGTCGAGGCTGAAGGTGAGCGGGATCAGGATGGCCGTACCTGCCGCCGGCCCGAGCCCGGGCAGCACGCCGATAAGCGTGCCCAGCATGCAGCCGACGAAGGCGTAGAGGAGATAGCCGGGCGTCAGCGCCGCCGCGAAGCCGTGGAGCAGGTGGCCGAGGGCTTCCATGCGCCTATATCCCGAACTGGCCGGTCGGCAGGAGAACGTCCAGCCACGTTGTGAAGAGATAGTAGACGCCGAAGCTGCCCAGCACGGCGAAGACGAAGATGATCCACCAGCGGCGCTCGCCCAGCGCGATCACGAGGGCCGCATTGAAGACCAGCATGGCGAGGCGGAAGCCCACGAACTCCATCGCGATGGTGACGGCGGCCAGCAGCCCTATGATGGCGAGACAGCGCAGTGCGCCCCAGCCGTGCGGCAGGATGCGAACCTCTTCGATCGATGGGTCCTGGGCGGGCGGTCGCGGCTCGCGCCACATTGCGAAGAGCAGGGCAAGGGCGAGGCCGATGCCGAGCAGGGCCAGCCAGAACGGAAAAAAGCCCGGGCCGGGGCCCAGGCGGTCGGTCAGCGACAGCAACAAAGATTGCCAGAGTGCGAACAGGCAAAATGCCAGCATCGCACCCGTCGCGACTAGCCGTCCCTGGCGCATGCCTGGCGGCCCTCCCTAGTTTTCTTTTCTTGTTCTAGCAGGCAGCATAGCCGCAAACAGCACGGGCGCAATACGCGACCCTCGAGGAGGAAACGAATGAACAGGCTTGACGGTAAAGTGGCATTTCTCTCCGGCGCCGCGCGCGGCATCGGCGGCGAGGCGGCAAAACTGATGGCGAGCGTCGGCGCCAGGGTCGCGATCGGCGACGTTCTGGAGGAACGCGGACGGCAGACGGCGAAGGAGATCGAGGCTGCGGGCGGGCAGGCGCTGTTCGTGCCGCTCGACGTGACGCAGGAGGCGAGCTGGTCGGCGGCCATCGACGCCACGGTGAAGAAGTTCGGCGGCCTCGACATCCTGGTCAACAATGCCGGCATCTTCGTCGGCAAGGGTGTCGAGGAGGCCTTGATGGACGAATGGCACAAGCTCGTCGCCGTCAACCTGACCGGTGTGGTGCTGGGCACGCGGGTTGCGCTGCCGCATCTCAAGGCGCGTGGCGTCACGAGTGCGCACGGATCGGCGATCGTGAACCTTGCCTCGGTGGCGGGACTCGTCGGCTCGCAGCTCGATCCGCTCTATTCGCTGACCAAGGGTGGCGTCACCCTGTTCACCAAGTCGACGGCGCTGGAGTTCGGCCGCAAGGGCTATCGCATCCGCGTGAACTCCATTCATCCCGGTGTGATCGACACCGACATGGGCCAGCAGACCTTCGCCATGCGGGCCCGCGCACTCGGCACCAACGATACCGAGGCGACGCGCAAGACCTCGCTGACCATGCACCCGATCGGCCGGCTGGGCGTCGCCGAGGACATCGCCAAGGGCATCGTGTTCCTGGCCTCGGACGATGCCGGCTTCATGACCGGCTCGGGTCTCGTGGTCGACGGCGGCTACACCGCGCAGTAGCGCCGCCTCAGAAGATGCCGGCGGCGAGGCCGGCCGCCATGGCGGCGCCCAGCTCCTCGCACTGGTCGATGAAGGCCGGCTGCCACGGGCCCCTGCAGAGCAGGGGCTCCTGCACGGCACGCCAGCGCAGGCCGGTCAGGATCGTCTCGACGCCGCGCCGCGTGCCGGTGCCGTCGCTGCCGGCCCTTATGTAGAGCGCGCAGGGAAGGCCCTGCGTCTTCTCCAGACAGGCATTGTAGCTGCGGTCGAAGAAATCCTTCAGGGCGCCGCTCATGTAGCCCAGGTTCTCGGGGGTGCCGAGAATCACCGCCTGCGCGGCCAGCACGTCCGCCGGGCCTGCCTGCAGCGGGGCCATCACGCGCACGTCGATATCCGTTTCGCTGCGCGCGCCGCGTTCAACGGCCTCGCGCAGGGAGAGGGTGTTCTCCGACGGGGCGTGCGCCACAATGAGCAGTCTTTTCGACATGGAGGGGGTTTTACCCCGCACAGACATGCTCAAGAAACTCCTGATCGCCAATCGCGGCGAGATTGCCATCCGCATCGCCCAGGCCGCCGCCGAACTCGGCACGGCTACCGTGGGCGTCCATTCGGAGGACGACGCCACCTCGCTGCACGTCCGGCGGGTCGACGAGGTCCGGCCGCTGACGGGACGCGGCGCGGCAGCCTATCTCGACATCGCCGGTGTGATCGCGGCAGCCCGGGAGGCGGGCTGCGACGCCGTGCATCCGGGCTACGGCTTCCTGTCGGAGAACGCCGCCTTCGCGACGGCCTGCGCCGAGGCGGGGCTGGTTTTTGTCGGCCCTGCGCCGGAGCAGCTCGATCTGTTCGGCGACAAGGCGCGCGCCCGCGCCCACGCGGGCAAGAACGGGGCGCCGGTCCTGTCGGGCACCGATGGCGCGGTCGACGTGGCGGGCGTGAAGGCCTTCTTCGCCAAGCACCGCAAGGCCGGCATCGTCATCAAGGCGATCGCGGGCGGCGGCGGCCGCGGCATGCGGATCGTCACGCAGGACGGCGAGATCGACGAGGCCTTCGCGCGCGCCTCCGCCGAAGCACGGGCGGCCTGCGGCAACGGTGCGCTCTATGCCGAGCGGCTGATCGCCCGCGCGCGCCACATCGAGGTGCAGATCGTGGGCGACGGCCGGGGCGGCATCGTTGCCCTGGGCGAACGCGAGTGCACGATCCAGCGTCGCAGCCAGAAGATCGTCGAGCTGGCGCCCAGTCCCAACCTCGCCGAGGCGATGCGCCGGCAGATCGTCGAAGCGGCCGTAACGATGGCCAGGGCGGTGAACTATCGCAGCCTCGGCACGTTCGAATTCCTGGTCGACGACGCGGCGCCGGACTTCTTCTGCTTCATCGAGGCCAATCCGCGCCTGCAGGTCGAGCATACCGTCACCGAGGAAGTGTGGGGCGTCGACCTGGTGAAGGCGCAATTGCGCTTGGCCGGCGGGGCATCGCTCGACGAGACGGGCCTCCGCCAGGCCGCGCCGCGCGGTCATGCCATCCAGCTGCGGGTGAACATGGAGACGATGACGGCCGACGGATCGGCCAAGCCGGGCGGCGGCACGCTCACCTCCTTCGAGCCGCCGTCGGGTCCGGGCGTTCGTGTCGACACCTATGGCTATGCGGGCTATCGCACCAATCCCAACTTCGATTCGCTGCTGGCCAAGGTAATCGTGCATGCGCCGTCGGCGGATTTCGGCGACGTGCTGCAGCGGGCCGAGCGGGCGCTGGCTTCGTTCCGGCTCGAAGGCGCGCCCTCGAACATCGCCTTCCTGCGCGCCCTGATCGCCCATCCCGATTTCCGTGCCGACAAGGTGCATACGCGCTTCATCGACGAGCAGGCCGCGTCGCTGATCGAGGCGGCGGGCAGGCTGAAGAGCGGTCTCTATTTCGACGGCTTGGCCCCGGCCGCACCGTCGGCACGGCAGGCCGGTGCCCGGGTCGACAGCGTCGATCCGCTGGCGGTCCTGGCGTTCGGAAAGACCAGGTCCGAGACGATGTCGTCGATTGCCGCAAGCGATGCGCCGGAAGGGACGGTGGCAGTGCCGGCGCCGATGCAGGGCACGATCGTGAGCCTGTCCGTCAAGGAGGGTGACGCGGTGGCGGCGGGCCAGGCGCTGCTGGTCATGGACGCGATGAAGATGCAGCACGAGATCCGCAGCCCGACGCGCGGCTATGTGCGGCGCATCGCCGTCGAGGCCGGCGAGACGGTCTATGAGGGCCATTCGCTGCTGTTCGTCGAGGAGGCCGATGTCGAGGTCAAGGGCGCGGCGGTCGAGGAGGCGGTCGACCTCGATCATGTCCGGCCCGATCTTGCGGAATATATCGAGCGTCGCGCCCTGACGCTCGACGGCAAGCGGCCGGCGTCGGTGGCGCGACGGCGCAAGACCAACCAGCGGACGGCCCGGGAGAATCTCGACGATCTGGTCGATCCCAACAGTTTCGTCGAGTACGGCGCCTTCGCGATCGCCAGCCAGCGCACCCGCCGCACGATCGAGGACCTGATCGAGAAGACCCCGGCAGACGGTCTGATCACCGGCATCGGCCGGGTCAACGGCTCGCTGTTCGGACCGGAGCGCAGCCGGGTTGCGGTCGCACATTACGACTACACGGTGCTGGCGGGCACGCAGGGCAAGAACAATCATCACAAGAAGGACCGGCTGTTCGAGATCGTCGAGAAGCAGCGCATCCCGCTGGTTTTCTTCACCGAGGGCGGCGGCGGCCGGCCGGGCGACATCGACGTGCAGTCGGTGGCCGGGCTCAACACGATGGCGTTCCATATCTTCGGGCGGCTGAGCGGCGTGGCGCCGCTGGTCGGCATCAACTCGGGCCGCTGCTTCGCCGGCAATGCCGCGATCCTGGGCTGCTGCGACGTGGTGATCGCCACGAAGAACTCGTCGATCGGCATGGGCGGCCCGGCGATGATCGAGGGCGGCAATCTCGGCGTCTTCTCGCCCGAGGAAGTCGGGCCGATGAATGTGCAGGTCCCCAACGGCGTGGTCGACATCGCGGTCGAGGACGAGGCCGAGGCAGTCGCCGTGGCCAAGAAATACCTCTCCTATTTCCAGGGCGCGCTGCCGGAGTGGCGGGCAGCCGACCAGCGCCTGCTGCGGCGGGCGATCCCGGAGAACCGGTTGCGCGTCTACGACGTGCGCGACGTCATTGCGACGTTGTGCGACGAAGAGTCGGTCCTCGAGATACGCCGTGCCTTCGGCCCCGGCATGGTGACGGCGTTCGGCCGCATCGAAGGCAAGCCGCTGGGCATCGTGGCCAACAATCCGGTGCATCTCGCGGGCGCCATCGACAGCGACGGCTCGGACAAGGCCGCGCGCTTCCTGCAACTCTGCGATGCCTACGACATCCCGATCCTGTTCCTGTGCGACACGCCGGGCATGATGGTCGGGCCGGAGATCGAGAAGACCGCCCTGGTCCGCCACTGCTCGCGCCTGTTCGTGACCGGCGCCAATCTCACCGTACCGTTCGGCACCATCGTGCTGCGCAAGGCCTATGGGCTGGGGGCGCAGGCGATGGCGGGCGGGTCCTTCCATGCGCCGGTCTTCGCGCTGTCCTGGCCGACCGGCGAGTTCGGCGGCATGGGACTGGAAGGCGCTGTGAAGCTCGGCTTCCGCAAGGAGCTCGAGGCGGTGAGCGACCCGGCCGAGCGCCGCGCTCTGTTCGAGAAGATGGTCGCGGCCGCCTATGCGCGCGGCAAGGCGCTGAGCACCGCGACCTACTTCGAGGTCGACGAGGTGATCGATCCCGCCGACTCGCGACGCTGGATTACGACGGCGCTGCTCGAGGCAAAGCCTCGGCCGGCGCACAGCCACAAGAAACGTCCGAACATCGATACGTGGTGACGGTCGTTCGCTAGAGGCTTCGCGAACGAAGCAGAAGTTACCGATCAACCTCATGCCAAGGAGGCTGAGTAGCAGCTGTCTCGAAGCGTGGGCTATACGCACTGGGTTCGTTGCCCATGCTTCGAGACGGCCCTTCGGGCCTCGTCAGAGACTGACTCGAAATGAATGCAGCAAAAACAACAGGCTATGAAGGGTCCCGATAGCCTCACCCTGAGAGTCTGGCCGGAAATGAATGCAGCTAAAACAAGAGGCTATGAATAGCCCCAATAACCTCACCCTGAGGAGCATCGCGCAGCGATGCGTCTCGAAGGGTGGGAACGCGCACCTTGCCTGTTGCTCATCCTTCGAGACGCGCCGCTTCGCGGCGCTCCTCAGGATGAGGCAAGTGCTTGAATCGATTCAATTCATTTCCGGCCAGACTCTCAGGATGAGGGGGGTGCGGGTCAGCTCCAGACGACACGTCTCCAAGAAAAAGGCCCCTCGTAGGAGGGGCCTCTCTCTTTGTGTTGCAGCGTTCGTTACTTGGCGATCCAGAACGTGTCCGGCTGGTAGAGGCCGATATAACCGCCCGGGTCCCACGCATAGTAGCCTTCCTTCGGGACGTTGCGGACCTTCGGCCCGACCACGATCGGCTGGCGGACGCCATTGACCGTACCGATCGAAAAGACCTCGTCGGCATGGGAGGCCAGGATCTTGTCCCAGGCCTTGCGCCGGTCGTCCGGGGTGGCGCCGGTTTCCCACTCCTTCACATAGTCGAGCAGCTTGCAGGCCGATTCGAGGTCGCACTTCTCGCCCTGCTTGCCCTTGGATTCCGCGAACATGCCCCAGCGCGACCATTGCAGGCCGCCCAGCATGGTGGGCGCGAACTCCTTGGGGCTGGTGTTGACCGTGGGCACCGCGGTCACCGCGCCGGCAAAGGCCGTCATGATGGCTTCGCCCGAGAAGGTGCGCAGGCGGAAGTTGTCGCGAGTCTGCGGCTTGGTCAGCATCTTGATGCCGATCTTCTTCCAGTTGTCGGCGATCAGCGCGAGGGCGTCGTTGTCTTCGGTCTCCTCGCTGGCATACTCGACGACGATCGTCGCCGGGCGGCCCCCGGGCAGCAGGCGGAAGCCCTGGCTGTCCTTCTTGGTGAGACCGATCTCGTCGAGCAGCTTGTTGGCCAGCTTGGGATCGTAGTTCGCCCACTTGGTCGCGTACTCGGGTTTGAACAGTTCCGAGCGCGGCATGATCGTGTTGTTCGAGGGCTTGGCCAGGCCGATATAGACGACCTGATTGAGTTCCTCGCGGTCGATCGCCAGCGAGAGCGCCCGGCGGAAGCGTACGTCGCGCATCAGCTTGCGCCACTCCTCGTCGTTGGTGGTCAGGTTGGGATAGAGCGCGATCTGCGAGCCCGAGCCCGCCTCCCACAAGCGCACGTTCACGCCCGAGGACTGCGCGCTCTTCTGCAGGAAGGTGTAGTCGCGCATGTTGAGGTAGCGAGGTTGCAGGTCGGCCTCGCCCAGGCCCGCCTTGGCCGGCACCAGGTTGGCGGCCGCCACCGTGAAGATCACGCGGTCGACATAGGGAAGTTGCTGACCCTTTTCGTCGATGCGGTGATAGTAGGGATTGCGCACGTAGACGAAGCGCTGCGCCGGCGACGCCGTCGTGGTGACCCACGGGTTGAGCGACGGCAGATCGACGTTGTCGTTGGCGTACATCACGTCGTTTCGGCGGTAGATCGCCACCCAGCTCTGCTGGCCGCCCTTGGCGGACTTCAGGATCTCGGCCTCGGGCGTGTACTTGGTGTGGAACTTCTTAAGGTAATGGGCGGGCCTGAAGAGGAAGAGCGGGGCGGCACGGGCCTGGCTCTCGATGAAGTACGGGTTGGGCTTGTCCCACGTGTACTTGATGGTCAGCGGGTCGATGATCTCGACCTTGGGCAGCTGTCCGTCGACCAGAAGCTCGACGTTGGGGCCGCCCGAGGAGAGGTCCTTGCTGTTGGCGACGTCTTCCCAGAAGAAGCGGAAATCCTCGGTGGTGAAGGGATGGCCGTCCGACCATTTGTGCCCGGCGCGCAGCTTGAAGGTGAACTCGCGGCCGTCCTTCTCCTCGTAGCTCTCGAGGATGTCCGGCTTCAGCTTGAATTTGTCGTCGTAGACGATGAGGCGGGTGTAGCTGAAAATCGTCATCAGCCGCGTGTCGCGCGAACTGGCCACCAGCATGTTGAGCTGGCCGCCCTGCTGACCGGGGCCGTCGCCGCCGGCGAAATAGTTGACCACCCAGGGCTGCTGGGGAACGCGCTTGTCGACCGCGGGCAGGGCGCCGGACTTCACCTGGTCGGCGAACATCGGCGTTTCCTTGAGCGCGGGCACGGGATCGGCAGCGATGGCCGGCCCCGCCATCCATCCGAGGACCAGTGCTGCCGTCAGAACGCGTCTCTTCATCACAAGTCCTTCACCGGTTCGCCCATGGAAAGCGGGCCGTTCCTGCAGTTCCGCCGGGCGAATGCTCCGACGGCGATCAAATCGTCCAGAAGCGCTATCGTCAATGCCAGCCGCCGGTGACGCCACGTTGACGCGACGTTGGAGACGCGCAAGAAAACCGTCGACATTGAAAGATTCGAGGGAACGATGGCGAGCGGCCTGGACAGCGAATTCGTAACGCTACACGAGATCGTAAAAGCGGCAAAAATCCGGCTCAATCCCAATATCTGGGATTATTTGATCGGCGGCACCGAAACCGAGACCACGCTGCGCCGCAACAGGCTGGCGCTCGACACGATCGCCTTCAAGCCGCGCGTGCTGCGCGACGTCTCGAACATCGATCCGTCCTCCGAAATCCTCGGCCGCAAGATCCGCCTGCCGGTGATGCTGGCGCCCGTCGGATCGCTGGAATCCTTCGAGCCCGGCGGCGGCATCACCGTCGCCCAGGGGGCAGGTGCCGGCAATGTCGGGATGCTGATCAGCTCGGTGACGACCCTCCGGCTCGAGGACATCGTGAAGGGCGGCGGCGGCCCCAAGATCTATCAGCTCTATGTGCGCGGCGACGATGCCTGGGTGGCGGATCGGGTGAGGCAGGCGATGGACGCCGGATACGATGCCTTCTGCATCACCGTCGACACGCAGGTCTACAGCCGTCGCGAGCGCGACATCGCCAAGCGCTTCGTGAAGTCGTGGCGCGCCGCGGCGACCGGCCAGGATCATCAGGCGGCCTTCTCCTGGAAAAACTTCATCGCCGTCCGCGATAAATTCCCCGACGTGAAGTTCATGCTGAAAGGGATCGGCACCGGCGAGGATGCCGATCTTGCCTGCCAGAACGGAGTCTGGGCGGTCTACTGTTCCAATCATGGCGGCCGCCAGCTCGACCATGGGCGCGGTTCGGCCGAGGTGCTGCCGGAGATCGTCGAGGCGGTCGCCGGGCGCGCGAAAGTGGCGGTCGACGGCAGCTTCAGCCGCGGCAGCGACATCGTGAAGGCGATCTGCATGGGCGCCGACTGGGTCGGCCTCGGCCGTCTCTATTGCTATGGCCTTGCCGCCGCCGGGGCCGCCGGCATCGAGCGCGTGATCGAGCTTCTGGAAGAAGAGATGAGGGAGGTGATGGGCCTGCTGGGCGTGTCGTCGCTCTCTCAGCTCGACAGGAGCTACATCGCCAGGAGCATGCCGACCAATGTCCCCGGCGTGCACAGCGCGTTCCCGCTGCTCAACCTGCAGGACGAGGGCTACTAGCGTCTGCCTTCCTCACCATTCAAATGGGAACTATCCGGTTGACGTACCACGTCCCATGTTCTAGTTATCCTTCATCAAAAGGATAGCAGTCATGGCGAAAGTAAACCTCAGCAGCCCGATCTACCACGATGAGACAGCCGCTCGCGCTCATCTTGAGGTGTTGCTGTGGCCGCAGGGTCCGGTTTGCCCGCGCTGTGGCGTCATGGAAGGCCGGATCACGAAGCTCGAAGGCAAGTCCACTCGCCCCGGCGTCTACAAGTGCAAGGACTGCCGCAAGCCTTTCTCTGTCACGGTCAACACCGTCATGGAGCGTTCCAAGGTGCCGCTGACCAAGTGGCTTCTGGCGGCTCAACTGATGGCGTCGAGCAAGAAGGGCTTTAGCGCCCTACAGCTCATGCGGATGATCGGCACGAACTACGAAACTGCGTGGTTCCTGTTCCATCGTCTCCGCGAGGCCGCTACGGACACCAAGGGTGGCCCGCTGGGTGGCGAAGGCAAGAGCATCGAGGTTGATGAGACCTACATTGGCGGCAAGGAGAAGAACAAGCACGCCAGCAAGAAGCTCAAGGCCGGTCGTGGCAACGTTGGCAAGATGTCAGTGGTGTCGCTTGTCGAGCGTGATGGCAAGACCCGTAGCTTTCACGTCGCCAACGTGACCGGAAAGTCGCTGCGCCCTTCCTGCTCAAGTACATCAGCGCCAAGTCCAAGCTGGTGACGGATGAGAGCGGCGTTTACCTGCATGGCGGCAAAGAGTTCGCGGCCCATGGCACCGTCAACCATACCGCTGGCGAGTACGTGAAGGCGGACGGTACGCACACGAACACCGTGGAATCGTCTTTCGCTCTACTGAAGCGCGGCGTCTACGGCACCTTCCACAGCCTCAGCGAGGCTCATCTGCACCGCTATCTCGCGGAGTTCGACTTCCGGGCGAACACGCGGAACATCTCCGATGCAGAGCGGGCCAACGCCCTCATGGCCGCTGCCAAGGGCAAGCGGTTGATGTACCGACAGCCTGACTAGAGCACTTTTCGGGTCAGCGTGGATATCCAGCTGCGCAGAAGTAGTTCTGGAACTCTTCTGGTTTGAACTGAGAGATGGCATCTCCGAAGGCGTCGAAGAGGTCGTCGTAAGTTCGGGCGGCAGCCTTTCTGAGGAACGC
>Ga0209702_10005847_pt1 | contig 16327 bp, 16 predicted proteins | sample FRY01_FD_187210 | JGI IMG/M metagenome (GOLD analysis project Ga0209702, IMG submission 187210) | Freshwater microbial communities from Lake Fryxell liftoff mats and glacier meltwater in Antarctica - FRY-01 (SPAdes) (version 2) | ecosystem: Environmental > Aquatic > Freshwater > Ice > Glacier... | reverse complement strand
TACTAAAAATCATCAAGTAACATTATATAAGATATAATAATATGAAAATAATTAAAATATTATATACAAGTTAAATTTTATTTGAAAAAAATGATTATATAAATAAATATATAACTTATTAAAAAATATATAGAAATGGAAATAACAAATAAAAAATTACAAGATGATGAAATTAAGATTAAGCTAAAAAAAATATTAAATACTCCAAAAATTAATTATAAAATGGAAATAATGAAAGAAGATAACATCAAACAAGCACATATTTATTGTAAAATACACAAATTATCAGGTCAAGTTTCAGGATCTTTAATAGAACATTTTATAAAACAAAAATATAAAATGATAAAAAATAATTCGTCGTTATGTAAAGGCGATTTACTACATAATGATAAAAATTTTGAAATTAAAACTTCAAATGGAGGAAAAGAAAACAATAAATTCAACTACGTCCAATTACGAATGAATCATTGTTGCGAATATATTTTTACTTCTTATTATTTACATTATGATAACGTTGAAACACATGGTGAATTATTTATTTTCAAGTTGACAAAAAAAGATATGAAAACATTAATATTAAAATATGGTGAATATGCTCATGGAACAAAAATAAAATTAGGGGAAATAACCGAAGAAGATTTAGAAAATACAACAAATGATAAAGAATATGCTATTCGTCCAAAATATGGAGATAAATGTTGGAATGAATTATTAGACTTTAGAGTTCAAGAACTTTAAATACAAAGCAACTAATTCAGCTTTTCCCATAGAGTTTTGTCTTGCAGTATTTAAACTATTTGAATAGTCTAATTGGTTAAATCTGTCTATAAGTATATTTTTATCAATTTTTGATATAAACCAGTGCCAACTTTTAGGTCTCAATTTATTTAATTCGTTTGTTTCTATTTTTCCAATACAACCACCATATGCACGTATAGCAAACTCCGCATTTATTGGAGGTGTAGGTTGTCCGTTTACATCATTTGGACCTAATCTTAAAAAGTCCCAATCAATATGTGTTGTAGGTAAATCAATAATTTGTCTTTTAATTTCTTTTTTTTCCCATATTTGAAAACAACATTTAACCATCATTTTAGGTAAAAAACAACATGGGTTATTTGATATTTCTTCGTCATATATCAAATGAAACATATTATCCAATTTATTTTGGACGCTTATTTTTCTAAAAGTTCTTGGAATTATAAATGCTATAACATTAGCCCATTTAGCAGAATGATTAAAGAACTTAATTGCTAATGAACTAACTTTACCAAAGGGAGGATTTCCTATAACCAAAATATTTTTTTTATTTGATTGAGGGAAATAATCAAAGAAGTCTAGTTTAATTATATTTGATTGTTCTGGTAATATATCAATACCAATTTTATTATCGCTTGGTAATTGATTTAGAAAACTACCGTTTCCTGCACTTGGTTCAACAATTAAATCCCATTTTTCAATATCATATAATTCACAAATCTTTTCTATACATTTTTTCGAACATGTTGGTATTGTATAAAACTTATCAAGTCCTTCTTCACGAATAGTTTTTGCTTCTTTTTTTTGTGTTTCTTCTATATTATCTTTATTATCGTAAATATTATTAATGATTTCGTTCATTTTTATCGAACTTTCTTTTTCAAAAACGCAAGATATTTTTTTAGTAGTATGTTTGGTATAATATCCTTTATGTATAAATTCTTTTCCGCATTTTTCACAACTATATTTAACCATTTTTAGTTTAATAATTTATATATTATAATTATATCATTTTTTTTATATATTGTAATTAAAAAAATAAAGTTTAGTTTATATTACTATATATAACACATTTGAGTACATAATTAATTATTTTAAAAAGTTTTATAAGTTTTGATAAAATTAAGAAAATAAAAAGATTATGTACTCATTTTTCCTTAAGTAGTATAATATACCAAAGAGATCACATTGTTTTTTTATAAGATTATAAAAGAATATATTTTGAGTACATAATTAATTATATTGAAAAGATTTAGAAGTTTTAAGAATATTAAGAAAATAAAAAGATTATGTACTCATTTTCCTTAAGTAGCATAATATACAAAGTGATTACTATTTGTTTTAATAAAGTTATAAGTGAATATATATTGAGTACATAATTAATTATATTGAAAAGTTTTATAAGTTTTGATAAAATTAAGAAAATAAAAAGATTATGTACTCGTTTTCCTTAAGTAGCATAATATACTATGAGTACATAAAGAATATTCTATTTTTATAAAGAATATATTTTGAGTACATAATTAATTATATTGAAAAGATTTAGAAGTTTTAAGAATATTAAGAAAATAAAAAGATTATGTACTCATTTTCCTTAAGTAGCATAATATACAAAGTGATTACTATTTGTTTTAATAAAGTTATAAGTGAATATATATTGAGTACATAATTAATTATATTGAAAAGTTTTATAAGTTTTGATAAAATTAAGAAAATAAAAAGATTATGTTCTCGTTTTCCTTAAGTAGTATAATATACAAATAGATTACAATATTTTTTAAAAAAAGTTATAAGCGAATATATTTAGAGTACATAATTAATAATTTTGAAAGGTTTTTTAAATTTTGAGAATATTGAGAGATTAAAAAGATTATGTACTCATTTGCCTTAAGTAGAATAATATACAAATAGATTACAATATTTTTTAAAAAAGTTATAAGCGAATATATTTAGAGTACATAATTAATTATTTCGAAAGGTTTTATAATTTTAAGAATATTGAGAGATTAAAAAGATTATGTACTCATTTGCCTTAAGTAGAATAATATACAAATAGATTACAATATTTTTTTATTAAGTTATAAGAGAATATATTTTGAGTACATAATTAATTATTTAGAAAGGTTTTATAATTTTTAAGAATATTGAGAGATTAAAAAGATTATGTACTCGATTTTCCTTAAGTAGTATAATATACAAATATATAACTATTTATTTTATTAAGTTATAAGAGAATATATTTTGAGTACATAATTAATTATTTAGAAAGATTTAAAAAGTTTTAAGAAGATTAAGAAAATAAAAAGATTATGTACTTGATTTCCTTAAGTAGCAATAATATTACAAAGTAATTACTATATATATTTAATAACTAATAAAGAATATAAAATGAGTACATAATTAATTATTTAGAAAGATTTAAAAAGTTTTAAGAAGATTAAGAAAATAAAAAGATTATGTACTTGATTTCCTTAAGTAGCAATAATATTACAAAGTAATTACTATATATATTTAATAACTAATAAAGAATATAAAATGAGTACATAATTAATTATTTAGAAAGATTTAAAAAGTTTTAAGAAATTTAAGAAAATAAAAAGATTATGTACTTGATTTCCTTAAGTAGCAATAATATTACAATGTAATTACTATATATATTTAATAACTAATAAAGAATATAAAATGAGTACATAATTAATTATTTAGAAAGATTTAAAAAGTTTTAAGAAATTTAAGAAAATAAAAAGATTATGTACTTGATTTCCTTAAGTAGCAATAATATTACAATGTAATTACTATATATATTTAATAACTAATAAAGAATATAAAATGAGTACATAATTAATTATTTAGAAAGATTTAAAAAGTTTTAAGAAATTTAAGAAAATAAAAAGATTATGTACTTGATTTCCTTAAGTAGCAATAATATTACAAAGTAATTACTATATATATTTAATAACTAATAAAGAATATAAAATGAGTACATAAAAAATTATAATTTTTAGAAAGGTTTTATCATTTTATTGGAATAAAAAGAATATCCACTCATTTTGATATTAAATATTATATAAACATTTAATGTCTATTTTTTAATAATATGGGAGATAATTATAAATTATATTCAATTCTGGGTGTTGAAAAAAACGATTCTATTGAAACTATCAAAAAAGCATATAAAAAATTAGCATTTACTTATCATCCTGATAAAAATAAAGGTAATATTGAAGCTGAAAATAAGTTTAAAGAAATATCAAATGCATATAATATTTTAAATAACGAAGAAGAAAAGCAAAAATATGATATGTGTGGTGATAAAAATTATAATAATGGAAGTGATAATAATATGGGAGGTTCGAGAAACCCTCATGATATTTTTCAAGCATTCTTCGGTGGAGGTGGGGGAGGATTTGGAAATCATTTTGATGAAGAAATGTTTAGTTTTGGAGGTCAAAATAAAAAACAAAATAAAGCTCCATCATTTCATCGTGTTTTTTCATTAACATTAGATGATATATATAATGGGGTTAAAAAAGATTTAACAATAATATTAAAAAAATATTGTTGTGAATGTCATACAAGTTGCCCCGATTGTGGAGGTAAAGGTATTATTCATCAAATAAGAAATATGGGAATAATGCAGACTGTTTTCCAAACACCATGTAATAAATGTGAAGGACAAGGTTCAATTATTAAAGGCAAATCTGGATGCACAGTCTGTAAAGGTGAGGGAGTTTTTAATAAAGAAAAAAAAGCAACATTAATTATTCCAAAAGGTGTTAATGAATCATATAGAACAGCATTTCCTGAATTAGGAGAGCAACCAAAAACAAAAAATACTATACCTGGTGATTTAATTATAACTATTGAAATAGCAGAACATAAAGACTTTCATAGAAAAGACAATGATCTTTATTATAAGTATGATATATCATTTATAAATTCTATTATTGGAGAAAATATAACAATTCCATATTTTAAAGAATCAATAAAAATAAATACTATTATATTTGGAGTATTGTCTAATGGTAAAAATTATTTAATCGAAGGTAAGGGTATGCCTATATTAAATACTTCAAATAAAGGTAATATGTATATAGTTTTTAATATTAGTTATCCAAAAATTAAAAATACAGAAAAAGTAGAAGAACTTCATAAACTTCTCAAAGAAGTATTTATTTAAATTATATCAGTGTTTTTATGATGTTCAATAGCATATATTATATTATATATTGCTGTTGGTGGTATTTTATTATCATAACCATATTCTTTTACGAATTTTTTAAGTTGATTTGCTTCTTTATTATTTAAATATTTATTATCTCCATCTGTAACTATAAATGAATAACTTTTTCGTAAAATTATATTTTTATTTATATAAAAACTTTTTAATTTAGTGTCTGTAATATCATCATAATCAATATATTCGATATATTTATTATCTAAGTTCTCTAAATCAAAATATGCAAAAGCTTTTAATTTTTTACTAATATTTAAAGGATTATTTATATCGACAGGCGATTCATCAGATATTGTTATACGATTGATATTTATTTTATTTCCAAAAATAATATCTGTTTTTTCATTTATAAAGTCATATTCTAAACATATGCTAAAATTGTCTAAAATTGTTGTTGTAAATGATTTATCTACTATATATATTCTATAAACATAAGGTTTCTCAATTTCATAATTTATCTTTACAATTTTTTTAATTTCTTTACATCTTGGAATATTATCAGAAACTTTGTAAATTATATCGAGATATAATACATATGTTATCATAATAACAATGAATATAAATAATATATTTATAAATAACTGATAATATGATATGGGGTTTTTAAATATTAATGATAAATTATAAAAAAAATATATTGAGTTATTATCTACATCTTTAATTATTTTATCAAAATATACTTTTGATTCAGTCATTTAATTAGAATGAATATTATAATTATTAATTATATCGTTAATTTATTTTTATTATCTTTCGCAAACTTTATATCATAAATTATTTCTGTATTATAATTTAAATTATAAGAATAACCTTTCGTAAAAAATAATAACTGTTCTGATGTAAAGTTCTTTTTTCTTTTATTATTATTATTATCTACAGCTATATATTTATATTTATGAGAATTTATAATTTTCATATCTATCCCTTCAATGTAATTAGTATTCATCTTTCTCAAATCAAAATAATTATATCTATTTTTTGATTTTTTATCATCTGATTCTTTCTCATATTCTTTTCTTGCTAATTCATATGTATCTATTGCTATAGTATAAATTAAAATATCATCATTTGAAGCAGGTTTTTTTGCTTCATATGCGTTTTTAGCATTATTATATACTTCTTTAGCATTATCATGTTTTGTTTCACTATCAGCATCTATAATTTCAGATAATAATACTTCATTTTTTATACCATCATCAGTACCATATTCTATAATTGTCTTCATATTTTTAAAGTCATAAGTAATTTTTAATAAATAATTATTATTATTTGAATTAATAATATCATTATCAATTATTATTATTGAATAAAGATATGGTTTTGATGATAACCCATTATCTTCAATTATGGTTAATATATCATTACATTTAGACTTTTTTTTTGCTTTCTTATATATATTATCCCAATAAAATACTATTAATAAAATTATAATAATTACCATAAAAAACATATTAAAAAATATTTCATAATAATTAATTTTAGCATTATATACATCTATGAACTGATATTCAAAATATTTTAATATTTCATACATTTAAATATTTTCTTACTTAATATATGTATTATTTTATTTTAAACTTATTCATTTCTGTTTCTGTAGAAATAGATAAAGTTTCAAATCCTGTATTAGTACCTTGATTATCAGGAGTAAATATATTCATAGTTCTATATATTTTAGCCATCTCACTATGTTTATTGTATTTATACGCATTAATATAATATTTATTTTTAATTTTTAATTTATATTCATCTTCTAATTCTTCTTTATAGTCATTATCGATTGAAGGTTTTTCACTTATTTCTCCTGTTGTAAAGTTTTCAATTCTTACTGGTTCAGACTTTTCAATTTTCAATACACTAAACAAAGAAGCCACATAATTTTTCATGAACTCTTTGAACTTTTCTAATCTTTTTTTTGGAACTTTTTCCAATAATATTTCAAAAACTCCTTTAAGTGATTTAAAAGGTTGTCCTGATACTATAAGACCAAGTATTGGTATATCTTTTAATGCTACCCATATCAAAAAAAGAATTATTATTCCAATAGATATAAATAGAAATAAAGTCCAACATATATTAAATCCAACAGTGGATACAATTATACTATCATATATAATATGAAACCAATACATAAATGGAAAATAATTTCCTAAATAATAAGCCCATACTATTACAACAGAATCATATCCGATCGTATAACTTCTTAAATTTTTTAAGATATATGAAAAGTCGATCATATAGTTCAATGTATAATAAATAGGTATTGATATTAATATAATCAAACATGTAATCCAAGTATAAATTACCATTGATAATATATCCATAGGTATATTCTTTCCAGCCATAATTCTATATTTAATAAACGTAATGATATTTTTTAATCATTAATATTATATACATGAATTTTAATTATATCATTATAATATTTCATATTATTTGCTTTGATATATGCTTTCGTAATATTTTTTTCTAAAATATTTAAATCTTCTAAATATTTATTATTAAACTTAGGATTATTTAATATATATACTAAAAATATATTAGAAATAAGTTGTTCGAAATTATCTTTACATTTTTTATAAATCCTTATAATTTCAGATTCTATATTAAATAAATCAAATGATGTTTGACATTTATTATCATCTTGAAATTTTTCAAAACTATAATTGATTATATCAAAAAAAGTCATTGTGTTATTTTCATATGAAATATATCATCATTTTTTTTAAAATATAGTACAAATATATTCTCTTCAAAAATAATGATTCATTTCATTTTTTTCAAATGTATATCAACGGTTTCCAAAGCACCATCGATCCACGCTTGACGATTACAATAAGTTTCACCCAATATATATATATTTTTTTTAGAAAATATTTTAACTAATTCTTTTTGAGTTTTTTCAGGATCTATTCCTACTTTCCAAAAATGAGAACCTGACTTCCAATAATGCATTGTTATCCATTCAGGATCTTTAATATTTTTTTCAGGAAACATTTCATTCAACATTCGTTTAAGATGTTTTTTAACTTCTTTTTCATTTTTCAAATTATTCCAAAAATTTGAATTATAACTATCACTATAACTTATTTGTATTAAACCATTCTCATAATTTATAGGTATTATAAATTGTAATTTATTTTGTGTTACAATTTTAGGCAAATCTTTAAACCATACATCTTTATATTGTGCATATATTCTTAATAAATTACAGTCTCCTACACTATTCAATAAAGTATTATAATTATTAAAATAAGGTATCTTAATATAATCATTTCTCGTTATAGTTACATATAATTTTTGATAATTATACATAATATCATTAATTACTATATATTTTTCAATGTCATTAATATCATTTAGCGTAGAATTAAAGTTTACTTGTATTTTTTTATCTATAATATATTTATATAAAACTTCAGGTAAAATACTTATACCTTCTTTTAAAACAAAAAAATCATTATTTTCTATATCAAAATCAGCTCTTAACGATAATAATACACTATACGCATTTACATCGTATATTTCTGTTATATATCCTAAAGATATTTTCAATAATTCTACTTCGTTTGTAGATAAGAATAATGAAAAATAATTATGTATATTCATAATTTTTGTATCTACATTAACTATTTTATTGATTGCATAACTCCATAATTTATTTAAACTTTTAAATTTAGAATTATAATATAATAATAATTCTTTTTCATTCATTAATTTTTCATTAACAAAATACTTTTTATCTTTGTTTATATTTATTATCTGTTCTTCTAAATTAAAGTCTTTAATTAATTTCATAACAATCTTATGTTTTCTCCCTAATCTTCCAGCACCAACTGAATATTTTAATTTATTATCATCATTATTATATGTATATATTCTTCCTCCAATTCTACTTGACTTTTCATATATTACAATATCTATCGGAGATATATTTTTTTTAGTAATTAACTCATATGCTAAATATAATCCTGTTATTCCAGCACCTATAATTATATTTTTCATTTATATATATATAAATATAAAAATTGATTATTTGTATAATATACACATATATAATGTCAACGATGAAAACGTGTATTAATTTTCCTAAAAACACTTATAGTGGAAAAGAACAATCTCCTTTAAGATATGGTTTATCTGCAGAAGGTTATGATATAAACTCTGCAATGGAAGGACATGATAAACAAGTATGGGTTGTTGAAATTAAGAATAATAAAAAAGTGTGGAATAAAAAAGATTCAATTCTAAGAATAACCCCTGAAGAACCAGTTATATCAACTGATAACGAAATTGTAAAAAATAATGAAATTGTAGAAAAAACAGATAAACCAAAACCGACAGATTATAATATTTTTGTTAAATATCGTTTAAATAATTTTAAAGATGTTAAGTTTGACTTTGTTCGTAATGAATGGCAAGAATTAAAGAAAAAACCTGAAGAACTTAAAGATACAATGGATGTAGCAAAAAAATGGTTTGAAGAAAATAAAGATATAGTTTCTAAAAAAACAAAGAAATAATATTTAAAAATTGATAATACTTATTTAAATATAATTATATTAATATATTTATTAACATGAATACAATTAGTTTACAAAAAAATAATAATATTGTACTAATTGATTGTAGTTATTATATTTTTCATAGATATTTCGCAACATATAGATGGTTTTCTTTCCAAAAAATAAATATATCTATTGATGATATCGTTTATAATGATATATTTATAAACGCGTTTCATAAACATATCAATAATGATATTAAAAAAATATGTAAAATGTGGAAAACAAATGTTTCAAATATTATATTATGCAATGATTGTCTGAGATGTGATATTTGGAGAAACGATATTTATGATAAATATAAAGCAACACGAGTGCAAAAAACTAATTTTAATAAAAAAATATTTACTATATTTGAAGATTATGTTAAAGAATTAGGAATTCAAAATATTTCTTCTGAAAGATTGGAAGGAGATGATATTATATATTTATCACATAAATATATAAAAAATAAATTACATAGTAATAATAATATTATTATTATAACAAATGATAATGACTTTCTTCAATTAATTGATAAAAACGTTCTTATTTATAATATGCAATTTAAAGAACTTAAAACAAGAGGATTTGAAGATCCTAAAATTGATTTGTTATTTAAGGTAATATATGGAGATAGAAGTGACAATATTTCAAAAATTGGTTCTTGTATTACAAAAGAAAACGCTTTAGTATTATCAAAAATGTATCCAAATGATCGTCTCAAGTATATTAAAGAAAATGGTTTAGAAGAAAAATTTAATTTAAATATGAAATTAGTTTCTTTTGAAAACATACCTGATATTTATATTGATAATTTTAATAATAATATTAAAATTATTATTAATTAATTTATATAATAATATTCTATAAAATTTATCTATTCTTTTTTATATTAATGTTGAAAAATTGATAAAGTTTTTGTTATAATTACTATGGTAAGAATTGTTAATTACAATAATGATAAAACAATTCAAGATGATAAAATTAAAAAATATTCTATATGTAAATGTTGTAAAATTTACAATGTAAATAAGTATATTGTTCTACAACCAAATAAAGAGATATTGAAAAGTAAACTTAGTATTGATAATTGGTGCGTAAATCGCAATAAAATATCAAATAAATGTCATAATATTATATGTAATTGTAAACATAAATCAAGATTAATATTTATGGATTACACAAAAAGTAAATAATATGTTTGCGTATTATATCTTTTATATTTTTTATATTTAGATATGTATAAAAATGATGTTTTATAAATTGATGTGCGAACTTAGTAATGTAGAAATAAATGAATGTAATAATTTAATAAATAACAATTTTATTTCTAATAGATTTGATACATATGAAAGTGTTATATTTTATATAATTGATAAAAAAATTGTAGGTTTTGTAGGTATTGCAGATAATGGTTTAAATCAATTATGTACTGATATATTATATCGTAAGAAAGGAATTGCAAGTAATATTATAGAATATAGTAAAAATATATTACAAACCTCAATCTATTTATATATATGTAAAAAAAATATTGAAACAAAGTATTTACTTAATTTTTATAAAAAACATAATTTCGTTGTTGAATTTGAAAATGAAATTGAATATAAAATGATATATACTTTTAAAAATTGATTATATTTTTTTTTGTTATTTATATTTAAGTATGGATATAAACGTTTATATCGACGGATCTTGTGTTAATAATGGTACACCTAATGCAAAAGCTGGTTATGGAGTATTCTTCAAAGATGAAGATTCGAGAAATGAATATGCTCGTGTAGAAGGAAAACAAACAAATAATACAGGAGAATTGACAGCAATTATTAGAGCATTAGAAATATTACAAGATGAAATTGAAAAAAAGACAAAAATAAACATATATACAGATTCAGAATATGTTATTAAATGTTGTGGTAGTTATGGAAGTAAACTTGCTAAGAATGATTGGAAAACATCACTCGGAAAAACTCCACCAAATTGTTTATTATTGCAAAAAATATATAAACTATACAATCCTTTTAAAAAACATATTGTATTGATACATATTAAAGCACATACTAATTTACAAGACGAACATTCATTGGGTAATGAAGGTGCTGATAGACTTGCTAATTTATCTATAAATAATTTAAGAGATAACTTAGATGATTATGATAATATTTTGTTAAATAGTGTTGTTAAAAATGAAACAAATAAACATTATATATCAATTAATTATAATAATAAAGAAGCTGTAAAAAGTTTAGGGGCTAAATGGGATATTAAAAGAAAAAAATGGTATTATGAAAATAATATTAGTGAAGAAAATATCGAAGCTATTAAATTAATTGAATTATCGAGTATTGATGAAATAGATAAAATACCGAACCCTGACTTTAGTAATTGCGATGATGATAGTGTTAAAAAAATATATTTGAAGATACCATTTAAAAATAAAGATAATGTTAAGAAAAATGGGGGTAGATGGGATCCGGATATGAAGTCTTGGTATTACTTATCAAATATTGATAAAAATAAAATAGATATTATTATGAGTTTGCAAAATTAAATATTAGTTTTCAATACTTTATTAATATAATTTAAATTAATTAAAGGTAATATAGGAGTACATTCCCATAAATGAGTTTTAAGAAAAGTTTGTATTTTATATTTTTTAGGATACATATGATATAACCCTGTATATATATCATCCATATATTTTTTATGATTATATTTCAATAAGTTTATACTTTCTTTTGGTAATACAATTAAAAGCTGAATATACGATTTAATGAAATTATTATTTTTAATTACTTCAGGTTCTTTACGTGCGATTGAATGATTAGATATATCTTTTAATGTAGGTGGATAATTATAAGGATAGTACCATTCACAATCTATATCTTTTCCTTTATAATAAGCATAAACCCAATATATACCAATTATATAATTATTACAAGCATTGAAAACAACAGTTGAATCGATAGTTACGTTATTATCAAATAATTCTTTATAATATTCTTTATGCCATTTTGAAGGATTATTATAAATATGATATGCTAATTTATCTTTATTTTTTATAGCATAAAAGTCACTTGGTATTTTTGATGAATCAGGTACTCTTTTTTTAATATATTTTTCACATATTTTAAATATATCATTATCTTCAGATTTAGATAGATATTTAAAAATATTTTTTATACATTCGTAATTAATTTTTCCATTTGATACGAGCAAACCATTTTCTTCTATAGAGGTTTTAGTCGCTAACAATAATTTATCTACACCGTCAGTTTTAAGATCTATAGTTAGTAAATGTGGTATAAAGTCATTTCCCAAAATAGAACAAGCAGTACAATATGTTTCTATCAAATCATCATCATCATATTTTAATTTTTTATTTTTCAAATCCCATTTAAAATAAAGTTCACATAATATTGAATTTCTGAGATTATCAATATTTAAATAATTACAAACGTTTTCATTTGTTTCACGCATCAAATGAATATTTTTACGGTGAGATATTAATGATAATATAATTAAATCAGCGTCAAGACCGTGTATAATTATATTATCATTATTTGTAATTGTTTGCAATTTACGAAATAGTTTATGTTCTCCCTCTCCATTTTCATCACTTCCGCTATAATTTATTTCTACATTATGTATAGAATATCTAATCTTTGAATTAATATACATATTCAGTTTATTCATAAATTCTGTCCCTGGTGTTATAGCATTTGTATCCCAGATAGGTTTTTTTACTTTTTCTTCATCTAATACATTTCTATATACCGAAAGATAGCGTCTTTTACGTTGTTGAAACATTTTAGCAACTGGTGCAACACCATCCGCGCAAATAATATATTTTTTTGCCTTGTATGTATCAATATAATACTCTATTTTCAACCATATATTTTCTAATATTTTTTCTTCAATATTTTCAATATTGTTTTTCATAACATCTTGTGCAATATTGTGAATTATACCGTTAAAGTCAATACAATAAATATCTGTAATATCTGGTTTTTTATTATATATTATATTATTATATTTTTGGGTCAATGAATAAAAATAATATGGAATACCCATTTTTATTTTATTATTTAATATTTATTTATATGATAATCATTTTTTATTTTTCTTCGTATGATATTAGAATATAAATAAAAAATGCCGAGTACCTCTATCAACATTAATGATATTTTCTTTGGGTCAGAACAATCAAAGTATGCAGGTATCGCATTATTTACTACAATTATAATAATATGTTTAGCAATATTATTTTCAAGTAGTAAAATTCCTATAGATCAACGTTTAATGTTTGTATTGTTTGTTATTATCATATCAGTTCCTTCGATACTTATGTCTTTATTTGAATTAACTTGTATAGTTACTGGTGGGAACTATAAGACACGTTGGTGGTGTTGGGCTCTTGCATGGGTATTATCAGCAATAATCATTATATATTGTATAATGATTATAATATCTATGATAATGTCAATGTCTTCATATGATATGGCTAATGAACGTATATCGGAAGATATTGAAAATAGCAAGGTTAATAAAGAGAATGCTAATAAATATGCTGTAAATATTATGAAACAATATGAAGATGATGTAAGAAATAATCGTTCATCTCAACAACATCAACAAGTTCAACAACAACATCAACAAGTTCAACAAGAACATCAACAAGAACCTCAACGAGTTCAACAACAACCTCAACATATGCAACAATCATCACAACATATGCAACAATCATCACAACATATGGAACAATCACCACAACATATGGAACAATCACCACAACATATGGAACAATCACCTCCCAAACATAATATGCAAACGCAACCTTTTCCGCAAATGTCAAATAATGAGCTAATAGGATTCGATCATAATGATAATTTATCACCATTAAATGAAACACATGAATTACCTCGTCAAATCCTAAATAAACCTGATGTAGTTAAACAACAAATGTCATATCAAGAAAGTTTTGATATAAATGGATATGATAATTTAGATGATAAATATCAATCATTTTAAAGATAATAATTAATAATTGTATTTTTTTTATTTACCATAATAAAAACATTTAAGAAATGTTTGATATTATACTATAATTATTGATATTTTTATAAAAATGAGAAAAAGAGATGAAGATAATATCAAAAAAAATACATATTTTCGCCCACAAACTTGTAGAAATTGTGGAATTAACGGACATTTATATAAAGATTGCCCTCATCCAATTATGAGTTTTGGCGTTATATGTTATAAGATTGTTAATAATGAAATAAAATATGTTATGATACAACGAAAAGATAGTTTAGCTTTTATGGAATTTGTAAGAGGGAAATATAATTCAGAAGATTCAATTTACATTAAGCAATTGATAGAATATATGACTGAAGGAGAAAAAAATATGTTATTGAATAAGACATTCGATCAAATATGGAATTATACATGGTGTCAAGTTTATCAACCTATATATAAACAAACTAAAGAATATAGTGATTCAAAAACAAAGTTTGAATATATAATTAATAATGTTTACTTAAAAAGTTTTATATTTTCAAAGAAACTAAATACTAATTATTTGGAACAAGAATGGGGATTTCCCAAAGGACGTAAGAAAATAAAAGAATCTGATATTGATTGTGCTGTAAGAGAATTTTGCGAAGAAACTCAATTATTTAAAGACGATATTATGATAAACGAAAATATAATTCCATTACAAGAGATTTTTTTTGGAACAAATAATATATTATATAAACATGTTTATTATACTGCTAAGATAGTTAAAGATGATGCAAAATTATATATTGATAACAATTGTATCGAACAAATAAGAGAAATACGAGCATTGAAATGGTTTACATACAATGAAGTTTTAAATCATATCAAACATCATAATATAGAAAGGATAAAAATCTTCAAAAAAGCACATAGTATTATAAGCGAATTAATATAATATTTCTTTAATATTAATAGATATAATGGATAAAAAGCATAATATTAATAAAATATGTCCTGATGGGAAAGAATTAAATAAAATGACAGGGAGATGTGTTATTAAATGTAAAAAAAATGAAAAACGAGACTTACTTACTGGACGGTGTGTAAAAGATTATAAAGCTATAAATGAGAATATTGTAGAAAAAATATGTCCTGAAGGAAAAGAATTAAATAAATTGACAGGAAGATGTGTTATTAAATGTAAAAAAAATGAAAAACGAGACTTAATTACAGGACGTTGTGTAAAAGATTATAAAGCTATATTAAAAGTATCTCCAAAAGTATCTCCAAAAGTATCTCCAAAAGTATCTTCAAAAGTATCTCCAAAAGTATCTCCTAAAGTATCTCCTAAAGTATCTCCTAAAGTATCTCCTAAAGTATCTCCTAAATCACCTCCTAAATCACCTCCAAAATCACCTCCAAAATCACCTCCAAAATCATCTTCAAAATCATCTCATAAATCATCTTCTAAATCATCTTCAAAATCATCTTCTAAATCATCATCTGCAAATAATGATAATTTAAATTTGTATTATCCTGATTTAGAAGATCCAAACTTTACATCAAAAATAGCAAATAATATGGAATTTGCTATTCATAAAATACCAAAGTTTCAAATAATAAAAAGCATTGATGATTTCAATAAGGTTTCAAATAGATTATGTGGAACGTTTGAAACATCTCTTTATCAACATTTTGTAAGTCAGTATATTTCATATAGAACACCTTATAAAAGTATTTTATTGTATCATGGTGTTGGTGTTGGTAAAACTTGTTCTGC
>Ga0209702_10005846_pt1:0-15000 | contig 16328 bp, 14 predicted proteins | sample FRY01_FD_187210 | JGI IMG/M metagenome (GOLD analysis project Ga0209702, IMG submission 187210) | Freshwater microbial communities from Lake Fryxell liftoff mats and glacier meltwater in Antarctica - FRY-01 (SPAdes) (version 2) | ecosystem: Environmental > Aquatic > Freshwater > Ice >... | reverse complement strand
ACATGGAAACACTCGCACCAGCACACTGAGATACACTAAATGAATGGGTCTCCGTAAACACACAGCTCACTCCTTTGATGTCTTTGTTCTGTGTTTGAATGTGAACTCATTAATTTGCTGCTAAGAAACACAGAAACTGTCAAGACCGTAAATCCCCACAGAAGTATTGTGGTGGTCACGGCGGTGACAAATCGAAATCTCTGCAAAAGAAAATTTCAAATGCTGTACGAACGCTTTCAGATTGGTCTAGCAAGCTGAAGCCCAGCATAAGACTACACCCAGCACAATAGACAGTAAAGATTCCGGGAGAAAAACTTCGAAACGATGGAGCATGCTTTGTGCATAGACAGTCTTGTTTCTTGCGAGTCCGTCCAGTCTTGAGACGCCCATTGGATTCCTCGTCCATGCCATATCTCCTGACGTGTCGTTTGACAGGATGATTGGGAAAATATTCACCACCCTGTGTACGTGTGGACACAAATCTTCAGTTTCACACAACAGGGACCTGCAATCTAAGCACCCTACTTGACTGGACATACTGTAAAGGCACATACAAATAGTAGAGATTTTTTGGACGTTCTTACCCATGCAAAGATTTCAAAGTCAGTTGGATTTCTCTTATCACTTAAACTTCGCTGATTACCACTTTCATGGAGCAGACTCATTTGAGGACATGGCTTAGAGACGGGAATATTTCTGTATTCCTGTTGGAGCGTGCAGCTCGCTGCCTGCTTTGATCTTTTTGGGTTCTGAGTATAGTTAACACACGAGCGTGGTGCACACTCCTCCATCTGCACCCATTCAGGCGTTGAAAGTTGTAACATCTGGCGTAATAATTCGAGCAACGCGTTGTTCCAGGTCGCTGCACCAGAATGCAGCAGAAAATAAATTGCAGGACATCCCGATTTTAAATCTTGTATACTTCCCAGCAATTTATCTTGTTCTGCTGTGCGTTGAGTGTCTTCGTCAGTTGGTGGTACATTAGCTAACAATTCCGAAATTTGTGCATGGGCTTCTGGTTTCATAATTCCAACTTCTGGGGTCTGTGTGCTCCAGGATCTCAGTACTTTCACGTACTCGTTTTTGTATTCAGGTCTAAGTGATTCTGGGAAAACAAGACCCCATGCTCCATCTGCTGTGTCTCCATGGGAGTGTTCCTGCATGTGTCGGAATGCAATTTCAGTGATTTTTATCATTGTTGTATGAGATATTTTCGAAACTTTTAGCACTTCAGATCTATAAGCACCAGACGCCAAAACAAGAATCAGGAATTGTGTGTTTACAATGCATTTGTAAATTGTCTACAAGCACGTGGGCTAGTACCTGAATGGAAATAAATGGTTGTACGACAGCACCATTCGGACTTTGGAGCCATTCAACGATACTTGAAATGTTTTGGGCATCCTTATGATCCTTGGCTATGCGGTTCAGGGGAAGGACAGTTGCTCTTAAAATCTCCTGCAAGCCCTTTCTAGCCGATTTGGGAGTTATCAAACACCGTTCATCTTGTGACACAAGACGTGTAACCCTTTCGCATGCGTGACAATCAGGTACGGTGTGTGGTCTTCCATCGAGTCTGACATGTTTAGAACTTAGATTCACTGTTACACCATCACAAACAATAGTTTGGACGGACGATTCTTGTCTGCCAGAGTCTGGTGCACTCGCCCGATTGACATCGTTTAATGCTCTCTGCGCTTGGTTGATCAGGTATGCCACATGACGAAACAGAACAAGGAGGTGGGGTTGGTTAAGAAAAGCAGCAACCCTCTTCATATATTTGTGCAGTCTGTTTTTGATTTCGTTTGTTGAGCTGTTTCTGAATCCAGTGAGAACGTCACTGCTGTGCCTGAGAAATGGGGAACAGTTGGTGTGGCCCTTATGATGAAAGCTGTCGACATAGAATGCATATCGTTTCACCATGTCTGGCTCCCTAGTCAGTGAAAAAACCAAGAGGTTACCTGTGTCATTGATTACCGACAGTGTCAGCTCAAAAATCAAACATTAGTGTCCAGCTTACCCACCCAACAGTAACAAAAATGCACATGTTTATACATTGGTGTTTGCACCTTAGTGTGTAAAATGTGCTCACATCTTGGTGTGGAAACGAAACAGACAGTTTGCATTGGAAGCTTGGCACAGTTGTTGTAATAAAAGTCAAGTTCTAGCATTGTGCACAATTTGCACGTGTGAGCGACAAAACAGGGGCCCGTCCAAAGAAAGTTGACTCAGGATGGTTAACTTGGAATCACAAGGACCCCCCCCCTGAGTCCGGCAGACGGACACATGTATTGTGTTTTTACTTATTCGTATTACATTCTATCCCGTGACTAAAAACTTGCCACAGTACACCTGTTCTGCGACACTACGTACATCTATTTCTGTTTCTATGTATACTGCACATGACGTCGTCACGTTTTGGCTTATATTTGCTAGATATTTATCACTTTTGCTACACATTTTCACATTCACATACAGAGGCAAACACACACAGGCACACGTGATAATCAGCAAACAAGACGAATAGCGACAACTGGGCACAAGAACCTGGTTGAGAGGTGCGAGAGAAATTCTTTTGTTAAAGACAATGGGCTTGCACACAAACAAAAAAGAAAAAAACAAAAAATTGTCAGGGAAACTCGATATTCACGAATCTAAAACAAAAGATTCGAGCACATAGAGCTTCCTGCAAAGCTACCAGACTATTTCTTACGAAGTAATAAAAACAACATCAATCAAACAATCAAAGCTGTGCTAGAAGAAGTGAATGTGATACGTACACCCGTTGTCGTACACGAGTCTTGTGAGAAATCCTGGACTTGATGGAGAGCAGTTGTGGCAAGCACATTTGAATCCAGCTGCATAGTCTATTTCCTGGGTGTACATGAATGTATCAAGCTCAAGCATATTGTTAAACTCAGAACGCATTGTCGTCGCCAGCACATACACTTTAAAATGTGATATAATGCTACAAATAAATATACAACTCAATGCACAAAGAGCAAAAGCAATCATCATTTTGCCAGAATGCACAACCTTACACGATCATTCTGGATAAGGGGATTGAAACGCCAACTGACTGACTCACCTGCAATGTGATGAAATCAAAGACACTTTCCCGAAAGTGCACAAGGACAGGTGGATCAGATGATCTATGTTCAATTGCTTCCAAAGCTTTTGTCATGTATGACAAAAGATCCGTGTCCTCTTCTGTCAGATTGGTTTCCCCCTCGAAACAACTAATGTTGCTTGAAAGCGAAGTACGCAGATACGCGTGAAATGTGGTGCTGCTGACAAGCAGCATCTGGATAAAAACCGCCAAAAATTCATATGTGAAGAAAATGTCCCCCCTGGCATGGATAAGGTCATCTGATTTTCCATCATAGGCAGCAATATCACCTTCCACTGGCAATTGAAATACACTTCCTATATGGAACACTTTATACAACTTAGCCATTGGCAGACGGGCCGTCTGTTGTGTGTTTGATACAACCTTCGCTGAAGAGCCTTCACTACAAGGAGTGCTGTTTTGAGCATACAGTGTTGATCCCAATATACGACGAGACCCATCCGGCATCTTGTGCCACTCTTGCTGAAATCGCAAATATTGTGGACTTGCGTTGTTGCTTGGTCCATCTTGAGATTCTGGTGATTGTGATGCGGAAGCATTTGCCTTTGATGCAGAGAACTTGATGTTGTGGCCATCACATGCATCACAATCAGCACTCGGGTCTGAGTCTATATCCCCAAAGTCTATAATGCTGTCTGCAATGCTGCAAGTGTCTGAAGTATCGTCACCCGAGCCATACCCGGACAGCCAATTAGTTTTTTCTTCACGATCCCGAGTTTGTTGTGCAGCTACCGCAATCTTTGATTGATGCTTAGCACGCAAGTTTGTTGACATACGTTCCTTCAAACGCACTGCAGCCGGAATCATTTCAGGGATACGAAGCTTTGAGCTCCCATATGTTCTAAGACTATTACCATGATTAGGGTCACAATGTTTGTTCATAACTTCAATGAAATCGTCAGATGATGGTCGAGCCATAACTTGCTTTAAACCGCCAGCTCTCCTGACATATTGAGCATGAGGGCAGTTGTTTGAGTCACAAACAATACAATGAGCCTGTTGAGCCGTGGCCATGCGTCCATTCAAAACCAATCCAAAATAGTCTGTCCCTGGGTATCCAATCTGTAGCATCCGAAACCTTTGCCCATCTGGAATATTCTGGTCCAAACACAATTGAAAGATCTCTCTTTTTGGAGTATCGCTCATTTCTACATCGTCCATACACTCGTCATTTGTCAAACAACTCCAGAGGTGCTTGCGTTTGGCTTCAACATCTTTGAATGGTGTCGCATTGCTGGCACACACTATAAAAACTTCTGACAACGTCTTGTGTTCTAAAGCTGGATCGAATTGAGTGTAAGAGGTTCGCACAGTTCGAATGTGAACACATTCGGTTGGTTGTGGTGGTAGATTTGAATAATCAAGGGAGATCGAGGCTCGCTGCCAAATCTTGTCTCTTTCATGTTCCTGGTGACAAATATTACAACAAGCAAACCCCGCACTTTTCAAGTCATTTGAAGTTAGATCCTTGTACATGATTTTGTGAAAAGAAATCAGGATTGGTCTGTACAGATCCAAGTTGCCAATTTTGTGTTGTGATCGTGTGCCATTTACTTTGATGTGTGTGTTTGTCTCATTTTCAAAAATGACCCACTCGCTTCTTGCATGATCTACATGTCCATCACAGTCCTTTCCAAACAGACACATTGCTTTAGACAAGCCAAAAATCTGCCTTTGACTATGTAGTAGGGCTGTTGTTTCGCTGAGTTCGGCCAAACTCAATGTCGCGCGAGTCGTTAAATGAGAGACTGGATCACTGTGGTCGTCATCACTGTGGTCGTCATCACTGTCGAGCAACATGGGCTCTTCCTCAATGTCATTCGAACTTGCATCAGACAGCGACAAGTGGATTTGTGAACCCATGTGCAACGTACCTGGGTTGGATGTATTGCCATTGCGCATGTCTTGAATGTTGATTCCAGTTTGCATGCGACAAGAGGAGCTTTGCGGAAATTTAGGGTGGGGCGCGTCTTTGCCCGTGGACACAACCGTGATATCCTGAGCACTATTCAATGAATATCTTGCAGACCGTAATTTTGCATGTCCTGCAGGTATGAGCTTTAGATTTCGAAGCGCCACAATCTGGACACTCTTGCCTGGAATAGTTTCTGTTCTCATGTAATCACGCGCCTGCCCGTGCAGAAACACATCTAGGAAAGACCCATGAGTGTTTGTTAGCTTCATCCTTAAAAACTGGTATGACGGATCCTTTTTGCTGGTATGTTGTACAATCTCCACAACTTGACCAATAGTGATCGACTTTTGACATTCCGGTGGTTTTATGGCATTCGAAAGATGCACAATATCTACCAAATCGAACAACGGTGAGGTCGAACCATCGCTTTGAGTCAGCAACGCAAATTTTTTTTCCGCAACGACTTTGTACTCCTGAAATGCCGTCGAGAACGAATTGGATGAAACACCACGACGCTTTTGCCCTACCTTGCCTAAATTGGGTGGAATGGGTGGTATGCCTCGATGTAAATTGAATGAGCTTGGACCTGGATTCCGAATTGAGCTCATACGTGAGGAATTATCATAAGTCGTGTTGTTCTGTGAAACATTATTGTCTAGGCTGCCAGCTTTGGGAGCAACAAAAGCGTTTGCACTGCCCTTCTCCATCATTGGTGTAAAGGTTTTTGTGGCAAGAACTTTGCCCTGACTGTTTTTCAATGTCACAGTCATAAACGAACTGAGACGTATACGTACATCCGATAATCGACAGGATATCCACTCCTCTTCCGAGAGCTCGACGTGTGCACGGTTGGCACCGTGGGACAAATTCGGTACTTTGTTTGCAAGCAGCGTTTTCAGATCACTGAATTCAGGAAGTGATGTCAAGTCGATATTGTTATGGCCTTGATTTAGTTGAACCTTCCATTTTCGACCAGATGGTGCATTCCAATCCAATTCCAGTCGTTCCAATGCTGATCGAATATCTCTCAAGGTTACACACTGTAAATTTTTTTGTGTATGTCGTCAGTTGGACCAACCCGACAAAGACCAGCAGTTTCACAGCGGATGGGTTTTTTTTAAATGTTAGAGTGTTTATTAAGGTGCAACCTCACCAAGAGGAGTAAGAAACATTCAAATCGAAATACACCCAGTTCGCAGCTGTTAAGCTCCACAAATGTCTAGAGGGGCCCCACAACACCTACTACAGATCCACCAACAGCAGCAGCATGCAACACAGAAACAGAAGCAACAGCAGGGATGGGCGCAGCAGCCACACGGACCATTTCTTCAGCAGCCTTTATCATTGTCATTTTGGTGGAACGTTGTAAAATTTGTTGACGAGTGATGTAATGAGCCAAACCCTGGAAGCCTTTGTGAGATGTGAGCTCTTGAAGGATATTTACACTTCTATCCTGGAAACCCGTCCCCTGAATATGTTATTGTATGTTTAGACACCAACCGAATGGGAAAGGAAAATGCAAATATGACAACGAGAAAGATATAACAAATTCTGAAATTCACCATGAGCTGAAATGTGTTTTGTGACCAAATCATCAGCAATTCTCCGAATGTGTTGTCGCCACGTTCAAGATGTCTAACAAATTTTTCAAGAGTCTGTTGGTCTCTTGATTTCTGTTGTGCCTTTATCACGATTTCAGCATGATATGTTGCAGGAAGACCCTTCATGATGGTCAAAATGCTCAATTTCGGCCAAATTGTGAGGCCATCAAATATGAACACAAACTCTTCGCGAGAAATGCAAAACTGTGCGCCTGCAACAATTGTGATGGCCTGATTGATTATTTCAAGGTCAATGCTGTTGGCTGACGCCGTCGTAGTGTGAGGGGGTGTTGAACCACTGTGACGGGTTGTCAACTCTTGTGCCTGTTTCATGATTTGAGCATGAAAATTTACAGGAAGACCCTTCATGGAGGTCAAAATTATCAATTGCTGCGGAATTGAGAGGCCACCAAATATCAACACAATTTCTTCGCGAGAAATGCAAAACTGTGCGCCTGCAACACTTGTGATTGCCTCATTGAACATTTCATCGTCAATGCTGTTGGCTGACGCCGTCGTGCGCTCCATCGTAGAGGCAAGAAACAAGAAACCCTGAAAAAGACTGGTGCGTGCGCGGCAAGCGGTGTACGGTTGCAGGTATCGCTAAACTGAAAAACACTGGATGCACTCTTCCTGGTCGTCCATGTCCCGTGTGTTCAGGTGTGTTCAGCAGGAAAAAAATTAGAGCAAGAGATATCGATCCAGCGAAACGAAGCAGAGTCAAAAGTAAGAGTGAGACAGAGCGATTGGAATCGAGTGTGAGAGATCACGACAGCATAGGAACGTGTGTGCGCTGCAGGTAGGATTCAGTGATTCTTACCTCAGCAGCGGTTGAGCCAGCCTTTTCCTGAATCCGTGCCACTACCTGGTCCAAAAGACAAAAAGATAACAGAAGGGAGAGTGAAAACAATACAGAGATGACAGAGACAGAGGGAGGGCAGTAGATCCTCAGAGAGTAAACAAGAGAGAGTGAGATGAACAGTGCAAATGTCTTCACGTGTCTGCAAGAGTGACGCTAGTCCTGATGATCCTTGGCAATCGGGTTGGCAATCGGGGCTTCGTCCTCTTTCCATAGAGCGTGCACGCTTGACCAAGGCGCCCAAGAGAGCTGCGGGCCCCAGTGCTCGTGGTAATCGGGCCCGCGTCCTCCTTGCCAGCGCGTGCAAGCTTGGCCTCACTGCTTGCTACAAGCTTGGCCTCACCGCTTGTGTGGATCTTAGCACGGGCGAAAGGCACGTACCTCAACAGCAGTCGTGCCAGCCTTGCCCTCTGAATCCGTGCCACTACTTGGTCCGAAGGAAACGAGACAATGGAAGGGAATCTTAAACAAGACAGAGATGGGAGAGAGAGACAGAGGGAGGGCCATAAATCTTTGGAGAGTGAAGAGCAGCAGAGAGTGAGATGAAAAGCTTGTATATGTTTGATTGTGAGTGAGATCTCACCCAATCGGTGGTTGTGTAATATACTGTAACAAACTTTTCTTTCTCACCCAATTATTTCTCCCGGGAGAATTCAAATCTGAAAGTGTGGGACTTTCCCACGCTTGCAAGGAATGGGAGCGTATCATCCCATGCAGATGCAATTCCCCTCGATCGCAGCACCTATGTTGCGCCCTGACATTCGTTGGATATCTGCCGTGATGGGCGGGGCGCAGTACGTTCAGCCAAATATGTTGTTCTCTCCAAATTGGGGGTTCTCAAGCGCCTGGATCAATCACGACACGAACGCATTCTCACATCTGCAACCTCATTCACAAATGGGAGGCAACCACAACCAGAACAGTGTGCGCGCTCCCACATTCATGGCTGGTCAACCGACATGGCAACCCCAACGATCGCCTTGGATTGCAGCACCCCGTTTTCAAGATTTGAACGCAGTCAACTACAATCAGTTCCTAGCAAGTATCAAAACTCAAATGCGGTTTGTCTGGAAACTAGAGTATTCCCAAGTTCTCCAAGACAGTGGAATTTTTTCATGGATGGATGTATGCCATGCTGATCTTCAGGACGCCCGATTAGAAAGACATCCTGCTTTGCAAGTTGCATTGAAACGAATTGCGTCAGAGCTCGAGATGCAGTACCCTGAACTGTCACTGAGGAAAGTTAGGATACCAGGCATAGAGTCCGACCTCATGGGCATGCTACGGCACTACGTGCAAGGGTCTTGTTCTGAATTGCATGTGTCATCACTGGTGAATTTGGGAATCCTTTCGTGTTCTGACGCAGTTCGTGCTGCAGCACATGGCGATTTTACCCCATTTGGCAAATCTGGTGTACCGCAACAGATGAGAAGGCCACTAGGTAAATTGGCTGCGTCCTTCTCGGCAACCGGTCTTTTGTGTCTCACAGGTGGAATTTCGATGTCTGCAAATCTTCCTCTTGCGAATGAACATGTGAAGTTGTTTGAGACTAAACGAGATTCTGTCCGTGCACATTCGGTACGGGCACAAGAGGGAGTTGACAAAGCGTCCGATGTACTGAGCGTCTTTGATGAGTTGCTTGTAAGCGTGGCAGATTACATGCAACACCCTTTGACACATGAGGATAGCCAAGATCTCTGGGATATGGGCATTTTATCGCCAATGGATGTGTCGTTTGTTTACGATAACGGGTATCTTGACACTTTCCTAATTGTGAGAAGTCCATTGCAAGCGGCCTTGATTCGAGTAGCAAAAAAAATACAGGGCATAACTGCACCTGTCATGATGCCTTGTCTGGAACCAGAATTAATTGATATTCTTGAGAAGCACATGCGGCAGCCATTGTGCAGGTTTATGCGTTCATCCCTTGTAAATTTGGGAATTCTTACTTGTGCGGACGCAGCTATTGCTGCATCTGAGGGAAAATGTGGTGCACTCAGTCTATCTGGAATACCAAGGGATTTACGAAGGCCAATCTGCCATGTTGCTGCTCTGCAAAATGCAAGGAGGGAAACGGAAACTGCCTCGAAAATTGACATGTATCATGTTTATTGTGCGAAGGGAGTAAATCAGGAAATGATTGTTGAAACAAGTGGCATGGCTGATCAATCTGACGATCCTATTGAACCTTCGAGCTACGTCATGGGAGTCTCGTCGAACCAAATAGACGTGACCGAGACACACCTGCATTCTCCACACACAATTTCGCCCGACAGCATCAAATCGCAACACACTGAAACTTACCGACGGGCCACTGAAATCGCGAGGCTGAGCGGCACCAAGAAGCTGCAGCTCAGAAAGGATTCCACGAATCATTCTTCAGCTCCTCGAGCTACGCGTAATACTATAATTGTTCCTGAGTCCTCTGTAGAGCAACAGTATGATGGACACGCAAAAAGAACTTTTCGAGCTCGAAAATCATCGCAAGACACATTTCTTACATTTCCATCTGTCATTTTGAAAAAGTCAAACATTCCAGGTGCAGGCTTGGGAGTTTTTGCTGTAGAAGACATTGAGCCTAATAAATTGGTAAGTGAATATGGAGGAGAAGTAATTGATACTGCAGAAGGTGAACTTCGCCGGCGAAATGGCAAGGGGACGCATGTCAGAAGTATGGGGATGAACAGTGTGGGAAAGAGCTCATGGCTTCTTGATTCGTCTGTCACACCCAGTTTTCCGATTAAATATTATGTGGAGCATCATATGATGGGCGGTTTTGTCAATGGCTCGAAAACGGGCGCAGAAAATGCTGTCTATTATACGTCAAATGTTGTATGCCTTGGATACATTCATCCGTACACGCCGCGACAGGATGAACACAAAAGGAAACGGGCGGAGTATACAAACCCACTATGCCACCCGTATCGCTGTTATATCAAATCTTCAAAGCTGATAAAGGCTGGTGAAGAAATCCTTACCAACTATGGCGCAACGTATTGGAATTTCGACGACGAACTTCATGCTGAATTGGGGATGCCGCACTAGATAAATAGATCCACTCAAAGCTGAAACTGAAGGCGACGAAGTTGAGCCAGACTCTTGTTAAATAACTTCTGCTAACAAAAACACATGCATCCAGACAAACACTCAAACACACAAAAACAGAAGTACACAAACGAACACTCACTGACAAACAGACCTAAAATGTCACTACAACACACTGAATGTTGCACACATACACGTAAATAGACACACATACACACGCACACAAAGACACCCATGCACGCACATACACTCATGCATTCACACCGTGCAACTCATACACTCACAAGAGGGTCATTTCTGACTGTATCACAACTACATTGGTAGCGATTGCTGTGAGTGTTTACCATCAGGTGATCATGAATAAATTTCAACCTCATCGTGTTAGTATTTCAAAATCAATATTGACGTAATTTTGATTGACCACAGATTACATATTGATTTTTCATATCAAATTGCCGAGAACAAATTTCTATTTGTGTATTTGACATCAAGTTTATTCGTCAGAGAATTTTGGGTAGGTTTTTCGTGGTGATTTTCTCCATTCTCCTGTTAATGCTTCAATCATTCAGTATGGGATGTGTGCTTCTTAAAATAACCCCTGATGGTTGCATCCCGCACACTCTGAGCTTGGAGATTTCCAGGGATGTGCTCAGCGATTGACGCGCCAGAAGCATTTGGCACACAGAAAATTGCCTATGTCCATTGCTGGGCCTGCCTATGGCTTCCCACATCTCTGTGAGCAAAACAGCAAGTTTCCCTCAAATCAAAAAAGATTTTCAATCTCTTCTTCACATCTTTCTTCATGTTTTGCCCTGGATTCACTGTTGCACCTGCACTCTGCCGTGAAATTTGAGGAACCAGCTCTCAATGTCTGGCCGCACCTTCTTGGTGCTCTGCTGATTGTATATAGAAATAAACTTATAGGTATATAGACAAACCTTCTACTCCAATCGTCAATAGAAGTGGTGCGTTCAGAGCAAGTCCACTTGTGTAACACCCGTGCTCCAGGAGGTTCTGGTTCACTGCTTCGCATGCTATCAGTCAGCTTTGCTTTGACCTTGGTCTCTCATTTTCTTTGGTTGTTAAATTTTTTTTAACGCTATCACGTCTTAAAGTGAGAATTTCAGAAAAGGCAATCAACAGCAGCCACAGGTCCCAAACTACCAAAAATACTCCAGGAACCAGATTTTTTGCAGGCATGGAATTCAGCGACTGTGTTGGAACCTGAAATCACAAAAAAAATTGATCAAAATGTGTTGATATGCCTATAACCAAACCTTGTGCGGCCTTTATTCAAGATGAACTGAGTTTGAATGCCCCAAAAACTTCAGCGCCATCCTATCCCGCGTTGTATTATCAGTTTTTGCAATAAAATCAGGTTTTTTGGCGTGAAGCCTCGGAACGTAAAGGCTAGGGTGTAACAATGGAGGCGGAGGCGGAATTTTGGCCAAAGTAAAGCGGTTAGTTGCAAAGTGGATAGGAACACGGCATCGGTGATTATCCCGTTTTTTGACCGCACAGGTGTGATTTCAGAAACGTCAGAACTTGACAAAGCACAAATTACTCACAAATCCATATATGCATGTTTGCCCCTCTTCCTAAGCTCTTGGATTCTGCAAGAACATTGGGATTCAGACGTATTTTGCTTTGGTGACGGCTGAGTATTTGGGATTTTTCCGCAACTTTGGCCTTTTTTATGAAAGCGAACGGACTTGTCACTTTTTTTATTGCATCTAAAAACTGCATTTTTTGTAACGCATCTGTTGAGCCCATGGAAAAAGTGGCACGTCTGTTCACTCAAAAGTTGCAAGGTTCTAATGGATACCCCTTAATTGGGTTTTTACACCCTAGAAAAAGCCTATAAACAGCAACCGTCCTGCAGAAAACACCCGATGAAAACCCGATGTATGACCTGATATATTTTTTGCCCATCGTAATGATCTTGAACAGATTCAACTCTATCTACGATGACACTCCCCCCTACTTCCCCCTTCCCCCCACCTCTTCTCTCTCTACGACCCCATGTATGTATACACGCATGTATATATATGCATATATATGAGAATGTATGATTAAATATGTGTATGCAGCAGTGTGTATATATATACGTACAACCATGTATCCCCACAATTTGTGCCTTAACAAAGTAAATATCGAAGATTCACAAGGAATGTTACATCAAACAATGTAGCAGATTATCATTCTTATAACTCAAGAACAGATAATGTCGGAAGATTACCATTCTTCAATATGCAATGTACCTAACAGGCACCTTTTCGACTTATTCAACAACAGATTTCGACTTTTTCAGCAAAAAAAGAAAGCCGTATGGTCAGCATACTTCCTGGCATGTAGTATATTTGGAATGTGAGGTCGTGTTGAACGTGAAGATCAACGACGATCTGAAAACACCATTGCCTTCATATGTTCGAAAGCTGGATGATTGCGAGCAAAAGTCCAATGATCTGCGATGTCGTCACCCAACGGACACTGTACAGATGTGAGTTGACTAGACTCTATCAAAGCACTCACCAAGCAAAAATTAAGAGCCTTACGTCTAGACCTGTATGTACGTGCTGCCTTTTCTCCAATCACACAACGTTTCTCAAAATCTATAAATAGAGTCACAATATGTGTGAAAATATGGTATATTGCATATTGATTGACATGCTCTCAAGTCTCGTGTGTGCATATTCTGTTGTGTGCAAGGATTACCCCAAATGATACTTGAAAATTATGTTTAATTTTGTTTCTACTCTGATGATTGGTTACATCAGCGTCAAAGAGACAAACAAATGTTTAAAATAGTGCAACAAACCACAATAATAAACCATAATAAGTCGTCTCACCATTTGATGAGCATTTAGAGATTTTAACGTGCCTTACTGATACCAAATATTTGCTCAATGACACGCATTACATAGCATTGTATGTGTGTGAATAGAACAAACAGGTAACGAAAGGAAGCCCGAAAATGAGACAAACATACACAACGAGGATCAGCATCAAGTCATACTCACGTGTCACGACCATGTTTCCAAGAAATTCTCAAAGCTACTTGGCACATCGTCCGCGTGACCTCGTAGTCATGCCTTCACGTGCTTGGGTTTGTGGAACAATGTCCTCACGCTCCTCCTCCTGCGAGCATGTGTGAGAACTTGTCTGAGTGAATTGCGTGTGTGTATGCGTTTGTGTGTGTGCGCGTGTGCGTGTGTGGATGCGTGTGTATTGTAACGCTCATGCACGTGTATGTGCATGCATGTGTGCCAAATTGTGTTTGTTTGAATTGATCCGATGTGAATAGGTGAAATTGTTGATGCGAATGAGTGATTGACTGTGTCGCAGTGATTATTTGCTCAACATATTTTCTGAAATCATCTCTCACTTCCAGGGACTCGGGGATGCCAAAAAGTCTTTTGAAGTTGGCCTTGCTTATGACGTCACTGTATTCTGGTAGAAGAATCTTCAAGCACAAAAAAAGTGTGGTTCGCAATGTTTCCGAGGATGGTGCTATGTGGATATGGGCCGTATTGAATAAAATAAGATCCCCCGCCTGCAAAATTGTGGAATTCGGTGAGTGCGCTGCGCCGAGAACTTTTTCCCATGCCTTGGACATGTATTGCCTTCGGTCTTTGGCTTTCATTCTTGCGAAATCCTTTCCAGTATAATTTCCAAATTCAGTACTTCTTGTGTTGTCGTGCACAGCAAGAATAATGCCAATGTTCTGCTTCATTCCATCCATGTGATGACCCTGTTGCCATGTACACATATGCAAATGCGAAATTCAGCAAAATATGTCTACATACTTGTACTGCAGATTCTCAGGTATGAGAGAGAGAGAGCAAAATACAGAGAGAGAGAGAGAGAGAGATAGACACAGAGAGAGAGACCGAGAGAGAGAGATAGACAGAAAGAGCGAGCGAGCGAGACCGATATAGAGGGATAGAGAGATACAGAGAACGAGCGAAGAAGAGAGAGAGAGAGAAGAGACAGAGGGAGAGAGAAAGAGATCAACGACAGAGGGAGAGAGAGGGAGAGAAGAGATAGCAGGAGAGAGAGAGAGAGAAAGACGCAGAGATACGGAAATAGAGAGAGAGCGAGAGCGAGAACGAGAGAGAAAACGAGAGAGAGAGAAAACGAAGAAGAGAGAGACAGAGAGATAGATAGATAGCGAGAGAGAGAGACAGACAGAGAGACAGGAAGAGATGGAAGATAGAGAGAGAGAAAAAGAGAAAGAGAAAGAAAGAGAGAGCGAGAGAGTGAATCAAAGAGAAAGCGAGAGAGACAGAGAGAGGAGGAGAGAGATAGGGGGGGGGAGAGAGAGGCAGAAAGAGAAAGAGAGGGGGGGAGAGAGAGGAAGAGAGAGAGAGAGAGAGAGAGAGAGCAAGAAAGAGAGAGAGAGAGAGAGAGAGAGAGAGAGAGAGAGAGAAGGAGAGAAGAAAAAAAGAGA
>Ga0209702_10005845_pt1 | contig 16338 bp, 21 predicted proteins | sample FRY01_FD_187210 | JGI IMG/M metagenome (GOLD analysis project Ga0209702, IMG submission 187210) | Freshwater microbial communities from Lake Fryxell liftoff mats and glacier meltwater in Antarctica - FRY-01 (SPAdes) (version 2) | ecosystem: Environmental > Aquatic > Freshwater > Ice > Glacier... | reverse complement strand
TGCCGCCGTTGCCTCCTGCTTTGCACGGGCTATCGCCTTTTCGTCGCCCAACTTCGTAGCGATGGCCACCTTGTTTTCTAACACTTTCGCCGTTGCCGTTGCCGCCTTAGCTACTAACTTACAAGCATTAGCTGCGGCTACTTTTTCGACTTTCTCACTATCTACTTCAACCCGGCCATTTAAGAGGCGCGCTAAGTCCTGCCTAATGTTATTATCCTTGCGCCCGCTTGCTTCGAATATGCCATTTACAATGGCAACAAGTCGATACAGTTTCTTTGGGGTAATGTCCAACGCGCTCGCGTGCTCGCGTGCCGCCTTTGGAGTTTTCATTTTGCGCACGTCGAAGCCGCCCTTGTTAGCTGAATTGAGAATGTCGCTGCCATATGTTGCCGCAAGGTATTCAGCTACAAGTCGCTTACTCCCATCGGCCTTGTCGCCTAGTAGGAATGAGTCTCCCCCGACTTGAATCACGTTGTTGTCGGTAACGGCGGGTACTATTGTTGCTGTACTGTTGTTTGAAGTATTCATTTTCGTTTCCCCATTTGAGGCACAACCTCAGATCAAATTGGCCGGGCGGAATTGCCCGACAAAGTAATTGTCTCATATTGTGGCACACTTAGCAAGTGAGGCCACATCAACCCCGTGACCCCACCGGAGGGGTATGGCCCACTTTGTGAGCTGAGTGCCATGGCCGCCCTATACATAGTGAGGTGCACAAACAATACCTTCCTCTCCACTTCCCATAACATTGTGGCACACTCCGTATGCTTCACTCCCATTGTGGCACAAACATCCCCACACCCCGCCTACTCCGCTCACAAAGACACCCCCCACCCCACCCCACCCCCTCTCTATATAGAACACCCCCCACCCTACTTTTCAAAACGCAATCCCCCCACCCTACTTTTCAAAACGCAATCCCCCCACCCTACTTTTCAAAACGCAATCCCCCCACCCCACCCCCTCTCTATACAGAACACCCCCCGGTAGGAGTCCCAACCTCCTCTTGCTTACTGCCTACTACTATATGTACACTGTCCACCTCGGTACTCACTACCTGCGACTGCATATATGGCCTCAATACAGATCACCCCCGATCAGGACCACCCGCTGCCCTATGATATGTCGCCAGACAAGACGGCGTCCGTTCTCGAGGAGATGGCAGTGGCAGGCAACACTGCTGAACTGCAGGAGGCCATGGGTGCTCAGTTGCAAATTACCCCCGATGAGCAAGAAGCGCAGCGCAAACTCTTAGAAGAACTAGTCACCGAACGCAAAACAAAAGGGCTAAAAACGCCTAGTGTAGCTTTAGCAAGTGCAATGTTCCTACGCGAGTATGGCTCCCAGTTAGCCATGGACGCTGCCCAGATACGCGCGGCTATTACGAATAAGCTGATGGAGATTGCCAACTGCGGGGACCCGCGGTACGAGCTCAAGGCCCTTGAGTTGCTTGGTAAGCACAGCGATATTGGGTTATTCACCGAGCGCAGCGAGATCACCGTCACTTACAAGGACCCCTCGGACTTAGAGAATGCCATCAAGGAGCGGGTCAAGCGGTTGCTCAATGCCAACATCATAGATGTGAACCCCCTAACAGACTCCCTAGATGACGAGCTGGGCATCATAAAACCTCCAGCGCGGCTCGACGACGAGATAATTGAGGATACCGACGAGGTGGAATACATTGACCGTCCGTAACATGGCAGCAAAGCAACCCCCCTCGAGTAACCCCTCGGACACCGACATCTCGGAGTTACTGAACTCTATTTCGCTAAAAGACATCCCCACAATACTGCCTATGCTCAGTGATATGGACAAGGAACGGTTGCTGGCAGAGCTCGAGCACCTCGAGAAGTTGAAACAGCATGACCTCGCGCGCAAGCACTTCATAGAATTTGTGAAGCAGATGTGGCCTACGTTTATTGCGGGCAAGCACCACACTAGGATGGCGCATGCGTTCGAGCGGGTGGCCAGTGGGGAGTGTAAGCGGCTTATTATAAATATGCCCCCGCGGCATACAAAGAGTGAGTTTGCCTCGTACCTGCTGCCGGCGTGGTTCCTTGGGAAGTTCCCCCATAAAAAAGTAATCCAAGCCTCCCACACCGCTGAGCTTGCGGTGGGCTTCGGCCGTAAAGTCCGTAACCTCGTGGATACTGATGCGTACCACGCCATTTTTCCGGGTATGGGGCTGCAGGCGGACAGTAAGGCGGCCGGGCGGTGGAACACTAACAAGGGAGGCGATTATAATGCTATAGGCGTTTCTGGTGCAGTTACAGGAAAGGGGGCCGATGTCCTTATTATAGATGACCCCCACGCGCTGGAAATATCAACCCCGATAGCTACTTGGGATGGGTGGAAAACTATAGACACGTTGGAAGTGGGAGACTATGTGTATGGCCCTGACGGGGAGCCTACTAGGGTGACCCACAAATCCCCGGTATACCGCACCCGCCCCTTGTATGAGGTAACTACTTCCGATAATGAGACCATCTTAGCGGACGCTAAGCATTTGTGGCGGGTGCGTACTTCAACTCGCGTAGGGGACCCCTATAGGGATGTACCCACTGAGGACCTCCTGCGTAGCCGGTCGAGTGCGTTCATGATACCCCGGCATTCCGCTGTTCAGGGCCCAGTACTAAATTTGCCAATAGACCCTTGGGTGCTTGGGGCGTGGCTGGGGGACGGCACTTCCTCACTAGGGCGTATGACTGCACACCCCGATGATGCAGTATTTATGAAGGGGGAGTTCACGCGCAGGGGGTATGAGGTTACAACCCTAGCAGACGAGTTCTCTTTTGGGGTTAAAAAACTACGGGCCCAGCTAATAGAAGGGGGCCTACTGAATAATAAACATATCCCCGAGGCGTATATGGTGGCGTCCTTCCACCAACGTATGGACTTACTATGTGGTCTTATGGATACGGACGGCAATGTGACAGCCCAAGGGCAGTGCGCTTTCCACAACAAAGACAAAGCGCTTGTTGTACAGGTAGTCGAGCTGCTGCACTCTTTAGGCCGTAAGTGCCAGCTCCGCTCTTATTACACCCGTGGTAAGTTTGGCTCTTGCATGATGCACCGGGTTACCTTCAAGCTGAAGGACTGTGCTTTGATGCCCCGCAAGCGCAATCGCACAAAAACTACCCATGATAAACAGCACCGCTCTATAGTAGTTAAAGAGACCAACCGGGTAGGGGATGTCCAGTGTATAACAGTGGAGAGGGGAGACGGGTTGTTTTTAGCCGGGCGAGGGTATGTGGTTACCCACAATTCAGAGCAAGAGGCGGCTACCGCAGAGACTAACCCTGAGATTTATGACAAGGTCTATGAGTGGTACACCTCAGGACCCCGCCAGCGCCTCCAGCCCGGCGGGGCTATAATCATCGTCCAAACCAGATGGAGTAAGCGGGACTTAACAGCGCAGGTACTAAAAGCGGCCGGCGCGCGGGGCGGAGACCAGTGGGAGGTGATCGAGTTTCCGGCGTTGCTACCCTCGGGTAACCCGCTGTGGCCAGAGTTTTGGCCTCTCGAGGAGCTCCTAGCACTAAAGGAAGAGCTGCCAAACAGCAAGTGGATGGCGCAGTATCAACAGAACCCCACCTCAGACTCCGCGGCTATAATAAAGAGGGAGTGGTGGCGGTGCTGGGAGAAAGAGGACCCGCCCGACTGTGACTTCATACTCATGGCGTGGGATACGGCGTTCGAGGCTAACAACCGTGCGGACTACTCGGCGTGTACAACGTGGGGCATATTTTACTTGCCTAATGCCGACGGGGAGATGCAAGCTAACATCATAATGCTCAACGCGGTGCGCGACCGGCTCGAGTTCCCAGACCTGAAACGCTGGGTGATTGAGCAGTACAACGAGTGGAAGCCCGACAGCATGATCGTGGAGAAAAAAGCCTCCGGGGCGCCACTTATATATGAGCTACGCGCTATGGGTATCCCGGTGCAAGAGTTTACCCCCAGCCGAGGCACTGCAAACTCTCCGAATAACAAGCAGGTGCGGCTACATGCTGTTTCCGATGTGTTCGCTTCTGGTGTAATATGGGCCCCAAACCGGGCATGGGCTGACGAGGTCATCGACGAGGTGGCAAGTTTCCCTGCAGGTGACCACGACGACTACGTAGATACTGTGTCTATTGCCATAACCCGCTTCCGAAAAGGCGGCCTCATTACTCTACCAAGCGACGACGAGGTGGGAGACTTCAAACATACCCTCGGCCGGCGCAAAGGTGGCTACTACTAGGACATAGCTATGCAGAAAACTACAAAACATACGGGTAGAAATGCACTAGTGAAGAGACTCGCAGCGCAGGTTGGGTCAGAGCCACTAGCAAAGAACATACTAAAGAAGCGTGGTGGCCTAAAGAAATCTGGCGAGTTAACCGCGAAGGGTAAAAAACGGGACTCCATGACCGCCGGTGAACGGGCGAAAGACCGGGCTTCTAAAAAGTCAGGCCGGTCGAAGAAAGACTACGCATATAACGTAAATACAAATTCAGCTACTCTAAAAAAGAAGGGTTGAGAAAATGGCTATTGAGAAAAGTATGTACCCAGTAAAAGCGGGCATGCCAGCGATGGACGACATTGACCTCGAGATGGACGACGAGATGGACAATTTGCCTACCTCTACCGAGGAGTTTGAAGATGGCTCCGTGGAGATAACGATCGGGGAGATCGAGGACGATGGCGTGGAAACGGCGCCGTTCGGTGCTAACTTAGCCGAGTACCTCGAGGAGACCACCCTCAACGTGCTGAGCTCTGACCTCGTGGCATTGGTAGACGCCGACGTGGTGAGCCGCAAGGACTGGGCGGATACGTTCGCTAAGGGTATGGAGGTACTGGGGTTCCGGTATGAGGAGCGATCGGAGCCTTGGGAAGACGCCTGTGGGGTGTATTCTACTGTACTGGCTGAAGCAGCCATAAGATTCCAAGCGGAGACAATGAGTGAGACGTTCCCCGCCGCTGGCCCCGTGCGTACTAAGATTTTAGGGGAAGAAGACAAGGAAAAAGAGGAAGCCGCGGCCCGCGTGAAGGCAGATATGAACTACGAGCTCACCGAAGTCATGGTGGAGTACCGCTCCGAGCACGAGCGCATGCTTTATAGCCTCGGATTAGCAGGTTCTGCGTTCAAAAAGGTGTATTTTGACCCCCTCATTGGGCGCCAGACGGCGGTGTATTTGTCTGCTGAAGACGTGATTGTGCCTTGGGGAGCCTCTAATATCCAGTTTGCAGAGCGCGTAACCCACCTGATGCGCAAAACTAAGAACGAGATGGCTAAAATGCAGGGGTCTGGGTTCTATAGGGACGTGGACCTCGGTGAGCCGGTGACTTCTTACACCGACATAGAGGAGAAAAAGGCTAAAGAGAGTGGGTTTAGCCTCACTCAGGACGACCGGTACCACCTCTACGAGATACATACTGAGCTAGTGCTCGAGGGCATAGATGAGGAAGAGGGCGATATTGACATCGCCAAGCCTTACATCGTGACACTCGACAAATCCTCTGGGGGAGTGCTGTCTATCTACCGTAACTGGGCAGAAGAAGACCCCCTGATGCTCAAGCGCAACCACTTCGTGCACTACGTCTACGTGCCGGGCTTCGGGTTCTATGGGTTGGGCCTCATCCACATCATCGGGGGCTACGCGCGCGCCGGCACGTCACTCATACGTCAATTAGTTGACGCTGGGACCCTGTCTAACCTCCCCGGAGGCTTAAAATCCCGTGGTTTGAGGGTAAAAGGCGACGATACGCCGATCGCGCCGGGCGAATGGAGGGATGTTGATGTGCCCTCAGGGTCAATACGCGACAATGTAATGCCGCTACCCTACAAGGAACCGAGCCAGACCCTGCTGCTCTTGCTAGATAAAATCACTGAAGAAGGCCGCAGATTAGGGGCTATTAGTGATATGAACATCAGCGACATGAGTGCTAACGCCCCTGTGGGGACGACGCTTGCCTTGTTGGAGCGTACGTTGAAGCCCATGGCGGCTGTGCAGGCACGGGTACATTACGCGATGAAGCTCGAGTTTAAGTTACTCAAGGAGATCATTGCTGACTACGCCCCGACTGACTACAAATACGTCCCCGAGCGGGGCACCCAGCGGGCCCGGCAAGCCGACTACGCTATGGTGGAGGTCATCCCAGTAAGTGACCCTAACAGCAGCACCATGGCCCAGCGCATCGTCCAGTATCAAACGGCGTTGCAGATGGCGCAGGGCACCCCGCAGATATACGACCTAGCCTACCTCCACCGTCAGATGATCGAGGTGCTTGGGATTAAGAATGCAGACCGTATCGTGCCTACTAAGGATGACATAAAGCCTTCAGACCCAGTGAGTGAGAACATGGCCGCGTTGGTGGGCAAGCCGATGAAGGCGTTCATATACCAAGATCACGAAGCCCACATGGCGACGCACGCAGCGTTCCTACAAGACCCACAGATTATGCAGACTGTAGGGCAAAACCCCATGGCACAGCAGATTATGGGGTCGTTGCAGGCCCATATGGCGGAGCATATGGCGTACTTGTACCGCAAGCAGATGGAAGAGAAGCTGGGCGTTGCGCTGCCTAACCCAGAAGAAGAGCTCGATGAGCAGTCCGAGCAGTTGCTGTCTAGGCTCCTAGCTGACGCCGGCCGACAAGTTTCGCAAGCTAACCAGCAGAAAGCTGCGCAGATGGAAGCCCAGAAACAAGCCCAAGACCCGCTAATGCAGCTCCAGCAGAAGGAAGTGCAGATCAAAGAAGCGGAGGTACAGCGCAAGGCTAAGAGAGACGCCGATGATCTCATGGTCTCCAAGGGCAAGCTGCTGCTAGATAAACAGAAGGCAGATACGTCGGCGGCAACCGCTGGCGCGCAGATAGAATCTAATGCAACGCAAGCAAACAAACGCCTCCAAGTGGACGTGGCTAAAACGCTGCTGACACTGGGTAAAGGCGCCGGCCAGCAAGGCCCCAATAACCCGGCTACGGGGAGTAAGGAGTAAATCATGGCAAGAACCGTCTTTGACGTGCTCGATGGTAGGTTGCAGGAACTTATCAGTGCTAGCCAAAACGCCCTGTGTACTGGGGCAGCTAAGGATTTCCCGCTTTATAGGGAGATGTGTGGGGTGATACAAGGGCTAGCCACTGCACAGCGAGAAGTAAGAGCCCTTGCGCAACAACATACGGACGACGACGATGACTAAGCAAGCGAGCGAGTTAGTGATGCCCGCGGGGACTGCTCTCGAGCAGAAACGGCGTAAGAAAGTGTTAGATGAAGAGAAGCAAGCCAAAGAGATGGAAGCAATGATTCCTACTCCTGTTGGGTATCGGGTGCTCGTTGCACTGCCTACAGTAGAGGATAGCTTTTCCAGTGGCATCCTAAAAGCGGATAAGACAATCCGCGACGAGTATGTGCTCTCCACAGTTGGTTTGGTTATTGATATGGGCGAGCAGGCTTACAAAGATGCTGACCGGTTCTCTTCTGGCCCATGGTGTAAAGCGGGGGACTATGTAATGTTTCGGGCTAACACCGGCACACGATTCAAGATTGGCTACCAAGAATACAGAATCATGAATGATGATTCTATTGAGGCAGTAGTACCCAACCCTAAAGCGATAACTCGCGCGTAAGGAGCATATAACATGCCACGACAAGAAGTTAAGTTTGATTTCCCGGACCCCGATAAAGAGGCCGCGGAGAAAGAAGACGAGCTAGATGTAGAGCTCGAGGGCACCGAGGAAGAGGAAGCTGCTAAGAAAGTGGCTGCCAAGAAGCCCGTTGCCAAAGACGACGATGACGACGATTTTGAAGTCGAAGTATACGATGACACCCCCAAGGCAGACCGTGGTAGAAAGCCGTCGGCACCCCCTGAGGAAGTTTCCGAGGATGAACTCAATGAGTACTCCGAGAAAGTACGTAAGCGCATTTCGCATTTCACCAAGGGTTACCACGATGAGCGCCGGGCTAAGGAAAAGGCGGAGCGGGAGCGTGAAGAGCTCGAGAAATACGCACGGGCAGTCACCGAGGAGAACAACACCCTAAAAGGTTCTGTAGACCAGAGCCGTGGGGCATTGATTGAGCAGGCAAAGAAAGCTGCCCAGTCTGAGGTGGATAGCGCCAAGCGGATGTACAAAGAAGCCTATGAATCAGGGGATACGGACGCCCTAGTTGAGGCCCAAGATGCCCTTACTACGGCCAAGATTCGGGCCGAGCGGGCGAATAGCTTTAAGAATACCCCTTTACAAAAACCTGCTAGTGCGGTACAAGTACCCCATAAAGAGCAGCCGCGACAGTCGCAACCCGTCACAGACGAGCGCGTAACAGACTGGGCCTCCAAGAATGTATGGTTTGGAGACCCTAAAAAACCTGTGATGACCGCCTTTGCTCTTGGTACACACCAAGAACTTGTAGCTGAGGGTATTGACCCTCGCTCAGACAAATACTACTCGCGTTTAGATGCGAGCATGCGCAAGACCTTCCCTGATGCTTTCGAGCACGATGGGGATGCCTCAGAGGAACAGCCTCTCCGACGTAAGCCGGGGAACGTAGTAGCACCCGCTACCCGTAGTGCTGGACCCAAAAAAATTCGATTATCTCAGACGCAGCAGGGCCTCGCCCGCAAGCTGGGGATAAGCAATGAACAATACGCCAAACAGGTTGCAAAATTAGAGAGGCAGTCAAATGAGTGACAAGAGACTTGATCGTGAGCTAGAGAACCGTAATACCCGTAAGCGCACCCAACACTGGACGCGCCCCGAGACGTTACCTAGCCCTAACCCTGTAGATGGTTATACGTTCCATTGGGTTCGTGTAGCAACTATGGGCCAAGCCGACCCCACTAATGTCTCCTCTAAATTGAGAGAAGGCTGGACCCCGTGTAAAGCGGCCGATCACCCAGAGATCATGCTTGTGAGCATTGAGAACGAGCGTTTTGCAGAAAACGTGGTAATGGGTGGCCTGATGCTTTGTAAGGCTCCAGTAGAGCTGGTGGAAGAGCGAAATGATTACTATGGCCAGTTGGCTAATTCGCAGATGACATCAGTAGACAATAACTTAATGCGCGAGAGTGACCCCCGTATGCCGATCTTCAATGATCGAAAAACCAAGGTTACTTTCGGGTCAGGCAATTAAATTTTAGGAGTTTATTATGGCTACAACTGCCGCACCATACGGGCTACGTCCTGTTAAGCGACTTGATGGTATGCCCTACGCGGGCGCTACCACACAGTATCTGATTGACCCTGCTGGGGAGGCTACAAACCTCTTCTACGGACAGGTTGTTATTCTGGGGGCAGACGGCTACGTCGCTCTTTGTACAGCAACTGGAGCCGACGCCACTACCAATAACCTTGGTGGTAGCTCTATTGGTGCACTAGGTGTATTTGTTGGGTGTGAGTATGTAAACGCCCAAGGCCAAGTGATCTTTAGTCAGTACTACCCTGCTGCCACTGCTAATGGTGGCGCTATTAAAGCCTACGTTGTGGACGACCCCTTTGTGTTGTTCCAAGTGCAGCTAGATGGTTCTGGGGCACAGACGATCATCGGTACAAACACACTGTTCCCCGCGGTACAGAGTGGTACCACAGGTAGCACCGCTACAGGGAATTCGACAAGTGCGCTAGATGCCACAGTGCAAACCACTGCTGGGGCCTTCCGCATTGTTTCCCACGTATCTCCTGCGAGTGATGCGTTCCCTGATGTGTTGGTGGCTTTTAACTCGGGCTTCCACCGCTACACTAACAACGTAGGTCTATAAGGAGAGCTGAATCATGGCTATTTCACGTGCACAACTACTGAAAGAACTCCTGCCGGGCCTTAATGCCTTGTTCGGTCTCGAGTATGCTCGTTACGGCGAAGAGCACAAGGAAATCTACGAGACTGAGAGCTCGGACCGTTCCTTTGAAGAAGAAACCAAGCTGTCCGGCTTTAGTGCCGCTCCTGTGAAGAACGAAGGTTCTGCGATTGCGTACCAGAATGCGCAAGAAGCATGGACTGCACGTTACACTCACGAGACGATCGCAATGGGCTTTGCAATTACCGAGGAAGCCATAGAGGACAATCTTTACGACTCACTTTCTGCACGCTACACAAAGGCTCTGGCCCGCGCGATGGCGTACACCAAGCAAGTTAAAGCAGCAGCTATCCTCAATGGCGGCTTCTCTGGCACCACTTACGGTGACAGCAAAGTCCTGTTCGCTACAGACCACCCACTGGTCTCTGGTGGTACAAACAGCAACCGCCCAACAACTGCATCTGACCTTAATGAGACTTCTTTGGAAGCTGCTGTTATCCAGATCGCTGGTTGGACTGACGAGCGTGGCTTGTTGATCGCTGCTAAACCTCGTAAATTGGTTATCCCGCCTGCGCTGCAATTCGTTGCTACCCGCCTGTTGGAAACTGAGCTACGTGTTAGCACGGCTGACAACGACATCAACGCGATTAAGAGCAATGGTGCAATTCCTGAAGGGTATGCGATTAACCACTACCTGACAGACACCAATGCGTGGTTCTTAACCACGGACATCCCAAATGGTCTAAAGCACTTCAACCGTGCCGCGTTGACTACTTCCATGGACGGCGACTTTGATACTGGTAATTCTAGGTACAAGGCGCGTGAGAGGTATTCTTTCGGGGTCTCTGATCCTTTGGGCATCTACGGAAGCCCCGGCGCTTCTTAAGCAAAATCAAACACTTACGTGTTTACTGAGGGCCCTTCGGGGCCCTTTTTTATGCTAGGCAGTGACCTACAGGTAAAGCTATGTATAATAGGTAGCTCTATACACCTAGGGAGTACCTAAAAATGAGCGCCAAGACCCTTGAAGCTGTCGTTGCTGCTTTCCCACAAGAAGTGAAAGAGAAGTATGACTTTACGAATGCCACCTACACCTCCGCCCTTAAACCAATAGAAGGGGTAATATGCCCTACCCACGGGGTCTTTTCCCAGTATGCTGCCCAACTCCGTAAAAATGGTGCGGGGTGCCCCGCATGTGGGGCAAAGCAGAGAGCAAAATCCCAAAGGCTTACCCCAGAAGCGTTCGTCGCTATGTGTGCAGGGGCGCATGGGGGGAAATACACATATGAGAATACCCACTACGTTAAGATGGTAGAGAAGGTAGAGGTGACTTGTAAACTACATGGCGGGTTTACCCTTTCCCCCATTAAGCACCTTTACTCAGCCCAAGGGTGCCCTTCATGTGGGGCACAGTCACGGGGGAAGCGGAAATGACCTACCTCATGGGTGCCCAACGAATCTACGACTGTGGTAAAAAACGGTGGGTGTGGCAACCCTGTTGATGCTTGACTCCCCCACGACTCTCCTATAATGTACAAGCTACGTTTTATCTCCCTTGGTAGACGTTATTTGGGGGCTTTGGCCCCCATTTTTTAACCGGGCTCAAACCGGTGTACCTGACAGCCCCGGCTGACGACATGCAGACAGGTGCACATCAACTCGCATGTGAGGTCCCAAGATGGCACGTACAACTTTTTCCGGCCCAGTCGCTTCAACCAATGGTTTTGAAGGCGCAATGGTGTCTACTACCCCTACTGCAGTAACTGCAGCTACTTACGCCGCTACTGCCGAGCTTGCTGCTGGGCGAGTGGTTACTTTAGACCGTGCAGCAGGCCAAGCGGTAACACTACCCGCGGCTACAGGCTCTGGCGCGGTGTATAGATTTTTCATCCTTACCACAGTAACAACCCCCTCCACGACTATTACAGCTACTTCGAGTGGTACTCTAGCGGGTGCTGCAGTAGTAGCAAATGACACGGATGCCTCAGCAAGTATTTTTGAGACTGTGACAGGCAACAACACAATCACCCTGAATGGCACTACTACTGGTGGTATCAAAGGTGGCATGGTAACGCTTACGGATGTTTCTACTAACCTATGGCATGTGGCCACCCTTGGTGCTGCTACTGGTACTGAAGCTACTCCATTCTCTACAGTATAACGAGGTGACGTATGGGACAGCTACGTAAGTACAAGACAGCTAAGCCTAAGAAAGCGGTGAAGGCCAAACCCGGCCCCAAATCCCCCGCGCGCCCGCAGGAGTAACTTATGTCGATGCAAGGTGATGTAAAAGGGGCTACCTGCGCGGCAGGGGCCACTACTGCAGTGTTTGCGGGGCGTACTCGGTTGAAGGGGTTCTCAGTCAGTGCCACTACAGCCGGGGCCACTGTGGCTATCAAGGACGACACTACTACGTTGTTCACGTATACAGCGACGGTAGCGGGTGCTGCGAATATCCTAATTCCGGGGGAGGGCGTACTTATTGCGACTACCTTGAATGTAACGACCGCCGCAGGCGTCTCTGCAATCGCGTTCTATGGATAACCTATGGCTAAGTCACCAGCTTGGACACGCAAAGAAGGCAAGGCAGAAGCCGGCGGCTTAAATGCCAAAGGCAGAGCTTCTTACAACAAAGCTAACCCCGGTAAACCGGGACTGAAAGCACCTGCGCCTAAGCCCAAAACTGACAAAGACGCGGCTCGGAAGAAGTCGTTTTGTAGTCGCATGTCAGGGGCGAAAGCTAAGAACACAAGCGCTAAAACAGCGAACGACCCCAACAGCCGCATTAACAAAAGCCTCCGGGCATGGAAGTGCTAACATGAAAGACTCCAAGAAAATGATGAAGCGCGAAATTGATTTCATGGAAAAGAAAGGTGCTCCAAAGGACATGGTCAAGCACGAGAAAGCTGAGCACAAGAGCATGAAGTACGCCAAAGGCGGCAGGGTGCGTGGCGATGGCTGCGCTACTAAGGGCCACACTAAGGGCACAATGAGATAACATGGCCACCTCAGGCACAGCGACATTCAACTTAGATTTCACCGAGATTGCGGAAGAGGCGTGGGAACGTGCTGGCCGCGAGATGCGTTCTGGATACGACCTGCGTACCGCCCGCCGCTCGATGAACTTGATGACTATTGAGTGGCAGAACCGCGGCATCAATATGTGGACGATCGAGGAAGGTTACGTCAATCTCGTGCAGGGGACGGCAACTTATGACCTCCCTGCTGATACGATTGATCTACTTGAGCACGTCATACGTACTGGCGCTGGCGCAGCAAGCACACAACAAGACATAACTGCCTCTCGAGTAAGTGTGTCCACCTACGCAGCGATACCCAACAAGCTAACACAAGGGCGCCCGCTGCAGCTTAAGATCGCCCGCCTACAACCTGCTCCACAGGTCACCTTGTGGCCAGTGCCCGACCAAGGCACAGCCCTAGTTCCGTATTACCAGTTGATATACTGGCGCATGCGCAGGGTAGAGGATGCCGGCAACGGTGTAGAGACCGCGGACATAAGTTTCAGGTTTCTCCCGGCGCTAACGGCGGGTTTGGCATATTATATCGCTATGAAAGTCCCAGAGCTTATGCCCCGGATACAGATGCTGAAAGAGGCATACGAGGAGCAGTTTAACTTAGCTGCCGGCGAAGATCGTGAGAAGAGCCCCCTACGATGGGTTCCTAGAGCTTCGAGGGGTTAGTCGTGGCTAATCAGTTTGCGGCAGGCAAGATTGCGATAGCTGAGTGCGACGTGTGTGGGTTCGTCTACAAGCGACGTGAGCTCAAAGCGCTGGTAGTAAAGGGGAAGAACACTAACGTGCAAGCGTGCCCCACCTGCTGGAACCCAGACCACCCGCAGCTACACATTGGGGAAGTACCGATAAACGACCCACAAGGACTACGCAACCCTCGGCCAGATTATGCAGGGTACCCGGAGAGCCGGGCCCAGATTGTTATGGTGCGTGGGGTAGTATCGAGAGTATACATAGGGCGCGTGACCGCGTCTGGCTCATAGGAGATAGGTATGAAGATCAGCAAAGTAAAAAATGGCGCCGACGGTGTAACTAAAGGGGCTACTAAAGTTATGGCCTCGGTGGGTAACCTACCGGCTAAAGAAGGCGCGGGGGCAAAGACCTCTGGCATGAAGATGCGCGGTACCGGGTGTGCTACTAAAGGCACTATGTCTCGTGGGCCAATGGCGTAAGGGGTAGCCTGTGAACTACACGGAGCTTACAACAAACATAGCTGACATATGTGCTACTACTTTTACAGCCGACCAGTACGCTATGTTTACACAGCAAGCGGAGCAGAAAATATACTCCACTGTGTACTTACCTGCCCTGCGAAAAGCCGCCAGTGCGGCGTTCACTATTTCTGACCCCTACGTCACCTTCCCTACAGACCTGCTGTATGTCTACTCTTTGGCAGTGGTGGATGGCACAGGGGCTTACAGCTTCTTGCTCAGCAAGGAACCTGATTTTATTCGGGAAGCCTACCCAACCCCCACTAGCACAGGGTTACCCAAGCAATATGGGTTTTATGGCCCGACCCAGTTTATTGTCGGACCTACTCCTGATGCTACTTACACCTACAAACTAGACTACGGGTACTACCCAGAGTCCTTAGTTACTGCGAGCACTACATGGCTGGGGGAACAGTTTGACTCGGCGTTGCTGAATGGGGCGCTGGTGGAGGCCATTCGGTTTATGAAAGGCGAGCCAGACCTCGTTGCGCTGTATGAGAAGATGTTCGTGCAGGCGGTAGGGCTACTCAAAAACCTAGCTGATGGTAAGATGAAGCAGGATATGTACCGCAGCGGCACGCCGCACCAGAAGCCGGGGTAACGCATGGCCATCACAACTAGCATGACAACGAATTTCAAAGTGGGGCTCCTAAATGCGGAGTTCGACTTCAGCTCGGACACGGCACAGGTATTCAAAATAGCCTTGTACACCTCCGATGCGTCCTTGGGGGCGGCTACTACTGCCTACACAACCTCTGGGGAAGTGGCTAGCGGGGCGGGGTACACAACCGCGGGGGCGACACTGGTTATTGCTACTAACCCTACTTCGGGTGGCACCGTAGCCTATTTAGATTTTTCAGATGTTACGTGGGCTGCAACGTCTTTCTCCGCGCGCGGGGCGCTTATCTATCTTGCCAACGGGACAACAAATCCTGCGATCGCTACAATAGACTTTGGGGCAACTGTAGAGTCCTCCGGGGGCAACTTCGTTGTTACCTTCCCAATAGGGGACTCAGCCAACGCAATAATCCGAATTTCGTAGGAGTAGCAAATGGCTACGTATAGCAATGATCTGCGCATCAAAGAGATAACTACTGGTGACGAGGATGGCACATGGGGGACAAGTACAAACCTCAACCTGTCCTTGATCGCAGATGCCTTTAGCTATGGCACTAAGCAACTAGCTGCAGATGCCGATGAAACTTTCACTATGCCTGATGCTACGGCTGATGGTGTGCGCTCCCTGTATTTAAAGCTAACCTCCGCGGGCGCCTTGACTGCTACACGCACCGTTACGCTTGGCCCTAACACGGTTAGTAAGGTGTGGTTCATAGAGAACGCCACTACTGGTGCGCAGAGCATTACTATATCTCAAGGCTCTGGCACTACGGTTACTGTAGCTACTGGCACCACGACCGTGGTGTACACCAATGGTGCTGGGGTTGGCGCGGCGGTAATAGATGCGTTTGCCTCCTTGAAACTGGCCACGGGGGTTAAGGGGGTCACTCAGTCTGCGGGTAACAACTCCACAGCACTCGCCACCACTGCCTATGTGGATGCTGCTACAGGCGCAGCAGATACCCTTGCCGAGATTTTAGCCAACGGCAACACCACCGGTGCAACTAATATAATTGTCACCGCAGGCCAAGTAATCACTGCGGACACAATAAGTGAGACTACAGCAGCTGCGGGGGTTACCGTAGACGGCGTCCTACTCAAAGACGGTGGGGTTACGGGTTCCCTTGCGCTAGCCACTGGCCTCCCCCTCTCTACGGGTGTAACAGGCACTTTACCGGTAGCAAACGGTGGTACCGGCGGTTCTACAGCATCTACAGCAAGAACAAATTTACTCCCAGCGTATGCAGGGAAAGCGGGTTATGCCTTGGGGGTCAACCCCGGGGAGACGGACGTTGGGTTTATACTGTTCCCCGGCTCTGGCACGGTGACCTCGGTTGAGCTTAGTGGGGGTACCACAGGCCTAACCGCTTCGGGGGGCCCTATATCAACTACGGGTACGCTAACCTTAGCGGGCACGCTTGCAGTAGCTAACGGTGGTACGGGGGCTACTACTCTTGCGACTAAAGGGATTCTTTTTGGCAACGCTATTGGGGCGGTGGGGGTTACGGCTGTAGGCACAGCCACCCACGTGCTAACTTCTAACGGGGTTGGGGTTGACCCGTCCTTCCAAGCCCCTGCCGCTGGCGTATCAAGCCTCAACACCCTAACCGGTGATGTAGTCCTAAAAACTGTGAACAGCGCGGCTCTGACAGGCGCTGGTAACATAGTCACAGCAGTCCTCGAAGCTAACACCTTCACAGG
>Ga0209702_10005842_pt1 | contig 16341 bp, 10 predicted proteins | sample FRY01_FD_187210 | JGI IMG/M metagenome (GOLD analysis project Ga0209702, IMG submission 187210) | Freshwater microbial communities from Lake Fryxell liftoff mats and glacier meltwater in Antarctica - FRY-01 (SPAdes) (version 2) | ecosystem: Environmental > Aquatic > Freshwater > Ice > Glacier... | reverse complement strand
TACCTGTTGTTGTTGTTAAATCGTATTCCACCAACAACATTGAACCAACCTGTATTATAAAGAGCTTGTGTGAAAATAGCAATGTTTTGATTGATGAATTCATTGGTGCCTGTGGTGATGAAAGTTTCGCCTTCAAGTTCATTGGTCGAACTTTCTCGCTTTATAGAAACACCAGAAGTAATATTTATTTTTTCGCTCAATTCATAGGTAGCGTTGATTGACCCCAATATAGCAATAGTCCGTATTCGAAAAGGATCTTCGTCAGTTTCTGTAGTTTTCTTTGGCGTACTCCAAGGATATTGTTTGCTGACTACGAACCGTGGAATAATTTTCAATTTCTCATTGATTTTCCAATCGTACTTTGTTTCAATGGAGTGAGATTTGAAAAGAGATGTACCTGGCTTTTGGGTTAATTTTACATAGTCGTCTTTGCTTACAACACTGTAATTATCACTCAAAACACGCATGTATAAGTTTCCTATATTACCACTTGCATTGATAAAAATGTTTTTAAGGTCACTGCTGCTTTGCATGTTGTAGCTATCACCATATACATCGCTATAATTGCTATGACTGCGTTGGGCATTGACTCCATTCAATTGAATAGCGAAGCCTGCTTTTTCTCCTTTTTTGCCAAGATAAATACTACTCGAAGTTCTGGCGACACCATGTGCTGTAAAACTTTGTGAGGCATTGGTAGATATTTCTGTTTTGTTTGTTGTTGCCTTTCTGCTAACGATGTTAATTACTGCATAGGCTGCAAACCCTCCATGTAATGCAGAACCCGGGCCACGAATAATTTCTATGCGTTCTATGTTGTCAACAGGATAGTGATTTCCGAATTGTAAAGTAGAGTAGAGGGCTTCGTTCATTTCTATGCCATCTATAAAGAGCACTACTTTGCCTTCATGCGCCCAATTACCCCTTACTGCAATTCCAACCACTCCATCAACATCAACTCCGAATTCAAATCCCGGAACAAGTTTCAATACTTCCATTAAGTCTCGTGCCCCAGAATTTCGGATATCCTCTAACGTTATGTAGGTGATGATGCCGGGAGATTGGCGAGGCGTTAATTCTTTGACAGACGCTACCGTAATTTTGATGTTCATGAGTTCTTCCAAACTCAAGGCATCGTAATTGACCGGATTACTTGTTCCTGTTTGTGCTTTAACAGAAACCATCTGTGAAAGGAATAACATCAGGAAAGTGAATCGTTTTAGTAGTAACATGACATGGCTTTAATGCCACCTTGTACGTGAAAACATCGCATGGGGTTATAAAAAAAGCCCCCATCGGGAGCTTTTTTATAGTAGTTAAATAGTTTTTTATCAGCGTATTAGGGTGATTGTGCCTTTCTGGCCCTCTCCATTTACTTTTAAAACATAAAAATACGTTCCCATAGGGCAGGGTTCGCCGCTTGAGTTTTTACGTCCATTCCAGCAATGTTGCTGAGCTGTGCTTTGGAAAACAAGTTCTCCCCAACGATTATATACATTCCAAGTGCTACAATCAGCAAAATCTGTTTTCTTGCGTAAATCAAAACATTCATTAATTCCATCTCCATTAGGTGTAAATGTATTTGGAATACCTTTTAAGTATTCTGATAAGTCACCAAGGTTTAATGGCAGTGTCAATGTGTCCTTGCAAAAATTATTGTTAGCAATCAAGGTTAAATTTACATTTGCGCCAAACGGATATTGATAAGTCGGGTTGTCGTTTGTACTTGTGTTCCCATCTCCAAAGCTCCACTGGTAATCGAGTGCGTCAGTACTTAAATTAACTGTATGTAATGTGATTCCGTTGCAATCAAATTTTGTAAGTGATGAATCAATTTCAAAATCTGCGCGGGGTTGTGCATTGATATCGACAAGCACATCTTCATCATCCGTACAACCATTCACATCTGTAACAACTACCGTATACGTTGTTGCCGAAGATGGTGACGCAACAGGATTTGAAATTGTTGCATTGTTCAATCCTGTACTTGGTGTCCATTGATAACTTGCGCCACCGGAAGATTGTAAAGTGATGCTACTGCCGTTACAAACTAAGGTGTCATTGTTGGCTATTGCTGTTGGCAATGGATTTACAAGGATGAGCACATCGTCCGTATCAGTACAGCCATTCGCATCAGTAACAACTACCGTATATGTAATGGTAGCACTTGGATTTGCTTGTGGATTGCTGGTGTTTGTGTTACTCAAATCTGTACCCGGACTCCAACTATATCCTGTGCCACCACTTGCATTTAAAGTAGTAGAACTGCCAATACAAATGGCATCATCAAAACCTGCATTTGCACTTGGTAAAGGATTTACATTTACAGTAACTTGGTCTGTGTTTTTACATCCGTTAGCATCTGTAACTAAAACGGTATACGTAGTAGTATCCGTAGGTGATGCAATGGGATTTGCAATACTACCATTGTCTAAACTATTGCTGGGCGACCATTGGTAGCTGATACCGCCACTCGCAGTTAGATTGGTCGTACTTCCTACGCAAATCGTAACATCAGAACCCGCATTTGCAGGAGGCAAGGCATTTACGGTTACAGGTAAATTCACAGGATTTCCCGTACATCCAAAACTGTTTGTTTCTTGCACAGTAACCGTTGCAGTTCCCGATCCACTCCAGATTCCGGTTACTGAAGAACTTCCATTTCCACTCAAGATGGATCCTCCGGAAATACTCCATTGATAAGTAGAACCTGATGTGCTAACAACATTGAATGATCCTGTATCGCTCACGCAAATACTTAAGTCACCACTGATGGCACTTGTTTGTGGTACCGGACTTAAACTAATGTAAAGTGTATCTGAAATACCAAAACATACTGTATCAACAGTGGTACTTGTTTCTTCATACCAAAGTGCAACTACAATAGGTCCAGCACTGGTCCAGTCAACCGTTACAGTTCCCGTTCCATTTCCACCAACAATGTTTCCTCCCTGTGCAAACCAATTGTAATTCGATCCCGGCGTATTGAAGTTACTGTAAATTTGTCCTTGTGCTTGATTCGCACAAAGCGTTGTTGGACCCGTTGGTGCAGCAGGTGTTAATATGACGTTAATGGATACCGTTAGTACGACAGGCTCCGACTGACATCCTAAATCTGTAATTTCAAATACGGTAATTGTTCCAACTCCTGCGCTGTCCCAATCTACCGTAATGGTATCTGTTCCTTGTCCGCTTTGTAAAATTCCATTCGTTACTATCCAACTATATGCACTCGTTCCATTCGAATTATTTACCCAATACGGAACTCCCGTTACTCCAGGGCAAGTTGAAATAGTTCCGGTGATTCCGCTTAAAGTAGCTGCAGGATTTACCGTTAGGCTGATGGTATCAAGGTTACTACAATTATTTGCATCTGTTCCACTCAATATATAGCTGGTGTTTGTAGCAGGTGAAACAAAGATGGGTGTTCCTGTTCCTGCACTACCGCCGCCTTGAATACTCCATGCATAGGTGTTGGCGCCGTTTCCATTTAATTGAATAGTATCGCCTGCGCAGATGGTATCATTGACAGAAGTAATATTAACCAATGGTAATTGATTTACAGTAACAGTAATGGTGTCTTTATTTACACAGGTAGCCGAGCTGGTACCGGTAAGGATATAAGAAGTAGTGACAGATGGACTCACTGTTAAGTTAGCGCCGCTACCAATGCTCGTTCCGGGTGTACTTAATAAAGCCCAGTTGTAGGTGTTTGCACCTCCTGCTTGTAATGTAGTACTTGCTCCTGCACAAATCGGATTGATACTGACATTGGCAGTGACTAGAGGTAATGGGTTGATGGTAATAGTTACACTGTCAGAACTATTACATCCATTCCATTGTGTATTCACAGTATAAGTTTGAGAAACAATTCCCGGACCCGGATTACTTACGATTAATATTGGTGCGGAAGTATTTGTGTTGTTCAATCCGGTTCCCGGTGTCCAGCTATATGTATAACCGGTTGTGAAAGCCGTTCCTAACGTTAAGGTATCTCCGTTGCAAAGCGAAGTACTCGTGCCTGCTTCAGAAATCGGCAATGGTTTAACGGTAGCAAGAATGGTATCACGATCAATACATCCAAACCAATTTACAGTCATCACATACGTATTGGTGATGTTCGTTGTTCCAGAATTTGTCAATGTTAAATTTGGCTGTGCATTGCTCGCACTGCTTAAACCTGTTGCAGGTGACCATAAATAACTATAGCCACTCACTAGCGAAGTTCCAATCGATACAGTTTGACCTGAACAGAATGTAACATCGTTTCCGGCGGCCGCAGTTGGAACCGGACTTAAAATAACTTGAACGGTATCACTAGAAGTACAACCATTCAACGTGGTTACGACCACGTAAAATAGTGTGTCCGGATCAATTGCTCCACCTGAAATATTCAAAGTTAAGCTTGGATTAGAAATCACCGTACTGCTTAATCCGGTAGAAGGCGTCCAGTTGTACGTATAGCCGCCGGTGTTAGATGAACCTAAATTGATAGAGCTTCCAGTACATAGCAATTGATTGATGCCAGCATTCGAAACCGGAATCGGTCGAACAATGACATTCACAGTATCTCTATCCAAACATCCAAAAAGTGAAGTGGTTAAAATGATTGGTACGGTATCGTTTACGGTAAGGGCGGTCGTTAGTGTTACCGTGGTGCTGCTTGCCGTTATACTTCCTAAACCACCTGCCGGACTCCAAGAATATCCGTAGTTAGTAATAGCAGAAGCTCCAATGTTTCCACTTCCCCCCGAACAGAAAGTAATATCATTTCCTGCGTTCGCAGTAGGAACTGGTCTTACGATAACTTGAACTGTATCCGATGCCGTGCATGAAAATCCATTCGTTAGAGTAACTACATAAAAAAGTGTATCGGGTAAAGAGTTGCCATTTGTTAAAGAAATTACAGGATTAGAAATGGCACCGTTGTTTAATCCTGTTGCCGGCGTCCAACTGTAGGTAAAACCTGCTGTAGGAAGTGCTCCCAATGGTGCACTGTTGCCTGAGCAAATTGATATATTATTTCCTGCATTTGCAATCGGGAATGGATTCGCAGTGACAACAACGGTGTCTTTATTGGTGCATCCATTTAATGTAGTTGTTAATATGTAAGTTGTAGATTGCGGAGTGGCACCAACGTTAGTGATGGTCACTGTAGGATTTGAAATAGTGCTATTGCTTAATCCCGTTGCCGGACTCCAGGAGTAGGTGACTCCGGAAGTTGAAGCTCCGCCTAATGTCGCCGTCCCACCTGAACAGAAGTTCACATCTACACCAGCCACAGCAGCAGGCAAGGCACGAATGAAAACCACTTTTGTCAATGTATCTGCCGGGCAGCCATAAGGATTAACAGCAATCACATTCACTGTAGCAAGTCCGCTTGCTGTAAAATTCACACCAATTGCTCCTGTAGTTCCACCTGTGGTTTGATTTCCGTTTGTGATGAGCCATTGATAGGTATACCCTGTTGTTGTACTCACATTATAGGCAATACCACTGGCTAAATTCGCACAAATGGTATCCGGACCATTTATAACGGTAGGCCTAACCGCAGCTGTTACGTTAATCGTGTAAACAATATTTGTTGTTTTGGCCGGACATCCATTATCGGATACTACAGCGCTGAATTGATAAGGAGTAGGTCTTCCTTGTCCGCAAGCTGTATTCCAGCAAAACTGACTCGTAATACTTCCTAATCCGCTCACGTTATTATTTAACGTAGCAGGAGGATTCGTCAATACCGAATTAAAAATATCTCCATTTCTCGTCATGAATAAACTGTCGTTATTCGGATCATTAAAAGCTACATTGAAACAAAGTGATTGACCTTCTTGAATCGTATAATTTACCGTTGTACTTCCAGCTGCTAAAATGGGCGGCGGATTCACCGGACAAGTAATCACAATTAATTGAATGTCTCTTCGTGTTAAACCAATTAACACACCATTGCGCCATTCTTCAATTTCAACAGCAACAACATAAAATCCGGGATTCGGTGCTACATAAGAAGCAAGTCCGGTAGCAGTATCAATATTGATATAATCTCCAGCACCAAAAGGACTTGTTACACTATATCCTCCGGCGTAAGTAATAAAAGGAATTGGCCAATTATAATTTGCAGGTGGAGCGGGATTTGGATTTCCAGTATTGGCAATACCAGAATAAGGAGTTGCGAAATGATATACTAATAAATCGCCGTCTGCATCAAATGCCTGGTTTAATACACTCACTGTATCACCGGAACAAATGAATGGTACCGGAGCAACCGCAAATGTTGGTGCATTATTGACAGTAGTCGGTGGTGGCACTTGTGCATAGTATGCTTGCCCTGTTCCACCGGGATTGGCAACATTGGAAATATTGTTATTTCGGCAACAGCGATCGGCAATAAAATAAAATCCGGTTGTATTCGATGGTAAAGAAACAATGTTTTGATAGACCCCTTCTTCTACACAAACACTAGGAAGAAATGTACAAGAATCATTCGCATTTGGCGGCTGAATAAATTGCTGACTTAGCAAAGGCAAAGAAATGCTACTCAATAGTTGTTTTGGTCCTCCCGGGTTTCCCGGATTGTCTTGATAAGCACCAAAATTCATGGTTGTTGGCAATTGCGAACTTCCCGCATCACATAATCGATAAACGTATAAGGTCACTCGGTAATCGTATAAACCTGTGCTGCCATTTATACCTAAATATTCATACGTTAAATTACCGCCCATCAAATGGGAAGCAGAGGCATTGTAGGTCACAAATAGAGAGACCAAGACTAGTGCCCAGCGTTTAGCTAGGCGGAATAGGATTTCCATGAAACTGAGATTAGGGTGTGTTTTGGTTGGTTGGGTGTGTAAAATAGAATAATAGATCAAAGTAACTTATTCATTTTGAATTTTCAAAGTGCCTTTATTGTGGTTTTAATGTACTTAATCTTTAAATAGTTTACTTATTCTATGTTTAAGGAGAGGAAGATGTCGTATTTTTCGGGAGTGGAATATCACCCTATTGTTATTATCGGAGCAGGACCCGGCGGAGCCACTTGTGCATTAGCCCTTGCAAAAAGAGGAATTTCTTCTTTATTGTTGGATCAATCGAGCTTTCCTCGAGATAAGGTTTGTGGAGATGCGCTGAGCGGAAAAGTCTTACTTACTCTCAACAGAATTGACCCATCTTTATTGGAAGACCTTTCTGTTCAAACACATACCTTGGATTCGCATGGTGTTACTTTTGTAGCGCCCAACGGTAAAGAACTGAAAGTTCCCTTTCGGCGTGAAGAAAACAAGGAGAAGCCCCCGGGGTATATTTCCAAAAGATACGATTTCGATAAGTGGATGTTCGACAAAGCGAATGCAGCTTCCGGCGTGGAAACAAGGTTGAATGTTCGCATCGAAAAATTTCGTCGTGAAGGCAAGGATTGGATCATCAGTGATAAGGAAGGAAAAAATATTTTTCGTACTTCTTTAGTCATCGCTGCCGATGGTGCGCATTCTCGTTTTGCGAAAGAGGTGGGTGGAATTCAGATGGAAGAGGAGCATTACTGTGCCGGTTTACGTGCTTATTACAAAGGAGTAAAAGATTTAGATCCGAGTGGATACATCGAATTACATTTCGTCAAAAATTTTCTTCCCGGATACTTCTGGATTTTTCCGCTTCCTAACGGTTACGCCAATGTGGGAGTAGGTATGCGCAGCGATTTTGTGAGTAAGAAAAAAGTGAATCTTAAAGAAGATATGCTTAAGTTGATTCAAGAAAATGAATCTTTACGCAAACGTTTTGAAGGGGCAGAAATTGAAGGTAGCATTCGCGGTTATGGTCTTCCCTTGGGCTCTAAAAAACGTCCCCTTTCGGGAGATGGGTTTATCTTACTTGGTGATGCAGGCTCATTAATTGATCCCTTCACCGGCGAGGGCATCGGCAATGCCATGATCAGCGGATTGAAAGCAGCCGAAACCATTGAATCAATAAAAGGAAATTACTCAGCCGAATCTTTGAAGATGTACGACCAAACTGTCTACAAACGCCTCTGGCCCGAACTAAGTTTAAGCAAAAAAATGCAAGAGCTCGTCAAATACCCCTGGCTCTTCAACCTTGTCGTTAACAAAGCCGCAAGAAGCAAAACTTTAAGAGAGACCATCTCCTGCATGTTTGAAGACATTGATTTAAGAGGAAGATTAAAAGATCCGAGGTTTTATTTGAAGGTTTTGTTTGAGAGAAAGTGAGTTTGAGAGCGAGAATGAGTATTTTTTGGGAGATGGTTTTTTAGGAATTTTTTTGGAGAAACATCACATTCAAATCATTCAAGCTGAGCTTTTCTGCTATTTATTAGAAGGAAGCCAAAATTCATAAATTGCAGAAATATTGCAAAAGTAGAGTTTTTGCAATATTTCTGCAAAAGTCGTAAGTTTGTAAAAAACCAAGAAACCATGAAAACGAATTATTCGATTATAATGGCTGACATCATAAAAAGTCGGAATGAAAATCCAAACCAACTTATGACGAAGTTCAAGAGCTTGGTGAATACAATCAACAAAGAACAAAAGAAATTAATTCTTACTCCCTTAACGATTACTCTTGGAGATGAATTCCAAGGCATTGCAAGCTCAATGGAAAACGGAGTAAATTTGATTTTTGCAATCGAGGAGATGATCATTAAAAAGGGACTCAATATAAAACTAAGATATGTTCTTAATTATGGCAAAATTGAAACCAAAATCAATACACTCATAGCTCATGAAATGCTTGGTGAAGGTTTAACATATTCAAGAAAGAAATTAGAGAGTTCTAAAAAGGAGGATCAACGATTTAAAATCATTAACAATAGTAAAGAAAACCCGGATGAATATATTAACGAAGCTTTTAGCCTCTATCAGGATATTGTTGATAATTGGAAAGCAAAAGATTTAGAAACAGTAAGTAAGTTTTTAGTTTTTGATGATTATAAAATTGTTGCTGAAAAAATAAATACAAATGCATCAAGTGCTTGGAGAAGGAAAAAGAGTTTAAAAATAAATGAATACGCATCTATTAAAAAAATCATATTGCACTTATTAGAAAATCAATTATGATAGTAAAAATCATACTGTGTCTTGTGTTGTTTGCCATTGGCGAATTGATCGTGAATAAAACTTTGTTTAAGTATATGAAGAATTATTTTGTTCCCTTAGACTTAACTGCCGCAAATAAAAAATTTTTAGGATTTGAAATTTCTGTATTTAAGGGATCCTTGGAGCGATTTGTATTGTTTGTCGGATTGTTGCTGAATTTTTCTCAAGTTTTAATTGTTTTTGGTGCTCTAAAAATTGGAACCAGATTTGACAAAAACAATAAAGTACAAAATGATTATTTTATCATAGGAAATTTCAGCTCGATTTTGATTTCAATATTTTATACGTATTGTTATGGAATTATTTTAGAAAAAATGGCAGTTATTAGTTGAACACAGCAAATATAAGCTGATGACTGTTCAATTTATCGATGTTCATGACTTTAAAAACATAAAGAGAAATTGTGAGAACTCAGTTTATAAAAGTTTATATAGTGATGGTTTTTGTTATTTATTAATTGGATATGGACCCAATAACTCTGATTTTTAAATTGAGCAATTGTGGGCGAATGGATAAAGAAATGAAGTTGTAAATAAAAAATTTAATTGGCCACATGAGTAAAGACTTGACACCACAGTCAAACGATATAATATTTTATTCATCGCCCCATGGTGACGTAAGGGTAGAAGTATTTTTTCAAGAAGAAACATTTTGGTTATGTCAAAAAAAGATGGCGGAATTATTTGGTGTTGAAAGCAACACCGTCACTTACCATTTAAAAGAAATATACCAAAGTGGTGAATTAGAACTGAAAGAATGGGATGATTATGATTTTTTTACGAAGGAGGATTGTAAAATTGAGGTGAAGTCTTCCACCTATATTCATTCCTGGAAACAAAAAGAATTTTCTAAAATTTTATTCTCCATTGAACCCACTCGACGATTTATTGAAGCAGGGTATTATGATTTAGAAAAGAAGAGACAAGCGGATATCTATTTTTTTTGTTTGCTGCATCATAAAGATCAAAATGCAATTAATCCGATGAACTTAGAGCAATGGACATTTTATTTAGTAAGAACTTCAGATTTGAATGATAAATTTCCTTTGCAAAATTCGATTTCATTGAAAGGAATTCTAAACATGGAGCATGAGCAATGTGATTATTTGTCGCTTAAATAAGTATTTGATATGTTTAGCAGAAGTATAAAACATTGAATTACTCCGTCTACGTCATCGAACTATCTCGCAAAGTCTTCAACGAAGACACACGCTTTCGTGAAGCGAATCCGCAATTCAACGGCATGTTGCAATGTGTGTACGTGGGCATGACCAGCAAAACACCCGAAGAGAGATTCAAGCAGCATATTACAGGATACGTGAATAAGAAGGGTCATAATTTATCGGCTTCCATCGTAAAAAAATATGGTCGCTATTTACGTCCGAGTTTGTATAGGCACATCAACGAAGAAAAAATGACACGCGCACAAGCATTAAAAACCGAAGAAGCGCTTGCTTTGGATTTGCGAAGGCAGGGCTATGCGGTATGGTTTAACTAGGCCGATGCTCGATGCTTGTTAGAACACGGATTTAACAGATTTAGCAGATCAATGCGGATTTATTTTGTCAACACTTAAAAACTAAACATTAATCTGTAGATTCGTATCAATCCGTAGATCTAGTAGCATTCTATAATTTTTATTGCGGCTTAAATTCATAGTACGGAATCTCAGTAGCCTTCTCATCCTTCTCCTGCCAATAAGCAAGTGTAACTACTTTCCCTTCTTTGGTTCTTAAAAATCTTCCGAAGATGGCATTGATGGTGTTAAAGCACATATCTGTTACTCCGATGGTGAATTGTGTAGGCTCAGCCGGCGATGGTGGTGGAGGCGCTATTTCTCCTTCGGCGAGTGGTGCAGGTGTAGGTGCCTTGGGAACGATGCCACTAACGACTACCGTATACCCATTTCCTTCCAAGAGCGGTTTTAAAAAGGCAACGCGCTCCTTTGAAATTGCTTTTTCAACGATGCAACATTTGATGCCATCCAACTCTTCAAACTCATGGTTTTTATTGATGCCCATTTTTTCTTCTGATTAAATTCCGCTGCTGAGTGAATGAATGTAAGTGTATAAGTCGCTGCTGAAACCGGTGAGGATGATACCAAGCAAACAAATGACGAATGCAATGCCCGGAAATAATCCGCTTAAAATAGGAGGGATGGGCTGCTCGTTGGGATCCATAAACATGGCTTTCACAATACGTAAATAATAATACATGGATACAACCATGTTGATGGCGGCAAAACTGATGAGTAAATAATTTCCTGTGCTTGCTCCTGCAGTGAGCAAGAAGAATTTTCCGAAGAATCCTGCAGTGGGTGGAATTCCTGCAAGTGAAAACAAAGAGATGGTCATGATCCAACTCAAGCCAGGATTCCTTTTATAAAATCCTTTGTAATCGTTGATGCTTTCTTTTCCGGTTTGAGCACTGACGAGTGTGACTACGCCAAATGCACCCAAATTGGAGAAAACGTAAATCAACAGAAAGTAAATAACAGAAGTTTCACTCTCTTGCGATCCGCCGCTAATGCCTACCAATATAAATCCTATTTGCGCAATGGAGGAGAATGCTAAGAAACGTTTGATGTTTTGTTGGCGCAATGCAAATAAATTACCGACTCCAATGGTGAGTACAGCTGTAATGAATAATAAAATATACCAAGTGCTCACCAAGGATTCAAATACGCTGTATAATACAGTTACAAAAACAAATGCAATGGCCGATTTAGAAACTACCGATAAAAATGCAGCGATAGAAACCGGCGCTCCCTCGTAAACATCGGCTGTCCAGAAATGAAAGGGAACCATCGAGAGTTTAAACGCGAAGCCGACAAATAACATCACGAAGGCAAATATTTGTAAAGGTGATCCTGTGAGCTGTAAAGTGATTTCTCCAAATGAAAATGATCCGGTTGTTCCATAAATCAAGGAGACTCCCATCAGCAACAATGCCGAACTAAAAGCACTCGACATAATCATTTTCATTCCTGCTTCCGACGAATTGCTTTTGTTGAGGTTGAAATTGGCTAAAGCAGCAAGTGGAATGGTCGATAATTCCAATCCGATATAGAATAAGAGAAGATGTCCGGACGATAACATGAAGAACATTCCCAATACAGAGGAAATTAAAAGCATGTAAAACTCAGGAGCATGATGATGGTTGCGCGTATAGGGATGTGCTTGCAATGAAATTAAAAGCAATCCCAAGTTCAGAATATTTTTTTCGAGATGCACTAAATCGTTGATGACAAACATGCCATTGAAAAGTTCGCCATCTACATTGTAACAAAATCCTAAGAGGAAATTAATGAGCAAAAGAAGATTAATCATGACATGCCAGCTTGGAGAATTTTCTTCCTTGCTGCCAATTTTCGCAATGAGTATAAAGAAAAGCAGGAAGCAGAGCAGCAGCTCGTGTTTCATGATATTTAGGAATTCGAACATCATTTTTTAAATTAAGGAATTAAATTACGACCGATGTTAACCATCAATCCGTTTACATCGGCATGTATTAAATCTTGTAACCAGAAAGGAGCAATACCAATCACTACAATTCCACTAAGTAATAATACCGCAGCAGTTTTTTCATTCCAGGTAGCATCGCCCAAAGAAAGATGTTCTTTGTTGACTATGGGTCCCATGATGGATTTACCTGCCGCTCTTAGTATATACACCGCCGTTACAACAATGGAGGCACAGGATAAGATGGTAGCGAGTCGATACATGGTTTCTTGGTGCTGCCATGCGCCCATGAACACCGTCATTTCCGCTACGAATCCGCTGAAGCCGGGCAATCCTAAGGAACATAAACCGGCAATGATAAATATGCTTGAGATAAAGGGCATCACTTTGAGTAGTCCTCCCAATTGTGAAACCATCCTTGTATGTGTTCTTTCGTAAATCATGCCGATGGCGGCGAAGAAGAGAGCGGTCATTAAACCATGTGATATCATTTGCATAACGGCGCCGGCTATGGCCGTTTCGTTGAGCATGCCGATTCCAAGCAATACAAATCCGCAGTGACTTACCGATGAATAGGCGTTGATGTATTTTAAATCCGTTTGCATCATGGTAGCGAAGGCGCCGTAAATGATAGCAATAGTGGCTAATAAAATGATGTAAGGAGCATACACATGCGCTGCTTCCGGCATCAAATACGTGGCGACGCGTAAACATCCATAACCTCCTAACTTCATAGATATGCCTGCTAAAAACATGGAGGCCGCAGTCGGAGCAGAACTATGTCCGTCAGGAACCCATGTGTGAAATGGAAAGAGTGCACCGAAAATTCCAAAGCCGATAAATGCCAATGGGAAAAAGATCAATTGCGCTTCAAGATTAATTTGTTGTTTTGCGATGCTGAGGAAATCGAAAGTATGCACTCCGTTACCAATATCGGTATTGAAATACAAGCCCAATAATCCCACTAACACAAAAGCCGATCCCGCCATAAGCATCAAAGCAAGTTTCATGGCGCTGTATTCTTTTCTGCCGCTGCCCCAAACACCAATCAATAAGAATTTAGGAATTACTGCAATTTCTAAGAAAAAGAATAAAGTGAAGAGATCTAGTGAGATAAAGAATCCGTATGCTCCGGCGCTGAGAAACATCAGAAGGAAAAAGAATTCTCGACTCATTTTTTCCATCTTCCAACTCACCAATACTCCGGCCAAAACAACAAATGCGGAGAGTAAAATCATACTCACCGAAATACCATCAACACCGGTAGTAAAGGCAATTCCTAACGGAGCAAACCAAGATACTGAACTATAAAATAACATTGCCGCTGTATTGCCGCTCGCTCGTTCTGCACAAAACGTACTTAATAAAATAAAGCTGAGTATTAATTGTAGTGTCGATCCTGCCAATGCCACAAATCGAATCTGCTTCAATTCCTTGAAGAAGAGCAGCGCGATGGCCGTAATTACAGGTGCAATGATGAGTATATGTAAATTCATTTCTTTTTAGTTGACCAGATAAATAGCGAGTGCGGTGAAACCGAAGGCGGCAATGAAAAAGTACAAAGCGTAATCTTGTACTTTCCCCGATTGTATTTTTTTAATCATGTTCGCTTTCCATTCAACAAGTGAAGCGAGTCCGTTCATGCTTCCATCCACTATGTTTTTATCAATCCATGCCGCCGGACTTGCAATCATGTTAAAGATGATTTTCTTGGTAATGAATAAATAAATTTCGTCGATGTAGAATTTTCTATAAGCTGCCGTATAGACGCCACTGAGTGATGCAGCTAATTTGTTTGGACGCTCGTTTTGTTTTTTATACAAGAGAGTGGCAATGCCAATTCCTGTCAGCGCAATAATTACAGGAAGAATAGCGGCACTCATCTCAAAAGGAATATGTAAATGAAATCCATCACTGCTTACAAATTTTCCGAAAGGAATGAGTCCGGCGAAGATGGCTCCTACACTTAAAATCAACAAAGGAATTTTCATGCTCCAGGTTCCTTCGCCATGATGGTGATCGTTCTGATGAGCATGTTTCGCTTCCGTAGACCAGAATATCGAATAGTACAAACGAAACATGTAAAACGCGGTAATGCCTGCCGTTAGTAAAGCGATGTAATACACGATCGGGTGACTATGATGCGCCGCAGTTAAAATTTCTTCCTTGCTGAAGAAACCGGCGAAGGGTGGAACTCCCGCAATGGCTAAACAAGCAATCAAAAAAGTAATATGAGTAATGGGCATCGCTTTTCTTAATCCACCCATGTCTTTCATCTCATTGCTGTGGATGTAATGTATAACGGCGCCGGCACCAAGAAATAATAATGCTTTGAAGAAGGCATGCGTAAACAAATGAAACATGGACGCCGTGAAACCTAATCCTGCTTCACCACCGTATCCGGATACGCCGAGTGCAAACATCATATACCCAATTTGCGACATGGTAGAATAAGCGAGTACGCGTTTAATATCGGTTTGTGTGCAGGCAATAATGGCTGCGAATAAGGCAGAGATAACTCCGGTCCACATAACTACTTCCAATGCGCCCGGACAAGAAATAGAAAATATCGGAAACAATCTTGCAACTAAGAAAACTCCGGCAACAACCATTGTAGCGGCATGAATCAATGCAGATACCGGCGTAGGACCTTCCATCGCATCGGGCAACCAAATATGCAAAGGGAACATGGCGCTCTTTCCTGCTCCGCCCATAAACACGAGTAATAATCCCCACGTCAATGCGCTTGCGCCCATGAAACTTGCAGTGATCGCCGAGTTTAACCAAGGGGAATCAAATGTCGTGAGTCGTTCAATTAAAGTGATGAAGTCTAAAGTTTCTGCTTGGAATCCTAAAATTAATATTCCAATTAAAAATCCTAAATCGGCAAAACGTGTAACGATGAATGCTTTTTTCGAAGCGGCTACGGCACTCGGTTTTTCAAAATAATAGCCAATCAATAAGAAAGACGATACGCCTACCAATTCCCAGAACATGTAAATCTGGAAAATATTTACTGAGATGACCAAACCTAACATCGAAAAAGTAAAGAGAGAAAGAAAGGAATAATAAGTAGCAAAACGCTCTTCGCCTTTCATGTATCCCAAACTGTAAACGTGGACCATCAGCGATACCACCGTTACCACCACCAACATCATTACTGAAATTGGATCCACCAAAATTCCCATGTCGATAGAAACACCTTCGGAGAATTGTAGCCATGTCATTTTCCAGGCAACTATTTTTTCGAAATGTGATGTTCCCGAAAGAAAGAAATAAGAGTAAGCTGTTTGAATAGATAAAATAGCTGAAACAAATAGTGAGGTGCTTCCGATGATTCCGGAAAACGATGATAAATATTTTCTACCGAAAATTCCTAACAGCAAAAAGCTGCAGAAAGGAAGCAGTAGAATGAGAAGTATATTCGATGTTAGATTCATTGCTTATTGGAACATTAGTACTTCAAATGATCTGCATTTTCCGCATCAATATTTTTTGTGTTGCGGAATAAATTTATAATGATTGCAATGGCAACTGCCGCCTCAGCAGCAGCTATGGCAACAATGAAAATGGTGAATCCTACTCCTTCGATATTATTAGGAAAGAGGTATTTATTGAAGACAATAAAATTAATGTTGACGCTATTCAACATTAACTCCAACGACATTAACATGGCAATCATATTTCTTCTGGTTAGAAATCCAAAAGCGCCAATGAAGAAGAGTGCGGTGCTCAACATCAAGATGTGGGTGAATGGAATTTCGCTCATTTTTTTTCGGG
>Ga0209702_10005841_pt1 | contig 16344 bp, 11 predicted proteins | sample FRY01_FD_187210 | JGI IMG/M metagenome (GOLD analysis project Ga0209702, IMG submission 187210) | Freshwater microbial communities from Lake Fryxell liftoff mats and glacier meltwater in Antarctica - FRY-01 (SPAdes) (version 2) | ecosystem: Environmental > Aquatic > Freshwater > Ice > Glacier... | reverse complement strand
ATCGGTCTCCCGAGGAAAGTATGGGCTGGGACAGACCTTTGCGTTTTTGAAGGCCGTCCGTCCGTATCGCCGCGTGTTCGAGTCGGCGTCTGTCTTTCGCCTGGCGGAATGATAGTCACCATCGCATCTCAAATCTGCGAACATCTTCCTGCTCCTGAACGCATCGCATACGGTTGACGCCGAAAGTGACGGTGCCATTCTTTGCAGAAACTCAAAATCGACGTGCCCTGTCACCCGTGCTGAAGTCGTGGACGATGCCAAGCCTGTGGACGTCGTTATCAACGGCATCCCCATGACGGCTGAAGTCAAAGAGTTTTCCACAGGGTCATTGGGCTGGTATCTGAACGGCAAGGCCAACATCAAAGTGGACGAAAAAAACAGTCAGCGTCTAGATTGGGATGAACCTGACAATTGTCGGTTCCAGGGAGTTGCCAAAGGAGAATGCCGAGTTAATTCCAAATCGGGAAAACAAAGGGGACATTGTACTTTAATTAATAAGTAGCATGTCTCCTTATTCATCCGCTGGCGTACTGCGGCTCATGAAAACATATCGGCATCCTGCTGCATGATCACATTGCCTGTCGATTGTTCTTTGACCAGTCGAATGCAGCAATCCCCCAGCGCGTCGGCTTCTTCCTGATTGTGAGTGACATGCAGGATTGTCACGCCCGTGACCTTGTTCAGATTTCGCAGCAGGCCCTGGGTTGTCAATCGCGTCTCCTCATCCAACGCACTCAGGGGCTCATCCAGGAGCAGCACGTTGGGACGAAATGAGAGTGCTCGCCCTAACGCAACGCGTTGCGCTTCGCCGCCGCTGAGTCCCTTAGTACGACGCTCCAACAGAGGAGCGATCTCCAGCAGATTTCCCAGTTCCGCCACACGATCGGCCGTTTCCTTTGCGGGGCGGCGACGGACCTTCATGGCGAATTCGAGATGCTCACGAACCGTCAGCGTTGGAAACAATGCCAGATCCTGCGGCGTGTAGCCGACATTGCGATCGGCCGGTGACCAGCGCGACACATCGACATTGTTGATCAGAACTCGGCCGGAATGAATTGATCGCAGCCCGCAGATGGCTTCCAGAATCGTCGTCTTGCCGATCCCGGTTTTCCCCATCACAACAGCGTACTGCCCCGACTCTACTCGAAACGAAAGATCCTTGATCTGGAAATCGCCAATCCTGATTGTGACAGCAGAAAGTTCGATCATGATGACAAACCGGCTCCGATCCAGCGAAGCAGCAGCAGTACCACGATGGCCATGGCGACCATGACCAAAGACACCGCTACGGCTGCGTCCAGTTGTCCGACACTCAGTTCAAGAAACACGGTTGTCGAAAGAACTTCGGTGCGAAATCGAGTGGCTCCGGCAAACACCAGAATCGGACCGAATTCGCCCAGTGCTCTGGCCCATGCAATCGTGCCCGCCGTGATCATCCCTCGCCAGGCCTGGGGCAAGGCCACTTTCATAAAGGCCTGAGACCGGGTGCATCCCAGCGTCCGCGCCACATCTTCTGCACGCGGATTGATCTGATCAAAGGTGACTCGCATCGTGCGAACTGCAAAGGCACACGACACCGCGAACTGCGCGAGAATCACGGCGGGCCAGCGATACGTGATCGGGAATCCAACGTCCTCACGGAGCCAGGTTTCCAACGTCCAGTTGCTGTTCGGAAACAACCAGTTACTGAAAGGAAATGGCTGATGAAACAAAATGAGAAGACTCAGCCCCAGCACCAGCGGTGGGAGTACAATCGGGATATCCACGATCGTGTCGACAATCCGTCGCCCGGGAAATTGAAAGCGTGACAAGAGATAGCCCAGCGGCGTCGCCACCCACAGGGACAGAATTGCAGCAACACTGCACGTCAGAATCGTCAGCCGAAACGCGGCCTGAATCTCCGGCTTGCGCAGCGCGTTGAGAAACTCCTGCGGCGACGTGAACATCATGTCGGCCATCAACAGAAGCACGATCAGGAAAATGAAACACGCCGAGAGTCCTCCCATGGTCAGAAAGAACACCACGTCGCTGAATTGCCTGGTCCGGTTGGGTTTCAAAAGTTGAGCCCGTATAAAAATCTCTTAGTTTTCGAGCTTGTTGATCGTGTCTTCGATGGCCGGTCGCAGCATCGAACCGGCATAGATCGTCAATTCCGGTTCGTCCTGCCATTCCTCTCCGCCGGAGATCTTGAATCCATGCGTCTGGTAGTGTTTCAGGCCTCGATCACTGGCGGAAACATAACGAGCAAAATGCAGAGCGGCCGAGGGCTGCGTTGTTGACGAAATCACGCCCACAGAAACCTGCGAAACGCCTTCAGCCAGTTCGGGAACTTCAACAAGCTGCAGGTTTGGATAGGTATGCAGAACAGCGTCGTAGACAATCCCTGCATCCGCCGCGCCAACAAGCACATCGTTCGCCACATCGGTGACGGTTGTTCGGTAAGCGGCAGTGGCTTTGTCGAGCTGATCCCAAAGGCCAAGCTTTGTTGTGATTTGTTTTGTGAGTTTCGCTACGGCCGCAGCATCCGGATTGGCCTGGACTAGTCGTACGTCGGCCGCAAAGAGATCCGAAAATTCATTAATGCCTTTGGGATTGCCCTTCGCGACCACGATCCCACAATGCATCTTCGCGATATCAATGACTTCCGTAATCAGATGTTTGTCACGTCCGAGCTCCAGATAACTGTCATCCGCTGGCAGATACAAATCTCCGGTTCCGCTGACTTCAATCTGCGAAAGCAGCGACTGCGACGATCCGTACTGGATGACTACTCGGCGACCCGTCTCAGCTTCATAATCGCGGCGGATCGCTTCCATCACGGCTTGGTTACTAGCCGCGCAGAAGAGTGTAATTTCGGCGAATTCCGACGTTACGTGCTGCTCAACGGAACCCAGCGTTGCGGAATCAGGCTGCGCGGACGTCCGTCGAACGTCGCTGTTCATCAACACCCACGTCATACCGCCCAGGGCCAGCAGCGATGCCAGCATGGCAACAACTGTCTTTGACATAGAAAAGCCCTTGTTCAATGTGTTCGATGTTCATAATGATTCGGTAATGACAATCCGTCGACCGGCCAGTATGCACAAACGCCCACGATCCATTAGCGATCTGTAGATTGAGTGAGCTGCCAGGTAATGACGGGGTTCCGTTAAACGCGATAACTGGCTCGCGTGACGAAAACACATTAAGAACGCCTAACAAAACTGGGACTGGCTCGAGAATCTTGCCAAAAATGCTCAACAAAATGACGCAAGGAGGGTGCCTGTCCCACTTTTGTTAGAGCCTCTAAATCAACAGTCTGCTGAGCCACCGGAATGCGATGTCCCGGACTTCCAGCCTTAACGAAATGTGCAACTTCAAAACTGGCGCCTCGAGTTGGTAATTCAATCAGCGGCCGGTCTGGATTTTAACGCAGCCACAACCAGCACGCAACCAGGCGGGTCAGTCTCCAGCTGGCTTCCTGTTGCGAGTCCACTTGCAATTCCGGATGCTCGGTTCAATTATAAATCTTCGCCGAACCTGTGGGGAAAGAAGATTACCACCAGAATTCAGTCCGCAGGTAGCGGATGCCTTTGGTGATGAGCATGACACCGATGGTGTTCCAGCCTCGAGTTACTCGGCCGAAGCCAGTCATTCCGGATTTGAGTCGCCCGTCGGGGTTTCGGATCTGGCAGTGGACGATCACGGAGTTCTCGCCGGTTGTGGCTTTCAACGCGACAGGTGAAATGCCTTCGACCGTTGCTTCGAATGTTTCAAACGGGATCGCGCGAGCTTTCAATGTCACGGGCTGGCCTGGCTTCAACAGGGCGGCTTCATCTTCGCTGACGGCGATCTCGACGCGTGATGTTTCCGGCTTCTCTATGGTGCAGAAAAGTGCGTCCTGCAGTACAGCCAGGCCGACTCGTTCTTTCAGCCGAGGAGCTGAAAAGATGCCCGACGTGGGAGCGACAAGCTTGAGCTTTTCGTGTCGGGAGTTTTGAAAGACCAGTTCATGCGTGGCTCGTTCAAGTCGAGCTTCCTCGGCGGCGATCTCTTCAGGACGACTGCCAGCCTTCAGCAAGTCCAGACGATCTTTTGCGTCGGCCAGCTCCTGAGCCCGGCGTGAGATCTCCGCCTGCTTGGCTTTGACTCCTGTGGCCGTTGCCGCCGACATTAAAGCCTGTGTCTGGGCGAGTTTCGATTCAATCTGCAGAACCTGCAATCGCTGCTGTCTGAGCTGCGCTCCCGCCAGAGCTCCCTGACGATAGAGATTCTCGGAGTGCACAATGTCCTGGCGAGCATTCTCCAGCTCGGCTGAGATTTCTCGAATCCGATGGTCCTGAACCAGCAGCTCCTGTTCGTGAGCCAGTCGGGCCTGCTGTAGTTCTTCGGCTCCCAGCTCGTACCATTCCGTGAGTCGACGAACTCGATCGATCGCGGCTTCCAGTTCTTCAGGACGCGCGCCAGCTTTCAGGCGACGCAGATTGGCGTCGACTTCACGCACAATATCTTCGGTCTTGATAATGTCTGATTCAAGGCTCGATGACTTGAGCTGTGCGATCAGCTGACCTTCTTCCACCACGCAGCCGTCTTCAAGAAAAATCTTATCGACAATTCCGGCAACGGGGACATGAACCTGCACGATGTTGCCAGGCCGAACTTCGAAGTCCCCGTTGGTGGTGCTCTTAACCGGCACGAAGAACAGCAGCCCAACGACGCTCAGTAGTCCAATCGCCCAGGTTGCTGTTCTTCCGGATCTTGATTTCAGCATGGTTACAAACTCACTTGCAAAAAGGCCCTTGAACACGCGTCGAATTCCGAAACTCAGCAAAAGCCCCACAAGGACCAACCCGGCCACTCCAAACTGCCCACCCATGTATTCAATGAACTGAACAAAGATCAGATTCAGAAAACCGATCGCAAAGACCCAGCACAAAAAACCATAGAAGAGCAGGACATTTTTTTCCGGCAAGGCTGGTGGCGGAGCGGCGCCCCAGAGAAACCACCGCACGTGGCCCATCCAGTAGTCCATCGCTCGCGGTCGCAGATTCGGAATCGCGAGCCAGTCGCTCAGAAGGTAATAACCATCGAGTCGGAGTAACGGATTAAAATTGAGCAGACTTCTGCCACCACAGATCGTCAAAGCAATAAAAGCCACATGGTTGATCGAAGTCCCGATGACGGTCAGTCGCCAGACGAAGACGGCGATCGCCCAGACACAAAGATCGCAGATGCCGCCCGCCGCCGTGATCGCCATCCGTTTCCACTTGTCCGGAATTAACCAGGCATCCGAAACGTTGCAGTACATGCATGGCGTGAAAAACATGAACAGCAAACCCGAATCATGCACTTCACCGCCAAAATGTCTGAGCGTCGCTCCGTGCGCCACTTCATGCAGTGACGTGCATGCCAGCATCACAAGGATGAACAACGCCGCGCGGCTCCAGCCGGAACCGTTCGAAATTCCCAGCGCAAGTTCACTCCGACTCGATACCATCACACTCAGCGCTGCAAGCATTACGCATGCGGAAAAGACCAGAAAATAGCGAGTCCAGAGGAATGGGACTTTGCTCACGAGGCGACCAGGAAACTTATCCGGGTCGCACAGTGGCACTCGAAAAAACAAGGCGCTCTGGTCTCGAAGCGAGAAGCGACTTTGCGGCTTTGTTTCGTCCGGTTCCGCTCCGTCTGCATCGACATCGGGAATGGCAGAGGTGTCTCCGGTCGATGACGGAGTGTCGGCAATTTTTTTTGAAGTGCTTTTCGCGGCAGGAGGCTGCAACAGCCCCATTGGACGAATCGCTCGGATGAAATCCTTCAGATCCACATCACTGAGCTGATCCTGAAAACGTTCAGCATAGGCAGCCTTGATTTCTTCCGGGCTGCTCCGCTCAATCAGTTGCTCAAGAAGAAAAGCTTCCAGAGGCCCAATACTGAAGTACTGGCGATTGTCGCGCCGCTTCACGACGTACTCGGTCGGCGAAATGGCCTGAATTTTCAGACCTTCACGTATACGAGGCAATCGTATTGGAGATTCTGTAAGAGTTTGCACGTCCGTAGTCCAGCTATTCGCCACGCACGACGCCGTGCCGATCGGTCCCGCGCACCAGAATTTGCTCGCTCTCGTCTTCCGTCAACAAATAGGCACGAAACGTCAAACCATCTCGCAGGCACCGGGCAGCTCGATGGTTGCCATCAATCAGCAAGTGGCCTTGTTCAATCGTTCCGTCAGCCCCAGGCCCCCAAAGGTGCGCAAGAATTCCGGGGTACTCCGGATTGACATGATCAAGATGCTCGTCATGAATCCGGCAATTATCGACGCAGTAGGCCACGTCAGAATCGTCCATCTCCACGGGCTCGCGACCATCCGCAACGATCTTTCGAGCAAGATCAACGTCGAACACAAATGACCGCTTCAGGTAGCCGTACGTTTCGGGTCCGCCTACACAGTGAGGGCACGTATCGCGAGAGTCGGTCTTCGCTGTTTTTGGCTTTGCTGACTTCCGCTTCTTCATGATCTCTGACCGGCGTTTCGAATCTTTGGATTTGCTTACAGTGGCCATATCACAATACCTTTCCGAATGAGCCCCAGCGGTGTGCTGACCCAGGGTCAACGCGATTAAACGCGAATGTCACCCGGTTCCTTAAGACTGCGTTTTTGGCCGAATCCAGTCAAACAAATGACGATGTTCCGTGGGAACCTGTTCGAATGCGCCATCCGACATCAGCAACGGTTCCTGCTTAACATAGTTCGCGATATCGCGGAACCACGGACGATGATAAATCATGGTCAGAATCGGTCGGACTTTGTCCGATTGATTGCCTCGCCCCTGATGGGTCAATCGATAATCCATCAGCAGACAGGAACCGCGCGGAGCTGACGGATCCTGTGACTCCATTTCTTCAGCCTGTTTGGATGAGATCTTATGACTGCCCTTGACGACTCGCGTGGTCCCCGAAATCGCATTGAAGCCAAGCATTGGCACAATTGCCGTGACAGCAAAACTCGGCAGACCAGCAGCACTTTCTAATTCGGGGAACAATACCGGATGGTCCTTGTGAACACGCATAGGTTCGGCCCCGGGAAGCGAACAGACAGAGACGAATCCTCCCATGATCATTGTTTCCCCGAGGACGGCTTCGATGATGGGATAGACATGAGGATTCGCGTAAACGTCCGGCGAATTGAATGAACCATCGACATCGACGGTCACCAGGTATCGCTTGTTGCCCACCGTCAGTGCGTCGGCATGCCGCTGCTCTGCAAAGTAGCGCTGGTATCGGTTCAAGTATTCCTGATGCATTGTTTCGACCAGCTGATCGGAAAACGCATTTTCAATCAGCAGCGTTCCATATTCGTGATACAGCTTCACAGCCAGACGCCGACGAACCGAGCCCATGGCTCCATTATATTGTTCATTAGCAGACACACGGATGGTCGGAATCTGGCCCGGCATTTTCGCGTTCACACACGCATCGCGAAATTCAACGGCATCGCTGAGCGCCTGAGCAATGGTATCGTCCGTTGCCCCAAGCTTGACAGCCTGAGTGAGATGATCGATCGCTCCGTCAAATTCCAGTCGCTCAAGCAGCCACTGACCGAAGTGAAAATGAAGAACACAGTTTTCCTGATACTGTTGCAACAGACGGGAAAACGTTGGCTTCGCATCATCGCGATTCGCAGACATCAAGAGCAAGGACGTGAGTTTTTGAACGGCCTCGACATCCGACGGGCGACGTTCAACGAACTGTGCCATCGCTCGACAGGCATGGTCTTCACGTTTCCGAGATTCGTAGTCAGCAACGATTTTAAACATGTCTTCACGCGATGAAACACTGAGCAGATCCGCCAGCTTCAGCAGATCGTTCAGGCGTTTGCGAATGATGCTCCCAATGGTGTCTCGGTACGCCTGATTTGGCGGAAGAAAACGGCCGTAACTAAGCACATAATTGATCACTCCGGCACAAATTGAACCGGGCAAACAATCCTGGAGCAAACTCGCGTCGGAATATCCATTCAAGACGAGCGCATTCAGGTAACTATTCAACAGCGTTCGAGATTCCTCACGTTCAGGTGACAAAGCAGACGCAGGGTCCAGCAACATTTCACAAGGTATCGAGCAGCCGCTGAAAAAATTGTGCAAAGAGGCTCCAGCTGGACCCGCCACAGCTTCGTCCCAGTCGTAGATGACGACGTCGTCGTTGTCCCGCACCGCCGCGTTTCCGGCGCGCAGATCGCAATGATTAATCGTCACGGGCAGCCGCGATGACAGCGCAATCAGTTCGGCCAGATTACCGGCGCGGGCTTTGAACAGTTCAAAATAGTACTGGCATCGATCAGCAGAAAAGAAGTCTTTGGCAGTCGCGGGGCCAGTGGCAGAGGTTCCTGAGAATTCGGGGTCAAGAAAATTCAGCAGCGAAGACAGAAGATCTGCCGTTTTTAACTTTGGCAGCAGGTTCAACATTGGCTGATTCGTTACTGCTTCCGCCTGAAGTTTTGCATACGTTAAGAGGATGCGTTGCTTTTGTTCGGAGCTTACGTCGCGTTCCAGATCGGTGCCGCCGTGATGTTCCAGCAGCAACAAGCCTCGTGTAACATCGACTGCGAGCGTGTGTGGCAGGACTTCAGGAAAACAGGAGTGGCTGCGTGTCTCCCGAATTCGCTACACCCAGCCGCCCGCCGCTGGCACAAGTCAGGACTGGCTGCTGCTGGCTTTGACCGATCTTCAATCAGCGATGCGATCCTACGTCGATGCGATCAGTGATCTGAGTGATGCGGTGGCCGACTACAATACTTTGCTTGCCGAACTGCAGCAAGCGCAGGGGATGAGCGTTTACGAATGGCGTCAGCAGGGCGCGGCGTCGGCCGAGTTTCTCGCAGGACATTCAAGCCCCGGCTACACCGATTACAGATCCAGCCCGGGGAGCGTCAGCGGTCTGCTGGTTCCACCGGTAAAGAATCAGCTTGCGGATGATCTTTTTCATATTCCGCCGCAGGCCCCGCCGTCCACCGGTCATTCGTTCCTGACGACTCTGCGCATGGACGCTCCGGCTGGAAACTGATCGTCAATGAAAACGCTTGACGCTGATGACACGCCGCGCAGCGGCAAATGCGTTTGAACTGCCACCGAAAATTCGACCGAGAATCGCATGGTGACTCGGTCAACGCCGCGCGTCGTCCGTGACAGCGTTCTGTGATTGTAGTTTGAACAGCAATTTCGCTGGAAATGGCAACGCCCCGCACGGAATTGAAATCGTCTGCGAAACCGGTGCCACGGTACGGCAGGTGATTTTCAATAACAGACCTCCAGCCACGCCCAATTCTGCAGCTTTCCTGACGCAAAAACTTAGCACGGTTTTCAACGACGGCTATTGTTGTTCAAAATTTTGAAAACGATGCTGTAACTCCTGTTCGCGTTTCTCCAGATCCACTTTTTGCAACCTATTCAGGAACAGAGTCACCGTGCCGATCACAACGATGAGCAGCACAATTCCGAGAATGAACAGGGAACGCCGACTCAATTTTATTCCGAACACCTTTTCGCCGAGGATCAGGTCGTCCGCCGAGTTTGCACCGGACGACGAGGAGTCTGCGTAACTCAGATCTCCCGCCGCTTTTTGTGGGATGGTCGTCAGCGTGGCGAGATTTTTTGCAATTCGCAACCGCGTCTGGCACTGCACGCACCGCCCGGTTTTTCCGGCATGTTTCTCACTGAGCCGCAATTCCTTTCTGCAGTTCGGGCAGTCAAAATCGCCGTTTTTTTTGACGCGAGAAACTTTGCCCGTGAGAATCGCCTCGCCGACGGAGAGTAACGGAATGGAATCCAGCGATCGGCGTCTTGATCCGGTCGCAGCACTTTTAGATCTGGCGGTTGAGTCATTCCCACCACCCGACTTCACGGGTGATGTTTTGAGAGCGGTACTTGTTGAGGAATCGGAGTTGGTAGAAGCGGTTAGACCCGCAATCGCCGCGTCTGCAAACTCTATACAACTGGCAAAGCGGTCTTCGGGCTTTTTTTGCAAAGCTCTTGCGACGGCTGCAGCCGTCGCCTCAGGGACAGCCTTGCGAATTTCACTCAGGAGCGGGAGGACTCTTCGGGTCTGATTGACCATCGTCGCGGAAGGACTCTTTCCCAGCATCGGCGGCTGTCCAATGATCGCATTGTAGATGGTGATGGCGAGCGAGTACTGATCAGCGCGGCCGTCATAGTCTTTGCCGAGAACGATTTCCGGAGCCACAAAATTCGGAGTACCGACCACGAAACCGGCTGCCGTTTCGTCTGCAACCTCTTCCGACGGGTCCCCATTCATGATCTTTGTGAGTCCAAAGTCTCCCAGAAATGCGTTGCCCGCATGGTCAAACATGATATTTGCAGGCTTCACGTCGCGATGCACAACTTTCTCCTGATGCGCATAATCCAGCGCTTTCGCGACGGGTTGAACCCAGTCGCGGAGAGACTGAATGTTCACGGGCCCCGGCTGTCCATTTCGACCAACCATTTTGTCGAGGAGGCATCCACCCGACAGGTACTGCATAACAACATAGGGAACATTCGAATGCAGCCCGATGTCCAAAATCCGAACAATGTGTGGATGCTGAAGCTGAACGAGAAGTCGGCTTTCTCTTTTGAATCTCTCGCGAAGCCCGGGATCTTCAAGCTTTTGTTTCTTGGGAACTTTAACCACGACGTCTGTCTCCAGACGATGATCGAACGCGCGATAGACTATAGCCATGCTGCCCGCGCCGATGCGCGCGACGACTTTGAATCGCCCGTCTGCGAGCGACGCGCCGATCAGGAATTCCGGGTCAAGGAGACCTGATGCCATGGAGCCTTTTCCTGCAAGATTCAAACGACGGACGGGACACAATCGAAAACTATGCCTTGCAGATGTTAAATCAAGGTTAAGAGCTTCTGGCAAAGTGAGCCACGCAGCCTCCATGTAGAATTTTCCTGAGCCTTTTTCAGTTTCATTCGGCGATGGGAGCTCCAGACATGGCAATGGATTCGCCGGCAATCGGAATCCGCTGTTTGCACTTTAGGTGGCCGGAATCATGGTTTTCATTTCATCTTTACGAATTCTTAACGGAAAGACACTACTGGTAGTGACTATCAATGGCCTTCGGAAGTCCTGTCATCTGGAACGAATTCATGAGTCTCTGCCGGTCTCTACTTCGTGAGATTATTATTCGACGGATTCGAATCAATCTGACTCCACCGAGGCTGCCCTCAAGCAATCCACGGACGCTCAGTCCAATCAGTTCCGGGCTGCGTAACAGTTGCCTTTTCCTGCGGTCTCATGCTGTTCCACGCGCAGCAGGTATTATGATCCTGCTGTTCATTGACGAGTCCTGCAAAGGCGGAGGCGGCTGGTGCAAAAAGTATGGTCGCCGCGGACGGCAGCAAACCCGTGCCGGCAGCGCCTCCGGCGACACCACCGGGAGGTTCCACAGAGGCTGCTGCAGTGCAGACCAAAAAGCCAGACGAAGAAGAGACGATGACCGCCAGCGGTCGGAGCGGAAAGGCTCTTGCTAAGAAAAAAGAGGACAACAGTAAGATGACGGTGACTGGAAACGCCGGTGGATTATTGGGCAGCCTGAAAGCCAACAACGCGACCGCCGGCCCAAATAACCCCGCGCCGACCGGGGCCAACGCCGCGCCGGAGGTGCTCTCTCGTTTTGGCCGAATGGCTTTGTCACAACCTGACTGGCTGCGTCTGGTAACTCAACTTTCGCGCCGCTTCTATGTGGGAACAAGTGTGGATGGAACACGAATCCTGGCCTCTTCAGGCGAACGCAGTGGAGGCATTGTTCAAATCGAAACGCTGCCTGAATTGCAGGGACGTTATGGAACACGTGAAGCCCAGGACGAACTGCTGCAATCCGTCACTTCATTGCCGGGTCAGGTCAGCTGCGTTGAACTGACGGGCGATGGTTCGACGGCTTTGTTTGGCACGAAAGATGGCCGAGTTCTTGTCCGAATGATCTCGGGCAAGCACAATTGGGACCTGTACGCTCGCGACCTTTTTCTGTTCCAGGACGAGATTCGACCGTCCGCACGTCTGAGCGAAGTTGCCATTGTTTTGCTCCGAGCAATTCAGGGTGAGAAGCTGCTTTCGATTGATGCGCAGGGGCAATGCTCGATCTGGAAAACGGCCGATGTCATTCAGCCTGTACAGCCCATTGAAACGATCTCAACCAGCAACCTGGCTTCTCTGGCGTCAACGACCGTGACACCGTCACCGTTGGCGAAGTTCGAAGTCAAAGGGCTGCAGATCCTGAGCTTCTGCGAATCCGCTGATGGACAATGGCTGGCGGTGATTTCGTCCGACGAGACTGTCACGATCGTTGAAACAGCCAGCGGAACGATGTTTGATCAGCTGACGGCTGAGCATTTTGCAGACACTCAGCCGGTGTGTGTGTCGTTCCTGCCTGAGCGAAGGGAGATCCTGGCCGGCCTGGCGGATGGTCGGATCTTTCGCCGTGCGTTTGGCAAAGAAGGAGAGCCAGTTTCAGGACTGAATGACGCAGGCGAGCCCGTCGATTACGACGCCGTATTCATTCCCGACGTCAAGGACCGCCCGGATTCCATTACGGCCATCACGCCGATTCCCGGGACGAGTTTTGCATACGTTGGCAGCGTCACCGGAACACTTTCCCGTCTAGATGTTTCGCAACGCCGGATGGAGTTGCTGCCTTCCAAACAGGAAGGGGCAATCCTTGAGCTGAAGCAATGCCCTTTTGGAACTCTGGCTATCGGTGAAGAACGACAAGCTACGATTTTTGATCAGCCGATCTCGCCAGTCACGCGTCAATCACCCGCTGCTCGTACCCTTGCACTGCCGACGGATGAAGCCCTGAAAGAAACAGATTCCGCGGATCCGGAAACAACAGGCGCTCGACGACCACCAACGCGAACAGCATCACTTCTCGAACCTCCGATGGATCAGGAAATGGTTGGCATTCGGCCGCCAAAACCGGAGACCACTCTGTTGCATCATCAGCTCCGATCGGCAACCGATCCTGAGTATCGGCAGACCATTCGACGGTCAATTCTTCAGTCTCAGGGAAAGGTTCACCATTCGCATGAAGCGGATGGGGTCATGTTGCGACCGCGTTGTTTTTTTTGCACTCCATCTTGTTCACCGATCCAGGCAAGCTGGATGGGGTTTCTGCCCCTTCGGTGCCCTTGAGTGAGCCAAACACAGCCCCTGTGCCAGAAAGCTGTCCGAATTGGCACGATCGAGCGAAAGCAACGTGCGATTGGATTCCCCTGACTTCCACGGCCTCACCTTAAAAAGACGCAGCATCGAGCGATGGCCTCTGATGGGCACGCGACGCCTGATCCGGTTGCAGGGTTCTGGTTGCAGGATTCCAGAATGCGGAGATGAGATGCCATTGGAGCAGCGCTGCCTGCCAATCGAGTCTGTTGCAGCTAAAATTCGGCCCTTGCGTTGTTCACGAATTCAAGAAAGGGAAAGTGGCCGATGTCTCAGAGAATTGTGATGCGAACCGGGGAAGCACTGGTTGAAGATGAAGCAGGCTGGTCTGCAGCGGAACCTGAAGTGGTCATCGGCGAACTGGATGGCCCGGTTGGTCACGCGATTGCTCAACTGATGGGCGACCAGAGCAAAGGACATTCAAAAGTTTTCGCGATTCTGAACTGCGACGTGCAGGTCCGCCCTGTGACAGTCATGGTCAGCAAGGTGACCGTGAAGGACGAAAAGTACACGAACATTCTGATGGGAACAGTTCAGGCCGCCATTGCAAATGGTGTGCTGGACGCTGTGCGAGCCGGCGACATCCCGAAGGAAAAAGCCAACGACCTTGGAATCATTGTGTCCGTGTGGCTGGATCCCGCGGTGACGAAAGAAGAGATCGACTACGAGATCCTTTTCAAAACACACCGCGCGGCAATCAGTAAAGCGATCGGCAAAGCAATGCGGAATGAACCGTCCATTGACTGGTTGCTGGAGAATCAGGACAAGATTACTCACTGCTTCCATCAGATGGCGCTCGACGGCCAGATTTGAAATTCTGCCACTGCAAAGAACTCAGCCGCCGGGACTGGAAAGTCCGGCGGCGGCGTTCATCAGTGAGTCTCAGAGGAGACTGGTGGCTTCGCTGCCTGGATGTTCGAAACTTCCGGCACGCTTGCACGATGGACGAGCGATGCGTTCAGAGTCCTGAGCGGCATCAACGCAGCCGGCCAGTTCTGAACTTCAGCTTGAACTTCCTGCATTTGACGAGCCAGCCAGCCCGGTTCAAGTTTGATGGAATCCATTCTTCACACTTTCAAAATGCTTCGAAAATTCGTCTAGAGCAGCCTCTTCCGCTGCCATGTTAATCTTCTGTGTCCGTGAAGGGTACTCCCCAAGTCTTGGATTGGCAACTTCAGGTTTCCAGTCATGAGCATACGCCACAAACGCCTTGCGATCGACATCTCCCACGCGGAAAACGTCCTGATACCGGCGAGGAGCAACACCCACAAAAGGCACAAAGCTCACAAAGCCCCCACACTCGTCACCTTCAATTCGGATTGAGTCGGGATACAATTCGTTCACCAGGCTCTTGGGGTAAGGCACGATGTAGTAGACCTTTTTGATCCCAGCGGCAACAATGTGCCGAGCACACTCGTGGCACGGAAAGGTCGTTGAAAACAAACTGCTGCCATCCACGCCAGCGCCTCGTCGGGCAGCGTCCATCAATGCTGCCATCTCCGCGTGAACACAACGTCCGAACTCCAGCACACTCAGAATTCGCGTGTTGTCCATGTGCTGATTCGTGATCAGCCATTCGACAACTTTCTGAGCGTCTTTTTCTCCAGCCAGTTGATGGTCGCTGCCATCGTCATTTTTCTGGTGGCACATTCCGCTCTTGAGCATTCGTTGCACGACTTCCACTAACATCCTGTGCTTCATGTCATCATTGATTTCACCACCACGTTGAAAATCTCTGCAGTCCGGACTGTCTCCTTCCCAATACAATCCGCCGCCGGGCTTTGCGGCTTCGTTGGTTCCAGTGGCGATGACGTTTCCGTCCGCAGTTGCGATGACCGCCGCGACTTGTCGTTGCAATGAGGCAGATCTCCACGCGGATGCGTGTGCCAGGAACATCCCCTGTTCGGTGCGCGTAGGCGTGATAAACACATTCCCAAGGAACAGTTCGACCAGTCGTTTTACGGCTTCCTCCATCCCGTGATCCACGTCGACGAAGAAGTCGGCCAGATGGAAAACCTTGCTGACTTTCTGGCCCATGCGATCGTTGGGCTCCTGTTGATCGCGATTAATCAATTGCTCGGCCTCAGGAAGGAATCTGGATGAATCAAATTCCTGGTGACTTTTACAGATCTTCTTCGACAGGTGCTGAACGCGAGCGGTCCGACTGGATGCCAGTGAAAACAGGACAAACGCCGGGCCATAGATATTGCGAAGGCTTTGAACCTCGTCCGGATGCTTCAAAGATCGCAGGATGAACGCGTGTCTGGGGTGTGTGGATTTTTTTCGAAGCTCTCGTAACGCTCCCACGCCAACCATCGACAATGCATCACCGCGTTCCATCGCTCTCCGGAACTTGTTTCCTGCAGTCATGTACTTCTCGTAGCGTTGCTCCTCAGTTGTATGGTTCAGGTCCAGTTGAAAAACCTCCTGCACTTCGTCCAGATGCTGGCTCAACCGTACCTGCTGAGACGAGTATCCAAGCCGCTCAAACGAGCTTGCCAACGCCCGACAGACAGGGTCCAAATCAGTGCCAATTGGCGCGACGAGACCAACGACGATATCCTGAAGTCCGACAGTAAGTAACCCCGGATCGCTCATGAGTAAACCTCTTCGTTGCATTCTGTCCAAGTTGCTTTCGCATCCTGTTCATCCTGCTGATCCATGTGAGTTTTCTTCGCCCCAGATGCGGGCGAGGGTGGCTTGGATCTTTTGCTCGAAGCGGGTGATCAGTTTCCGGTTGGCGGCCACTCGGCTTCGATCTTCGCTGGGTTTCACATGGATTTACAGGATGCACAGGATTGGGGAAAAACATCCTGTTCATCCTGCTGATCCATGTGAGTTTTCTTCGCCCCAGATGCGGGCGAGGGTGGCTTGGATCTTTTGCTCGAAGCGGGTGATCAGTTTCCGGTTGGCGGCGACGAGGGCTTCGATCTTCGCTGGGTTTCACATGGATTTACAGGATGCACAGGATTGGGGAAAAACATCCTGTTCATCCTGCTGATCCATGTGAGTTTTCTTCTCCCCAGATGCGGGCGAGGGTGGCTTGGATCTTTTGCTCGAAGCGGGTGATCAGTTTCCGGTTGGCGGCGACGAGGGCTTCGATCTTCGCTGGGTTTCACATGGATTTACAGGATGCACAGGATTGGG
>Ga0209702_10005835_pt1 | contig 16351 bp, 7 predicted proteins | sample FRY01_FD_187210 | JGI IMG/M metagenome (GOLD analysis project Ga0209702, IMG submission 187210) | Freshwater microbial communities from Lake Fryxell liftoff mats and glacier meltwater in Antarctica - FRY-01 (SPAdes) (version 2) | ecosystem: Environmental > Aquatic > Freshwater > Ice > Glacier... | reverse complement strand
GTGCACTAAATTGATTAAATGGAATTATGAATTCTTCTTTTGTTGTTATTTCTTCAATTACATAATATTCGCTATCTCCATTTTTAACAATATTTTTTATAAAACATTCTACTTCTTTCATAGTAATAATTTATTTTTTATCTATTATCTGTATCGCCTTTTCTTTTTTATCAGTTGTAGCCGGAATAATTTTAAACTCAACTTCTAAATCAATGCTTATTTTTCTAATTAGAACATGGGCAGCATTAACTCTGAAATATATTGATTTGTTTCCGTTGTATTTGATAAAACCATCTGCACCTTTTTCATCGTTGTGCAATATTTTATCAATCTTGCCAAAAAGCTTATGATTTGGTGCAGGATTATTTTCTAGTTGGAATTTAAAACTATTCCAGTATTTCTTTAATTCCGATTTTAAAGCTGGAAGTTTATCAATAGCTATTCTCTCATTTTGAAATTGACTGATAGCATCAATCAGTTTTTCCGGAACATTCCATTCTTCACTTTGCCGGATAAGAATTGATAATGCGAAGTGTTTAAATGCTTTATCAGTTTCACCCTTGGCTTTTAGTAATTCTCCTAACAGATATAGTAAATCGATTTTGAATTCAAGATCTCCAAAATTGTTTATGGCATCTATTGCTAAATCAAAAGCTTTGTTGTTATCGCCTTGTTCTTTGTAGAGCTCGGCTAATTCTTTTTGAATAAACCATTCTTTTTTCCTCCTTAAAATTTGTTGTAATTCTTTAATGGCATCTTCTGAATTCCCTAAATTCTTCTTTGATAAAGCAATTCTTCTAGCAAACCAGATATCATTTGAATAATGGAATTTTTCAAATGTTGTTAATGCTAATTTTGAAACATCATAACAGTCCTGGAATTTACCTAACTTCATTAATGCTTTTGATTTGTAAGCAAACCAATTTTCTTTATCAGAAGCTAATTCCATAGGTTTGGTTTCACCTTTTCTAGCCACATCGATTGTTCGGCAATCTGTCTTGAGTAGCTCAGGTGCTATTTTATCACAAAAATCACTTACGAATTGCCAGTTGGCATTTGGTTTTTTCTTTTCTGCTTTTAAAACGGAATTAAATAAATTAGAAAGAACGGAATAAGCAAATTCATTATCAAAGCCCAAGCTTAGCGGAATAAAATTTTCTATTAATTGGATGATTTCTGATTTATTGAAATGAAAATCGCCATTATGTTCCGTTGTTTCATCATCTTCAAAAATATCCGATTCGATGTGGTGCTTGTCATTTAATAAATTTTCGGCTTTAAACTTTGAAAACAATAACCAGCCATAAGCATTCAACACTATTTCTTTGGTGTTATAATCAATGCTTAATTTATAATGATTTAAAAATTTAAAAGCATTGTCAAAATTATTGGTGTGCCTTAAGGCCGTAATCATACCGGCTATTAAATACACATTGCCGGTTATTTGTTCTTCGATGAACTGTCCTTTATTTTCTTTGAAAAATTTTAATGCTTCAGCATATTTTTTCTCTCTGTTTAGTTTTAAGATTGCTTGACTAAACTCAATGATAGATAATGACATACATTTTGTTTTTAATTAAAGCAAAGCATTTATTTCTTCTGTTAATCCAGTTGTTTTATTGCTAACAATTTCAATTTTTTTGAAAGCGTTTTTTCCGTTATACCAAAATTTATATGTAGCCACAAATCCATATTTTTTGAATTCATAAACTTCATTATATTGGCTGTGTTCGATATTATTTATTGTGATATTTGCCTTATCGGTTTTGCTTTTTATGTTTTCATAAAAGTCTTTAAGGAAATCTTCATCAAATTCAAAAAGCTTCTCACTTGTATTATTCTCCTCCAGAACAGGAATTATAATCACTTTATTTATGAGTTGTTGTATTACAGAAAAAACAGTTTCGGATATTTGGTTAGAATTTGTTGGTTTCTCAATTGAAGAAATTTTATTTTGACCGTTGTAATGGACTTTGAAAGTAGCATATTCTTCCCTTTGTGAAAAAGTATAATGTTCTAAATAACTTGAATGTTTGATTGTGTTTATTTGGACGTTAGACTCTTTTAAAACATCAAAGATGGCAAGAAAAATATTTTTTAAAAATGGATTTTTATCAGTAAAATCAAAAGGTATTTCCATTTCTAATAAGTCCTCATTCAAAATTATACTATTCTGAGTATTATTTGAATTGTTGGTACTTGTTTGAACAAAATTGCTTTCCGCTTTAAAATGTGGCTCATCTATTGTAAATAAATTTTCACTCGCTCTTGTTATTCCAGTATATAACCAACGAAAATAACTAGAGTTAAAATAGCCCATTGATGTTTTGCAATTTAGAAATGTATTTTTCCATTCCCCACCTTGGGCTTTATGACAAGTAACTGCATAACCAAATTTAATTCTTAGGGCATTGAAATACTTGTCTGCACGCAATGCATCTTTGAATTCTTTTGTTCCAGGTTTTAATTTATCATTTCTAATTTTAAAGTCAATATAAATTGCTTTTAGTTCATCAGAGCTTAAATCTCTTTTATCAGAATATAACAGATTCTCAATTATTTTACATTGAATATTGTGCTTAATTTGGTCGTTATCTATAAATACTATGACAACATTCCGAAACGATAAATACACGTCTTTTTCAACAACTTTGCCCTCTTTGTTCTTGTTTTTTAATCTAATTGTTCTTGGTTCATTTTCTGGAGAAACTTCTATTATTTTACCGAAATCACCATTTAGTAGTTCTATTTCTTGATAATTATAGTTGTTGCTTACTAGAATTACTTTATCTCCAGTTGTTAGAAACTGTTGGTTAGGAAAAAAATGATTTCTAACAAAATCATTATACTCTTTCACTGAATTGTTGGAATAGGCTATAATTATTGTTTCGTCATCAATTTTATTATCACAGGCCAGTAAGTATTTTTCGAGAAGTTCTTCGTGTTTTGTTTTATTGATATCGGGAAATTGTGTTTGAATATCAAGGCTGCTAAAACTATTTGCTTTTATGGCTTGCCTGATTTTAGTAGCATTAAATAAAATACCACTTTCGGTTTTTTGCCTCACCACTTCTGTAAGTTCATATTCTATAGCTAGAACATTACAAACCTCATTCAAATATTGAGCATCTAAAGCTGGCGAAAAATTCATATTTACCGGTGGCAACTGAGCACTATCGCCTATAAATATTATCTTTTTTTTATGGTCATTGTTATCAATATTAATATACTGAATAAAATCGTTCAACAAGAAACCTGAACCAAATCTAAAAAATTCTCCTTCAGAATATACATTTGAAATCATTGAAGATTCATCTACAATATATACTGTATTTGCCGGATCTTCATTGTTTTTTAGTTCATAGTAAAATTTGTAGGTTTCTGTTCCATCAACATCCTTTGTTTTAAACTCTTTGAGATCTTTTCCAGAATATATGGATTTATGAATAGTGTATGCTTTTTGTTTTGTTTTTTGAGATATTACTTTAGCAGCTCTACCCGTAGGTGCCGCAATTTTAAATGTTCTATTGCTTGTAGTAAGATAATCCGTTAACCCTTTCATCATGAACGTTTTTCCTGTACCAGCATATCCCTTTAATAAAAAACAAGGCGATTCGTCTGAAAGAAAAATTTCTAGTTCTTCAATTAAGAAATCTTGTCCTTTGGTTAAAACATAATTTTTAAAAAATTCCTTTAATGACATAAAATTTGATTTCAAATAATAAGTTTCAGAGCAATTATTTTTACAATATCAATTTTTTAATAACTAACAATGAAGTTTTTGGTTATTAAAAGTATTTTTTTCTATTTTAAATAAAATGGTTCAATGTCCACTTGCACAAAAGGTTCGAAATGGTTGTTTCTTATTAAGGCTCTCATTGGTTTTTGAGTAGGTAACATTTTTAAAACAGCTTCTTTTGAAATTTTATCTGTAGCACCGAAATTCTCTGCCATAAACTTGGCATCTTCTCCTTCTAGTTGTAATGCAATCTTTGTTCCCATATTTTCAAATACTACTGTTGCAAAATCTCTAACACTTTGAGAAGCTAATATGAAACCAACACCATATTTCCTTGCTTCACGAATTAAATCGGTGAGGGTTTGATCATAGGAAAGTTTGTGTGCTTCATCAATTACCACATATAGTTTTATCTTTTTTGAAGGTCCATCTGCAAGCATTTTATTATATACTGCTTGAAGTACAAATCTTGCTACAGACTTCATTAGTTCTGGAGTATGGAGTGTTGAAAGATTTATAACTGAATTTTGTTTTAATATTTCAGTTATGGAAACACTATTCTCGCCAGAAACAAAAATATTATTTTCAAATAATGGTTCTATACGGTATTTAAGATTTCTAACATTAGCTCCTTCGGTTTGTTCCATAAATTCCAATATTTCCCATATATCCTGGAATCTAGGAGGTTCGTTATCCCAAGTTGTTCTGTCAGTGACTGAGAATCCTTTTTCGAGGTATGCTCTTTTAATAGCATCTTTTAATACTGGATGTTGAATGTCTCCAAGACCAAAAATCTGTTTTAAAATGCTAGAAACTTGATAAACATTGCTCATATATCCTGTTTTCTTTCCAGTGTTTCCATCTACTGAGAGTTCTAATGGATTTATATCCATACCAAAAGATGGATCGAGAGCTACAGCATTAGCTGCATCTAAAAAAGATTCTCCTTTAGAATTTGAAAGAACTCTTGAAATGTATTCTCCTTGAAAATCGAGTATTAAGAATGGAATATCTTGTTTGCTAATTTCATAAAGTAATCCACCGGTAGTTTGAGATTTACCAGCTCCTGATTTACCAACTATTAAAAGATGTTGATTTGCCAGTTTTTTTGGCAACATTGTGACAGGGTTAAAGATGACATCTTTACCGTTATCTACATTTTTACCTAAAACTACAGAAGGTATTGATATAGGTTCAGGAGTCGGCTCTGAAAATTTATCTGTTGTTTCTGGAATTACAACTTCATCCTTTTCAATTGTTGGTTCTACTGTAATTGTATCTGTTTCTTCATTTAAAGTAACAATTGGCTCTTCTTTTACTGTCACAACAACTGGATTTGAGTTTGTTCTGACTACTGAATCCTGTAAAATTTCAGGAGGAGTAACAACTATTTGGTCTTCAATTTCTGTTTCCCTTATTTCAAGTAATTCTGCAATTTCTTTATTACCAATTTCATAAATTGTATTTCCTTTATAAATATCAACTGGTTTTGTTGTACCTGCCCAATGGAATATATATCCAGATTTTTCAAACTCAATTTCAAAATCTCCAGTATTTATGGATTCAATCATTTGTTTCAATTTTGAAGAATCTTTACAGAAATTGTGACGTATTGCTCTTTCTAAATAAAACCCAATTAAGGTAGAAAGAGATTTGTTTGATAAATGAACATCTATTTTTGGATTGTTTTGATCTGAGATGAATTTTGTTCTAAAAGCTTTTTCAGAATTTTCGTTTTTCTTTACAATCTCTTCTTTTAAAGCTAAACTTTCAGTTATGTTTCCTGCTCCTGAACGGAATTTTACTTCAATTAAATTTAAGGTAAGTTTGCCCTTTTTTACAGAAACTAAAATTAAATCACTTCGTTTAACTGTAATATCTTCATCAGTATTTCGTCGTTTATTTTGAGCAAAAATATCAATATGGGTATCAACTGGTATTAAAACACCATCATCCATTAACCCATCTCTCTCTAATGCTAAACGGGTAATTGCTAAACCAATTATTTCTCTAACATTATTAGGATTGTTAATTAATTTCAATGCCAGTTTGCCAGAAATAGATTTTATAATGTCTAGAACTTTAATAGCCCTAAATGAAGATGTTGGAATACTAATTTTATTCAATCCATCTTCTATTAATTTTTCAATTTCATTTTTCCAACCTGTTGAAACTATTAAACGGTGTCCAACACCTTCCATAAACTCTGGAGTGTAATCAATTAGATAACTTTTTAAATTTGGATTTGCATCTGCAGGATTGTCAAAATATTCAATACCAAAATTTCTGTCTATGGTAAATACCCAATCACTTCTGTCATGTATTTGAGAAAGAATATGTCGGTCTTGTTTGTCTAATTCTAATTGTATTGTTGGTAAGTGGTCAATCGATTTACCCCAATCAAAATAGGAACAACTTAAACCTAAAATATTAAGTCCAGTGTGGTAAATCAAATCGCTTATTTCATTTCCAGATGTTATATTGGAAGTTAAAGATGGAACTACTTTTCTGCTCCAAGTAACAGCATCATTCATAATATTAAATTCTGAACGATATTCTGCTAATAATCCGTGTAAAAAATAACTACCCGGCACATTACCTGCTGGGCGTGAAATTGTTTTTGTAACAAATTGATCAATAATTACTGTAACATTCGCTTCTTTAAATTCGACTTCCGACCATTTACCAGTAGCTACTTTTACTTTTGAAAAGAATAATTTTGGAAACAAAGGGTTATGACTTGGTTCTAATAATTCTTCATCAATATCAAGACCTCTACCTTCTGTATTAGTACTGTCATTCATTAATCCATCAAATGAACTTCCCATTATTTCATGTCCTAATGTCCCATAAAAAGTAATGTCGTATCTCAATTTTTTGAAATCTTCCATTTTTTGTAATTCTCTTATGGAATTTAAAAACAACAATCCATCACCTGGATTTAGCACATTTAATTTCAAGGTTTTGATGTATGGATGGTGCTTTAGATATCTCCAAAGTCTATCTGCTATTTGAGGAGCTGAAACAGATGATATATTACCTAAATCATCTTTATACCCCAAAGCCTTAGAAATTAAAGCAACAACCTTTCTGATATCAGTTGTCGTACTCTTTGGAAAAATAGTCCAATATAAATCGAGAACATCTGTATTTACAAAAAAGTTATTTTTTTTAAATGACAGGGCATTTGGTAAATTTAAAGGTAAGATCTTTTCAAAACCTTCAATATCTATTGCCTTACGAATTGCATCCTCAGACATTCCGGTCATTTGATTACTCCAATCAAAAAGCATCAATTGATATTGCAGCAGCCATAACATTTTCATAGGATGCGTTGGTGCTAATAATATCAATTCTTCTGGCTCTTCAAGAGAACCTAGTTTTACATATACAGTGTCTAACCTATTTAATAAATGTGTATTGGTCAATACATTATTCACTTCGGCATCTGGAGAATTAGTAATAGCATCAGCTATCTCTTTTGTTATTTGTTGATATGCTTTTACATACTCAATTATTTGAGATTGAAATTGTCTCAAATCTAGTGTTTCTAATACGGTTGTTGTATCTAGTGAAGTTATTGCATGGAATAATTCTCTTCTTTTATCTAAGAAAGTACTGTATTCAGATTTAAAAACAGATAAATTAATTTTACAGACCTTAAAATCATTTTTTTCTATAAAACCTCTATTGATAATATCTACATCATAAGCTCCACCACTGAAAGGATCTAAAAGTGTTTTTCTTTCTAATTCATACAATAAATCATTTAATTGAATTTGGTACGTTTCTCTAGGATTTGTTTTAATTCTGTACATTAAAACCTTGCCAGCTTCAAAACCTTGACTTTCAATTTGAATTTCTTTGCGGAATCGATATGTCGCTTTGAAAGTAGCTTCTGCTACATTTCGGATTCTATTAAAGCGTTTACTTTCGCCAGTAACCGTATCACTGTCTTCTCCTCTTATATAAAATGGTTCGCTAATATCTTCTGCAATTTTCGCTTTATTTTCATCTAAAGCTACTACACGAATTTGTACTAACCATTCTTCTCCCGGTTCTAAATCAACATCTTTGAATGGAAACTTTATTTGCTCTGTTGTTCCTTTTGCAATTTTACGATGTAATTCATTGCTGGAATCAGTATCTTCCTCTCTTTCTAGTATTATCACAAATTGTGAAACCTTGGTCGTTTTACGCGGATTTGTTTTCCATTTTACCGTTAATTTACTATTGCTAGTAGCTAAAAGATTGTCACCTTCAAGTACTAGTCCGGTTGCCAATAAAGGATTACCATCTTTGTCTCTGAAAGCTTCTAGATAAAGTTCTATTTGCTCTCCAGCTAAATCTTTAAACTTCCACTTATCAAAACTGATTTTTTTTAACCATTCTGATTCTACCAAAATTCTCTCTGTCCATATTTTTACTTGGATCTGATTTTGATTGTGAAAAAACTCAAGTAAATGAGTTTTTATATTATTGTTTTCAGGATCTAACCCTTTATTTACTAGAGATTCTATAGCTAAGAATATTGTTTTATCAGCATCACTGAGATTTTCTACACATTCTCCGTTTCGGAGTAAACGTGCTTGTACATCTTCTTCCTTTAATTTTAAGTCAGGAATTAGATTTAGGTATGGCAAGTAAGCACCAGCTGATTCCCAAGTACACTCATCTTTTTTTAATGCCAACAAGTAGCGTAACTGTCTTTCTATTCTTTGTTTTCTAGCTACCGAAGTATCTAAAATTGCTTTAATTATGCCTTGTTCTGCTGATGAGAAGCTGTTGATTAAATTTTTCTTATGCTCATTAAAAACACCTGCTAAATCATACGCTTCAAAAGTATGTATGTCATAACTGTCTTCGGCAGCTCCATTAAAACCTTGTGGAATGAACACCACTAATACACCAAAAGATAAACGATTACGTAACTCAATTAATCTACCACTTTCTATATCAAAAGCACTGTCTTTTTTTTCTGCAAGAACGAATGCTTCGATATCTTTTGCTTTTAAATCAGCATCAAGATTTAGTTTTTCACAAGCATATTCCATAACTGCTTTAGGAAGATAATCTACACGTAAGCAATGGTTTTTTTGTTTTACTAAAAGTTTTGCTTTTAGGTCGTTGAAGACCGCTTGAGCAATTTCTTCAAAATATATTTCTTGTGTTATGGTAACCATTTTACTGCTTTTAATTATTTGGTTAGTGCCTCGGTTAAAAGTTTTTGTGCCTCATCTTCTAATTTAATTGCCTCTGCTCTTAAATTATATGCTTCTCGAACCATATCACCAATTTCTTTTTGTTGATTGAACAAGGGCAAAGGAATATTTAATTTACTCATGTCTTTTTCGTCTATCTCATCAATTAGTGCACCCCATCTGTATTTAGTTATGGTTTGATAACCATATTCAGAACTTAAAAAAGCATACAAATATCCAGGATCAATTAATTCTTCATTAGCAATAATTCTTAAAATATGTTGTGATGCCGCATAATTTTCGAAATTGTTATAAACTAGACTTGCTTTACCAAATGTTCCACCTAATGAGCCAGAACAAGCTACAAGAATCATGTTTTTATTAAGCATTAGATCATCCATAAATCCTATTTCTGAATTAGATAAAAATTTCAAATCTGAAGGACGAATTTGCAATATATTTTTACTTCCAATGAACGGTGTACCATGATCGGATTCAACATAATTTCTTTTAAATCTTTTTCCTATGACTATGTCTTTAGTAATTTCATTTAAAGTAGAATAATTTTTTGAAAATTTTTTAATGTTTTCATTTGCAAAATTTGCGATAGGATTATAAAAATGAGAATCTAATCTAAATTCTATCGTAAAATCCCTTATAGATATAAGCCTTATTTGTGTTTCATTATTAATACCTCTAGTGTCAATTTTAATGTCAGAAAGTGATTTGAGATTATTATAATTTAAAACTAAAGTTCTTGCATTTTTAATTAGTTCGTTGGCTTTATCTCTATTATCCAAAGCCTTTATAACGTTGTTATTCATTTTCAATTTAAAAGCATCTTCTATAATAGGAGTTTTTAATTCAGCTAGTTGAAAACCTCTAATTCTTTTAATTATTGCTCCATAAGCTAGATTAGAAATTTCATTTGCTCCGAATGAACTAGTAAGATATGTAAATACAAATCCAAGATTTGTTTCCATGTTTACATTAATTCTCAAAATATCACTTGTTCCTGCAACACCATCTAATTCTTGAGTGGCAAGAACTATACTTCCAACGGTCCCTGCGGCGCTAACTAATATTTGGCCTCTTTTTAGTAAATACTGATTAATGTTTTTTATTAATGTTTTTGATATAAATCTTGAGTTGACCGGTGGCTCAATTTGAGACATTTCGGAAGAAGAAATATAAGGCACACCAAATTGTTTGTCACAGTAAATTCTTGTGAAAAGATTTGGTTCTTCAACTTCATCAATAAGTTTACTTAATGGTTGAAATTGAATATTCGCATTTAGTATAATATTTGAATCATCAACGAAGTGTGATGAATCAAGTCTTAAGTCACCTGATGATACTTTAAATGAATCAATCAGAAATCCAACTTGATTATTTTCAAATAAATCGAAAATTACATCATTATTCATTTTCTAATTTGGTTTTAAATTTAAGAAATTCATTTGCTACCAATGGTAATTCATCATCTACAATCCTACCTGTTGTTTCAACCACAGGCATAAAATCAAGAATCGTTGATTCAGCAAAAGGTTTATACATCTCTCTAATCACTATTTCTCTACCTTGATTGTCTTTTCTATAAATGAATCCGCCACGTCTATCTTTACCTACTGTTTTTGGAGAAGCCATGAAAATATCATAAGGAGCCATTTGACCACTCATACTTTCCATTAGTTTTTCATTATCACTTTTTCTTCTAAGAATTAAAACGCTTGTTTGTGTACCTGTTCTTGGCAAGAACGTTTCTACTGGTAAATCTACACTAGCCAATACTTGACAGTTTTGCAAAATCCAATAACGGACATAAGCATATCCGGGATTGCTTAAAATACTATCTGGTAAAACAATACCACATTTTCCAGTTCCAGGTTTTAATAATTTAATGCATCTTTCAACAAATAAAACTTCGGGTTCTAAGGCATTTTTTAAGTTTGATTCTTGTTGCCATTTACCATCTGATGTTTTACTCCATCCGTGTGCTAATTCATAATGTTCTAGAATTTCATTGTTGTCAATTTTTATTTTTGCGCCGAAAGGTGGGTTTGCCATTACGAAATCCATACTACCTAATTGAATTTTCTTCTTAGCTTCTTCGGAATTCCATGCGCTTGGGTCTTTTAATCCATTTTCAGCAAATAAACCACCTCTACCATCATTGTTCATTATCATATTCATTTGTGCAGCCTTAACTAAATTAGCATTAAAGTCTGTCCCAAAAATATTGTAACCAGATTGATGGATTTCATCAAATAATATTTTTTCTTCTTCTTCAGTAGGTTTATTTGGGTTTTTCCAAGTTAATTTATGTTTTTGACGCAACTTTTCACTGATGTAATTAAAACCAATTACTATGAAACCACCTGTTCCACATGCTGGGTCATAAATACGGTCACCAGGATTAGGGTCTAGCATTTTTACTGTCATTTTAACCACATTACGAGGTGTGAAAAATTCACCTTTAGTTCCTTCTAATGTAGGACCAACAATAGTTTCATAAGCAACTCCTTTTACATCTACTGATGAGTGTATGAAATCGTATTTTTCTAATTGAGCTACTATGTATGAAATTGTTTCTGGATTGAATAATAACCCATCGGTGTGAGCATCAAATAACCCACTAAATTCATTCTTTTTGCGAACTTGTTTGAAAAGGTCTTCAACTCTTAGTTTTACTTCTTTATGCCCATCGCTAGTATTTCTTTCTTCGGCACTACGTATAGCAAAACGAGGTCGCCCTGCATTAGATTCATCTTCAATTTTAGCAAATAATAATTTTAGGAATTCCCAAAATATTTGTTCTTTACTACCTCCTTGATTGGCATGAATATAGTCGTGGCAACGTTTAAAAGCATATAACAAGTTGTTCCCTGTTGCAACTCTTAATCGTCTTCTATCTGTAGTATAAATAGAGGAAGCATCTTCGCCGAATCTAGGAAAATCATTGACGGGAAATACATCTGTTTCAAACTTAGCTTTCCTTTTTTGAAAATAAACGGTTTCAATACCATTAGTCCAACATCCATATTCAGCAGATGGGACATCAACCAGCCATTGTTCTAAATCAGTAGCTCCGTTTGTTTTATCTGTTGGGTTTGCTTTAGGCGAAGCAATCAAGACTAAAACTAGCGGTTCTTCAGTACCGCTTTTCAAAACAACTAATTGTGCTTTTTTTGTTTTTTGCTTATCGCCATCCCATATTTTGATTACAAAATCAACCTTAATATCAGAAGAAGGATATTCATATTCTTCTACTAATGTACGCTCAAAATTTTGCCTAATCTGTTCCTGTTCCGTTTCCTTAACCCAATTTCCCGTTATGAAATCTGCTATTTTTCCATCCGGAATTTCAATTGATTTAATTGCCTCTTTATCTGTTGCTTTTATTGTGTTTGACATAAGTCTATACTTGAATTATTTTAAAGATTAGGTTCTATTTTGAATCTAGGTTTTATAACCTGAGAATTTGAAGCATCTGAAAGGTCTGTATAAAAACCAAGTTGCCTTAATCTTTCTTTCAAAGCTAAGAAGTTATTGTTTAATGCTTTAGCAGTTTCAGGACTGTCTGAATCTGTAATCCATTCGTTAATATGTATCCCATATCTGTCTTTTAACCAATTTACAAATGATATTATGGTGATGGGTTTTGTTTTAAATCCTTTAGGGTCTGCGCTGACAACTGCTAGTTGAACCAGCACCTCTAAAAGAAGATTACCCATCACATATTTTCGTTGTCTGCCTCGACCACCTTGTAAAAATCCATCTTCACGATTCATATTACAAAGACCACCCATTAATTTTTTATGTCGGGCTACCAAATTTTTCCAATTGGATTTGTCATTGCATAGAATTTCGACATATTTATCAATAGCAGGTATTTTCATTTTTAATATGGCTTGCACATCTGGATCATCTTTTAAATCTTCATCTACTGTAATGTCTCCCAATTTATAATCAAAGAAACCATCCAATCTAGGATTGTCTAAATAACCTGTTAACTGATCTAAAGTTGGATTTTGATTTCCTTGTGTTTTGGCAAATTCAGCCAATTTTACTAATTTATAATGAGACTTAAAATATTTGTACATTTCATTATAATCTGTCTCAACACTTTTCTTTGAAAGCGCATCACAAATGCGGTCCTGTCCTAAAGTTAAGTCTACAAATATTTTAGGTTGGAAATCACATTTACAAAGCTTATGAAAATCAGCTTCCCCTTTTATTATTACACAAGCATCACATTTTGATTTTTGTGTTTTTACTAATGAATTAATTTGTTTGAAAGACTTAATTGCAAAAAGTGCAGTATGAAAATTAAACAATACTGTTATGTAATGAAATAATTCCCTTCTAGGAACTGATTCTTTATATACCAACAATTTCATAGTGTCTATAAGAAATTGTTTTTGTTGCGCCTCACATAAAAATTTATAATCAGGAACAAGATTAGCATTGGTGGATGGCAAATCTACTTTGAAGTTGTCCAAAAGTCTTAACAAAAATTGTGTTTCGATATCTAATTCATCAAATTTTGATTCGTCTGCAACCAAGTTAAACTGACCTTCACGTTTTGTTCCTTCCAATAAGTAGGACATTAAAAAATCACCATCACTAGCAATGGTGCTAACTTTAAAAACATTGTAAAGAAAAATACTAATATCTCTGTCCTGACTTCGAATACGAGGATCCAGTAATTTGATGGTACTTAAATGAAGCGGTTTTAAATTTGAAATTCGTGCTCTACCTTGTCTTCCTTTACCTTCAGTTATCGTTGTAGCAAAATCAGCTGAAATCCAATTTTTCATTAAACGCTCACGAATTGGGTCATTAACTCCTTCAAAGCTTTCCTTGTTTTCTTTTATTAAATCGACTAATGATTCTGGATATAAAGTGTCTTTGGTGGTTTTGGCTATAACTTTTCCTTTTGTGTGTAATAAGACAAGTAACCTAACAACAGCCTGCTCAAAATTGATGTTATTTGCATCAAATGGCATTATTGGGAAAAATCTAAATGCTTTTTGTTTTCTATCTAGAGACATATAATTTTTAAATTTTGCTTAATACTAATTTACCTGTTGCAGATTTTTCAAATGAATATAAATTTGAATCGTCCTCTGTTAAGAAAACTTTCGTAGATCTTTTTGCTAATATCCTTCTTTTAAACATTTCTAAATTCAAAAAGAATGTTCTAATTTCTATAGATGTTGGAACATAACCTTCTTTTATACGCATTAAAATTTCATATAAATCAATGTTGATTTCTAAAGATGCAGATTCATCTGAGTGTCTAAAAATAATGTGATCTGGAAAGTATTCTATATATTCTGTCTGATCACCAACATTAGGTAATACAACTTCAAAATCAGCTGCTTTAAAACCATAAAAAGCCTTTGTAGATGATTTTTTTAAGCTATTACTGCTAATACAAACATTTTCTCTGCCAACCACATCATTATAAATATTTTCTGATTTGCTAATTGCTAAAACAATGTCGTCTCTTAAATGATTATTATAATCTACTCCTGTTTTGAGAAAATTAACAAAACTCACAAAATATTTGTATGGTAAGAACGAATAATGATTTACAGCAAATTGTTCCATTAAATAATCATCATTTCCTTCAAAGAACATTTTTCGTTTTAATGATGTTAAAAATAAATCCGCTGATTCTTTTTTCGAAGCATCTTTATCACTAGTTCCTTCTGGTTTATTTAAAAAATACTTTTCTAAATAATCAAGATCTGGATTTGAAATTAAATCACCTCTATCAAAAAGTTCATTATTTAATTCAGTTCTTGGATTTAAAAAATATAAATGATTTTCTAATTTTGGTAAAGGCATATCAGCTACATCAACTTCACGAAGAATTGTAACCATTCTGTCTTGCTCAATTTTATTAAAAGCATTGTTATAATAAAATCTGTCTAATAAATTTTCATCATTTTCAATACTACCTTGCAATTGTTTGCAAGTATATTTATTGAATAGGATAAAAGAAATCAGCGATCTAATATCACGCATAGTAATATGCTTCTCTTTCTTTAAATAAATTGCTAATACAATTTCTTTTAAACGATTTTTAACAGCTGCTCCTTTTTTGTTATCTCTTAAAGTATCGATATTGTATTTGATATAGCACTTATCAGCATATTCACAATTTTCAGATTTACAGTAAGACCAGGTGTCCTGTTTATCATCAGAATCAATAATTATATTTAGTAACTCATCAAATATTGATTTAGCATTTTCGATTTCGACAATCGCCCTGTTGTTTAAATTTATAAAAGAAAGTGATTTAGGTAAACTATAATTTTTGGGTTCTAAGTATTTATAAACATGTTTACCAAGCCAATTATATTTGTTCTTGTTTAAGATAAAGTCTCTTAATTTACCTTCGTTGATTGCAATAATTTTTACAATATTATCGGTGTTTTCATTATTTCCTTCAAATTCTAGAAAGAATTCTCCAAGTAAATCATCATTGCTTTTACCTTCAAAATCCTGACTACCGTCATATAAAGTTTCAAAATCAAAACCATTGTATTTGAACTTACAACCGTTTTCAGTTTCAATTTCAAATTTTACTCCATTTTTTTTTGCTTCAGCTTCAATCAATTGAATAAATGCTGTTTTTCCGTCACCTGCATTTCCAGTTAAAACTACTAGTTTCTTTTTGCCATTTAACACATCTTCTTTTAAAGCAGTATCTAAACGTGTTGAAATATAGGTTTCTTCATCTAAACCTCTAGTTAGTCCTGTACTAAGAAGACTTTGAGAATAAATTTTAAGAAATGAATCTATGTTTGGATTGTAATTAGGCTTTATCATTATATAAAATATGAAGTTATTCTAAAAAAAAATCAAATTCAGTAATTAACTACAATGATACAAAAAAGCAATGAAAAAGAAAATGCGGAAAACCGTAAAGAGAAGAAAATAATGAAAAATAAAGCAAAATAATATAGGGTGTAGGGTGTAAGGGAAAAACGCGTAAAAGATTTTTTATTTTTAAATATTTAAATAAAACGGATTTAATGGGAATGTAGGGTGCAAAATGGGATTTATGGTTTATTAGTTTGCGTTAGTATGGTCTTATGCTACCCGTTTTATTTTTTGAAAAAAATTAAAAAATGTTTGTGCCGAAAAGTGGTTAAACCACCTTACACCCATAAATTGAGGTAGAAAGGTGCGAAATCCTCACCCCAGCCCTCTCCAAAGGAGAGGGAGTCGAAATACCTAGAAATTAGGATTAATTAAAAAAGTGGAACTTAAAAGTTCCACTTTTTCGTTGTTTTTTATTCTTCAATTACTTTGTTTTTCGCATCAACTTCTTCATAAGTGAATTCCCTGACTGCGTAAACTGGTTTTCCTTGCCGCATTAATCTGGTAAAATTGT
>Ga0209702_10005834_pt1 | contig 16352 bp, 9 predicted proteins | sample FRY01_FD_187210 | JGI IMG/M metagenome (GOLD analysis project Ga0209702, IMG submission 187210) | Freshwater microbial communities from Lake Fryxell liftoff mats and glacier meltwater in Antarctica - FRY-01 (SPAdes) (version 2) | ecosystem: Environmental > Aquatic > Freshwater > Ice > Glacier... | reverse complement strand
GCAGGTTATTTATAGACAACTCGGCCTGGAAGGATTAGTTGACGTTAATCAATTTGACAGCTTGCAGTGCCAGTTCTGGCGACGTAAGGCTGCATAAGTAAAGCGAAAACTGCTCACAGTAGTAAAGGTAGTAATACAGTATACGAAATAGCTGCGAAGCCGCTCGGCATCCAGGGTATCAACCACAGTTGCTTTTAGTACATACAGCAGCTGAGCAAACTCGTTGCGGTAGGTTAGGATGGTGCTCTCACTGTACGCTTTGAGCTGCAGCGTTTCGATCAGCCTATGCAAAGCTCCTTGATTGACCGGATGAATGTGGCTCAGTACTTCCTTCCCAATGGGGTCAAGACCCAACCCCAGCAAACGTCGGTTGGCAGGGGTATCACTCACGTACCAGGATTTCAGGGTGCGGCTCCACCGGGCACCTGGCACCGTGTGTACGCGGCGATTCAGGTCGGTACTGTACTCAAATTGGATGAGGATAACCCTACTGCCCTCGTGCGTAGCGGGTTGCAATGACCATTGGGCTGGTACCTCAATGGTGTTGAGTAGGTTAATTTCCATGGGCTCCCTCGGGCTTGTCGAGCATGATGATCTGATCTCCGATAATTTCGGTCACGTAGCGTTTACTACCTTCCTTGTCGTCGTAGGAGCGTGTTTTGAGTTTACCCTCCACATAGATCAGGCTCCCCTTTTGCAGGTACTTTGCAGCCAGGTCGGCCAGGCTCCGCCATAGGATAATGGTGTGCCAGTCGGTGGTGGAGTGCAGCTGACCTTGTACATCCTTAAAGGATTCTGTGGTAGCCAATGAAAACTTGGCCACAGTCACATTTCCTTGTAGTTTCTGGATTTCGGGATTACCGCCCAGGTTTCCGATTAATGTGACTTTCGGTTCGCCGATGCGATTGAGACCGCGCATTATTGGACAGGATTGAAAAGGGTGTGTTTTAACTTTTTTTCAAGGTAGAAAAAAACTTATTGAGACAGTAGCCGTTTTATATTTTTTACAAGCCTATCTTCAATTCTTATTCTGCCTATAAAAAAGTCCCTGCTGAATCCATCAGCGGGGACTTTTTAGTCACACGATGCCATCGTTGGAGTGATCTCCAACAACCTCTCTGCCACCAGCTACTTCTCCTTCACGACATTCAGGCTACTGAAATTACCCTTTTCCAAATCGGCGGCCTTGCCAAATTGGCGGAGGGCCTCCTGATACACGTTATCGGTGGGGTTAAGTACCTGAAAGAGTTCATTGTTGAGGCCGTCCTTACGCAAACGTCCCCATTGATACCGGCCGATCAGGCCCTTTACCTGCGCTACCACGAGCGGCTTAGAGCGGGAAAGATCTTTATCGTTCACCTTAATCCCGGCCTTTTTGGCATCCTGTAAGAGGTCAGTCATCATCGGATCTGATACCGAAAACTTACCCAGGAACTCATTGAATGTTTGCTTACTCAGTTGCTTTTTGTTTTCGTTCACGTAGCGCAGTGCGTATTCACGAATGATATTCTTGGCGTATAGCTCAAAGAGTAGCTTGCTATTCATGCTGGTATCGCGGGGCACAAATACGTCGGGCATAATACCACCGCCACCGTAGACGGCACGGCCACCGTCGGTTTTGTAGCGTAGCTTAGGATCAAACTTGATGCTATCAGCGCTGAAATACTCCCCGCTTTCGTACCGGTTGGAAAGATCCTGCTTGTAGGTATCACCCTTTCCCATTTCGTAGGGCTTCTGAATACTACGTCCGCTTGGGGTGTAATAGCGTGAGATCGTGAGGCGAAGTTCCGAGCCATCGGTTAGCTTGATCGGCATTTGCACGAGCCCTTTCCCGAAGGTACGGCGTCCTACCACCAGGGCGCGGTCGTGGTCTTGTAAGGCACCCGACACAATCTCGGAAGCCGAAGCACTACCTTCGTCGACCAGCACAATCATGGGGCCCCGTTCAAACATACCGTCTATTTTGGCTACGGTCTTGCGGTCAAAACGATTGTCTTTACCATCGGTATACACCAGAAGTTTATCACCTGATATTAGCTCATCGGCCATATTGGTGGCGCGGTCCATGTAGCCGCCGGGGTTTCCTCTCAGATCAAGGATTAGTTTCTTCAATCCCGAGCCTTTCAGAGAAGACAGGGCGGTTTTGAATTCATCGTAGGTAGTTTCTGAGAAACGGCTCACCTTGATGTAGCCAATCTCCTGATCAACCATATAGGCCGCATCGACGGAGAAGGTCGGAATACGGTCGCGCACTACGGTAAAATCGATACCGTCCTTCATGCCACTCCGACCAATCTGCAATTTTACCTCACTACCTCGCTTGCCCCGTAATAACTCATAGACCATGGCATTGCTTACTCCTGGTCCGGAGAGTTGGGCATCGTTTACTTTCAGAATACGATCACCGCTCTGAATCCCGACGGTTTCTGATGGTCCACCGCTCAATGGCGTCACTACGTAAACCGTATCGTTGTAGATATTAAATTCAACGCCGATTCCGTCAAAGCCCGATTCGAGCTGCGAGCGGGCGGTCGTGGCCTCTTTGATGTTGAAGTAAGACGTATGCGGGTCGAGTTTTTCCAGCATCTTTGTGATGGAGTAGTCAACGAGCTCATCGGTATTTACAGAATCCACGTAGTTGTTCTCTACCAGCAGGAGTACTTCCCTAAACTTAGCGTACCCTTTCGCTACATCGGTAAGCCTTTTACCACCGCTGAAAAACGTTGCTCCCAGCAACATACCAGCGGCCAGCGTAAGGCTGATAATAATGGGTAAACGCACCACGGCGGGTGAATTCTTAATGGGTTTTTCGGGAGTGGGTTGTTGCATGGGTTACTAGGTGTCCTTGTGTAAGTAGTATAGTAAAAGGAGTGCTTTTCAAAAACAATACCAATAAATAACGTGATTGATTGGCAAAACGTTGCTTGATAAGATACTCGTTTTGCCTTACACTTGTTTATGATGGTCATTATCTGACCTGATTTTGACAAAAAAGTCAAGTGAGTCAGGATTTCGCATGGTATCACGGCTTGCGGCTCGTGTCGGGTCTTGTCCCATGAGAATCTTTTTTACGGGCATTTCCATCTTTTTCCCGCTGATGGTATAGGGTACGTCGGGAATTTCTTCAATGCGATCGGGCACGTGCCGGGGGCTAAACTGCGAACGAAGTTCTGCTTTAATGCGGCTACGTAACTCGTCACTGAGACTACCCGGCTTATTCAGGACGACAAACAAGGGCATATCCCCGCTACCCTCCTCATCTTCGAGGTAGACAATCAGGCTATCTTTAATATCGGTTATACTCTCCACCGCGCTGTAAATTTCGGCGGTGCCAATGCGTACTCCTCCTCGGTTCAGGGTAGCGTCAGAGCGGCCGAAAATAATGACCGAACTGCGCGGAGTAATCTTGATCCAATCGCCGTGCCGCCACACGCCGGGGTAGGTTTCATAGTAGCTACTGTGGTAGCGTTTATATTCCTTATCGTTCCAGAAGTAAATAGGCATGGAAGGCATTGGCTGGCTAATCACCATTTCCCCGAGTTGATCGATAACCGGTTGTCCGTCGTCGTCGTAGGCTTCCAGTTTACACCCTAACATCCGGCATTGGATCTCTCCGGCATATACGGGTAGGAGTGGGCTACCACCCACGAAGGCGCTGCAAACATCGGTACCCCCGCTCAGGGAAATAAGCCAGACATCTTTTTTGACGTTCTCATAGATCCACTCGTAGGCCTCCGGAGTAAGGGGAGACCCGGTTGAGCCAATGGTAATCAACTGTTTTAGCCGCTCCGTAGGTACACTTAAATTCGCTTTGCGACAGGCGATAAAGTAGGCTGCCCCGCCGCCAAAGTGATTGATTTTTGCTTTTTCGGCTAGCGTCCACAGTACTTGCATGGTGGGGTAGGCGGGTGCTCCGTCGTAGAGTACCAGCGTAGAGCCAACCAGCAACGATGCGAGGGAGTAATTCCACATCATCCAGCCGGTGGTAGAGTACCAGAAGTACCGGTCGCCTGGCTTTACATTCTGATGAAACGACAGTGCTTTCAGGTGCTCGATCAAGCAGCCACCCACGCTATGCGTAATGGCTTTGGGCTTACCGGTTGTTCCGGAGGAGTAAAGAATCCAGATGGGGTGGTCGAAGGGGAGAGGCTCAAACTCTAACCCCGATGACGGGCTATGGAGAATATCCTCCCAGGAAACGGTTCCTTCTATACTAGCATTGGCATCCAGAAACGGAACGAGAACGGGTAGCTCAACCGTTGGCAGTTCGGCTAGTAATTCGCCGAATGCTGCGGTTTTATCGTAGGCTTTTCCGTTGTATTGGTAGCCATCGGCCATGATCAGTACTTTGGGCTCGATTTGAAAAAACCGATCCAGGATACTGGCGTGTCCGAAGTCAGGTGAGCAACTCGACCAAACGGCTCCTACGGCGTTGGTAGCTAGAAATGCCACAACTGCCTGCGGGATATTGGGTAAGACGGCCGCTACGCGATCTCCTTTACGAACACCCCTTTGGCGTAGCCAGGTAGCTACCGCACTAACTTGTTTTTCGAGAGTAGCCCACGAAATTTCGGTGAGGGCATGGCGCTCGGACTGGAATACCAAGGCGGGCCGATCTTTGGTTTTATTTCTGAATATGTGCTCGGCGTAGTTGAGCGTAGAGCGCGTAAACCACTTAGTACCGATCATATCTCCATCGTTGCTTTGGAGTACATTAAAGTACGTATCGTGGGATTTGATCTGAAAATACTGCCAGACACTCTCCCAGAAGTCTTCGGTATCGGTGACCGACCACGCCCACAGATCAGTATAGTCACGGAAAAACAGGCCTTTTTTGACAAAAAGCCAATCCATGTATTTTTTTAGGTTCGATTGCTCCATGAAGGCCTTAGTGGGCTTCCATAAAGGAGTTAGTTGGGCCGAAGATGACATTGGTTTAGGGTGTTTTAATATAAGTAACGGTTAGCTATTAGCTTTTTATAGCGCTGATTATCAATTAATTATATAAGAATTAAGCAAGCATTTAATGCACCTTTTCTCAGATAATCTATTATAAATCAAATACTTACAGAAAGCTAATGGCTATGAGCTAATCGCTGACAGCTGGATTATTGATGAATAAAAGTAAACGAATGTATCGGCCCGTAAGTACTATATGATGGTTTACAGGCCCGGATTGCCTTTGCAATTTCAGTATCTACTAACGACTTTTTGCCTATTTTAGGATAAAAAAAACGAGAAAATTATTCATTTAAAAAAATACTGTACCTTTGCACTCCTTTTTGAATAGAATCGGTAATTTTCTGACAGTCAGTCACGTTATCGAGTTGCTACTACTACTAGATAACTGATATCTATTAAAAATGGAGTACTTATAAATAATTTGGAGAAAGGAACAAAACATCCAGTAGTGATACTGCATTCCTATGAAAAAACGAAATGAATCGCCCAAAGGCGCCCGGTCTTCGCGCCCCACTTCCTCAGGAAGAGACAGTAAAAGCAGGCCCCGTACTACCAACGAAAGTACTACCCGTAGTGAAGGCCCTCGTGCCCGTTTTGAAAAGTCAGCGAGCGAGCGTGGTACTTTCAGACCCCGGCGTACTACCACCGAAAAGCTATTTACAAAACCAAGTATAAAGAAGTCGCTGCTTGATAAACTTGCGGTGGAGCGGTCAGCTACCCGGAAGCCCGACCAAGAGCGTGACGAGCGCGGCCCTCGCCCTGATTTTGACAAACCCCGTGGCGAATTCAAGCCCAGTCGGGAAGGTGCTGACCGTCCGTTCGCCCGTTATGAACGTAAGAGTGATGAGCGTGGCCCGCGTCGTGACTTTGACAAACCCCGTGGCGAGTTCAAGTCCCGTCGGGAAGAGGGTGGCTCAGACCGTCCGGCTGATCGTTATGAACGTAAGAATGATGAGCGTGGTCCGCGTCGTGACTTTGACAAACCCCGTGGCGAGTTCAAGCCTCGTCGGGAAGATTCGGGTTCTGATCGTCCGGTTGGTCATTATGAACGTAAGAGTGATGAGCGTGGCCCACGTCGTGACTTTGACAAACCCCGTGGCGAGTTCAAGCCTCGTCGGGAAGATTCGGGTTCTGATCGTCCGGTTGGTCGTTATGAACGTAAGAGTGATGAGCGTGGCCCACGTCGTGACTTTGACAAACCCCGTGGCGAGTTCAAGCCTCGTCGGGAAGATTCGGGTTCTGATCGTCCGGTTGGTCGTTATGAACGCAAGAATGATGAGCGTGGCCCACGTCGTGACTTTGATAAGCCTCGTCGGGAAGATGCCGACACAGAACGCCCTGTACGTAGACGCGATGCAGCAGCTGAGACACCCAACGAAGGTGAAAGCCGTCGGGTGGGCCGGTTTACGGCACCTCCCCGCTACGATTTGAGTGGCTATGAGGAGAAAAATAAAAATAAAAAGAGCAAAGTAAAGAAGCATACCGATAGTGATATCTTACGCCTGAACCGGTACATTGCTAATGCTGGTATCTGTTCGCGCCGTGAGGCCGATTCACTCATCGAATCAGGACAAATTATAGTGAACGGTAAGGTTATTACCGAGATGGGCTACAAAGTAAAGCGCTCGGATACGGTTAAGTACGATAAGAAAGTACTGAACCCTGAGCGGTCGGTGTATGTACTCATCAATAAGCCGAAGGACTACATCACGACCACCGAAGACCCGGAGGAAAGAAAGACGGTGTTGGATCTGGTAGGAGGTGCTTGCGAGGAGCGTATCTACCCGGTAGGACGCCTCGACCGTAATACCACCGGCTTGCTACTGCTGACGAATGACGGTGAATTAGCCGAAAAACTAACCCATCCCTCGAGTAACATCAAGAAGATTTATCAGGCCGAGCTAGACAAGCCCATCACAACGGAAGATTTCGAATCGTTGCAGTCTGGTCTTAAGCTGGAAGATGGGTTTATCAAGCCGGATGCCGTAAGTATTATCACTCCGGATGCCATGGTAGTAGGCCTGGAAATCCACAGTGGACGCAACAGAATTGTACGCCGGATGTTTGAACACCTCGGCTACGAGGTGAAAAAGCTTGACCGGACGGTATTCGCAGGTCTGAATAAAAAAGACTTACCCCGCGGCAAGTGGCGTTTCCTTTCGGAGAAAGAAGTTGTAAGGCTGAAATTTATGCTTTAGGCAAGATGCCCGGCGAGTAATACTACCAACCGGGCATCTTTTTGTTACAACAGCGGGTTATTCTACCCACTCGTGCAATTTGACGGAAACTGTTTTCTTGTCTAGGCGCATGTTAAGTATCTCTACCGTAAACGAGGACGCCATGGGAAAGTGCTTTGGGTATTCCGTAATGGAAAGCTTCCGCGATGCGTAAAGTACCAATCACCATCAAAAACTATAAAGTCAGTCTTGATAGAACGGTACTTGTTTACGTAGTCGCCGATGGTATCGGCGAAGATGATCGTGGTTGAAAGTACTACGGCGATAATTATAGTTTCAACTTTTTTAATCAGGTCAACAGCGGTTAATACGGATTCAAAAGAAAAAACTACCTTTAGTAAAGCGATTTCGGTGGGCGCGCACCCAAACTATAGGGTCAATTTTTCCTGTGCGTCTACCCCTTCGAGATGTACAGTTTCACCTTCCCGCTTGTGGTGGATTTCTTTGGTAGTACTATATAGCAGGAAAAGTCCACCTCCGAGGATCAGGTCCCGACCACTAAACCCGTGTCCGAAAAGCGTTATAAGATCTTGTTTTAGTCCAATAATCTAGGAAAGAGTAAAAAGCAGATACGATCAGAAGCAGCAGAATGATACCTAAATTATAGTTTTGAGCCTTGTTTCGTGATTCCGTCGGGAGGTTTCCGGCAATTATTATGATGAAAATAATAGTATCAATACCCAGTATAATTTGTAAAATTGTCAACGTTAGTAAACTTATCAGGACATTCGGTACTCAATAAAGCTTCTCTGAATTGGTTTATAAGGTTAGTTAGTGATTGCTTAAATTTAATTAGTGCTAATTCGTTGTTTCTTAATTTTGAAAGACAAATAAATACAATCTTTCGTTAAGATTATATTTTGGATCTAAATATTTGACTATCAGGTAGTACTTGTCAAAAACTGCTTCTTCCTCTGGCAACGTTTGAAATTGGAAAGGTGAAATTAATCAGTAGTAAACAAAACAAATTACTTTTGTAGCTAAGAGACTGATATACTAGATGAGCGAGATATAGAAAATTGTAAAGATAATAGTGTGTGTATAGTGTGGAACAGGGTACGGAAATTTTCCGTACCCTTGTTTTTTGTAGCTGTATTAATTTTTGCTTATCGTACTTACTGACAGACGAATTGACATATACAAGACATCGTTTGTCGTACGGTTTTATGATCTATATTATTTATGCTAAGCATAAATGTTTTTTTATTCGAAATAAGTGTAAAATACTATTAGGAAATCTTGATCCAACGTAGCTACTCTTGTCTCCGACAATAGACAAGAATCCTACTGGTTTGTACAGTTTCTAATTCTTATTTCTCGTATTAATCTACCAAGTGTAAAGATATTGTCTTGTAAAGTTACAAGATATCCCCAATAGTGTGTGTATAGTGTGAACAGGGCATGGATTTTTTCCGTGTCCTTATTTTTTTAGGGAGTGGACAATTCTTTCATTATTTTCTTAATCCGGGCAAAAGTGGTCGAGTAGCTCATCAGAATTGACGTAATGAACCAGGGAAAAAAGAGAAACTGCCCACCAGTAAGATTACTTTCAAAGTAGGGAATGATGAGAAGAGGGAGAAAGAATAAGTAGTGTGTTGCGAAGAAGCGGAGATAGTAGACGATAGAACGAATGACGACGATGTACATAAAGAAGGCAAAGACCACTATGCCAGCACCAAATAAGACCTCGAAGTACGAATTATGGTAGCCATTCCAGCCCGAAATAGACCTCACCTTTTCCCGATTAAACATGCCGACGCCGGTGATCCATAGGCTAGGTTCTTCATTGAAAAATGATATCATCGCTAAGGAGAGATTGTTTCTGGCCTCTCCTTTTTTTTGCTGTACCCTGGTTTTTTCTACCCGGGAATTAATGGCGGAGGTAGGATCTTGGAGCAAGTACATGACCAAACCCAAGGGCAATAAGGATAATAATACCTTTTGATAAAGTGCTACGCCCCGGTATTGGAAAATAAATAGTAAGCCTACGATGGCTAGGCTCAACCAGGAGGTACGATTGCCAGAGATAAGGACGAGATAAGCTGCAACTAGTGAAAATATTACAATGAGCACCTGCCGCCACCGGGGAAGGGCAGTATTTCGTAGCAAATCGATACCGGTTAATAGAAAAATAGTACCTGACCAACCGTAGTGGTTGGATAAAAAGGCGGTATCCTCGTTTTGGAAAGTGGTATAGTAAATGTTAGTGTCGGTCAGTTTCCCTCCTGTCACAAAGAAACTTACGATTGGAATAAAGTAAACCCAATTGATAGCACTAATAAAGGCATGAAGTACATCTGACAGCCGGTAGGATAGTAGTAAATGACCCACTGAAAAGGCAACGTATAAGAAAGGCACAACATACGTAAGTACTTGGATGATTGAATTGAGAGGAGTGGCGGTAAAGAGCGAAAAAATGAGGAAGGTTGCGCTTAGAGTCAGCAAGTTTTTTAGATACTTCGATAATAGCCTTAGGATGATAATATTGACTTGTGATAAATAGAGTATAGAACCAAATAGTACCGAGTATTTTAAAACCCGCATGGGTGCAACGCTAGCCATGCCAGTGACAACCCCCAACGCATAGCCGATAATGACCAGGGCCATATTGAGAAATAGCAGTCGGAAGATGGGGTCAGTTGAAACAGGTTTTTGTGAATGGGTATCGTTCACTGCGAGATAATTTCAAGAAAGGTACTAAACATCGTGTGGGTATCAAACCGCTTTACGCGTGCATGTGCTTGGGTGATTTTTTTCGCTCGTAAAACCGGATCAGAAATACATTGATGGATGGCTCCGGCCAATGCCTTAGCGTCGTGGGGAGGTACCAGCCACCCGCAGCGACCGTGATCAAGCACTTCCGGAATGCCCCCAACGTTCGTAGAAACTACGGGTACGCCCTGCGCCATGGCTTCCAGATTAGCTACCCCCAAGGCTTCTTTGTAGGAAGGGACGCAAAAGATATGAGTTTTTGAAAGCAGTTTCGTTACCTGCTGCTGAGGTACTTTCCCAATGAATATCCCGACTATATTCTTAACCGGGTCAATTTTGCTCATAATCAGATCTTTGTCGGCGGGGTTTGGCCCAACGATAGTAAGAATGAAACTAACGGGTAGCAGCGATAAGGCTTCGATCAGGATAAGCAGGCCGCCGCGCTGGTAGTCGTTCTTGACGAACAAAACCCGAATCGGACTTTGGAGGTCAATAGTGAGTTTTCTCGGCTGGGTAGGAGGTACTTCAACGGCTTTGTAAAGGCGGAAAATTTGATTCACAGGAAGACTGTACCCTTTCCGAACGGCTTCTTTTAGGTAGTTGGAGTTTACAATTATCTTCTGGACTTTGCGGGCCATGAGTTGCTCCATAAACCGAAATACCCATCGCTTTAAGCCCTGGGATGAAAATTGAAGGCCGTTGGAGCTGAGGTTATTGTCGTCATTGATCATACCGACCGTTGCCTCAAAGCGATAGGCGCTCCAAAGACCTACCAGCGCGTTGTTATATACCAATACATCAAAGGGGTACTCTTTCCGTAGCCGCATGGCTTCCTGATGGTAGACCCACATGCGTATAAACTGGCTCAAAGGAGAAGCTTTCCAGCGATCAGATAGTGCTATTTTATACAGATACTGCCGGTGCGCCGACATATCTTCGGTCAGAATCCGTAGCTCGTGTTCAGGATAGAGCTCATTGATTTTGAGTAGAAGGTTAGCAAACTTCACGGGGCCATTCTCGACTACCTCAAACACGTTGGTACAAAATAGGATCTTCATACTTTACAGTCCGTGGGTTTTTAGTAGTACGTCTTCTACCTGCTCCCAGGTGTAGTTTTGGCAGAGCACCGGGTCAAATGTATAGGCATCACGGTGTTTGATCAGTTCACCGGCTAATAATGCATAGTCAGCACAAGCATAGCTGGGCATCACGTAGCCGAGTTGCTGTTCTTGTGCAAACGCCGATACCTTGACCTCGGCATTCATGATCACGGGCGTACGCGTGAGCATAGCATCATAAATTTTATTGGGGCTGGCGTTAATATTATTATCGTTTACGGGAGCATAGACGCATAAAATATAGTCGGCCTGCTCCGCTGCAATTCGCAGGGCTTCCGCTTGCGGAAGTACCCCCAGCCACTTTATCCGGGGATGTTGGGACAGGGTCCGGGAGGGTTCATCGGCCACCCAGCCGGCCATCAGTACCCTCAGGTCAGGGTCGGCGGCTAGCAATTCGCGGATGGTTTGGGTACCCCGCAGCTCCCCTAGCCAGCCGTAGTACATGATTGTCAGGTAGGATGAACGTTTTTTATCAGGAAAGTCAACGATCTGATTTGGGTAGTTGGGTAGTATATGAGCGCCTTTTTTGAGGAAATTGGGCAGGAGATTGACCCTATTCTCGTCAGTCACGATTAGTTGGCTGACTGGCGCATGGATACCTCTCTTCACCCAAAGCCACTGATTGCCAGGTTTGTTTTTTCGTAGAAATATAGAATCAAATAAGTCGAGTACGACTCGTTTCTGAGCCCATACAAAAGGCCAGAGGGCGATAAGCTGAGGCTCGTTTATAACGTGGACCGAGTGGTACTGCCTTCGAAGTAACAAGGACATGCACGTGAGAAAATAGCGAAGAAGGGTACCTTTTGAACTACGTTCTCCCTCAACGAAATACAGCGTATTCACAGAAGAGGCGGCATAGCACTGAGTACGATCCGGCCCAAGGGCTACCAGTTCTACCGAGGCTACTTGGCTCAGCGTGCGGAGCTCCTTATTGATCCGCATATCGGAGCCATCGTTGAAAGAAAGATAGAGAATACGGCCTTCTCCTCGCTGCCTTGACTGGTTTAAAACACCAATAATACCCGCCACAAGTAGGGCGTAGTTTCCAAATAAATAGGCGGGTACCGGCGGGTAGTAGAGCGTATAAGAGAAAGCAAGCAGCCCCATGCTTATGAGGTAGATCCATTGTTTATATCGAACGAAAAGTAGGATCACCAATAATCCAAATCCCGAAAGCAGGTAGTTGAGCCAATCGGGTTTACCTGACAAGTACCCAATGCTAAATGCCGCGGCGGAATTAACAAGAGCATTTTTGAGATAGAGTAACGGCGAGCTGGTAAGATTCTCTACGAATGCTTCTCTGGTAAGTACCTTGTATTTCGAATAGACGAGGGGTTCATACAGATTGCCGCCGGTAGTAGCCGACAGCGTAATCCCGAATGTCTTTTGGTAGAGGTCGTATCCATCGTTGTCGCTGAGTTGTATTCCGTAGGGATTCTGGTAGGCGCCTGTGCCTATGTAGGCCGTATGCCAGATGTTTTTCTCGGAGGGCTTAAAAAAGATAATCCATACGACGGCGCAGTAGCCCAAGGTAATCCACAAAGTGGGGCGGCTTCTGTTTTTATACAAAAGGTACAGGATAATTGGTACTACCAAAACTGTGGTTGTCCGAGCCAGAATAGCCCAGGGCATGAGCGCAATGAAAATGTAAACGAAGCTCTGCTTGGTGTTTCTGTTGAGTAGAAGTATGATTAGCAGGGAAGGAATTGACTGCCAGAAATAATAATGATTAAAAACGACGTATTTCAGTACAATAGGATTTACGGCATACAGAAGGAAAAAGCCGATTCGCCAGGTTTTAGCAACAGTCCTATCGTTGATAAACAGCGTACACAGAAAAAGATGGACTAACGACTGCAATAAGATAATGGCTTGTTGATCACCCAGGAAAGGGAAAAGGAGCTTGGCGAACCATATCAAATAGACATAGCCAAGATCGTTGTACGCATAGGGGGTTAGTTGGTTGGAGCTCTTAAAGTGGTAGTTGTCTTCCAGAGCGGTATCATCGAGGTAGTTGAAATCATTAATATCATCAAGATCAATAGAAAAGGTTGGTGGCCACGACAAATTAGCCGCGGCCGACAGGTAAGGGCCCGTCCAGACGCTACTTTGACGGAAGTCAGTAGATACATTATGGATATGCACCAGCAGCAGAGCTACCGCAAGCACAACGGGTACACTACTTTTCTTTATAACGGAGGTCAAAAAAGACATCTAGCGAAGAAATAGTTTTGGCATTAAAATACAAGGTCAGGATAAAAAGGGAAAAATAAGGTATTCACTTGCGAATGGTTCAGCTATTGAACTTTAATAACCCGATGAATACCGGCCATATGTAGTGCGTAAGGTAGGGTACAGAGCCGAAAACAGCAGATCGTAAAAAGTTATTCTTCGGAACGTAGTACTTTCTACGTTCTCTGGCCATAATTCTGACTCCGATGAAGAGGGCAGAAAAAGCGGATACGATACTTCGGGTCATGTCGTACACCAGAAAGGAAATGCCGATTGATACGGCCAATGCTACCAGATACACAGAGAAAGCGGTTCTTTCGCGATATAACCAAAGCGTGACTAATCCACCAAGGATATAGAGCCAGTAGGCTTCAAAACTGGAAACTGTCACGAACGGTATCAGTTCAATGAGTCGCTCTTTGATTAGTACGTATTTGGATTCTGTACTAATCTGTGAAAGGGAAGTAGAGGCAGGAAGATAGTAGTAGGAAGCCAGCAGCCACCTTACTAACAAGGTACTCACTACCGCCAAAATAGTAGCCCATTGCTGGGCTGAGGGAATGAGAAACGGCTTTCAAAAAAAGGATTCGCTCGATGTATTGCTATTTTGTAATCCCCACCATACGTCCACCAAGGCAGAGGCCACAATGGTTCGCTCGTCGGTCTAATGGGCCAATACCGGCCACAAAAATAGGAGCGAAGGTTATTTACTACTAATCTCAAGCAGGAGGAAAAGCAACGCAAAGGCGTCGAAATAGGCGTAAGTATACAAAAAAACACTTTGCCTAAAAAAGTAAAGCATATCCCGAGGAGTAGCCAACAGAGTGCAATGGCGTCCCGGCAGTAAAGCTTCAAGAGCATGTAGGAAAAGTAGAAAAACAAGAGCCCGGCCAAGTATTCAGGGCTGATAAGAAATACCATGAGCCCTTGGAGCGAGCAGCCCCAGCCTAGCTTACCCAAATAGGGAGGGAGTAGCCGGTAGGTCATTTTTGAGATATGATGGTAGGGTTCCTGGTCGGAGAAAGTAGTGAGGGGGGATACGATTTGTTTCTCTAAAAACTGCCAGGTAACAGACTCCGCTACTTTCTCGTAGCCTACCAGAACTCTGAGGAGGGCTTCCCTACCCGTCAAGAATACGATTACGGCGCACAGCCGAGCTAGCCGGAGCGGGAAATTGGATAGACAGGGAGTCGTAAAGTTGGTAAGTCGGACTTCGAGTCGCTCAAAAAAGGAAGATTTATCTTTATTTTTTGTTTTGTCTTTGGAAAAGGTGGTGGGTAGTTTTGGGGCGAACCTCCTGTTAGGATCAAAGCCCGTAGATAAGAGAATACTTCAAAATACGGATAAAAAAGGGCCACACGTAGTGGTCAAGATAGTACGTTGGATAGAATATATTGAATACCAGTACTACCGTAAGAAGCCGCTTCAGTTGTGCTTCTGGCAGGATTGACCATAACCATCGAAACCCAATAAGTACGGCAGGAAAAGCATAAACCATACTTCGGGTAATGTCATCTACCATGTAGGATACCAGTAAAGAGCTAGTAAAACAGAGAACGTAAAAGACAAAGACTCCCTTACCAACCAGACGATTTATCGCTAAGGTGGAAAGAATCAGAACAAGCCACCACCCTTCGAAGGTAGAAAATGTCACGATAGGGATAAGTTCTATGGTGCGGTGGTCGATCAATACCACTTTCATTTCTGCAATAGCCTGGGGCAGCGTGACCGTAGGAGGCATGGAATAGAGTTGGGCGAGCAGAAACCTGACCGTAAAATGGAAGATAATAGTGACGAGGATTACGGACTGGTACTTGTTGAATCGCAGTAGGTCCTTAACGGAGATCGGGTTGCCAGAAGAAGGGATGTTGACCAGACCGTGCCATAGAAATACCAACCCTGAGGCAATAATGGCTCTTTCATCGGTCCAGAATGACATGCATAGTGCTAGAAAAAGAACACTGGTTTTTCGGGTTGACATAGCCAGTAGTAGTCCCAGCAGGGCAAACCCATCGGTTGCATCCCAAAAAAAGAGCTTTCCCAAAAAAGTAAAACAGATACTCAGCGTGAGCAGAAACGACAGCGATGGGTTAGAGATCCTACTTACCAGCTTACTGAAAAAATAGAAGAACAAGAACCCGGCGAGGTACTCCATCAATACCATGAAATACATAATCCCTTTCAACGAGCAATCAATGCAGAACTTGCCGAGCAGAGGGGGAAACAGCCGATGGACCATCTTGGAGGTATGGTGAAAAAGCTCCCTGCTAGAGCGTGCCGTTAGGGGTGATTCAATTTGCTTTTGTAGAAATTGCCAGGTTGTATTTTCAGATAGTTTTTCAAAACCAACCATCACACTTACTAGGACATCACCTCCGGTAATAAATACTAGGAAGGAGCAGAGTAGTGCCAGACGTAATGAAAAGTAGGGGCGCACCGTGAAGGTTTCCGTTTGGCGCTGGATCTTTGCTTCTACTTCTTGGAGTAAGGTATTAAGCATTGTCGTTGGACTTAGAGTTTTGTAGGAAATAGGACATCAAGTTTCGTATGTTCGTTCATTGACATTCACGGTTAAATTCATCAGCCTGTCTGTGGCGAGATGATCGGCTGGTATGGCCCTGACCAAATCTTGTCCATCGAAGACCCGCCAAGCGATTTGGCCCACATCCAGATTGATGTGCACACACTTGCCCCTGTGGCGCTCGCCGACACTGAATCGTTGGCCGAACAGGACGATCTGGCCGACTTTTGAGACCAGCCGCACGTAGACCTTCCTGGCCAGAAAACCGTAGACCCGAGTCGGCTCGAAGTCCTGCGGCCGCCAGGGTCTGCGGCCGGTCTCCAGTTGGGGGAAACTCTCCAGGCGCGTGAGGTAGCCCATCCGGCTGACGCCCAGCCAGGCCCGCTGCACCAGGGCTTCCTGGTCGAGCCGCCCCTGCAAGTGAGCCAGGTGGCGGGCGCTGCCGGCCTCGGCCCAGCGGCGGGAGACGTCCTGCATGCGCTCGACCTTGGCGTTAGCCTGCGGGCAGTAGGGCTTGTTGAAGATCATATCCACGTCGTGGCCGATCAACCACAGGGCCAGCGGCGAGGT
>Ga0209702_10005830_pt1 | contig 16365 bp, 12 predicted proteins | sample FRY01_FD_187210 | JGI IMG/M metagenome (GOLD analysis project Ga0209702, IMG submission 187210) | Freshwater microbial communities from Lake Fryxell liftoff mats and glacier meltwater in Antarctica - FRY-01 (SPAdes) (version 2) | ecosystem: Environmental > Aquatic > Freshwater > Ice > Glacier... | reverse complement strand
GCTGTGGGATCGCTCGTGGCGGGTTCGACCAGAAACTTTTCTAGGTGTGGGTTTGGTTTTGGGGAGTGTTGTTCCGCTGTGGGTATTTAGCCAGGGACTCAATGAAACTTGGTTTGCTCTTGCCGCTTCTGCACCGCTGTCAGTGTTGGGAGCCTTCGGCGTTTGGCTCGCGTGGAATTCACTTGGCCTTGGTGTTAAGCCCGCGGTCCTTTCGATAGGGGTTGCGGTTTTATCACTTTTGTTGGTGTCATTTATCTGGACAGATCAAGTCTGGGAAAGCGGATTTGGGCGGTTTTGGGCACCTTGGCTTGGATATCTAGTGTCACTACTCGCTGGATTGATCGTCGCGATTCTTATCCGAGAAAAGAAATTGGTCACGCTGCTTGTCGTTGCTACGACGGTTCTCACCTTGCAAGCGTCTGCGGCCCGTGTAGTGCCAATTATCGGCTCGATACTTGGCGGGGCTCGAGACGGTGCCGGGGTCACAACGTCAGAGTTGGCGGATATTTCGGTCACTGAAAGCCAAAGCGTTACGGTAGTTAATGAAGTTGTCCCTGCCGCTGCGCCAGGAGTTGCCGTTGTAGACCGCGGTTGGTCGCAAGATGAAATCGCAGCAGCTGATTATCTTCGAGCGAGCGCGATTCCGAGCGACGTAATCGTGACGAATGAAACCCAAGGCTTCATTGTTCCAGCGCTCACGGGTCTGCGGAGTTACATCACCGGAGCGGTGTATCAAGGGACTTACGGAGGCAAGGAAAGCGTTGTCGCGATTCCAGCACGTATCGAACTCTCGCGTCGTTTTATCGCTTCGCCGAACAGCGAAGATTTATCGGTACTATGTTCCGCTGGCGTTAAGTGGATTTGGGTGAACAAGGAACTGGATCCTGGATTCCTAGGAACCCTGGCCGGTGTGAGTGTTGTTTCGAATGCGAGTGTTGAGTTGGTCGAAATTCAATCATGTGGGGGCTAGGAAAAGAATGAACCGTGTTAAGTCAAGTTTTTCATTGTGGTCGCTCGTCAGCCTCGCTCTGGCTGTTCCGGTGTGGATCATGGTGTTTCGAGGTTCCATACTTGGTCGTGAGGTTGACGGTGGAATCTTTCTCTCGATCAGCGACGGCCTAGCAAACGGTTTAAACCGCTACACAGACCTGTGGGACAACAAGGACCCATTCTTCGGTGCGTTCATGGCGGGCGCCTCACACATCTCTCCAAGCTTGCCCTTCTTCATGGATCTGTTATGGATTCCACTCGCCTCACTCGGCGCGTACTTCATCAGTCGCAGTGTCGCCAGCAGTGATCGCGCCTTGTTCCTGGGTCTTGTTGCCACGCCGTTTCTCATTGTTGGACCGTTCTATGTCGCAGGTTGGGCCAACACTCCGGGTACGGCGCTCGTTCTCCTGGGTTGGGGGTTGTTGGCGGTCCGCAGGTGGGTTCTTGGTGGCCTCGTTATTGGACTGTTGTTTTTTATCAAGATCACTGTGTGGCCAATAGCCCTTCTGGGTCTATTGCTATTCCTTGTTTTGGGAAGTGAAAAGAGAAGAGGAGCCGTCAGGGCTCTGGTGGCCATGGGAATCATGATGGCGATTTCATTTGCCGTAATGCTGGTACTCGGCTGGTTGCCCGGTTATATCGACATGATCGGACAAAATCAGGCTTACTCAAAAGCCGTAATCACTTACTTCGGTTTTGAAGATTCACCCTTCGGGCATATTGAAAAACTCCGAACCGATTGGACCGGAGCTATTTGGTTTGCGGTCGGTTTAGCAGTTCTGGTTGCCGTGATTGGTGTCGTCGTGAGTTTGCTCGACCGTAGGCACCGGGCGGAGGAGCTCGTTGTTTCCGCTTATTTGATTGTGGCCCTGGTCGGTAGTTCTGGCGCACTCGCTTTCACTTACCTTTGGCCACACCATGTGCAGGCGCTCTCGCTCCCGCTCATTCTCGCGGCGATTCTCGCGGGTGCGCTGATTCCCAGCCGAGTGTGGTTTGCCCCGTGGGTAGTCCTCCTAATTGTTGTCACGTTCGTGCTGGCAGCTTGGGGCTCTGTTTCAACGTTCACCACTCACTATTCAACTCTTTCCGATCAATTCACGAATCGTCAAGCTGCGATTTCTTTCGAACCGCTAGATGCCAATCTGCTCAACACGGTGCCTTTGTCCGAGTTCACATTCGCTCGACTGGGGACAAATGACGATCAAGGATTCCTCGGGTCGGTGCGAGAAGGTGCAACACTTGGTTGCCCACGTTTCCACGATTACGACTTCTCACCCGTCGAAGCTTTTACGGAGCAATTGAAATGTATTCAGGGAGTTGACGTGATCCTGAAAACCACTAACTTCGATGTTTTTGCCAACGGGATGAACGCAGCAAATGTGCAACCAATCCTTGATTTCGTCAATGCCAACTTCAACTGCCTGATTGTCAACGACCGACAGTTGTGCACGCGGAAGTAAACACTTCTTCGTACTGCTTGGCCACTACCTTTGGGGACCACAAGCTTTTCGCTTTCTGCCGTGCGATACCAGACATGGTTGACCGAAGTTCGTTATTACCTAAGATCAAATCGATTCCATGAGCCAAGTCTTTGGAGTCACCGGGAGTTGCAAGGTAGCCATTGATGCCAGATTCAACGATGTCTGGCAGTCCGCCAATATTGAATGCAACAACCGGAAGTCCACAGGCGGTTGCTTCGGTCGCAGTTTGGGGCAGGTTGTCTTGACGTGAAGGGACAACAGCCAGATCCCCTTGCGAGTAGGCCTGGGCTAGTTCCTGATCATCGAGATAGCCGAGCCACTGGGTTGGTGGCATTTCACGCGGCCAGTCGGCCGGGGCACGGTCGTGGCCCAGCACTAATAATTGGATGGGCTCTTTCACTTGTGGCAGTGCGCCTTTGAGGAGGTCAAAACCTTTGCGTGGGTCGCTGAGATCTCCACCGAGGCTCACAATCACATTACTTATACCTGCGGTTCGCTGACTACTTTCTATTGGCTTGAACAAATCCACATCAAGTGGATTAGGAATACAGGTCACCGACCAATCTCTTCCAATCTCACTAGCCTTGACCACTTCAGAGAGCCAATTACTTGGAGTGACCACGTGAAAAGGTTTTGTCCAGTGTTTAATTTTTCTTTTTGCAACCGACTTTTCAATCCCGGTATAATTTTTGGTGTTTGTTGAGAGGTGATCAGGTTCGTAGTGCATCCCACCTGTTACCGCCCACATGTCGTGCAACGTCCAGACAAACGGAGTCTTAATCCGACCCATTTCTTCAATTGAAAAATAACCGTAATTGGTCCAATGAATATTGAGTACATCAGCGCCAAGTGAATCAATTTTCCTTGCAGTCAAGGAACTTGATCGACCGGGAGAGAACATATGGGGGCTTGAGTGCCTTGCCAGATATGCAGGGAGTTCGTCAGAAAGAATGCGAAGTTGACGTCTTTTCTCGAAACCGAATCCTGAATTGGAAAACACCCGTGGATCCTGGCCGTGTGCAAAGTCCACGTGCATACGTAGATCGAGATCCGTGTTTTCCTCGAGCGCTTCGAACAGTCGTCCTGTTGCGCGTCCGGCACCGCCGCCGCCATTGCTGTGTGAAAGGAGGAGGGCTTTCATGACGTCTTCTTTGCGGCTCGCCGGTTAACTTCCCAAGCGGCGACTCGAGTCGCGCCACGGACCGGGCGTTCCCAAAGCCAGGCGAGTTTCCGTGCGCTAGACGACAAGGCGGCGCGTTTGGCGCGCTCGGACTCTGAGAGATTCGTGCTTCGGTCCCCAACCGTGAGTGAATCAGCGTGCCAACGGAAACTGGAAACTACTGTTCCGGTATCAACCAATGGGCCAATTTTTTTGAGTTTGAGTAACAAGTCCAAATCGAATGCGAATCGGTAGCTTTCATCAACCCCACCAACAGCTTCCCAGGCGTTCATGCGAACCAGCATTCCAGGCTGTGGAATTAAGTCGGGACCCCAGCCCAGGACCCGTGGAGCCCACTTCCCAGCACGGCTAATCCAGAGTTCCTCATCGTGGGCATCGATATAGCGACATGCACCGTAGGCAACCGTGGCATCAGGATTTGCATCAAGAGTTTGAATTGTGGTTTCAAGGGAATTTGGCTCAAGGAGATCGTCATCCCCCAACCAATTAACGAAGTCGAACTCGCCGAGCTCCTTGGCGTATTGAACCCCACCATTAATTGCTTTGGTCTGGCTCCCAGGGTCAGGGATTAGTCGGGCGCCGTACTTTGCGGAGATTTGTTCGACCGCTGCTGTGACCGGACTAACGAGAATGATTTGAGATGAAACTGCCTGGGTTGCGATCGAGTCGAGACATGTATTTAAGTGATCAAGGCGCCTCCCGAGGGTGGGGACCACGATGAGTGCCCTAGGCAGAGTCATGGTGCCCACGGTAGTAGCAGGAGGTATGCACCCTAGGCAGTGCGGCGGTAAAGTCCCGTTTGATGTTGGGTCAACGCGTGACAAGTGTGACTGCAATTACAGATAAACCCAATAAATTTGGTTCGCGCATTGACCCAAGAACATTCGAAGACCTTGAAAGCAATAAGCGAGTGGTACCTGATTTTGATATTCGCTTGCGTCTAAATGATCAAGACATGCATTAGGGACCCATTGACGTCTGTCACGTTTGCATTTCAATTCCCAGCTGCAAAGACCTAGTAACAGGAATTGCTCGCAATACAGTTAACCAGATAGTCCCAACACAAGGCTAGGTAATCCGGTATCGTCATTGAGGTGGGGATCAAGTTTCATTGCAGCCATGACCAAATTGCGGCCAAGATATTCAACACAATGCTGGTTGGATGAATTGGATGAAGTTGACTGATCGCGTGGTAGATATCTCTCATCAGGATTCAACGGTTGAGACTCCTAGGCGCCTTATTGTGGCAACGGCATGTGACCGCGCCTACCTGTACCCATGGGCTGTTTCTTTAGTGAGCGCAGCAAAATTCAGCGATAGACCTTTTGATGCGTGGTTTGGTCTGGCCGCTGATTGGAAAAACCGACTCTCGACCGCTGAACTGGATCACGTCCTCGCACTGATGGAAACAGTTGGCAAGACCGTGGCGGCGGTAGAAGTCAACTTGGAAACGACCGATTTGCAAGCCAGCTCGTATATCTCACCCACCGCCTTCGTAAAGCTCGGACTTTTCGACCTGTGCCCCACGAACGCAACGATGGTGTGGCTCGATGCCGATCTCGTTGTTCGTCGCCCTTGGATGCAAATGCTCAAGGACAGCAAGGGGTACCCGATCTCCGGCCACCACGAACTGAATCCCGTATTCGAGTCACGATGGTCTGAAGGCAAGTCCGACTGGTACACAAACACTGGGGTGGTGATTGTAAACGGGGATGGTTGGCAAGACGAATTTGCGGAGCGATGGAAGCCCTACTTGGAAAAATACGCCATCAATGGATTCAAATACATGGATCAAGATGTTCTTAATGCTTTGGTGACCGACCGCTGGAACCCTCTCTCAGGCCACTACAACTACCGACCTATCCATGAAAAGAGTTGGAGTGAACCTGCGGTGGTTCACTTCTCGGGTCGGTATAAACCGTGGATGTGTACTAGCTTGCAAGATCGCCTCCTCCGAGGTGTGTGGCGACCATCCTTCGATGCCTTCTTCGAAGCGGAGACCTTATTCGAAATACACATAGAAAAGATGCTAAGCGACCAGGAGCGTCGCTACTGGGTAAGCGAACGTCGCCGGACACGAGGCCGATTCGGCGGCAAGGCATGGAAACGTTATGGCGAAGTGCTGGCTCAGGGTGCCTTCAAACTTAATTAATCCGAAACTCCGGGGGCCATCGCGTCCCACACTGCAGTTCAGTTTTCCCTCCCGGCAAAGGTTCTGGCTCAACCACCCTTACTCTCTCTGCTGCAAAAATATTCTCAACACCAAAGTAAGAAACTGGCTCATAGGAAAACTCCAGTTTCTGCAATATTAAGAGAAACCCGTATTGACAAAGGAAAAAAAGTTAACCACCAGCGGTGAAAAATGTCGGCTCCAAGTTCGCGTGACGAGTCAGCATGTCGTCATAAACCATCTTTACCCCAATGGGCAGGCTTGTGTGCGTGAAACCCTCGGTGCCCAAATTTGTTGCTGGATCAAAAGTCAGCAGTGGTGCTTGAAACTGAGCGCTGGGGTGAGTTCCCATAGCGATTGGGATTCGACGGTGGAACACGTTCTGGCAAATTTTAATGAGTTGACCAATTGATGTCCCGAAACCAGATGCAAGGATTTTGATCTCTGATCTTGAAAGTGAATCCAGAGGATCGTGATTTCTTTTCACCAGCGCATGCACCAGTTTTGCAAGATCTCCGGTGTAAATGAAGTCTCGGACAGTGCTCAGTGGGACGAATAGGTTGATCGGTTCCCGCTTGAGGGTTGATAGAGCCAGACGTGAGATTAGGCCTTGGAGTTTGTTGAAGTCCTGTCCTGGACCATAGGCATTACTGACCCGCGCGATAGTTGTGTGAATGCTGGTGGGGTTGAGAGCGGTCTGGGTTGCCTGCTCTTGGGCCAGCTTGAGGTGGCCGTAGACCCCGATTGGTTGCGGTGGGGTTTCCTCGGTGAACGGTGGGTTCTTCGCACCTGCATAGATTGCGCCAGCGGAAGAGATAAGGACGAATGATCCCGGGGTGGTGGTGGGTTGTTTGGAGGCAAGCAGCGAGAGGAAAAGCGTGAAAAGTTCGAGCTCGTTGTCAGCGTCACTTTGGGTGGTGGCGGTTGTTGCCGCACCGGCCGCCCAAATAATTGCCCACGATTGGTAGTGGGTTGCTTCTTTAAAAAACGAATTAAGGTTCTCATCAAGGTCGAGAATGGATCTGGGGCTCTCCCGCCAGTTGATCCTTATTGCCGCGAAGGCACTTTCAGACACGGCATTAATCGCCGAACCAATCAGACCACCTGATCCGATTGTCCAGATCAGAGTCTTGTCGCTGTTCTCGCTCACTTGTCGAACGTGTCAGTGGGGTCAGAGGTGACCACGTACAGCGGTTTGCCAAGGGACATGTTGGTCGCAGCTCCCACGTATTGTGCAATGATTCCTAGGCTGAGAAGCGTTCCTCCACCAACAACGAGGATTGCGACCATGGTGGAGGCCCAGCCGCCGATTGGAACGTCACCGGTGATCGCGTTGGTAATGATCCAAATGGTGAGGATCGCGCCGAGGACAACGAATACTCCACCCAGCATGGAAACGAAAAGCAATGGCCGGGTTCCGGAGGAAACAACAAGTCGCAAGAAATGGGCAAGAAGCTTGGTGAACGAGTAGTTACTCGCTGGTCTGCCTTCGGTGCGGCTGGTGACTGGTTGCTCGGCAACCGTTGCGACAACCCAGTTGAGCGCAACGTCAAGGTAGACGCCTGGGCCGGTATAGGCGGCAACGCTTCGCGCGATCTCACCTTGAATCAGCCGGTAGCTGTTGAATTCGGAGAAGTCACCTTCGGCGAGAATTTTTACAAAGAACCACTTGGTGATCCCGGAGGCGACGTTTCGGAGTGCTCCATGTGGGGCGTCATTTGTTGGGCTCGCGTAAACCAGTTGCGCTCGCTCTTGGTAGGCCGTGTCGAGCATGGCAGGAATAAATGCTGGGTCTTGTTGCCCGTCTTCATCCATGGTGACAATCCAGTCACCGCTGGCTGAAGTCATGCCGGCGAGGGTCGCGGGGTGCTGGCCAAAATTGCGGCTTAGCCAAATAGGGCGAACAAAGCTGTACTTCTCGGCGAGATCACGGATTGTTTGATCGCTCTTGCCAGGGCCACGGTCCCAGACCAGCAGAACTTCAGTGATTCGGTAGTTGTGACCGCCTGTGGTTTGTTGGTTCTCGCGGTGCTGGGCTAGTTCCGCCACGAGACCCGGAAGTGTCGCTTCACCGGAATAGACCGGGATTACGACACTGACCTTTAGTTCTTGGTGCACAGACACGCTGGGAGTCTATTGGGAGCCAGAAGCAAATGAACCCCGGAGTTTGAGAACCCGGTAGGCGAGTCGCCTTAGCAGGGTTTGTTGGCGTAGAGCAACCCTGGCGCGTAGTTTCTCTGTTTTGGTGGGCTTAGGGTCAAGGATTTCGGCGACTTCGTGCTGCCAGTCACGTAATTGTTGGGTTTGTTCGTCAACCAATTTGGTAGACCAGGAGCTGCTACTGACCCGAAAAGCACCGATGGATTCGGTGCGAACCACGAGTGATTGGGATTGCAGGGCTTTTGTGTAGAGGTCGAGGTCGAGCAGAAACGGGCGGTCATCACTCCAGTTCAGGACCGAATCGAGTGCTTCGTGCCGAAAAAGAATGGCAACAGGTTCCCCAAAATTGTTGGTACCAGAAAGGTAGGAAGTTCTCAGCGCGTCAGTCCCGGTCGTGAGCCCTGGTTTCATTCCTCGCAAGCCGCGTTTTCGGTACAGCATTTTGCCGTTGGCGTCGACAATGTCGCGCTGAGCAACAGCAAAACTTGCCTTCGGGTGTTTTTCCAGATCAGCAAGTTGGTCGATGAGGGCGTTAGGGTAAAGAATGTCGTCCTGACAGAGAAGCTTGATGTATTCCCCGGTTGCTTCATGGCTGGCAGCGTTCCAATTGTCGGCTGCACTGGTTCCGTGTGGCATGGTCATTGCTTTAACCCGAGGGTCTTGCTGCTCGTAGATCCACTCACGGGAGCCGTCGGTTGAGCCACCGTCAACCAAAACAATCTCAATATTTTGGTGGGTCTGATTGAGAACCGAGTCCAAGCAATCCTCAATGTGCGGCAAACCGTTGAACACCGGAATAACCACGGAGATCACGGGAGTCATGGAGTAAGTCTGTCAGGTTGGGGTATTCACTGTCCGATCTCGCGTAACATGCAGCGCGTGAAGACACGTGGTTCATCTCGTTTCGTGGTGATACTGGGTGCGTTCACCTACTTGCTGGTGGCACTCGTGTTGGGATCGGTGATCCTGCGGTCTACGGATGAAGCGGTGAACCCGGCCGTACCGGCCCTGGGTCTAACTGCCCTTTTGGTGATCACATCTGCATTCTTTGTTCCCTCGCTTATGCGGCGCTTCTTCATAGAAGTTCGGTCGTGGGTGGTGTACGTTGTCGCCGGACTTTCGGCGCTTTTGAGCATTGGTCCCTGGCTGATTACCGCGTTGGGGCACGGCTCTGTTGCCACCGCGCTGTATCAAGGACTTCGCATTCCTCAAGGTCCGGTGCAATTTTGGGATCTCAATCTTGTTTTACAAAGTGTTGATTGTGCCCAGGCTGGGGTCGATGTTTACGCTGCGAATAACGGGTGTCTGGCAGATCCGTCGATTTACGGTCCGGGCACGTTGTGGTTGGGGTATGTCCCAGGTGACATTTTTTCGGCGTCGAATTCGACATCGCTGGGTGTCACCGCTCTTGTGATTTCCACGGTCATGGTGTGGTGGTTGGCGCGCAACTCAACAGGTCTTGGTCGATTGACGTTGTTGGTTTCCGTTCTTGGCGCTGGTTGGCTGTTGATCCTGGAGCGCGGCAACTTTGATCTCTTTGTCATGTGGATTGTGGTTCTCGCTGTGGTTCTCGTTCGACGTTGGCCCTCTTTGTGGTCGTGGGGTATTGCTGCTGCCTCGATCTGGCTCGCGGGAACGTGGAAGTACTACCCGTTTGTTCTGGGAATCATGCTGTTGCCACTTTTGTTTGTGCGAAAGGGCTGGATGATTCTGGCTGGCTTTGTAGTCGCGACGCTTGCCTTTGTCGTGCTCACCTGGTCCAACGTGCAACTGTCCTTGGCCGCAAATTCCGGCATGGTTGATTTAGGAGATTTCGTTGTCCTTGGGCGTGTTCCCTTGGTTGCTCGGATGTTGGGTGGCGACGGTGAATCAGGAACCTACGGTTGGCCAGACCTGCTTGTCCTTGGGCTGGGACTCGCTGCACTTGTCTGGGGTGCGGTGTGGATGCGGTCTCGAGGTGGGCCTGGCTTGCGTGGGATTTCTGACCGATCCGTGTATTTGGCCATGCTGGCAAGTGGCGGAAGCGCCCTATACTTGACCAGTGTGTTGATCGGTGGATTCGGTTACGCCTACAAAGCCTCGTTCTTACTACTTTTGATTCCTTTTCTGTCTCGCCCGGCAAAGTCTTCGAAGCCGTGGATTTTTGTACCCTCGGTAATCTCGCTGGTGCTGGTCGCGGTGGGCGTCGTGGTGGTGTGGAATACAGCACTTGCCACAGTCGCCGGCGTAATTGCGGCCGCATTCGCTCTGGGTGCAGCTGCAATTGTGGTCAAGAAGCCGGTCTTGTCGACGTGGAACCAGAAATCTGAGGTCGAGCAGTAGGCCATCTTTTGAATATGTCATCAATGCGAAATCTCCTTGATGACATATTCGCCGAATAGCTGCACGGTAATTCTTCCCGTACCGCGCTCAACGACACATGAGTGAGGTCCGTGGCGGTCGAACCAATCAACTCGGCCAACCCTTTAGACTTGGGTAGCACTGTTATAAGGGGTGTCCTTCCCACTGAACTAGGAGATTTATGAGCAACCTGCTCTTTCTGGCCGCCTTTTTGGCGCTGCCGGTGCTCTCCTATTTCCTGACTCGGAACTTGACCTGGACCGTGGCTGCTACCGCTGGCGCGTATGCAGCGGGGGGAATCTTGATTTCCTTCAGCATTGATGCTGGGGTGCTCTGGAATCTGGTCTCACTTCAGATCGCGCTTTTAGTCTTTCTGTTGCTTTCAGTTGCATTGTCGTTCCTTGTTGGTAGGAGAAGCACTCGCTATTCATTCCGTCACCACTTGGTTGGGGCATTTGTACCGGTGCTCGCTGTCCTGTCATTGATTTTGGTCAGTCGAGTGTTGGCTGCACCCTCGGGTGGACTGTTCACCGCGGTCGGATTTCTCATTCAGCGCTCCCACGCGGAAGACAATGCGCAATGGTTGGACTTCTCAAGCCAACTGATTCAAGGTGGGGACATTATTCAGGCCGTCCCCATGGGTGGCCCGCTGCAATTGTTCATGGTGTTCATGGCGACGGTTATGGCTTCGGTGTCCTTCGTCGCCTTTGGTGGGGTCAACGAAGTGTTTGTCGCTTCCAACTCGGTCGTGTATGCAGAATTCGGTTTAGCCGTCCTCGCACCTTTTGCGCTGGTATCCCTGGTTGAACTTCGCCGCAAGTTCGTATCCGGAGGCCCCCGCGGGTTCCTTCCGGCTCCGGTTGTGTGGGCGGGAATGCTGGTGCTGGTCACAGGGAGTTTGGCCGCGAGCGGTCTTGGTCACCTCACCTTGCAATTCGTTCTGATTTCACTCACTTTCTGGGTCGCGATTTTTGCGGTCGGATCAACTGCTCGTCATGGCGGGGTATTAGCAACAGTTGGAGTAGTTGGAGCCGCTCTAGTGTGGTTCCCGCTCACGCCAATCGCGCTCGTGATTCTCTACGGTGGATTGATTATTCTGATCGGTCGGCTGGTTCGCCAACGCTCGGTTTCATTGTTTGCAGTCACAGGTGTGTGGCTGGTCATGATCGTTTTGACCTGGTCTGAATTCCTGAGCGCTGTTCGGTACATCACCGAAACCAACACCGTTGCGCTAGGTATTGGTGGTTTGGGTAGTGGGATTTCCGCGATTGCCGCACGAATACCAAGCTTGGACCTGCTGACGAGCCAAGGCGGTACCGAGCAGGCCTCGCCGAGCCTTTCCATCGCTGTTCTGATCACTGCCGTATTGGCCGTGCTGTTTATTCGTCGGATTTTCCCGAAGGCAACTTCGGCTGCGCTGCTGCTGCGGCTCGCTCCCGCAAGTCTGCTCGCGCTCTACTCGATTGCATTGTTGATCGGTGGATCATGGTGGTCGGGACAGCCACCCGCTTACGGAGCTTTGAAATCAGCGTTCCTCGTTTCTATTCTGATTCTTGCGGTCGCGGCACCCTTAGCGATCATGGAACTTGACCCACGCAATCGTGGTCGTTCGGTGATCCGGTTCGCCGGAATTACCGGAATCATTTACGTTTTGGCGGTTGACGGACTCCTGACCCGCGCCGTGATCTACACGAGTCCAACCCAGTGGCCCAATGCAGCAGATAAAACGGGTAATTACTGGTGGCCGGCTGAAGTGCAGTCCCTTGCTGACCAACCGATCTCCAGTCTTCCCATTGGCTGCGCCTACTTCGAAAAGGGTGCGGTCGTGCCAACCGCTTTGCCGGACGGGCAGCGCAGTTATGCGTGCACGCGACTTTTGGTCGGTCTTGCTGGACTAGACACCACCGGACAACCTGTGATCAATTGGGTCAAGCGGGAGTGGTTGACCAACACTCCAGCGTGGCTTGAGGAGTACCCAGGGTTGCAGTCGTTGCCACCCGAGGTGCGAGCGCGCAAACTAATCTTGATGGACTTTTTCAACAATGTTGTGGGTTTGGAAACAATCGGTACCTTCATGGAGCGGGTTAAGCCTGACTGGGCAATTGAGCAAGAGCAGAAGTAAGGATTTTCGTGTCTGCGCAGGGTGGAATGGGATCATTGCGATCCAATCTTGGAGCGTTGGCGCAAAAGGTGTACCCGAACCTTGATGAAAGAATATTTTTTAAAGGCCGCGACAGCGAAGTTCGACAAAGGTTCGAAACCCCCGAATACCAGTCCTTGGTTCACGAGGTAGCCTTCCCCATAAGTGTCAATCGCTCTCTTGAGAATCTTGGCCGAGCGACGCACGTTGTGGTGGTGCCGCAGGAGGGTAAGGATTTTGAGTCCTGGGCTCCGGGGACGAGAAATTTTTACTACGAAGCCGCACAGAACCTGCGCGAATTAATTGGCGATTCATCCGTGTCGGTATTCCACGTTGAAAAAGGTGAGCCGTACGCCCAATGGCACCGCCGTTTGGCGGAGTATTTGCGTGATTCCCGGGCAACTCACTTAATAACCCACATTGAATCCGACCCTGGATCCGAAGCGCAGTCGTGGACGTGGGACTCGCTCTGGACCTACCTTGTACCTCGGTGGGACGGGGTACTACTTGGCGTTATGTTCGACTCGGCCTATCGTTTTATTAACGCCAAATCTAAATATTTGGCGAGGGTTTCACCGCGGTTCATGGTTGTGGATATTTGTATGCCAATGAACAACTCCATGAAACGCGGACGCACCGAAGTGGGCCCGGTCAACATGCCCGTCTCGCGACAATCACTCGTGCTCGTTGACGAACGAATCAAGGGGATCACGCCCGAGTTTGATATTTCATTCATTGGAGTGTTGTATCCCTACCGGGTTGAACTGCTGGAGTCGTTGCGGTCGCAGGGATTGTCAATCGCGGTAAATCCGCATCGCAGTGATGTACCAATTGACGCGGATCAGAGCCGGGTGAACCAACCAAGTTGGATTGATTACATGGCTGGGTTGGCGGGGAGCCGAGCAACGATTAACTTTTCCCGGTCAAGTGCTGGGCCATTTGAACAGCTCAAAACCAGGGTGATTGAGGCAGGCCTAGCGGGAACATTCTTGCTCACCGACGATCATGATCGAACTCGACTTTTTTGGGATCTGAACACTTTCGGAGAATTCAGCGGTGTGAGCGATCTGCCAAGTGTTGTTGCAAATTGGTTCACACAACCTGAACGTTTGAACCGGGCCAGGATCGATTTTGCAGCCCGCTCACGTGAAATCGCTCATACGCATTTCTGGGGTTCAATTGAATCTGGACTTAACGCTCGAGGGTTGACCTCGCTCAGTCCTTTATTGGTGTGCTAACCCACTGGACAGCGGCTCTGGTGCAGAACTTTATGAAACGCTTACTGGGAAGCGACGCTGTTTTTGACTTCCAAGTGGAGCCACCCGTGTCCGACCCTCTGCGGGGTATTGACCGCACATCAATTTCTGAGTAAATCGCCCCTTGTCGCCGGGTTTTCGCGGAGATCAAAAGGTTGGGTGTCATTGAGTTTTGAGGAAGTTTCTCCAAGAGTTGAATGAGGGCTTTTCGTCGATAAAGGCGCAAAGGAGTGTTTGCATCAATCGGCTTCACTCGGGCGCGGCTCCACACCAGGTTTCTTGTTACGGAAGAAACTATGACTCGGTAGGCGGGATCGTCACGGTGTTGCCGAACGCCCTCGATAACGTCGATTTTTGGATCTTCGATCATTAATTGGATTAGTCGAGCTACGTCGGATCCAAGGAATTGGCCGTCACCGTCGATTGCCACGACGATCGCCGAATGTGAAGTTAGGCCAAAATTCAGAGCTCGCAAAGTGCTGGGTCCATGCCCAAGATTCACCAAATTTGTATGCACCTCAACGGGTTTTCCACTTGCAGCTAAGTCTTTTAACCGCACTTCGGTTGAGTCGGTGGACAAATCATTGACGACGATAAATTTTGGTTCAAACGATTGCAGTTCGGTTGCTAGCTCGGCGATAAAACCAGCGATTCCCTCTTCTTCGTTGTACGCGGGCATGACCACGGTGACGCTCATGAGGCACTGCCGAGCAGTCGTGGCTTTATTTCGTTCTCGAATGACGTGAGAGCACTGGCAATTGCCATGTGCATGTCAAGGTACTGGTAGGACCCGAGGCGACCGCCAAAGTAAACCTTGGGAACGGCTTTCATGGCCTGACGGTACTGGGCGAGCATTGATCGATCCGCTTGAGTGTTGACCGGGTAGTACGGCTCGTCAGTGTCGGTTGCCGCTCGGCTGAATTCATACATGACCACAGTCTTGTCATTTTTACGTTTGCGTTCAGGGTGCAAGTGTTGGAATTCGTGAATGCGAGTGAAGGGAACATCAAGATCCGCGTAATTCATTACCGAGGTCCCTTGAAAATCAGGAATGTCAAGCACTTGAGTTTCGAAGTCAAGGGTCCGCCACGACAGGTGCCCCTCGGAAAAACCGAAGAACTCGTCGATGGGTCCGGTATAGACGATCGGAGTATCCGGGTTAATAAGGTGACGAATATCGGTGAAATCAGTGTCAAGCCGAACCTCGATGAGTGGGTTCGCTGCCATCGCCTCCAGCCACGCCGTGTACCCGCCGAGGGGCAACCCTTCCCACGTATCGGCGAAATAGCGCGCATCGAAGTTGTAGCGAACGGGAAGGCGAGTAATGATTTCAGCCGGCAAATCGAGTGGGTCTGTTTGCCACTGCTTCTGCGTGTAGCCCTTAATGAACGCTTCGTAGAGTGGGCGACCAACGAGTGAGATTGCTTTCTCTTCGAGGTTGGCGGGGTTCAGGTGTGCGAATTCAGCTGCCTGAGCGGAAAGCAACCCACGGGCTTGCGCGGGAGTCAACGTGCGTTCAAAGAACGCGCACAAGGTTCCCAAATTGATCGGCATTTGAAAAACTCGGTCATTGTGGGTTGTTAACACGTGGTGGCGGTAGCTATTGAATTCAGTGAATTGAGACGCGTAATCCCACACTCGTTTATTAGACGTGTGAAACAGGTGGGACCCGTAAACGTGTACTTCGATTCCCGTCTCAGGTTCGAAAGTTGAATACGCATTCCCACCAAGATGTGGGCGGCGGTCGACTACAACTACCCGCTTGTTGAGCTGACTTGAGACCTGCTCGGCCATGGTGAGTCCGTAAAACCCACTGCCGACAACCACTAAATCTGCAGCCGCCAAAGCCTGAATTAACCCTGTCGGCTGGTCACTGTGTGCACTCACCGTGAAACCTTAACGATCCTCATTCGTGGGGCGACTCACGGGAACCTCGAAGTTTTTGAACCGCTACAACCTGGACGAATTTAGGGTTCCCCCAAAGGTACCGTTTTGCCAGCCGTTTGGGTTCCTTGCTCCAACGATAGACCCATTCGGTGCCGGACTTTTGCATCCAGATCGGTGCCTGCTCGACGGTTCCCGCGATGAAGTCGAAGGCTGCCCCAACCGCGAGAGCGGTCACCGGAAGTGACCCTTTGAGTCGTTCGACTTCGTAGTCCTGCTTGGGTGTTCCTAATCCAACCCAGACTAGGTTCGCGCAGCTGTCAGCGATCCTCTGATCGCGTTCTGCGAGTTCTTGTTCCGTGGGTTCACGAAACGGCGGGCTATCCGCTCCGACGATTTGCGCATTGGGGAATTTCCGTGTGATTTGAGTGGTGAGTTTTTCCAGCGTTTGCGTTGTTGAGCCGAGAAGGTAGTGCTTGTGATGTGAAGTTGATTGCGTGAGTACCCCCTGCATCACGTCGGGGCCGTAAACGCGTTGCCACAGCTGAATGTGGGTTTGTGTATTCAGCCAGTTGCCGGCCCAAACAACGGGGGTTCCGTCGCAGCAGGTGAGGTCACTTTGATTAATGGTGCTGGCGTAATTGGGGTCTGTACTAGCGAGGGCGATTGTGTAGGCGTTGGCGAAGTGAATTGATTTCCGTTGTTTGGTGAGGGACCAATCCAAGATCTGTTGGATTGTTTGCTCCAGACTGATCACTGAAAAA
>Ga0209702_10005829_pt1 | contig 16371 bp, 12 predicted proteins | sample FRY01_FD_187210 | JGI IMG/M metagenome (GOLD analysis project Ga0209702, IMG submission 187210) | Freshwater microbial communities from Lake Fryxell liftoff mats and glacier meltwater in Antarctica - FRY-01 (SPAdes) (version 2) | ecosystem: Environmental > Aquatic > Freshwater > Ice > Glacier... | reverse complement strand
GTCTTTCCCCATGGCCGTACATGGCCGAGGTTATTGCCGCGCGCCGTCAGGGAAATGCTGCACCCCCTATCCCGCAGCCGGTTGGATAAGTGTTTCCTGAGTTTTCAAGGGGGGAGTGAACGATTACGCTCAAACGAACAAAACCTTCAGCTATTACTACACAGATTTACTCAAATCAATGTAGGTTTCACAAACCGATGTAGCCAACCACCATTTAGGAGAGAGACATGGCCAGGTACATGTTAAGTCGTCGAAGCTTTCTTGCTCTATCCGCTACTATCAGTGCCTCAGCATTAGCCGCGTGCGTAGCACCATCTGCGCCTGCCCCGGCTGCCGCGCCGGTGGCTGGTCAGACGGCTGTCCCCGTGATGGAGCCCAAGACCGTGTCACACTGGGTCTATTCCACCCTGCCTATGGACCGGGATACGTTTAAGAGTGCACCGGCAGACCAGACTACGAATGTTGTCAACTACTTCGATTGGAATCTGGAAAAATTCAACGAAATTGAGCCGAATGTCGAGGTACAACTCGAGTATTTGCCCCACGATCAAAGCTGGTTCGCCAAGATCGACTCTTCGCTGATTGCTGGTACACCGCCGGATGTGGTTCAAGGGCCGGTTTCGGAAGCCGCCAAATATATACCGCTCGGCGCACTTTCGCCTATTGAAGGGTATATGTCACCAGAAATACAAAGTGACCTCCACCCGGCGATCGTTGCGGAGGCGAGTTTTGATGGACACCAATATATTTGGCCCTGGCGTCTCTCCTTCGGCGGCGGAATCTCCCTGAATGCAACGATGTGGGAGCAGAACGGAGTTGCGGATATGCTGCCGTCTGGCGCTACGCGTCGTTGGTTGATGGACGATTTCCTCGAAGCGGCCAAGGCAAATACAACAGGCGGGGCATTCGGTACGGTGTTATCCACCGATATCCATTACCAGATTACGCAGTTCATGTTCGGTTTCGGCGCTCGCCTCTTCAACGAAGATGAGACCGAGGTCATCCTGAACAGCCCAGAAGGGGTCGAGGGTTTGCAGTGGCTGATCGATCTGGAGAAGGTCTCTAAGGTGGCGGTCCCCGGCTCGGCGATTCGCAAGGCCCAGGAAGCTGGCCAAATCTTTACAGAGGGTAAGGCTGCCTCGTTCCCATCCCAGGGGTCGGGTAAGACGCCGCCAGAGTTTGTTGGCCGCGACGACTTCAAATGGTTCTGGGCACCCCCGCCCAATGTTCCAGGCCAAGAGCCGGCTGTGATGACCAACATCCACGGCCATTACGTTTTCCAGCAGAAGGATGCTGATCGCACCGCTGCCGCCCAAAATTGGACCCAATACCTGACCAGACCGGATGCCTTAAAATTATCACTTGATTCCTTTGGTATGCCGCCTGCTCTCCAGTCTCTGTGGGGCGCAATCGAAGACGAGAATATGAAAGTTGGTCTCACCTTCGCTGACATGATGGTGACCTTTGGTCGCCGGGCCAGTGCTGCCGCTATCACTTTCTCTCTCGCGCCACGCATGTTGGAGGCTGCGCTCTCTGGCCAGCTAACAGCGCAACAGGCGTTGGATGAATTTGCAACCGAAGGGAACAAACTGATCGCAGAGGCGATAGCCGGATAGTTCTCGATAGGGCTTCTCTCCCGCACTGAAATCGAACACAAGGGCGGCCCGTTAGTGGCGTTGCATAAAGCAAACCACTAATGGGTCGCCCTGTGCGATGCTAGATTGAATGACCGTAGGAGAAATCATGGCGCGACGACTGATCAGCCGGCGGACAAAAGGCGCATTGTGGGGCTATTTCTTTATACTGCCGAGCCTGTTGACCTTCCTCATCTTCTCGCTTTATCCCATGCTGGACTCAATTATTCTGAGTTTTCAACGTCTGCGCTTGACCGGGCGGGAATGGGTCGGCCTGCGCAACTACGCAAATCTGTTGGGTGAAACTGCATTTTTTACGATTCTCAACAATACCCTTCTCTACGCTCTATTGATTGTACCGGGCGGGGTACTCCTCGCTCTAATTATGGCGGCGTTGATCTTCCGTATGCCGACGCCCGCGCAGACATTTTTCAAATCGGCCTTTTATCTGCCTGTTGTGACCTCCGGCGTGGTACTCAGTATCGTTTGGCTTTATTTATACGACCCCGCCTTTGGTCTACTGAATTACCTGATTGGTCAGATTGGGTTGGACCCAGTGCTCTGGTTGGCGGACCCCCGATTTAGTCTCGTCAGCCTTGTTATTATGTACCATGCCTCCCATTGGGGCGGTTCGATCATTCTACTCACTGCCTCTATGAACGGCATCCCCAAGGAGCTATACGAGGCTGCCGCGATCGAGGGCGCATCCATTGTGCGTCAGGTGATTTCGATCACCATACCGCTCTTGAAACCTGCCCTCACCTACGTATCCATTCTCGGTACAGTTGCCTCGCTACAGATTTTTACCGAGATATTCGTGATGACACGCGGTGGGCCGAACTACGCAACGACGAATATGGTCTTTTCCATCTACGAATATGGCTTTATCCGCTTCGATTTTGGACGAGCGTCCGCTGTAGCGGTAATTCTCCTCTTCATAACCATTTGCCTCGCCATCATCCAATTCCGCGTCCTGCGCACAAATGTCGAGTACTAATACAATTTAGCGTCAATACCATAGCTGAAATATGGACTGTCGTACTCTGACCAGAACCACCAATAAAACCTCAGCTAATATTCACTCGAAAGGTAACCAGGTGACAAGTAGCACCACCTTAGCCCCAGTTCCACAGTCGGGTAGGAACAGGAATCTGATTGCGCGTGTTACACGTTCATGGTCTGAGGCGACTCCAGGTGAGCGAGTCTTTATGATCATCGCCTACGTCGTCCTCACCAGTTGGGCAGTGGTGAGTATTTTTCCACTCTACTGGATGGTGACGACGGCGCTCAAACCACCGAGCATTGTCATGAGCCTTCCGCCCGAGTGGATTCCGACGAGCCTGTCTCTCAATAACTTTCGAGAGGCATTTGCGAATTCACCTGTGGCGCGCTGGACATTCAACAGTCTCTTGATGTCTCTGTCGGTTACGGCTTTTCAGGTTCTCTTCGCAACCATGGCTGGCTACGGATTCGCAAAAAAACAATTTCCTGGTCGTGAACTGCTTTTCTGGATATATGTGAGTTCCATGATGATCCCGGGCTTTGCCCTGATCATCCCGCTCTTCACCCTGATGACGAAATTGGGGCTGGTCAACAGTTATCTAGGTCTGATTGCACCTGGACTTTCGGCACCATTCGGCGTATTCCTGATGCGCCAGTTCATTCAGACGCTGCCAACTGAACTTATCGAAGCGGCCACTATTGACGGTTGCTCAGAATTGCGAGTCTTCAAGGATATCATTCTCCCCTTGTCGAAGCCAGGAATAGCCGTGCTCGGCATTTTTGTTTTCATGGGTCAGTGGAATTCCTTCTTCTGGCCTCTGATCGTGATCAACTCATCCAAAATGATGACATTGACGGTCGGCTTTGCTCTTCTGGCCAATCGGGAACTGCGTGTGAACTACGGCGCACTGATGGCTGCCGGCACGTACATGGCACTGACGCAGGTGGTTGTCTTCTTTTCTTTCCAAGGCTACTTTGTGCAGGGCATCACTGTCGGTGGAATTAAGGGGTGATTCGACGTTTTTTTTTGTCGAGCACCAGGTGGAACTGTAAGCCTATTTATCAGCGAATTCTCCAACGCGAACGAGGAAGAAGGCATATGACTTTTCCATATAAAGGGATTCAGTATCGCCCGTCCGTGACTGGGCGACAGGGAATGGTGTCATCGGCGCATCCCTTGGCATCGGTGGCCGGCCTGCGTACATTGATTGAAGGGGGCAATGCCATTGATGCAGCCGTCACGGTTGCTTCCTGTCTGGGCGCTACAGAGATGGGTCTCTCCGGTATTGGCGGGGTTGGTTGGATGCAAATCTATCACGCCAAGACAAACACTCACACCTGTCTGGATTACCAGGGGTGGAGTCCCTACGCCGCCGAGCGCAGCGTTTTTGAAGGCCCTGACCAGATGTTGCGCGGTATCAAGTCACCGATGGTGCCCGGTTCGCCTGCTGGCTGGTGTGCAGCGTTGGAGCGCTTCGGAACCATGGATCGGGCCAGCGTATTCAAGCATGTGATCGACATCTGCGAAAATGGACATCCGGTCACCGTGCACGCCGCCAATATTGTCAACATCTACGAACCGTGGCTGCGCGAACATCCTTCTTCCATGGCCTTCTTCTTCCCGAACGGTGATCTTATGCGTCCGGGTCAGTTGCACAAGCAACCAGACCTGGCCCGCACCTACCGTGCCCTTGTAGAGGGAGGACCGGACGTTTACTACACAGGAGAGCTTGCCGATAAGATTGTCAACTTCTGCCAGGCCAACGGGGGCCTTCTGACTAAAAGGGATCTTGCCGATCTAACAGTGGAATGGGTTGATCCCATCGGTATCAGCTACCGTGACTTCGCCGTTTATGGTCCTCCTCCGCCATCGAGCGCCATTCAGTGGTTGCAAACGTTGAAGCTCCTGGAAGGCTTCGACCTGGCGGCTATGGGACACAACTCGGTTGAGCATCTGCATACATTGATCGAATTGGAGAAGCTGGCGATTGCCGACCGCATCCACTACAACGTCAGGCCCGGTGCACCCTTCGATCTCCTGCTCTCCGACGAGTATTGTGGGGAGCGACGCAAACTGATAAGTCCTGACACAGTTGCTCAAAACGGCGGGATGCGTTATGCCACTACGATGAATGTCGGCAATGTCAAGCCCGGCGGACCGGCTATGCGTGAGAGTACGACCCACTTCAACGTTGTGGATGCTGAAGGCAATGTGGTCTCTGCTACGCAGAGCCTGGGCGGCTTTGGCAGCGGCGTAGTTGTACCTGATACGGGCATCTTGCTCAATGATTTCCTCTATTGGTTCGATCTTGATGCGGACAGCCCGAATGTGGTGGCACCTCATAAGAAGGTGGAGATGTGTCTCTCGCCCGGTATGATCTGGAAAAATGGAAAGGTCTTCGCCTGTATGGGGACGCCGGGCAGCCACGGCATCATGGAAACAACGCCCCAGTTCATGTCGAACGTGATGGATTTTGAGATGAGCATACAGGCAGCTATTGATGCGCCGCGTGTACGTCCGCAAGAGTCGAATCGGGTGATTGCCGAAGGACGTATCAGCAGCGATGTCTTGGCTGGTATGACGGCTCGCGGCCATCTGGTCGATCGCCATCCTGATTTTTCCATGACCTTCGGGGGCGCACAGGGTATCATGATCGACCCGGACAGTGGAACCTTCTCCGGTGGCGCTGACCCTCGTCGCGACGGCTACGCGGTCGGCTGGTAAATCAAAAAAATGGGACAAACCGAAAGGGATAGATACCGTGACCATCGGCCGCATCCGCGATGATTTTCCTATGTTGGCACATAGTACCCATTTTAATTGCGGTGGTATGGCCCCGCTCTCAAAAAGTGTAGGGGCAGAGCTGCTGCGTGTTCCCACGGCTATCATCGAAGAAGGGCCGGCGCGCTTGCTTGCCCATGATGATGATTTTCTTGGGATTGAGAAGGCGAGGGTCACACTGGCCCGGTTTATCGGCGCCGATCCGGATGAGATCGCCTTCACCACACAGTTTTCGACAGCGGCCAATATCGTCATCGAAGGGCTACCCTGGCAGCCCGGCGATGAAGTCATCGTTACGGATCAGGAGCATCCGGCCCTGCTCATACCGCTGATGAATGCTGTACGCCGCCACGGCTTGAAGGTGAGTCGCCTGCCGGTCTCTCACAACGCCGATGAGATGCTGACGAACTTCCGGGCGCTGCTGACCAAGCGCACAAAACTGGTGGCTGTCAGCCATGTGACCACCGACAGCGGCACGAGTCTGCCCGCGGCCGAGATGACCCAATTGGCGCATGCACGCGGTAGTTACGTCCTCTTCGACGGCGCGCATTCGGTCGGTCAGTTCCCCCTGGACGTCCACGCGCTGGGCTGTGATTTCTACGCGATGGTCGGCTATAAATGGTTGCTGGGACCCTACCCGTCGGCTGCACTCTACATTCGGAGCGATAGGCTCGGTGACATTGATGTGACCTGGTGCGGGAGCAATATGACCCAAACTGGCAGCGTGACAATGGGTGTGGACGAGTTAAATTGGATTCCAGGCGCGCGCCGTTTTGAATATGGCGGTCGCACCTACTCCTATGATACGGCTATGGTAGCCGGTCTCTCCTATGTGGAGCAGCTCGGCGTCGAAGCGGTTCAGGCCCATTCCCGCCATCTCACCGCCTATTTCCACGCAGGGCTACAGCGCGTGCCTGGCGCGCACATCCACAGCCCAACCGATCTGCAAGCCGCCACCGGCATCGCCACTGTTTCGCTCGACAACATGGATGGGGTAACCGTTTCCGCTGCCTTGCTGGAGCGCTGGAATATGGTTCAACGGGCTGCCCTACGCGGCACAAGCGTGCGCATCTCTCTGGCCGCATTTGTGGAAGAGTCCGATGTGGACCTGCTCCTCGACAGTCTGGCTACACTGGCAAGCGAATAAGCGCCAGAACGAATCAATTACAGAGCCTCGGTGCAGCTTGCACCGAGGCTCTGGGTTGCCCTCATATTCCGATAGACGTCTTACGCAAAGTGGGGATGTCCATAGGCCGGACGGTTGGCAAAACGCTTCAGTCCCATTTGCAATCGAATTTGAGCGCATGGCCCCAGATGAATTTCTATCCATTTGCCATCCACTGCCATTCGTGGCACGCCATCCTTTTCCACCCACGTGAACGCGTGTTCGCCAAACATACCCGACTGGACAAGGACGCTGCGGGATTCCACCGGATCTGTATTTACTAACGTCACAGCGACGCTATCGCCGTTCGCCCTGTCTACCAGGGCCGCCACCCCATCGGGAATACCCATCCGCTCCCGTTGCGGGTCGAAGTAGCAGAGATGGATATGCAGCAAACCGCCATTGTAGACAGCGGAAGGCGTGCCCATCATCATCTGAATGAGTCCGTCGGGAACCACCGGGATCAGGTTGTGGTAGTGGTTGCAGATCACATCCTCCGGATCTACATCGTCGTTATCGATCCGTTCCAACGCCCGATAGACGCCTTCCCGGCTTTCCTCAATGATCTGATGGGGGTAGTCGGGGTTGTGGCCTTCGATGAAGGAAAACCAGCTATTGGGCGGGCAGGGGCCACCTTTGAAAGAAGGCCAATTGGCGCGCAGTTCTGCAAAGCCTTCCTGCTGGGGAAAGAACGCATCCAGCCAGACCCGGTCCTGGGGCAATTGTGTCATCGTCCACAGGTGAATGTGGTGGTGGGTGAAAAAATGTTGCGGGGTGATGGGCTGATAATCGAACCAGCCGCAGTCTCCGTGCCGGGTGGGCAGCAGAGTCGTGTCGCCCTCCACTTTGCGCAGAGACCAGAGCATATCCAACTGGGAGCGGTGCAGGTCCAGCCAGGATGGGTCACCCGTCATCAGCATCGCGTTGCACCCGGCCACCAGTGCTGGCTCCAGAATGTTGCGCGCGCCGTGTGGCCAACGCCAGCCATAGTAACCGCCCCACCACTTGCCGTTCATGTTCTCTCCGATCTGATCGGAAAGGCCCACATTGTCCGGCATAATGCCCTGATTGCGTTGAGTGCGCTCCATCCAGGCAGAAAGGTAGTCGAGAACCCACTGCTTGAGCCGCTCTTCCCCTGTGAACAGGTAGGCGTGGGTGACCAGTGTGGTGGCACTCAGATTCAGCGGCACGTCACCTTTGGCCATGCGCTGGTTGAGCATCTCCAGAACCTGGGCAAAGGTGTCGTCGTCGTTCCAGTCCACCCGGACAAAGGGGTCATCGCTGTCCAGGCCAGGGAAATCTTCATAGGGTACCAGATATTCAGCCAGCACCGGGCGGTGGTTGACCCAATCTTCGGCTGTCATCTGGTGGCGGGGGCCGTGACTGCCGTTGATGGGCGAGCGGATCAGTTTGCGCTCAGCATCCCAGTTGGGAGCCAGGGGATCGTCCCCTGTGTACATGGCCGCAAAGTGGATAGCCCGACTGCGGTTGATGTGATGCTCCGGATTGCACAAAGCCAGATTGAAGAGGTATGGGTAGCTTTCCGAGTGGTGGAACCAGTCAAAATAGGCGACGAAGTCCCGGTCAATGGTCCCGTACTCTGTGAACTGCCAGGTGATAGCATCCCACTCTTTTTGGGCCAGTTCCCCCACGTGGTCACCGCCGCCCAGGAGATAGAAGAGGGGATAGGGAATGAATATTTCATACCCGTTGTCTGTGCCGTCCATACCAGACCACTTTTCCCGCCACTTCAGTGTGCCATCCGGTCGTGTATATTGCTCGGCGAAAAAAGTCGCCGTTTGATTCATGAGGGTGATTAGCTCTCGCTGTTCTACGGCCCAGCGGGGTGGAGTCTGGCGTCCGGTTGCTGAAAATGTCGGGAAATTCATAGAACTATGTCTCCTGGAAAAGTCGACTGTACCATCAAAGTGGGCGATTTTCGTGTAAGTATAACCTGTCCAAGACTCACTCGTGAAACGCTGGAAAAGTACAGTTGTGGCGTAATACAAGAGGCAAAACTCTCGCTGATGTGCTGCTGCTCAGGACAAAATGAGTTTTTGTAGCGATATTTTTGGGAATTGTGCTGGACAGTGGCAATAAATTGATCTGAATTCTCACTTCACAGTAGAGGAACGTACCGTTATGAAGCTCTGGATGGATGTGATGCGTGACATCGAACACGTTATGGACGATTATGAGCGCATTTTCGATGGCTGGGCCGCAGGCGGTATCGATGGTCTGGTCATTGGCCCCTTGTTCTTCAACCAACCAAAATTGATGCCAGGAACCCGCTTTGAGCCGGACCGGCAGCCATTGGCGAGCTTTGCCCCCAATCCTCATGTCTACCAACAGTTCGGCGTGATGACTCCCAACGATCCCGTTGCGCCGATTGAACAGCAGCGCCGGTTCGATGGCATGTTGCGGGCAGCCAAAGATCGGGGCTGGGCGGTCTGGCTCTTTCAGGCATCGGCTGGAGCAGGCGCAGATGCTGTTGGGAATCCGATCGTGGATGATCGGACACAGCGCGCACTGGCGGCGCGTATGGTGGACACCTTGCAGCACTATCCCATGGTGGACGGTGCGATCATGGATGGGCCGGAGTGGGGCTATGAAATTGCACCTCACCACATGAATCATCGCTCTTATATCTTCAACGATCTGCCCGAAACCGCTGCGGCCAAGTGCCAGCAACTGGGCTACGATTATGCCGCGCTGGTGGCGGCCAAGGATCGACTCTTTGCCAACCTGCACGCATTGCAGCGCTCTAACATCGTCCTACATGCCCACGGCGGTCTGCTGGGCGGCGCACGTCTGTTGCAAGGAGACCCCGATCTTTTTGCCTGGCTGCAATTCCGGGTTGATTCGCTGACCGCCTTTTTTCAAGGCATCCGCACCCAAGTGGATACTGCCCTGGAGTATCCGATCAAGCTAGGGGTCGGTCCACGTTCGGCAGCCTTCGCTCCTCTGTGCGGCTATGATTTTGTGCGTTTGGCCGAATTTCTGGACATACTCTTGCCCAAACATTATTTCTTTCAACGTGGTTTCGACGGCATGTTGGGGACAATCTACCGGTATGTGGAAACCCTCGTCCAGTGGAATCCGGGGTTGCAGGATGGCGATGCCTTGGCCGTGGTCAACGCTCTCTTTGGCCTGACGCTGCCCAATGTGTCGAGCCGAGACGATCTGGAAAGCGCACTCTCACCGGAATTCTTTGCCCAGATTGTGACCAAAGAGACCGTTCGTGCCTTGGCCGCCGTTGATGATCCTGAGCGAATTGTGCCTTGGGTTGACACGGGGCGCTGGCCCCACGACGGCGATCCCATGTCAGCGCGTGACTTGCTGATGTTGTTGCAATCCGCAGAATCGGCGGGGCTGAAGAGATTTCTCTACCACCACCATGGCAATCTGAGTGCGGGGGAATGGGCTGTGATCAGCCGTTTCTGTGGAAAGCCGTGGCGAGCGCTGGAGAGCAGCTATCAACCGCCGGACATGGCTGTACTTTGATGGTTGCGGGCGGGAAGCCTTACAATCAGGCTAGCGCATCATCCAGCTTGCAGAGAAGGAACGGGCAATAGGGTGAGCTGGCAGGGGAGCTGCGCGCCGTCAAGGAACAGCGTAGAAGCTGGTTAGACCGGCTGATAGATTGGTTACAGGGCCGAAACGGTTAGCTTTTGTTTTTTGTCGGGGTGTATTTCAGTTTTAGGGCGGACTGGAATTGTCCTCGCTGCCCAGCTCTAAAGCAGCCGGGCTACCGAGCAACGCCCCTTTCAAGGGGCTTGTGTCGGCGCAAAACGGCTTCTTCAAGCCGGATTTATCCGGCGTTGCCCAATAGCTCCGGGTCTTTAGCCCGGTGCGGGCATCGCTTCCAGCTCTTTCGCCCTAAAACTGAAATACACCCCTCGAAAAAACCGTTTGACAAGCGATCTGCTTTGGGTTAGACTCCTTTCGTAATGGTTGGACGCTTGGCTAGTTGCCACTCTGACCGCCGATGTATCCCTCTTTGATTAGATGCCAGTCGTACTTCATCTGCCAGAAGTAGTTGTATCAGTCATATCCCCTCGATCGCGAACTCCAGATCGCGATCGTTCCGCTTTGGAGCTTCATACTGTTTTGCCACATCAAGAAAGGAAAGCGCAATGAAACGACTTGTTTGGTTGGTGATCTTGCTGTTCTCGCTGGGTCTGCTGGCTGGCTGTGCTACGCCGCCGCCGCCAGCACCGGCCCCGACGCCTACGTCTGGCGTGATTGCTGCACAGGTGGTGGCCACTCCGTCCCCTGTAGAAGAAATGATGAAGGCGCCCGAACCCAACCCCAAACGGGGCGGCATCTTGAAGACGGCCTGGGGCAACAACCCCACCCACTTCGATTTTCATCAGGGCGGCGGCTGCACCGGCTGTGCGATGATATACGACGGGCTGATTATGTGGAACCTGGCGGACGGCTATCGCACGGCTATCCCCGCCCTGGCCGTCTCGTGGAGCGTGTCGGAAGACCAGCTCACCTACACCTTCAAACTGCGCGAAGGTGTACACTTCCATGACGGTACCCCATTCACCGCCGACGATGTGGTGGCTACTTTCAACCGCATCATCAACCCGCCCTCCAACCTCTCCATCGGCGGCATTCGTGAAGAGCTGGATATGCTAGAATCGGTGAGTGCCCCCGACAGTATGACGGCGGTCTTTACCCTCAAGCGGGCAACACCCTACTTCCTGGAGCTAATCGCCGGCACCAACAAGATCATCTACTCGAAGAAAACCCTGGAAGAGAACAACTACGACCTGCGCGGTGTTACCGTCGCACCGGGCACCGGTCCCTTCAAGTTCGTGGACTTTATCCCAGGCGAAAAGGTGATCCTGGAAGCCAACCCGGACTACTGGAACCCGGAACTGCCCTACGTGGACGGCATTGAACTGTTGCATGTGCCGGCCTGGGTCGACCGGGGCACTGCTGTGCTGACCGCCCAGGCTGACTTCTCCTTTAACGTTTCTCAAGATACCTGGGCTGAAGGTCAATCTCGGGAAGGGATCGGCGTGGCGCGCGCTGCCTGCCTGAACTCCCATATGGTGGCTATCAACAACACCCATCCGCCCCTGGATGATCCCCGTGTGCGCCGGGCCATTCACTTGGCTGTAGACCGCCAGGCCGTGATCGATGCCTTCACCCCGGTCTGGGAACCTGCCTACATCACCCGCTGGCTGCCCCGGGCCACCTCCTATGCCACGCCCATTGAACAAATTATGGAGATGCCCGGCTACCGTTCGGACAAGAGCGCCGACATCGAGGAGGCCCGCCGTCTGCTGACCGAGGCTGGTTATCCCGACGGCTTCGAGACCACCTTCACCGCCTGGACCGATGCATCTTCCTCGGAGGTGGCTGTACCTGCCTTTGCGGAACAACTGCGCACCAGCCTGAACATCACCGGCAAGATCAATGTAGTCGAGCGCCCCCTGACATCTGAGGTACTATCAACGGGCGACTTTGATTTCTTCAAGGCCGACATCTACGCATCGCCCGTGCTGGACCCATACCCTCTGTGGAACCAATACCTGCGCACTGGTGCCTCCCAGAATTTCTCGCGCTACTCCAACGCTGACTTCGACGCCCTGTTGGACGAGCTGGCCAACACCCTCGATCTGGATCAGCGCCACGCATTGGTCAACAAGGGGCTGGACATGCTGGACGAGAACCCGCCCTTCTTCCTGCTTGGTTTCTGTGCCCACTCGCCTATGTGGAATAGCTGGGTACACGGGCTGGCCCTCGAAGATCGCCTCTTTTCCGAATGGGGCCGCTTCGAGACTGTTTGGCTGGACAAATAAACTTGGCATAGACCTGACCCCGGGTGGGTAAGGTCTATTCAGAAGGGGCAGCAGGCCCACGCTTGCTGCCCCTATCTCTCCGTGTAATCGAGTAGTCACCTCCTAAACCACCTGCGGGAGTCGGGGTGCCCATGCTCAAATACATTATTCGGCGGCTGCTGCTGGCCGTTGTCACTGTCTTCGGCGTTACTGTGGTCATCTTCATTACCATGCGGGTGCTGCCTGGCGATCCCCTGTCTATGATCTATGGGGAAACCACCGGTATCTACGTGTTAAACGAAGCTGAACTGGCCGCGGCCCGGGCCAGCCTCGGTCTCGACAAGCCACTCCACATGCTATATCTAAGTTGGATGGGGGATGTCTTCCGCGGCGACCTGGGCTACTCCTTCTGGGGCGACAAGCCGATTATGGACACCATCAAACGCCGGGGGCCCATCACGGCTGAGATCGCCCTGCTCGCTATTCTGATCGCCTGGGTGATCGGGATGCCGGTGGGGGTGATTAGTGCGATGAAGCGGGAATCGTTTCTTGACCACATTCTGCGCTTCCTTGTTACATTCTTCATGGCTATCCCCAGTTTTTGGCTGGGCATGACGATGATTCTCTTTACGGTGCTGGTACTCAACTGGCGTCCATCCATCACTATCGAGCAGCTTTGGGACAATCCAAAGGACAATCTGCTGATGGTTATGGGGCCATCCTTTGCCATGGGTATCGGTCTGGCGGCCATCATCGCCCGCATGACCCGCACCACAGTACTCGAGGTGCTGCGCGAGGACTACGTGCGCACCGCCCGGGCCAAGGGGCTGCGGGAATGGACCGTCATCATACGCCACGTGCTCAAGAATGCCATGCTGCCGGTAATTACGCTCTCCGGTCTGGCCCTGGCTGGTCTGCTGGGCGGTTCGGTGGCCGTGGAAAAGGCTTTTGGTTTTCCCGGACTGGGCATGGCTCTGGCCCAGGGTGCTGTGGAGCGGGACTGGATGATGGTGCAGAACCTCACCCTGCTCTTCGCTGTCATCTTTGTCCTGATCAACCTGGTCATCGACGTGCTCTACGCCTGGATCGATCCCCGCATTCGCTTCGAGTGATCTGAAGGAGCAGCTATGAGCACGCATGCAATTGTTGGAGCTGACCAGCCGCTTCCATCCGGGCGACTGATCGCGGGCAAGTCTGCCTGGGACGGTGTCAGACGATTCACCGGCATGTCGCCCCTGGGCACTGCCTCTGCGATCCTGCTCATCGCCCTGCTGTTAATCGCCATCTTCGCCGACCAGATCGCACCTTACCACCCTCTGGTCGCCGACTTCAAAGCTCTGCGCTATCCACCTTACCCCGCCCATTGGCTGGGCACCGACAACCTGGGCCGGGATGTGCTCAGCCGGCTCATCCACGGTTCACGCATCTCCCTCTCTATAGCCATCATCTCCACAGTGATCGGGAAAATTATCGGCGTGACCTGGGGCATCCTTTCTGGCTATCTGGGAGGACGTTTCGACTTGATCAGCCAGCGCCTGGTTGATGTGCTGTTGGCCTTTCCAGGCATTATCCTGTCGATGATGCTGCTGGCGGCGCTGGGTGGTGGCGTGGTTACTGTGATCATCGCCATCACGCTCCTGAGCGTGGCCGGCACAGTACGGGTGATCCGCTCCGTTGTCCTCTCGGTGAAGGAGATGACCTACGTGGAAGCGGCCCGAGCCATCGGTGTGCCCAATGCGCGCATTATGCTGCGCCACGTGGCACCCCAGACCATTGCACCGGCTCTGGTACTCTTCAGCGCTTCTATGGGCGGTGCCATCTTCGCCGAAGCCGCGCTCAGCTTCCTGGGCCTGGGTATCCCTCAGCCCACCCCCAGTTGGGGCAATATGCTGGGCGGCGTGCTGGCCAACCAGTTTCGCCCCCAGTGGTGGCTGGTCCTCTTTCCTGGCCTCACCATCACCCTGACGATTCTGGCCTTCAATCTGGTAGGGGACACCCTGCGGGATTTTTTGGATCCCAAGTTGCGGGGACGGTTGGAATAGGAAAACTATCAGCGAGAACCCGGTCCAGAATCCAACCGGATAGCCTGTACGCTGCCTGAAGCCAGAGTCACCACCATCAAATTCCCACCAAAAACAGGTGCAGCCAGGAGCGGTTCTGCTAGTGTCGTTGCCCAGACCGTCTGACCTGAATCGCGCCGCAATGCTACGACGCGGCCATCCTGGATGCCAAACACAACTACTTGCCCTAATAAGGTAGCGCCGGGGGCCAACGACGCAGAAAAGTGTTGTTCCCAAAGAACTTCTCCCTGCTGACTGTCCAGGGCGACCAGGCGGCCCGTCCGGCCAGGCTCTACCAGAGTGAGGAAGAAGCGCTGATCATCTGCGCCGGCCATACTGGCAGAAAGGGCGTTCAGGGTGCGCTTCTGCCAGGCATAGCTGATGGGAAGGGATGGGGCAGGCCCAATCCCATATAACCAGAGACGGGTGCGCCAGAAGCGGAGAGTAGGCTCCAAGAATCGGTTACGCCCATGCAGTTGCAGCGCCTGGACGTTCGCCCTATCCCCTGTAACCGCCACTGTCTGACCAGAAATAGCCAGACCACCGGTAGGGTTGAACCAGAGGGGAAAGACGAGACGCTGCTGACCATTCCAACTGTCCAGCAGGTATAATCGGCTGCCATCCACGGCGGCGATGACACCGTCGCCGTATAGCACTGATTGGGTAATACGACTCTCGCTTTGTTGATGCCAGCGCTGTTGACCAGTGGCTGCATCAAATGCCCGAATTCCATCTGCCCCCACAAAGAGTACGCCAGCGGTTAGGGCCAGTTGTCCCGATAGGGGCACGCCTATCGGGACAGCCCAGCGGGTCTCGCCACTGTACCGATCCAACGCCAGCACTTTGCCCTGACTGACGCCGATAAAGAGCATATTCCCGGCGACCATGGGCGCTTGTAATGCGACACCATCCAGCGCTTTCTCCCAGCGGAGTTGACCGCTATGCAAATTCAGGGCAATCACCCGGCCGGTCTCTCGCCGTGTGCCAGCGGTCAGATAGACCCACTCTCCCACAATGACCGGGGAGCGAGGGGGCAACTCCCCGGCGTTGTATTGCCACCCAATCTGTGTTTCGATCCCAGCCATCCCCTGGGCCAGGGTTGTCACGCCGCCGGCTTCTGTGATGGCAACTTCGGCAGCCTGGATGCGACTGGTGGGAGGCGGCAGGGAACGGTTCCACCAAGTGAAAACGCTCCAGACGAAGACCAGTAGGAATAGTATAAAAGGCAGCCAGCGCTGGCTGCGTTTATCGTTCTGGTTCACCGTCTTGTCTCTCTGGGGTGCATAATCTTTCGCATTCACAGGAAGCTATCATAGCAGGTTTAGGCCATTTCACAATTCCGTCGATGGTAGGTTTCCCCATACCCATCGAAGTAGGAGTGAGCCATGCAGATTCGTGAAGTTGTTGTCACAGGCAAGGAGCAGGTGGTTTTGCATGCGGGCGAATTAGACGACAAGCCCGGCACCGGTGAGTTGCTGCTTTGTCTGTCCACCGATAGCCCCCGCTTGCGCTCTGTGGTGTGGCGCTCAAGCACCTCAATTGCCTCAGAGGTGATCGTTTAGGGTTACTCCCTGTTTGTCGTCTGCCATTGTCTTCTCCCACTCTATCAAACGCACACTAGTGCATCATCCAGCCTAAATTATCGGGTCATTCCCTATCACAAAACCTGAATTTTTAGCGTGGATGACACACTAGTACGTCAACAGGGTGCATTTTTGCTTGACAAGTGCGCTAGCAGCCTGTCGGAGAGAGGCTGAATTTAGACAAATTTCTGTCATGGCAGGTTAAGTTTCTAACGAATCAGGCATGTGAAGTGTCCAGATAGAGCTATTTTTGAGGCAAAACAGGCGTTTTCGAGTCAGCGTGCCCGCAGGAAGGCGCGCAGAAGCAGGCAGGGGGTTATGCACCCAGAACGTGCAAGCGCTTGAGA
>Ga0209702_10005828_pt1 | contig 16375 bp, 19 predicted proteins | sample FRY01_FD_187210 | JGI IMG/M metagenome (GOLD analysis project Ga0209702, IMG submission 187210) | Freshwater microbial communities from Lake Fryxell liftoff mats and glacier meltwater in Antarctica - FRY-01 (SPAdes) (version 2) | ecosystem: Environmental > Aquatic > Freshwater > Ice > Glacier... | reverse complement strand
CGCTGGGTAGCTAAGTGCAGTTTGGATAACTGCTGAAAGCATCTAAGTAGGAAGCCAGCTTCAAGATGAGTACTCTCACCGCTACAAGCGGGTAAGATCACGGCAAGAACAGCCGTTTGATAGGCATCAAGTGTAAGTGCAGCAATGTATTCAGCTGAGGTGTACTAATAGATCGAGGGCTTATTTTAACTATGCTTTGCCTTTACAGTTTTGAAAGTTTTAGGTTTTGGTGTTTATGGCGTAATGGAACCACTCCGATCCATCTCGAACTCGGTAGTTAAACGTTACAGCGGCGATAATACTTAGGGAGTCGTCCCTTGGGAAGGTAGCACAGTGCCAGAACCGTATTTATATTTTTTTTCCAGGAAAAGAGTGCAATACATTGCCTAAGCAATATGTTGCACTCTTTTTTTTCTTTATATAGGCGTAGCTTTTTTTTCTTTGTTAGAATTTCTCACTGTCATGAAACGTAAAACATCTTCATCTATCTTCATCTTTTTCTCTAACATTGATATCACTCCACCATTAGCCTCATAATTCATTTGAATATAGATTCCATCCTTGAATTTTTTCATCACATATTTTAGATGTCTTCTACCACGGTTTTGAGTAATTACATTTTGCGCTTCTTTATCAGATAGCATTATTTGGTAATTTTCAATTATTTTAACAAGATCATCCTCTTTTAGATCTGGTTTAACGATATATATAGTCTCATATGAGCTTATTTCTTTTATTGTATTCATAGTTTATTTAATTTCTTTTGTTGATGTGTCCTTAATTAAAGACATGCCAATATTATAGCTTTAGAGAATGATTTATCATACCAACATGGAGAATAATAACAGTAAGTGGGGGGGGTGACTTTTATTAACGTTTCTACGTAACCTTTAACCTGTCGGTTATCTAGTTAAACCTTTTTAATTTATGATATATTACATATTGATTTGCGTATAGTACTTTTTCATTCCATAATGTACTCAACAAGTACAATTGATACTTGGGAAGTAAATTACTATAACCTTTACAAAAAATCGAAAAATGACTGCTACTTTAGAAAGACGCGCAAGCGCAAGTGTTTGGGAACGTTTTTGCTCATGGATCACTAGCACTGAGAACCGCCTTTACATTGGTTGGTTCGGTGTTCTAATGATTCCTACGCTACTTACAGCTACAACTGTATACATCATTGCTTTCATCGCTGCACCTCCAGTTGATATCGATGGTATCCGTGAGCCAGTTGCTGGTTCTCTACTATACGGAAACAACATCATCTCTGGCGCAGTAATTCCTTCATCTGCATCAATTGGTATCCACTTCTACCCAATTTGGGAAGCAGCTTCTCTTGACGAGTGGCTTTACAATGGTGGTCCTTACCAACTAATTGTTGATCACTTCCTTCTAGGAGTTTGTGGTTGGATTGGTCGTGAGTGGGAATTCAGCTACCGTTTAGGTATGCGTCCTTGGATTTCTGTTGCTTTTACAGCTCCTGTAGCTGCAGCTTCAGCTGTGTTCCTAGTTTACCCTATTGGACAAGGTAGTTTCTCTGATGGTATGCCTCTAGGTATTTCTGGTACATTTAACTTCATGCTTGTATTCCAAGCTGAGCATAACATCCTTATGCACCCATTCCACCAATTAGGTGTTGCTGGTGTATTCGGTGGTTCTCTATTCTCTGCTATGCACGGTTCTCTAGTTACTTCTAGCTTAATCCGTGAAACTACTGAGAACGAGTCAGCTAACTATGGTTACAAGTTCGGTCAAGAAGAAGAGACTTACAACATTGTAGCTGCACACGGTTACTTTGGTCGTCTAATTTTCCAGTACGCTAGTTTCAACAACTCTCGTGCTCTTCACTTCTTCTTAGGTCTATGGCCAGTTGTAGGTATCTGGTTCACAGCTCTAGGTGTAATGACAATGGCATTTAACCTAAACGGTTTCAACTTCAACCAATCGGTTGTTGATAGCCAAGGTCGTGTAATCAACACATGGGCTGATATTCTTAACCGTGCTAACCTAGGTATGGAAGTAATGCATGAGCGTAACGCTCACAACTTCCCTCTAGATCTAGCTGCTGGTGAGTCTCTACCTGTAGCTTTAACAGCTCCTGCTGTTAACGGTTAATCTGAAGTTAGCTATCTAACTGAGTGAGACAAGAAAGACCTTACACTTGTGTAGGGTCTTTCTTTTGTTTACACAGTTTTTTTTTAATTCTTATATCTAATTATTGGAGTATCTTCTCTAATTAAAATAGAATAATATTACGGATTGTCTCTTTTTGCAATATTTGTATTGTATTCTCTTCTATAGTATTACTCGATATGAAAAGTATCAAGTTTCAACTGATTAAATAATTTAACAGTAGATACAGTTTAAATCATTATAAAATTGGAGAACTATTATGCTAGATGCATTTTCAAGAGTAGTAACTAACGCAGATTCGAAAGCAGCTTACGTAGCTGGTGCAGATCTACAAGCGCTTAAAAAATTCATTTCTGAAGGTAATAAGCGTCTGGATTCAGTTAATGCTATCGTTTCTAACGCTAGTTGTATCGTTTCTGATGCTGTTTCAGGTATGATTTGTGAGAACCCTTCTCTAATTTCTCCAAGTGGTAATTGCTACACTAATCGTCGTATGGCTGCATGTCTACGTGATGGCGAGATCATTCTCCGCTATGTATCTTATGCTCTTCTTTCTGGAGATTCTTCAGTTCTCGAAGATCGTTGTCTTAACGGTCTTAAGGAGACTTATTCATCTCTAGGTGTTCCAGCTTCTGGTAATGCGAGAGCTGTAAGTATCATGAAGGCTTGTTCTGTTGCTTTCGTTAATAACACTGCTTCATCTAAGAAGTTATCTACACCTCAAGGTGACTGTTCTGGTTTAGCAAGTGAAGTTGCTGGTTACTTCGATAAAGTATCATCTGCTCTTAGCTAATTTTCTATAATTAGATAAAGAATTAAGACTACTCTTATATAAAATATAAGGGTAGTCTTAATTCTTTATCAGTATCATGATTTTTTTTCCTTTCTTGACTATAATCAGTTAGTAAAATTTTTTTTAGCCCCAAATCGTTTCGATAATTTTTAAGGTATTGTAACTAATTTATAAATCTCCAAATTCTATTTTGTTATGACAGTTTCAATAAATGTCCAAAGTTATTTAGATAATTTAACTTTTCTAGCCCTTTTTATCTCGATGCTCGCTTACTGGAGTAGTATATCTTTCACTAGCTTAAAGCTAGGTACAAAAGTAGGATTTATATCAATATGTATTGCAAATTTTGCTATCTTTACTAATTTAAGTACACGATGGTTAGAAAATGGATACTTTCCTTTGAGTAATTTATATGAATCACTTCTGTTTTTCATATGGGGAATTACTGCTATAACAGTAGTAATAGAGAAAAGTGTAGCAATATCTCTAATAGGAGCTGTTACTAGTCCTTTATCATTATTCGTAGTTGCCTTCGCAACCCTTTCTCTTCCTGAAGGAATGCAGAAGGCTGCACCATTAGTCCCTGCACTGAAATCTAATTGGTTAATGATGCATGTAAGTATTATGATGTTAAGCTATTCAACTCTAATTACAGGATCTCTCCTATCCATCTTATTCCTTTTTTTGACACTGGGTAAAAACGTATCTCTCAAAGGGAACTCATTAGGTTCGAATAATTCGTCTAATACTGATACAAGGAATATGAGTATTGCTGTGTTAGAGGTTGCATTACCTCAAAGAATAGAAAGATCTACTCTTGATAGTCTAAATCTACTTGAAACTTTGGATAATCTTAGTTATAGAATAATAGGTCTTGGTTTCCCGTTACTTACAACAGGAATAGTTGCAGGCGCTGTTTGGGCTAATGAAGCGTGGGGAGCTTATTGGAGTTGGGATCCTAAAGAAACCTGGGCTCTTATTACTTGGTTTGTCTTTGCTGCTTATTTACATGCAAGGATTACTAAATCTTGGCAGGGAAAACGACCAGCCATTCTGGCATCTATTGGTTTTGTTGTCGTATGGATTTGTTACTTAGGAGTTAATTTTCTAGGTAAGGGATTACATAGTTACGGCTGGATTGGCTAATCTAAAGTTCTTTTTTTGTTGACTCTCCATTACTGGATTGCTAGAATTGTTCTAGAATATAGCTTACAATTGATTAATAAACAGTAAAGCATAAAATATATGAATGCAGATTTTTTAATTTCCGTAGTTCCACAAACAGCTGCTTGGTCTGCAAAGACCGCATCAGTTATGATTCTATGCAATGTTCTTTGTATTTTTGCTGGCCGTTATATCATTCAAGCTAAAGGTCAAGGTTCTACTCTACCAGGTCCTCTTTCTGCAATAGGATTAAATCTACCAGAATTATTAGCGACAACTAGTTTAGGACATATTATAGGGGCGGGAGCTATACTAGGTCTCGGTTATATAGGTGCCCTAGTTTAAGAGAACAGTCCCTTACATAATAATCTAAATGATCTGAATAGATTATTGTATAAAGGACCGTTTTTTTATGACTTTCTTTTTCTTAATAAGCAAGTCCCATACTTCTTGTAGTTTCACCACCTAGGTATACACGAACTGATAAGAAATCGGTAGGACAAGCTGTCTCGCACCTTTTACACCCAATACAATCTTCCGTTCTAGGGGCTGATGCAATTTGTCCTGCCTTGCAACCATCCCATGCAACCATTTCTAGAACATCACAAGGGCACGCTCTAACGCATTGGGTGCACCCAATACATGTATCGTATATTTTTACACTATGAGACATAATATGTTGTTCCCTTTCTATTATTTACTGTTGATCTAATTCTAGTTACTATTATGATACAGGAAAAAAGTTTTTTTTAAAATATCTAATAACATATCAACATATTCTTAAGAGAGTTACACTGTCTTGTATATTTAAGTATATCTATTTCTATTAACTGAAAAAAAAATGTCTATTCATTATGAAAAAAAATTACAGAGATAATGCTTCTAATGAAATACTTTATAAAACAGAAGAATTATTGGATGCAGCTTCCAATAGATATAAAATGACTATACAGATAGCAAATAGGGCAAAAAGAAGACGTTATCAGGATATGGACTTAGTGGAGGATTTGAGAATAAAGCCTATAAATAAAGCTATTCTAGAGATGGCTGACGAAATTAGTCAGCTTGATATCGTAGGTGATTGATAGACATTTTCAAGATTTACCATTGTTCATCTCATTAACTAAGAAAAAAAGAATTCTTCCAATATTGTTAAACCATGTTACAAGTTTTATTTGGTGATCCTAACGAGAAAAAAATTACGCGTTACACAAGTTTAGTTAATCAAGTTAATTCTTTTGGAGTGTATATTAGTAATCTGAATGATAAAGAGTTACAAGACAAAACGATTCATCTGACCAAGAAGATTAGTAGTTCTCTGAATTTCATAGATATATTACCAGAAGCGTTTGCTATTGTTAGAGAAGCTTCTCTAAGAGTCTTGGGCTTAAGACACTTTGATGTTCAATTGATAGGAGGAATAATACTCCATGAAGGTAAAATAGCAGAAATGAAGACAGGAGAAGGAAAAACGTTAGTAGCAATATTACCTGCTTATCTTAATTCACTATCTGGCTTAGGCGTTCACGTGGTAACAGTCAATGATTATCTTGCTAAAAGGGATTCTGAATGGGTCGGCCAAGTTCCTAAATTTTTAGGTTTAAGTGTAGGTTTAGTTCAAGAAGGAATGACGCAACAACAGAGAAAAGATAATTATTCAAAGGATATAACCTATACAACTAATAGTGAATTGGGTTTTGACTATCTACGTGATAATATGGCAGTAATGTTGCAAGATATCGTACAGCGTCCATTTAATTTTTGTATACTTGATGAAGTTGATTCAATTTTGATAGATGAGGCCCGTACTCCGTTGATCATTTCAGGTGCTGTTAATTCCCGTGAGGATAAATACAATCGTGCCAACGATGTTAGCCAACTATTACAGAGGAATATTGATTATGATGTCGATGAAAAAGCGAGAAATGTCCTTCTAACTGATGACGGTGTTCTTAGATGTGAGCATATATTAGATGAGCCAGATTTGTATGATCCAGCAAATCCATGGGCTCCCTATGTCCTGAATTCTATTAAGGCAAAAGAGCTATTTATTAAAGATATTCACTATATCGTAAAAGATGAAGAAGTTATCATTGTTGATGAGTTCACTGGTAGAATAATGGAAGGAAGAAGATGGAGTGATGGTTTACACCAATCTATTGAAGCAAAGGAGTATCTGTCTATTCAGAGTGAAACGCAGACTCTAGCCTCTATTACATATCAGAATTTTTTCCTTCTCTATCCAAAATTATCAGGTATGACAGGAACAGCTAAAACAGAGGAAGCTGAGTTAGATAAAATCTATTCCTTAGAAGTAATATCTGTTCCAACTCATCGTCCGATGAGTCGCAAAGATCTACCTGATTTAATCTATAAAAACCAGTATGCTAAATGGCGATCTGTTGCTGATGAATGTCTCGATATGCACACATTAGGACGTCCTGTACTTATAGGAACAACCAGTGTGGAGAAGTCAGAATTATTGTCTTCTCTATTGAAAGAATATGGTATTCCTCATAACCTACTGAATGCTAAACCCGAAAATTTGAAACGAGAAGCAGAAATTATTGCTCAAGCTGGTCGTAAAGGATCTGTAACTATAGCTACTAACATGGCGGGTAGGGGGACCGATATTTTATTAGGTGGAAATGCCGGTTACATTGCACGTAATACTATTACTTCACTCCTAACAAAAGGTGTATCGAAGAGCGACTTCAGCAAGGATCCGCAATTAAAGAATTTATTTGATTTTCTGTACGACAAAATAGATGCTTCTTCTATTACGAGTAAAGAATTAGAATATAGGCTTTCTGTAGCTTGTGAGAAAGGGTTTACCGAAGATAGATTAATTATTACTCTGAGGGCTGCGTACCAAGTCTTAGTAGAAAAATATGATAAGTTAATTGAACAAGAGAGACAAAATGTAGTGTTAATAGGAGGACTACATGTAATAGGGACTGAGAGACATGAATCTAGGAGGGTCGATAATCAGTTAAGAGGCAGATCAGGTAGACAAGGAGACCCTGGATCATCACGTTTTTTTCTTAGTCTAGAAGATAATCTATTGAGAATTTTTGGCGGTGATAGGATAAGTAATCTTATGGATGCACTACGAGTAGAGGATGACGTTCCGATAGAATCGCAAATGTTAAATAGTAGTTTGGAGTCAGCACAAAAGAAGGTAGAAGCTTATTACTATGATGCACGGAAACAGTTATTTGATTATGACGAAGTTCTTAACTATCAACGGCAAGCTATATACTCAGAGAGAAGAAGAGTATTAGAGTCTATAAATTTGAGAGATTGGGTTATTCAGTATGCTGAAACAACAATATTTGATATAGTACAGCTTGGTTCCAGTCAAAATATCAATCGTTATGAGTATTATCTTGAACAGCTAACTAAAATTGAGGATCTGTTAGGATTACCCTACCCACTAGATGTTAATTATTTCTTAAATCTATCTCCTTCTGAAGCGGAGAACTTTCTCTCAAAACAAGTCCGCATTGCTTATGACCTTAAAGAGAGTCAGATAGAACTGATTGAGGATGGATTAATGAGAGAACTAGAACGATCATTTTTGTTACAGAAGATTGATTCCTCTTGGAAAGACCATTTGCAAAGTATGAATGGTTTAAGAGAGACTATAGCTTGGCGTGGATATGGTCAAAAAGATCCTTTGATCGAGTATAAAAATGAAGCTTATATTTTATTTACTTCTATGATTACAAATATTAGGCATTCTGTTACTTATTTGATTTTTCGTTCTCAACCTATACTTAAAATATAGTATCAAAACTTAGCAATTAATTTGACAATGCTTGGATAATAAAACATCATATAGTTAATAATCGAATAAAAGAAAATGTATATATGACCAAAAGGACTCTAAGAGGAACTAATATTAAAAAGGCTAGAGTATCTGGCTTCAGAGCGCGTATAAAAACTGCTGCTGGAAGAGGTATATTAAAATCACGTAGGAAGAGAGGACGTAAGCTTTTGACAACTATTTAAAAGATTATGAGAATGACTGTATGTTTTTCTGTATTAAAGAATATACATGAAAAACTTACAGAATCATTTAGATCTTATTTATATATTTTCCCTAATAATAAAATCAGATGAGCTTTATCAAAGAATTCAAGTTATTGCTGAAAGCGAGATATCCTATACTTTATATTCCAACAAGTGAAGAAGAGAGAGTTGAATATGTTATCCGTTCTTGTATCCAGTTGTATAGTAGTAGAGGAATTTATGCTTGGGATTTTGTTGATGGCTACGTTGGTAATCCTAACGATAACGGATTTGCATCTAGGAATCCACTGCAGGCTCTGGAATTGATTGAGCGTCTTACTCCAACAAGCCCAGCTGTTTTTTTACTAAAAGATTTCCATCTATTCCTTGCTGATATTTCTGTTGCACGTAAACTTAAAAATTTGACAAAAATTCTACGTAATCAAACAAAAAACATTATTATTATTGCGGATGAAGTCAATATACCTGAATCGTTAAAGGATATTATTACTGTTTTAGATTTTCAGTTGCCCCAACCATTTGAGATAAAACAAGAGCTTCTACGAGTGCAAGAATCACTTGGATACAACATTCCTGAAGCATCTCTGAATAGTTTAGTAAGTTCTTGTCAGGGTTTATCTCTAGAAAGAATTCGTCGAGTTCTTTCTAAAATTATTGCGACTTACAAAGAAGTCAATATAGAAAGTCTTGAACTTATTTTTATAGAAAAGAGACAAATCATAAGTAAATCTCAAATTTTAGAATTTTACTCAGCTAAAGAAAAGATCTCTGATATAGGTGGACTTAGCAGTTTAAAATTATGGCTTAAGCGTAGGTCTGGTGCACTCTCAAAAAAGGCAGTAGATTATGGTCTACCCTCTCCAAGAGGTTTACTTTTAGTTGGAGTACAGGGGACAGGTAAGTCATTGACAGCGAAAGCTATTGCTAACGAATGGAATTTACCTCTATTACGATTAGATATAGGCAAACTTTTTGGTGGAATTGTTGGTGAATCTGAATCTCGTATGAGACAGATGATTCAATTGTCAGAGGCAGTCTCCCCTTGCGTTCTATGGATTGATGAGATAGATAAGGCATTTGCAGGGATGGATAACCAAGGTGATAGTGGAACAACAAGTAGAGTATTAGCAACTTTTATAACTTGGTTATCTGAAAAACAATCTTCTGTCTTTGTTGTTGCGACAGCAAATAATATCTATAAACTTCCGCCAGAAATTCTACGTAAAGGACGTTTTGATGAGATATTTTTCATTGGTCTTCCTAACGAAAAGGAAAAAGAATCAATATTCAAAGTGCATCTAAGTAGATTACGCCCAAAATCATGGAATTTATATGATATTCCGCAATTGACAAAACTGGCGAAAAATTTCTCTGGTGCTGAAGTTGAAGAGTCAATAATTGAAGCGATGCATATAGCATTTAGCGAGAATAGAGAATTTACGACTAAAGATATTACTTCTTCCATAGAACAATCTATTCCTCTGGCCGAGTTGAACTACGAAAAGATTGATGAGCTCCAAGAATGGGCTGATGCCGGGAAGATTCGATTAGCTTCTTAATTCTTATCTTTTAGACAAATACATCTTATGATAGAATACGTATAATATTTTCATTGATTAGCAATAGTAATTATAATTAATAGAGTAACTCTAAAATCCTATGTCACACTTTAGTAAAATTCAAACCTCTCTAAAAGACCTTGACCTACTAAAAAAATCTTTAAATGATCTATCCATTTATTGGGAACCAGAGCTTAATAAAGTTAGAGGGTATAAAGACCAAACAACATTTGCTAATCTTGTGATTAAACAGGACAACAATTATGATATTGGCTTCAGTTGGAATGGCTTTGAGTATCAACTTGTAGCAGATGTTCAATTTTGGCAACAACCCTGGTCAATAGATCTGTTTTTAGACAGAGTAAATCAGAAATACGCTTGTAATTCAATAGTACAATCAACTACTGATCAAGGATTTCAAATAGTGAACCAAACTATTCAAGAAGATGGATCCATTAAATTAACACTACAAAAATGGAATAATAGTATAATCTAATGATAAAAAATATGCGGACGGAGAGACTCGAACTCTCACAAGGTTAACTTACTAGAACCTAAATCTAGCGCGTCTACCAATTCCGCCACGTCCGCTTTCTTACTACAATATAATCATAGCAAAAGTATAATAAAAAGAAAACATATTTTATATATACTTCTGCCATGATTTTTTTTATGAAAAATAGAAACTATATCGCAATATTATCTTTTTGTGCTATAGTGTGTACTCAGGTGGAGAAGGATATTTGTGCTTCATCCTCAGTAGCTCAGTGGTAGAGCGATCGACTGTTAATCGATTGGTCGTAGGTTCAAGTCCTACCTGGGGAGATTTTGGTTTACTCGCATCTCTATAGATCTTATAGTATAGAATAGAAGTAAATTAGTCTTAATTCAATACATGCATATGCTAAAAGAAATTAATCGGAATGCTTGGTTGGTAGCTAATCGACTAGGGAATCTTCAATTTGCTATAGTTCTTCTTTTATTGATAGCCTCATCTAGTTCTATCGGCACATTCATAGAGCAGGGGAAAGATCTTCCTTTTTACGAGTTAAATTATCCTAACTTGAAACCTTTATTAGGCTTTATTAATGCTAAGTTTATAATTCTATTAGGATTAGACCATGTTTATACAACTTGGTGGTTCATTTTCAATATATTGCTTTTTGTTACTAGTCTTTCTTCATGTACCTTAATAAGACAACTACCGTCTCTAAAGTTTTCGAGATTATGGCGCTTTTATGATACATACGAATCGATGAGTAAATTTAATGTGAGGACGAGGGTGGGTGATGCAAGCTTAACAAAATTAGCTTTTCAGTTAAAGAGTAATAATTATATTGTTGTTCAAGAAGGAGATTCTATTTATGCATATAAAGGTCTTATCGGCCGTATCTCTCCGGTAATTGTCCATGCTAGTATAATTTTTGTTCTTTTTGGATCTGTTATTGGTAGTGCATCAGGGTTTATGACACAGGAATTAGTTTCCACAAATACTCTTTTCCATCTACGAAACATTATTAACTCAGGACCATTTAGCCACGTTCCACAAAATCTAGAAGGTTATGTGAGGGACTTTAAAATTGCTTATAGTGAAGAAGGTGTGATTGATCAATTCTATTCAGATTTATCAATCTTAGATACTGATGTGAGTCCACTAAATAGTAAAACGATTTATGTAAATGAGCCAATGCGATACAAAGGTATTACTTTTTATCAAACTGACTGGGGAATAAACAGTCTTACTTTAGTAATTGACAATCATAAATTAACTGAGCTACCCTTAACTTTAGTTGATACATCTTCTAATAATAGATTTTGGATATCTAACTTGTCACAATCAACTTCTCTTGGTATTGAAAATATTCTTTTAGTTTTGCAAGATTTGACTGGTAGGTTTTCATTATATGATTCAGAGAAGAATATCATAGCTGAACTGAAAGTTGGTGAAGTATTTCCACTTAATGGTTATTCATTGAGAATTACAAATATTATCCCATCAACTGGTTTGCAAGTGAAGTCAGATCCTGGTACTGTATTTGTTTATATTGGCTTCTTCATGTTAATGATGAGTACTTTGCTTAGTTATGTTTCTTATTCTCAGATATGGGCTTTCAAGAACACGAATAACTTGTACGTAGCAGGGCAAACTAATAGGGCTGTTTATTATTTTGAAAGAAAATTTAGTGAGATACTAATTAGTACAAAGAAGTAATTTTTTGGATAATTACTATGTTTTTGTTTAGCTTTCTTATAAAGCACAATTAATTATTGATTTTCATATTTATCTCTAAATAGGATTGATTGACATGTCGCGTACTATTGTAATAACTTCTGGTAAGGGAGGAGTAGGTAAAACAACAGCGACTGCTAATCTAGGTATGGCTCTAGCTCAGCTAGGTTACCAAGTAGCACTTATAGACGCAGATATAGGTCTTCGAAATCTAGATCTCTTACTGGGATTGGAAAATAGGGTGATTTATACAGCGTTAGAAGTTTTATCTGGAGAGTGTAGATTAGAACAAGCATTGATACGAGATAAACGACAACCGGGCTTAGTCCTGTTACCCGCAGCACAGAATCGAAACAAAGATTCTATTGATTCAGATCAGATGCAATATTTAGTTACTTTGATGAACCAACAGTATGACTATATACTAATAGATTGTCCAGCTGGGATTGAATCAGGTTTTCATAATGCTATTGCCCCTGCAGACGAAGCTATTGTTGTTACAACTCCTGAAATAGCTGCAGTTCGAGATGCTGATAGAGTTATTGGACTATTGGAAGCTAATAATATAAAACGAATCAGTCTTCTCATTAATAGATTAAGACCACAGATGGTGAAAGCTAATGACATGATGTCAGTGGCAGATGTGAAGGAGATTCTAGCAATCCCTCTCGTCGGTGTTATTCCTGAAGACGAATGTGTGATTGTTTCTACCAATCGCGGAGAGCCTTTAGTATTGGAGAATAAGCTATCGCTGCCCGGGCTAGCGTTTGAACACACCGCTTGTAGATTAGATGGCCAAGATGTTGAATTTTTAGACTTGCAACTATATTCAAAAGGTCCGTTAAAGCGTCTTCGTCGCTTCTTTCTTGGATCTCTTATAACTTAAATAACAATTTAATCATAAATACTGATGATCACAGAATTTTTTGAACGTTTGCTGACCAGCAATCGAGGTAGCCGTGATGATGTAAAGCGTCGTCTCAAATTAGTTCTTGCTCATGATCGTTCTACTTTAAATGCTTCAACGCTAGAAAAAATGAGGGAGGAGATATTAGTGGTCGTTTCTAAATATGTTGAGCTTGATACAGACAGTCTTGAATTTTCAATAAAAACTGATAGTAAGATGACAGCTTTGATTGCCAATTTACCGATAAGAAGAATCCTCCACCCTAAGGACTTAAGTTAGAAAGCTTGATCCATTTATCGGTAAGTTGGATTTTGAGTTCTTGTTTCATATTAATTAGTTAATCTTATTTTAGTCAATCTGAGTATTTTCTATACACTAATTGTCGTCAACTTTTCCTTGGTACCTAATAATCTCATCTATCACACTTGTAATTGATTGTTGGTTCCCTTCAAATATGGGAGCTATGTTAACTCCCATTTTTTACTAATGAACATAGGATATTAATACTATTGAAACAAAAAAAATTCTATTTTTTACTTTATAACAATCTATGAATTATTTCTACTTATCTCTCCTCTTATTTCCTAAGATCCTCTTTTTATGAAAGCAATAGAAAGACTTAAACTATCTATGCTCTCCTTATCATGTACTAGAAATCTTACTAAGTATTTCCCTGTACGTAACCAAAAAATATTAAGTTTTTCATATCTAGATTTTTGTGAGTTTTCCACTGCCAATCTAAGTAATTTAATAAAAAGCCTTTATTTTTCTTTACTAACGTCAGCTTTATTATTTGAGTATATGAAACTACCTGAGTTTTCATTCAGTACAGACTTTGCTAAAGATATAGCTCTTTCTCTTTGAATTATTGCTTTGTTCACCCATGTTGCATGACGTGATTTCGTTTTACTGCTTGATGTACGTTTCTTAGGAACAGCCATAATTTTTTACTATTTATAAGTTAATGAACTATTTAACTTCAATGTTTGTTATTTTCTTATCAGTCAATATTATACATCTAAAGTCAGTAATATAAAATAAAAGCGTAAAAAGGAATTTCTATCCTTTTTACGCAAAAATATACCTAATTTTTATCTCGATCCCAAACGACTAAGCTGTCTTAAAGCAATTCTAGCTATATTGAATCCTGCCCAAGATAGTGCAGCCAGTAAAGGGAAAAGAACTATTAGTAGTCGCATGTCCATGACATATTTCCTCTTGTAATCTTTCTTAAGTATTATAGCTAATGAGTTACTATTATGTATTTAGAAAATATAAATTGCTATTTTTAGGCTTCTTTAATTGGAGAATTATTAATCTTTTTTATTAAGATCTAGTTATTCGCATTTATATGTAAACTAACTTAACATTGAAAAAAAACCTGACCGAAAATTTTATTAATAAATGACTGATATTCCTTTCACTTTGGATCAATTAAGAATTCTTAAAGCGATAGCTTCTGAAGGTAGCTTTAAAAAAGCGGCTGAAAGTCTTTATATTTCTCAACCTGCAGTTAGTCTACAAGTTCAAAATTTAGAAAAACAACTAAACGTACCTATTTTTGATCGGGGAAATAGAAAGGCAGCTTTCACAGAAGAAGGGGAAGTCCTGCTGAGGTATGGCAATAGAATATTATCCTTGTGTGATGAAAGTTGTAGAGCTATTGAAGATCTCCGCTGTTTGAATGGGGGCACCTTAGTCATTGGTGCTAGTCAAACTACTGGAACATATTTGATGCCTAGACTGATAGGTTTATTTCGTCAAAAGTACCCTCAAATAGCTGTTCAGCTTCAAGTTCATTCTACTAGAAGAATTTCATGGAGCGTTGCAAACGGACAAGTCCATTTGGCTATTATAGGAGGAAAAGTTCCTCCAGAACTAGATAATGTACTTCAGATTACTCCTTACGCTGAAGATGAACTAGCTTTAATTCTACCTAAACTACATCCTTTTTCTAAACTTGAATATATTCAGAAAGAGGACTTATATCGTCTTCGATTTATAGCTCTTGATACACAATCTACAATAAGAAAAGTCATAGACCAGGTTTTGAATCAAAACGGTATAGATAGTACACGTTTTAAAATCGAGATGGAGTTAAATTCAGTTGAGGCTATCAAAAATGCAGTACAATCGGGTCTTGGTGCGGCTTTTGTTTCAATCTCTGCAATATCCAAAGAACTAGAGCTAGGTATCCTACATTGGGTAAAAATAGAGGATATTACCATTAAGAGAACTTTATCAATTGTAGTAAATCCTAATAGATATCGCTCTAAAGCGTCACAAGCTTTTAGTAGAGAGATCCTTACTCTTTTTGCATCGTCCTACAAAAATAGATATTAATTATACCCCTCTATTTTTTTCTTTAATGTATTCGTATATTAGAGAGGAATTTTTTTTCTTCAGCAGTATTCTCAATTTAATATTGAGTAAAAAAAATGAACCACAATTCAGTAAACATTGTGTCAACTTGCATTATATTTGTCATTCTAACTATTAGAGCCAGGAATATGGAAGCAGTAATTTTATTAATACTTCCATACTCTGTTACGCCATTGGATAAACACTAAGTTTTTTATCTTTTTTCCCAGCTCTTTCGAAACATACTTTTCCTTCTATCAAGGCATACAAAGTATTATCTTTTCCAATGCCAACATTATTACCTGGTTTAAATACCGTTCCATTTTGCCTCACTAGAATATTTCCAGCAGTTACAAATTGCCCTCCGTACCTTTTAACTCCCAGTCTTTGCGAGTTAGAATCACGCCCATTCTTAGTACTTCCCGCTCCTTTTTTGTGTGCCATATATCTTTACTGTTATTTTAGTTAAATATTTTTTCCAGCTAAAGTGATCTTGTCAATCAAGATCCTAGTAAGATTATCTCTGTGTCCTTGCTTCTTTCTTGTTTTCTTTTTTGGCCTCATTTTATAGATGGTAACTTTTTTACTCCTTATATGACCCAGAACTGTAGCTTCTATCTTTGCATCTATCAAGCACGGTTTACCAACACTAATGTTTCCATCATCACTAACAAGCAGAACTCTAGTTAAAGCTATCCTATCACCTGGATTAAGATCTAAACTATTTAAGTCATAAAAACGACCAGACTCTACCCAAAATTGACGGCCACTTGCTTCTATTATAGCGTAGCTCATATTTATCTTTTCTCTTTTTTTTTATAACAACACAAAAAAAAATGTGGTTTTGGCACTGTGCTACTTTCCCAAGGGACAACTCCCTAAGTATCATCGCCGCTGTAACGTTTAACTACCGAGTTCGATATGGATCGGAGTGGTTCCATTACGCCATAAATACCAAAACCTAAAACTTTCAAAACTGTAAAGGCAAAGCATAGTTAAAATAAGCCCTCGATCTATTAGTACACCTCAGCTGAATACATTACTGCACTTACACTTAATGCCTATCAAACGGCTGTTCTTGCCGTGATCTTACCCGCTTGTAGCGGTGAGAGTACTCATCTTGAAGCTGGCTTCCTACTTAGATGCTTTCAGCAGTTATCCAAACTGCACTTAGCTACCCAGCG
>Ga0209702_10005827_pt1 | contig 16376 bp, 14 predicted proteins | sample FRY01_FD_187210 | JGI IMG/M metagenome (GOLD analysis project Ga0209702, IMG submission 187210) | Freshwater microbial communities from Lake Fryxell liftoff mats and glacier meltwater in Antarctica - FRY-01 (SPAdes) (version 2) | ecosystem: Environmental > Aquatic > Freshwater > Ice > Glacier... | reverse complement strand
TTCCTCTACGATTGTATTTCTTGCGGTTGGAATCGCGGATGATGGCTTCGTAAACGTATAGCTCTTGCTGGCATTCTTCACCGGTATTTAAGAATTTTCCATTCCAGCTTTCGTTAACATCATTGCTTTCATATACAACTTGTCCTCTGCGATTGTATACTTTAATATTAAACTCGGTAACGCCTTCAGAAAAAATCGAGAGGATGTCGTTGAGTTGATCTTTGTTGGGTGTAAACGCATTTGGAATATAAAGCGCAAAGTTGGGAACTACTTCGACTTGCAATTGATAAGTGTCCCGGCATCCGCCTGAATTGAAAGTGTACAAGGTTACAATATAAATTCCGGTATCTTGATAAATATGATTGGTGCTGCATGCACTGTCGCCAGTGCCATCTCCAAAATCAAAATAACATCCGCTATTTGGGAAGATGGAATTGAAATTGAAAACAGGATTGATGGTCGTAGCAATTAATGGCTGTGCGATAAATTGTGCTTCAGGAACTGCAAAAACTGCAATTCCACCGGACAAGGTGTCTGTGGTAGAACAGGTATCAGCACTTGTTAAAGTCAATGTTGGAATAAAATTTCCTTGGTTAGGATAGGTATGTACGGGATTATTAAGGAAGGAAACAATACCATCTCCAAAATTCCAGAGATAAGTAGGATTCGGAATTGCAGGACTTAAATCCTGGAAAATTACTTCGAGTGCTGCGCATCCGGTATTTTGATTCACGCTAAAGTTTGCAACAGGATTTGGTTTTACCACTACGTTAGCAATGTATTGATCGGGTGGACAACCGGGAGTTTGCGTTTGCAAAATAATAGACTTTGGTCCGCTGGATGCGAAATTGTAATCAATAACGGATGGTGCAACAATCGTATCTACACCAATGATCCATGTTAATGTTGCACCGGGAACGACTCCAAAGAGTGGAGCGAAATCAAATGCATTGTTGGTTTGACATTGTGGATTCGGTGGAATAAATAACGCACGTTGCACAGCTTGTACGGTTAAAAGCATCGTATCTTTTAAATCACAATAGCCAAGCGAAGTAGTCACGATAAATCTTACGGTAGAATCAGCAGTGCCGATGATCGGAATCGTTGCTTGCGGATTTGAAACTGTTGATGAACTTAAGAAGCCCGGATTGGTCCAATTGTAAATATACCCTGCAGTTGTTGCTACACCAATTCCAATCGCTTGATTAGAACAGGTGGAGAGATTACTTCCTGCATTCGAAACCGGATAACTTCCTACAATGATGGTATCACGAATGGTATCGGAATTACAAACATTGTCATTCGTTACTAACGTTACCGGATATACGCCATTCGCAGGAAAGCTAACATAATAAGGTCCCCAAGGATTGGTGCCGGGATTTAATATAGTGCCGCCCAATTGCCAGGTGAAATTATTTCCGGCTGTAGGCATTAAACCTGTGTAGGTGAAAATTGCCGAATCGTTTCCGCAGATGGTCGTATCGTTCAATGAAAAATTCGCAATTGGCTTTGCTCTCACAACAATGGCTACGGAATCTTTGTTCGACACACATCCTTCCGGAGTGCTTGCTGTTGCAGTCATGAAGGTTGTTCCTGCAGTGTTCCAACTAAATGTCCCTGTACTACCATCTACAGGAGAACCGCTGATGAAAGTCGCAGCGCCATAATTCCAGGAGTAAATAGAACCTGAGGGAGCGCCGCTAGCTAAAGGAGTAAATGTTAAAGTTTCGCCCTGACAAAGTGGAGTACCTACATTGATTGCAATGCTGGGAGTTTCAAAAATTTTGATGGAATCCAAATACGGAAATCCTAAACATCCATTTTCAAGAATTGCTAAATCCAGATAATAAGTTCCGACTGTATTCCAAAGCACATTGAATTGCTGATTGGTAACGTTGCTCGTTGTTCCGCCTCCATACGTCCATGCGTAAGTTGCAGTTGTTGCAGCAGAGCCGGTGTAATTTACAGTAACATCGGTTCCTGAGCATCCAGAATCAGGCATGCTGAAAGTTGATGTTGGCAAATCGAAAATATAAATAGTGTCTTTTGCTGTATCGGATGCACAACCGTTTTCAGTAATTTGTAATCCAACAATAATATTTCCACTCAGGTTCCAATAAGCACTGGCTTGTCCAAAGCCACTTACAAAAACACTGCTGTTGTTCGGGAAAATCCAGTCGTAAAAAATATTGGGATTGCTGCTATTTGCCGTGAAATCCGAAGTTACTGCATTGGTTCCATCAAAACAAAGCGAGTCATCACTAGTCGTAAAACTTACTAACGGCTTCGGCTTAACGTAAATTTGGCGGCTGAAGGAATGCGAACAGCTGGTCAGCTCCGTCAGCGTTAGTGTAGCTAAATATGTTCCGGGAGCATAGGCGTGATTGGGGAGATTGAAACTTGCACCCACGCCACTGATAGGAGGATTTCCATCTCCAAAATCAAATGACCAAATGGTAGAAGGGTTGTATTCGCTGTTATCTGAGAAAATTGCGGTGAAAGGTTCACAAGCAATTAAACTATTGACATTAAAATCAGCAGTAGGCATAAGTCGTACGCCGTAGCCCCAGTTAAAATCAAAGCCCGATCCACTCTGCGTGGTATCATCGATCATTAAAGCATAAGAATTCCCGCTCACAATATTTATCGGAGGACAATAAGGACTGCTAAAACAATCAATCACCGATGATGACATCCCGAAAGGAAGCAATGGATCATACACCGTATTACATGCAAGTTCAAATCCCGGACAACCTGCAGTGACATCATACAAGGCCCAACGAAATCCACCAATATTAGTAGGGAATGCAGTGAATTCAAGCGGTCCTGAAAATCCGGAAGTAAACTTATACCAGAAGGGACGAACAGGCGGAGAATTGAAACAAGAAGGAGTGACAGAAATACCGGGTTGCGCCGAGCCAGGACTGCTAAAGTCATACGTATTACAAAGTGAAGTTGCACTGTTGCAATCGATGCCCGGATTTATAAATCCATTCGTGCTGCTGATACAAACTAAAAATTCACCATCCGTCTCCAATGAAGTCACATAAAACCAAATTTGCGTTCCGGCGAAAGAAGTAAAAGCGATCGACGCAGGATCAAAATTTGTAAGTGCAGTATTGCAAACATTCGTGCTCCCACCACCTGCGCAATTTCCATTGATAACAGTCACAGAAACTTTTTGCGCCGGATTACTTCCGAGTGGTGTTACACTGATTGTATTTACTGTACCATTCACCACATAGGAATACCAAACTTCATTTCCGCCCGCAGGCAATGGAGTCGTAGCACCTGCATCACATGCATTCGAAAGTCCATCTCCTGTAGCCATGATATTGCTATCGTTGATACAAGTATTTCCGGTTTGATCGAGATAAATAAATGCAGCGCCTGTGCAATTGTCATTCGCAGGAATTTGTGCATTACTTTGAAAAAAGCTGAGCAAGAAGATTGAAAATGCCAAGTATCGAAACATTCGGATATGGGAACTACGATTGGATTTGAATAGCATTGATTTAAATACGAAGGAATTACATCCTGATTTTCGGTGATAAATTATTCGTCTTCATTTTGACTTTTCGAAGCCTAGGAAGAACTATTTTTGTAAGAACAAAACTACCCAATTTATGAATACCATTCAAGATTATATTAGTCAAAACAAGGATAGATTTATCTCTGAATTGTTGGATTTATTGAGAATTCCTTCTGTAAGTGCCGATTCGAAGTACAAGGCAGATGTGGTTCGGGCAGCCGAATTCGTGAAATCTTCATTGGAAAAAGCCGGTGCCGACCTTGTCGAAATTTGCACTACGCCCGGACATCCTATCGTTTACGGTGAAAAAATGATCGATCCGAAACTACCAACGGTCTTGGTTTATGGGCATTACGATGTGCAGCCTCCTGATCCCATGGATCTTTGGGATTCGCCGCCTTTTGAGCCGGTCATCAAGAATGAAAAAATTTATGCCCGTGGTGCTTGCGACGATAAGGGCCAGGTCTTTATGCACATTAAAGCTTTTGAGTTGATGATGAAGACAAATTCCTTGCCTTGCAATGTTCGTTTTATGATTGAAGGTGAAGAAGAAGTAGGTTCAACGAATTTGGGAAATTGGATACGTGAAAACAAAAATCGTTTGAAAGGAGATGTGATTTTGATTTCAGATACTTCCATCATTGCGAATGATATTCCGAGTATTGATGTTGGTTTGCGCGGCTTGAGTTATGTGGAAGTAGCAGTAACCGGTCCGAACCGCGATTTGCATTCGGGAGTTTACGGTGGCGCAGTGGCCAATCCGATTCAAATTTTATGTGAGATGATTGCAAAGATGAAAGATGAAAACAATCACATTACTATTCCCGGTTTTTATGGAGATGTAATTGATTTGAGTAAAGCGGAGCGCGATGAATTGAACAAAGCGCCTTTTGATATTGAAGAATATAAAACGGATTTGAAAATCGATGCTGTATACGGTGAGAAAGGATATACCGTGTTGGAACAAACCGGTGTGCGACCTACTTTTGAATTGAATGGAATTTGGGGTGGATACATTGGTGAAGGTGCAAAAACTGTATTGCCATCTAAAGCTTTTGCAAAAATTTCAATGCGTCTCGTGCCAAATCAGAGTTCAGATAAAATCACAAAATTATTTTCTGATTATTTCGTAAGCATCGCTCCTCCGGGAGTAAAAGTTGTAGTGACACCTCATCACGGTGGAGAGCCTGTGGTAACACCAACCGATTCAGTGGCATACAAAGCAGCGAGCAGAGCCATGGAAGAAACATTCGGGAAAAAACCAATTCCTACACGTGGCGGCGGAAGTATTCCAATTGTTGCCTTATTTGAAAAGGAGTTGGGATTGAAAAGTGTGTTGATGGGATTTGGTCTCGATAGCGATTTAATTCATAGTCCGAATGAACATTTCGGAATCTTTAATTTCACAAAAGGAATTGAAACGATTCCCTTGTTCTTCAAATATTATGTAGAGATGAATAAATAATTATTCGTTTGAAATTTTATAAAGGCATTCTGAAACGGATGCCTTTTTTGATTTCTGTAGAATTTTATTGTTGACGTTTTACTGTATTTTTTTCACGCAAAGCAGCAAAGACTGCTAAGGCTATTCGTTAACTAGAAAAACAAGCAAAAAATTAAATGCAATGTTGTGCCGATCGATTTTTTTTACAAATCACCATTATTGCAATAAATATCATTTTGTCAGCAATATGACTTTGCGAACTTTGTTTCTTTATTCCTTTGCAGGAAACGGCGTCTTTAATTTGAAGATTTTTTTTGTTTGGGAAGGTTTATTGCTGTTTCGAGAGAATATTTTTAATGGATTGCCTTTCCTTTATTCAAAATTCATACTTTAGCTTGGCATGTTAAAAAGAGTTCCCCTTGAAATGATTTTTTGGATGGCTGCGCTGATTTATTTAGCGGGGATAGATCCGGGTGCGGAGCACATGAGTGTTTGTATGTTGAAGTTTTTGGGCGTTTCCTGGTGTCCGGGTTGTGGGATAGGGCACTCGATATCCTATTTGCTACATGGAGAGATTGTTCAATCATTTCAAGCACATTGGCTGGGTGTATTTGCTTTTTTTATACTTTTAAATCGGATTATTCAATTGTTAAAACTAGAATTCAAAAACATAAAATTTGCATTAAAATAATTAATCATGGATAAAAATTTATTGCTTTCATTGCCTGGAATTGAATCTGAAGAAATGATTTTTATTCAAGAGGCCATTAAGGATTTAAGCGAAGATTCGCAAAGAAACTTTCTTTTGTTGTATCAGGGAAGAAGAAAGGATCCGCAAACAGTATTAATTTGTTGTATACTTGGCTTCGTTGGAGTGGCCGGGGTGCAGCGATTTATTTTGGGGCAAATCGGAATGGGCATTTTGTATTTCTTTACCGCAGGACTCTGTTTTGTGGGAACGATCATCGATTTGATTAATTATAGAAAAATGGCTCTCGAGTTTAATCAGAGTCAGGTGGTTGAATGTAAGTTAATCGCGTCAACTTTGAGTTAAGCCTATATTTAATTCACAATTTTTAATTGTCCTCGTGTATAAGTTTTCGAATGCTTTTTGCGTTTATAAAAGGCTTTCGTTAAATTTGAATGATGAATTATCTTAAGACACTCTGTCTTTCTCTCTTAATATTGCTTTCAATCAGTTCTTGTAAAAAGACTGAATTGGAAACTATTAATGGGAATCAAGCACCGCCGGATACTAGTATTGAGTCGGTGTTGTATGAAGATTTTGTTAACAAAACCTATATTTTAGTGTTGGGTCGTGAGCCGAGTGCCCTTGAATTTCAAAATGGTGTCGACAGCTTAAAAGCACATTTGCTCGATGAAGCAAGTCGCTACAGTTTCCTGAATACTGTTTTTTCACTCAGCGATTATAAATGGCGTCAGGTCGAGAAGTGGAGAATTGAACTTTTGTCAGTGGTAGATTCTAATGATGTAGCCACTCAAATTGCTATTTTCGATTTCATTCTTGCCGATTCCACGTTTCAAGCCTTTTGGCCGCAATTGATTTATGAAAATCAACGTTTGGATTCCTTGTATACTGCTTCTTATGATTATGTGACAGGAGCAATTTCAATTCGTAAAATGCAAGAACGCATGATCAACAATTTTTTCTACGATCAAATCAATATGGGTCCGGATAATTTTGTGATTGCTACTTTTCCGCATTTCTTAGATCGGAATCCGACCGCTATGGAGCAGAGCAGTAGCGTGAGTATGATCAATGGGAACAATGCAGTTTTGTTCCTCACTGCCGGAGCTTCTAAAGATGATTTTCTCTCAATCTTTTTTAGTTCTGATGATTATTTTGAAGGAGCAGTGCGACGTGTTTACAACGATTATTTATTGCGCGAACCCGTTTCTTTGGAGATGAGTACCGCAAGTTTGAAATATAAAAACACTTTAAATTTTGAATCGCTTCAAAAGGATGTGTTGGCAACAGATGAGTTTATAGGTATTAATTAATAATTTAGAAATGAATAAACTTAAATATATCTATTTTATTTTTTTCTTTCTCATGATGTGCTCCTGCGAAAAGGAAGTCGACTATTTATATGAAGTGGATAAAGTAAATGTGCAAGCTCCCGGAAGCATTAAGTCGAATGCAAAGAATACTATAGAGTTTTTAACCATCGCCTGGGCCGATTTGTTCGGCACGCAAATTCCGCTGCAGGAATTAATTCGATTAAACACCGTGTACCTTGCTTTCGGCGATAAAAAAATGGTTGAGGATCGCATCTTGCTGAATTTTCTTTCGAAACCCGGCGTACAAATTCCCGCCCAGACTAACATGAGTGGCGATACGCTTTTATACATCAACAATACCTATAAGAAATTATTTAACCGGGATGCGAATGCCTTCGAGAAATATTATTTGAAGGAGCAAATTCGTATTAATACTGCAATGACAAGCAAAGTCATTTGGTATGCCTTGATGACATCGGATGAGTATCGTTATTATTAATTCTAATTGAAATGATGAACAGAAGGAGTTTTATAAAACAGGCAGGTCTCTCTGCAGCCGCTGCGGTGGCCGCACCGTATTTGCTGCCGGGCGGACGTCTGTTTGCTTCCAGCGGATTGCGTAAAGTAAATCACGTTGTATTTCTTTTGTTTGCCGGTGGTGTGCGCAATTTGGAATCGGTGCAGTTCAACGACGGGAATTTAATGCCGAATATGTTGAGTGGTGGAAGTTCTATTTCCAATGATATTTTACCGGCAATGGATTTTCTTCCTCCCGGACCTTTATCACAACCATTGCAAAATTATGGTACGCTCTTTCGCAACTTCAAATACAATCAAGGTCCTACAGGACATTATAACGGACATACCGTTGCCGTAACCGGACAGTATGTGAGCACCGATTTAAACATTCGTGAGGCTCCACGTAATCCTACAATTTTCGAATATTACAGAAAGCACAACAGTCCGCAACAAACTGCTCTGAATTGCTGGTGGGTTGCCAATTCATTGGGACCTTATCCGGCATTGAACTATAGCAGCGATCCTTCTTACGGTGCGAACTACGGTGCGAATTTTATTTCGCCTAATTTTTTAATTTCTCAAGATGGATTCAATGCGTTAGGAAATCCTGCTACTTTCAATAATTCTGAGCAGGCAGCTTTTGAAGCAGTGAGGAAATTTTCGAATGGAGTATTCGATCAAAGTTATACGAGTCCATCAGCAGGAATTACAAATTCTCCTGCAGAAGCAGCGCAATTGCAGCAATTCATTAGCGACTTGTATGCGAAAGCACAGTCGGGACAATACATCAATCCTTGGGGTGTTGGAACCTCCATGAACAATGATATGTTTAATGTGATGTTTGCAGAAGAAATCATTCAGCGTTTTAAACCCGAGTTGTTGGTGGTAAATATGCAAGATGTAGATATCTGCCATTTTAATTTCAGTGCGTATGCAAATAATTTGCGCAAGGCCGATTGGGCTGCAGCGCATTTATGGAATCTCATTCAAGGTACTCCAGGCATGGCGAACGATACGGTGATGGTCATTGCCCCAGAGCATGGAAGAAATTTCAATGCGAATACTTCGGTTGATGCTTACGGTCGATTGGCCTTGGATCACACTGCGCCGAGTGATGGTACAAGCGGTGATCAAATGGCGAGAGATATTTTCTGTTTAGTCGTAGGTCCGCCAACGGTAGTGAAGCAAGGATTAGTGGTAAACTCTGTGAGTGGAGAAAGTACCGAAATTGTTCCTGCTATTGCGAACATGTTGGGCTTCGACAATAACATTCCGATCTCTGCAGGAATTAAAAATTACAATCAATGCGATTTAGCACAAGCGTTTTTTTAAGGAAAAAATAGGATGAAGAAATTCGATAGCAATATAAAAATTAATTTCAATCGACCATTTCATTTCTTGGGATGCTTGTTCATCTTGTGTTTCTTTGTTTTTGAATTTTCATCTTGTAAGAAGGAAGAAGTCCCTGCCAATCCATACGATGGTATTAATTACAATGGAGGCACATCACCTGATTCAATTCCTGATCCGGCATCCATCACAGGTTTGCATAAAAATATTTTCTTTCCGCGTTGTGCGAATCCGGGTTGTCATGATGGAACCTTCGAACCGGATTTCAGAACCGTGCAAAGTTCGTTCAGTACCTTAGTGTATATGGGTGTAAACAAAACAACTCTGGATTCGAATAGCTTTTTTAATTACCGCGCTTTTCCCGGTGATGTTAGCAATTCATTTATCATGGAACGTTTGACAACAAGTACTAGCGATTACATGCCATCGAACGGACAACGATTAGACAATGCTGAAATCGCCAATGTGCAAAAATGGATTCAAGATGGTTGTCCGGACTTGAATGGTAATTTGCCACAGAAGCCCAATCTACCTCCTAATATTATAGGATTCATTGCTGCCGATGTGAATTTTGTACGTTTGGATACAAATCGACTCAATGGTATTTCATACAATCCATTCATAGTTCCAGCCAACACTACCATGTACATTCCTTTAGTAGCTTTGGATACAGCAGACGGCACTTTTGCTACTGATCCCATTGATTTTACCGTGCATGAAATTCGTTGGTCGCTCGATAAAAATAATTTCTCTGCGGCGAATACTATCAATGCTAATTGGTCATCTCCCTTTCCGTTCCCATATTGGCAAATAACAGTGAACACTTCGCAATGGGCTGTAGGAACAATAGTGTATTTTCGTGTGTATATGAACGATGGATTTCAACTTAATCCAAGTGAATTTCCAAAAACCATATCACTCGATTTTTATAAAACCTATTTTGCATTTATAATTCAATAATCGGAGAGATGGTAGGAAAGAAAAAAATAAATTATTTTAATGGAGATGGAATTCTTTTTTGTTTGATGCTTTCCATGTTCTTGATTTTTATTTCCGGGTGTAAAAAAGACGATGATCCCTTTGCTAACAAAGTCCCGCAAATTGAATTGATTTCACTCTCCCCGTTGGTGGCTATTGAGTTCAATGATTCATTGGTGTTTAATATAAAATATCGTGATAACGATGGCGATTTAGGAGAGAATGATCCGGCTGTCAAAAATTTGTTCATCACCGACAATCGCATCGGTATTGTTTACGAATACCGCATTCAACAATTAGCACCAACAGGTTCTAACATTGCCATAGAAGGAACTTTGCAAGTAGTTTTAAATAGTGTGGCAAGAATTGACACCAGTAATGCACAAGAGCAAGCTACTTTTTCTATTTATGTAAAAGACCGAGCTAATAACAAGAGCAATATTTTAACTAGTCCGAGCGTAACTATAAAGGCGAATTGATATAATTATTTTTAGCGTTGGAGCAAAATTGTCTTTGCGTTTGAAATTCTATTTTTACGCAAAGGCCGATAGCTATCGAACGCAAAGTTTTATAAGTGATTTTTAACAAAAATTTTCATCTTTAGGTAAATCTCCAAATATTTTTTGGTCGCCCAAAGAAGCAAAGTGAATTGGTGTATAGTCAAGATAGTAGTCAGTAGATTAAACCAAGAATTTCAAATTAGCGTATAAGCACCTTTGCGAACTTATCATCTTAGCTCCTTTGCGTGAAAACGGCATCTTTATTTTTCTTGCGCACTTAAATTCATCTAATTAATCTTTATGTTTGTCACATGATCCTACCCGAGATTAGCATCCTCAGCAATAAACTTACTGTATTGTATTTGCATTATCCCGATAGTTTGGTGACGCATTGCGGATTGATGATGAAGGCAGGCACTCGTGATGAGGAAAAGGGCAAGGATGGATTGGCACATTTTATTGAACATTGTCTTTTTAAGGGAACCAAGCATCGTAAATCATTTCATATTTTAAACCGTTTGGAAGTAATAGGAGGGGAGTTGAATGCTTACACCACCAAGGAAGAAACCTGTTTACATGCTTCGGTGATGAATCGTTATTTTGAAAGAGCTATTGATTTAATTGCAGATGTAGCCTACAATTCCATTTTTCCGGAGAAAGAAATTGAAAAGGAGAAAGAAGTGATCACCGATGAAATTCGTTCTTATCAGGATAATCCATACGAGCAAATTTTTGATGATTTTGAAACACAAATTTTCAAAGGGCATACTTTAGGTCATAATATTCTTGGCACTGAAGAGAGTATCCGTAAGTTCAAGCGAAAAGATTTGCTGAAGTACGTGCGTGATTTGTACGATCCTTCCAACATGATTTTTGCAGTGAGTGGAAATATAGGCATGGAAGAGGTGATGCGTTTGACAGAAAAATATCTGGGATGTAAAAAACATGTAAAATTTTCTGCGAAAAGAATTCCCTTCAGGAAAATAGCAAGCAAGAAAGTGTTACAAGATAGAAGCGTGAGTCAGGTGCATTACATGATGGGTAGGGTAGCACCCGGATTGAACGATCCGCGTCGCATTCCGCTCAAATTGTTCAATAATTTATTGGGTGGTCCGGGCATGAATTCTCGCCTAAATTTAAACATTCGGGAAAAACATGGGTATACCTACACCATTGAATCGGGATACCAAACTTATTCCGATAGCGGGGTTTTTCATATTTACTTCGCCACCGACGAGAAACACTTTGAAAAGACCCTGAAATTGCTCGATAAGGAATTACAATATTTAGTGGACAAACAGCTTGGCGCAACGGTTTTTAAGCAATACAAAGAGCAGCTTTTGGGACAAATTCAATTGGTGCAAGAGAACAGAATCAATGTCTTACTAAGTCTGGCGAAGAGTCAATTGAATTTGGGGAAGATAATCCCGTTGAAAGCCATCAATGAACAGATTAAAAGCATTACTGCTCTCGAAATAATGAATCTGGCTCATGAAATATTAGATGAAAATAAGCGTTCTGAACTGGTATATCTTCCTAAAGCATAAATGGGGATTAATCCATCCAATTTTTATAACTTCGTATCATGAAATTAAAATTTTTATTCTTCTTGGCAATCGTAGCCATCCTCTATACTTCCTGCGGAGAGGATGAATCCTTTAGTCCCATCCCCGAAATTAAATTCGAGCGTTTCGTCAACTATGTGGGAGCAAGTGGCAAAGATACGGTGGTAGAATTTATTTTCTCCATCAAAGACGGCGATGGCGATATCGGTTTCGCCGATAATGAATTCGACAATAACTGTGGCGCGGATAATTCCAACTTGTATCTCAGTTACGAAGAAAAGAATGGTGCTGACTACCGAAAAAAGAAATTTTGGACGCAAGTAGTGGAAGTGACACCTGCATGTGATACGCTTGTGTATTTCGATAGCGTGCAGGTGAAATTCAACCAGCGCATGCAATACATCGAACCTGCTGGCAACAGCAAAGGCATCGAAGCAACGGTCACCTACCGTATGGATTATCTCAGCGCAATTATTTTACTCAGCAACGTGGGTCGCTTCGAATTTTATATTCGTGATCGAGCGAATAATAAGAGTAATGTTTTGTATTCTGAGGATTTGTTTCTGAATAAATGAGCTATGAGTTTTGAGTAATGAATTTTGAGCTTCACTATTTTGCTTTTTTCAATATATATTTTTTATAGACAACTATTTGATATACTATCGAACACAGATTTAACGGATTCAAACGATAAAAGCTGATTTACTCGAATTCATTCATGTCACTATTTATCCAAAGCGACGCTGGCCTCCGAGAATCTAAATTCCTTTTTGACGGTACATTTAGGCAGAGATAATTAATAATTTAAAAAATAGGAAAGATTACAACAGGCGAAGGCCTACATGTGCGTGGCAAAACAATAGAATTTTTTGGAAGACGCATTACATTATTTTTTTTCACCGCTAACCGCTAACCGCTAACCGCTAACCGCTAACCGCTCACCGCTCACTCCTCACTCCTCACTCCTCACTCCACACTCCAAACTAATCACCGCTCACTCATCTCAATTAAACACAAAACCATTCGGCCCAACACCCACACCGGAAGAGTCAATCAGTGTTCCTGCATTGTTGTAATGCAAAATATGTGTGGTGGCGCTGAAACTTGATTTGCCTCCGTAAATACTTTCATCGTCGGGATGAATTCCCAATGCGTAGAATTCGCGATTGATGTAAGGCATAGCTGGAAGTACTAAACTATTTACATCCATTTTATAAACTGTTCCGGTGTACGCACTGCTACCGTTTAAATAATAGAGTGTGTTGGCTGTGGCATTGGTGTTTAGTTTGACCGGATGCTGATCGTAATTGAAGTTGAAGTTTTGATCAATGGCTAAACTGTTAGGATCTAATCGTTGTAATTTTCCGCCGGCATCGTCGGGTGTAGGTGTAAAGTCACCTCCTAAACTTCCTCTGCATAAGATCCAGATTTTATTGTTTTGATCGAGACGAATGGATGCAGGATTGACACCTGTCGCCATGGTGCTGTTAATAGTAAAGCTGTTTAAATCAACAATGCTTACAGTACTATCATCTGTAAATCCACCGCTGTTGCAAACATAAAGTTGGTTGTTGTGAATTAGCATTTCTTCCGGACCATTTCCGCAGGTGACACTGTCGACGATGGTGTTTGATGAAAGATTTATTTTATACACTTGATTGCTGCCCCAGTCACTGATGTATCCGAAGTTGTTGGCTTTTGCAGTGAAGTAACGCGGACTACTAATTCCGTAAATGGAAGCGGTCTTGCTGAAATCACTCATAGAAACTACTTCTACTTTTTGTGAATTGTTCACGCACAGATAGGCCTTGCCGTTATAGATGTTCATTGATTGCAATAGATCACCAATAGGAAATCCGTTCACTACTTGAAATACATCCGTAGTGCTGTACGCTGAGTCGGAAGAGAAGAAAGAAATGGAGGCATTGCCGGCACCGAAGGCGCCTTCGTTCACTACGAATACCCCGTTTAAATTATCGGGAGCCACGTTAGTAACATTGTTTTTTTCTTTTTCGCAGGAGGCGAGTGCTAAGAAGCAAATCGCAGAGAGGGTGATGGAGATTTTTTGTATCATGGTTTTATCAATTATTAAAATACGAAACCACAATCCTTAATTTATGAAATTACATTGCCAATGTACAATGCAATATAAACACAGCGTCCTTTCCTCCGAAGGTTCAATCATGGTTAATATGTTGGCAGGTCTTCTGACTCACAGATCTATCAAAACACCTTCCCATTCTCGAAGAACAGTGGTTTTGTTTTGATGTGCATTTTTTAATGCGAAACTGTTTACAGCAGCGGGGACTGTTGCCGGATTACACGGCATTCCCTATTAATTCCCGTTTTTATCCGGGAAACCATCACTAGGATGCGAAAGTACTAAAAAATTGGATTAAATATTTTCAAGGAATTTTTTTAGCACCTCTTTGAAATCTGTATTTACCGGAATTTGAAAAGGCTTACAGGTATTCAGTTGATTCATACCGCTTTTTAAATCGATTTGATCCTGAGCAAAACTCACTATATGTTTGTTCTTCGCATGCAATTCGGCTAAAAATTCTTGCTCTGTTTGTCCTGGCGTTGCTATGCAAATCGCCGATTTTTGCACGGCACATAGATCCATCAAGGTAGAATGCCCGCTTCTACTAATGATGTATTTACAATTTCGATAATGAAATAACATTTCGTCGGTGCTAATATGCGATGTGATTTTGCAATTGCCTTTTTGCTCTTGCTTGGGAAATTGTGGAGTTCCTTTTACTAAGATGGAAGTAATGGACAACGATTGAAGTTGCTCCACTAATAATTTCTCGAACAAACTGCGCTGCGGTTCCGGTCCCGATAAAACTGCAATGGCATCGTACCTTGTATAATTGGAAGTTTGCATCTCGGCTTGAAAACGAGAAAGTGAACCGATGAAAGTTGGATTTAATTTTTTTACGGTACTCACATCATGAGAAAGTTCAGCCGTTAAATTATTTTCTCCTTCCGAATCGGGTACCCAAATATGATCAAATTTTTTTAAGTAATGATGATTGACTTTGTTGATGTAAGGACGCAACCAATCTTTGTTTTTAGGTGCCTGTACATTGAGTTGATGCGTGATGATCACCGATGGAATTCCAGGAGCATAGGCGCCGTAACGGTTATCGCTGATGATCGCATCTACCTTTAAATCTTTTACAAGTGTTAAAATTTGCAGATGCTCTTTTCGAATCGCCATTGCTATGCCCGGTGCTTGTAAAATCATTGCCATGGACATCGACATATTGGTAGGATATTTTACTTGTATGCCTTGGATGGGATAAAAAGGCAAATTGGGAAAAACGGATTGAATCAAATGTCCTGTTGAACCTTCTCCGCACAAAGAGATTTTCACATTACTCTTCAATACTTCTTCGATGATGGGAATGCTACGCGTTGCATGACCCAATCCCCAATCAAGAATGGAATAAAGAATATGTTTTTTCGAATTTTCCAATCTTCAAAAATAGGGCTTTGCTACTTCTCTCGACTAGCTTAACTTCGCATCCTTCCAAAAAAATAATTGAATCATTCATGGCAAAGCATAAACTTCGACGCTTTGAGGAGTTAGAAACCTTTGAACGCACCTTTCAGTATCCATTTCCTTTGCTCAAAACGGAGCATGGACTTCGCGGAAACTGGAAGGAGAAGGTTTTTAAAAACTCGAATCCCATCGTACTCGAATTGGGCTGTGGTAGAGGAGAATATACAGTGAGTCTCGCCCAAGATTCTCAAACTTCAAATTTCATAGGCGTGGATATTAAAGGTGCTCGACTTTGGCGAGGCGCTAAAACCATTAACGAAGAAAATATTTTGCATGCCGCCTTTCTTCGCACACATATTGAATGGTTGCCACAGTTTTTTGCTGCCGGTGAAGTCAAAGAAATATGGGTCACCTTTCCTGACCCTCAACCGCAATTATCGAGAGAAAACCGACGCATCACCAATCCTAAGTTCTTGAAAATGTATCATGAGCTCTGTGGTACAGATGGAATTTTACATCTCAAAACGGATAATATAGGCCTCTTTGAATATACCGTGGAGCAATTGCAGACGCAGAAAGGCGAGTTTGAAATTTGCACCAGGGACTTATATAATGACACTCCAGCAAATTTTAATACCGAAATTCAAACGACGTATGAAAAGATATTTTTGAAGAAAGGAATGAAGATCAATTATTTGAGATTCAGATGGGCATAATGAAAAATAATACTGTTACCCTAAATTCAATATCTTTACGCGTTCAAGCGTCTTAGCTATCAATTTTAAAAAAATTATAAAATGAAAAAAACACTCATTGTCGTCGGAGTCATATTAGTAATCGTTTTTATTCTATATCGATTCTTCGTTGGGACTTATAACAACATGGTCGATCGTGATGTGCAAGTACAAACTGCTTGGTCGCAAGTAGAAAATGTGTACCAACGTCGATTAGATCT
>Ga0209702_10005824_pt1 | contig 16389 bp, 12 predicted proteins | sample FRY01_FD_187210 | JGI IMG/M metagenome (GOLD analysis project Ga0209702, IMG submission 187210) | Freshwater microbial communities from Lake Fryxell liftoff mats and glacier meltwater in Antarctica - FRY-01 (SPAdes) (version 2) | ecosystem: Environmental > Aquatic > Freshwater > Ice > Glacier... | reverse complement strand
GCTTGCAAGGCCATTGTTTGGGTTTTATTGATACCACCGATTTACACGAATGGCAGCAAATACTCCGACATTTATTACGTCAGCAGTTTGGACTGAATTCACTAGGGGACGAGTGATGCAGCTGGGAGATCATGTACCTGATCCGCCCAGACTGGTATGCTATTTTAAAACCTACTGGTACCACATCTTGCTCGCTTAAAAACCCATCTTTCGGATTAAATGTTGCGCCATGAAAAAGATGTATGTACTATTAGTCTTCTTTGGTTTTGGCGCAAACGCCAGTGCCCAGAGCTTGCTTTTATCGGAAAACTTTGACTATCCAGCTGGTGCACAGCTTCGTGACCATGGATGGTATCCGCACAGTGCAGCTAGCACCAATCCGCAAACTATTACTACCACCGGCTTAACCCTTGGCAGCACCTCCTATTTCGGCAATGGCATCGGTAACGCCGCTGCTGTAAACAATACCGGCTCGGATGAAAACCGACCATTTAGCAGTTATGTAGATTCTGGAAACGTTTATGTTTCTTTCTTGTTGCGCGTTAATGGCCCGGTAGACTCACTCTTCAATGAGCATTTCTTTTTCCTCGGACAGTATTCCAATACAACTACTCCAATATTCACCTCAATAAGTTCTGCCAACCGCGGACGAACCTTCATCGTGCCCAGTACTACTCCCGCACAATACAAACTCGGTATCACTTTCAATGCTGGAACTGTAACAACTCTTGGTTTAACAACAGCCGACCTAGATACAGGTCAAACTTATTTAGTAGTTTTGAAGTATCAATTTGTACCTGGTTCGAGCAATGATTCGGTGAGTTTATTTATGTTTAACGATGGCAGCGACATTTCCACGGAGCCCGCCGTGCCTACCATTGGGCCGGTAGCAGCCACTTTGATTGGCACCCCACCGGCTCCAGCAACTGATTTGACGGCTGCACAATTTGTGGCTTTGCGCCAATTCAGTGCTACCCAAAGAATTACGATAGATGGTATTTATGTACGTGATCACTGGCTATTGCAAGCTGCGAACACCAGCGTAGAAGATGAAGGCTTAGCTCCGCAGTTCACCCTGTACCCAAATCCATATACTGATGGTGCCTTATTTATAAAATCGCAAAACGACCAACCTATACGTGCTCGTTTATTGGATTTAACAGGACGCGTACTTTTTCAAACTCCTGTAGAAAACGGTCAAATTATGCTACCCAAACAAACCGCGGGATTGTACCTCCTGCAAGTAGAACAGCGAGGAAAAGTAGCTATCAAAAAATTAGTGATCCGATAAAATTTATTTAAATCTAGACCTATGAAATGGATGTTCGTCCACGCGCGCCCGCTAACACTGCTATTTTTCAGTCTACTGCTGTCGGCTTGCAAAACGCAAGATGTATTTCCAACCCTTACCTTGGCGGTTAGCACAGCAAATTTGAGCGACAATGGTGGCACGATGCGTGTGATTGTGCGGCTAAATGGCCCCCTTTCATCGCCCTTGACTGTACCTCTTAACTTTTCAGGCACTGCTGTTTTAAACCAAAATTACAGCGTATCAGCACAAGCAATAACGCTTGAAGCAGGCATTGACTCTGGCTTTATCACCATAACAACCATTTCTAGTACGGATACAAGCGGCAAACAAATCATCATTACTTTGGGCGATATACAAAACGTACTGGTGCAAATGCCGTTGAGCCAACTGGTAAATTTGGTTAGCGCCAGTGCTGACCGCGACGGTGACGGCATTGCTGATATTGTAGATGGTTGTCCAGATGACTTCGGTCCTGCCGAAAACAATGGCTGCCCATGGCTGGGTGTGGTCATAAATGAAGTATTATATGATCCCGGGGCCGATGCTGCTGGTGATGCCAATGGCGATGGCGTACGTGATCCAATAGCCGATGAGTTTGTTGAACTGTTCAACTCTAACCCTATACTCGACATTAGTGGCTACACCCTCTCGGATGCGTCACAAGTGCGCCATACTTTCCCTGCTGGCACGATAGTACCTTCGAATGGGGTGATTGTAGTATTTGGTGGTGGAAACCCGACTGGTAGTTTTGGTGGGTCTATGACACAGATTGCCTCTGAAGGTCAATTAAACTTGAACAACGCGGGCGATGTGCTTACGTTGCGCGACAGCCAAGGCGCTACAGTTGCGGTATTTGATATAAACGGCTTGTCGGGGAACCCAGACGAGGCTTACTCCCGTAATCCGGATGTTACAGGCGCTTTTGTGCGGCATTCCGCCATTCCCGCGGCCAATGGTGCGCTTTTTTCACCAGGCATAAAAGTAAACGGCAGTAATTTCTAACCTCCCACCATGGTCGGCCCCATCCTTTCGGTTCTGTTTGTCATTGTCGTTGCGCGACTCTTGCTTCAGAAGTACAATCCACAGGCGGTTTTGCTACTTTCAGGAATTGCCATGCTGCTGGCTGCGGCAGCCTTACAAATGCCTCTGCCTGATTTACAGCGCCCTACTGGAGCGGTAGGTTTCGATTTTTTCGCTTCCATCAAAGAATCTTTTAGCAAAACCAATGCTGGGGTCGGACTCATGATCATGGCCATCGGCGGATTTGTAGCCTATATGGACAAAATTGGCGCCTCCGACATACTGGTGCATTTGGCAATGAGGCCGTTGCAGCTGTTCAAAAAGAACCCCTATTTGGCCGCCAGCATGGTCATACCCATTGCGCAGGTGTTGTTTATCGCTATTCCGTCGGCAGCAGGACTCGGTCTGTTGCTTATGGCCTCACTTTTCCCCATTCTCATTCGCTTAGGCGTGAGTAGGCTTTCGGCTGTTTCAGTCATTACAGCCAGCACCGCTTTTGGCATTGGTCCTGCCTGCGCCACAACCGCCAGCGCCATCGAAATCATAGATATGGACACTGTTTTTTACTTTCTTAACTACCAAATCCCCCTCGTTTGGCCGCTGAGCTTAGTACTGATGGTGACCTATTATTTCACCAACCGCTATTTCGACCAAAAAAACAAAGTCACATCCCCCGTAACTGATGCCATGGCGGTAAGCATTCCCAGCACACCCGCTATCTACGCTATTCTGCCCATTCTGCCCATTGTATTGCTGCTGGTTTTTTCTGAGATTTTTAGCTTTTTCGAAAGCCCCATCTTTCTCGATACCACTACCGTTATGTTCATCAGTTTGTTTGTAGCCTTGTTCTTCGAAGCCATCCGCCATCGCCAACTCAAAACCCTACTTTCCTCCTTGCAAGTGTTCTGGAATGGCATGGGCGACATCTTTAAATCAGTTGTCACCCTCATCATCACCGCCGACATCTTCGCCAAAGGCCTCATCAGCTTAGGGTTTATCGATGGTTTGATCGGTAGCACCACTTCCTTAGGTTTCAGCACGACTGGCATTGGCATAGCCATGACCATCATGATTTTTTTAGCTGCCATGCTCATGGGCAGCGGCAACGCAGCCTTTTTTGCCTTTGGTCCGTTGGTGCCTAACATCGCTACCCAATTGGGCATGGGTGCCACCACCCTGATCTTGCCTATGCAATTGGCAGCTTCCATGGGCCGTACCGTATCGCCAGTATCAGGGGTGCTGATTGCCACGGCAGAAATTGCCAAAGTGAGCAGTATGGATATCGTAAAACGTAACCTCATTCCACTCAGCACGGCATTGCTCTTTATGCTCGTGTTTCATTTTATTTAAGATGCTCTACCTCCTTCAGAATGCCAACGTATTTGCTCCAAAGCCCTTGGGCATGCAAGACCTATTTATTGCCAATGGCAAAATAGCTGCGATAGGCAAAAAGCTTCCATTTGTTCAGACTGGAGTCACTGTCATCGATGCAGCTGGAAAAACGGTCACCCCAGGACTCATGGACCAACACATACACATCACCGGGGCTGGTGGTAAAGACGGCTTTTTGTCGATGACACCCGAGGTAACAGCGCAAGAACTCATTCGCTACGGAACCACTACAGCAGTAGGTTTACTGGGGACTGATGGCACGGCTCGTAACATCCGCGCCCTATATGGCAAAGTAAAAGCCCTGCGACAAGAAGGTCTCTCCTCTTATATGTACTCTGGTTATTATGGCAGCGATACCGTGACCATCACTGAAAGCATACAAAGTGATATGATTTTTATTGATCCTGTTTTAGGTTTCAAAATTGCCATCAGCGACATTCGTTCATCTTACCCTACCGCCATTGAACTCGTCCGCAAGCTCCGCGAAGTGCGGGTGGGCGGCTTACTCAGCAATAAAAAAGGCATCATGCATGTACATTTGGGCAATTTGCCTAGTCAAATGGATGTGCTGTTCGAATTGGTACAACAATTTCAATTTCCCATTGCGCATATTTCACCAACACATGTAGGCCGCACCAAGAGTTTGTTCGAGCAAGCCATTGAATTTGCGAAACTTGGTGGCAGCATCGACATCACCACAGGTGCGTCCAAATACACCGATCCATACCTTTCGGTATTGTATGCCTTGGATAAAGGAGCTCCTATTGAAAAAATGACCTTCAGCACCGATGGGCACGCCGGCCTCACCAAAACGGATGCACAAGGCAACGACATCGGCTTCAAAAAGGCCCCTATCGACCAAAATTTGAGACAGGTAGTGCAACTCATCCAGCAAGGTGGCTTACCAGCTGAACAGGCGTTGCAATTGGTAACGACCAGCGTGGCGGCTAACCTCGGTCTGTCTAACAAAGGCCGTATCGCCGTGGGATGCGACGCGGACCTTTGTTGGTTTGACGAACAATGGACCCTCTGCGACGTATTTGCCAACGGGGAGGCCGTGATGCGCGACCAAAAAATACTGCTCCAACCCGTCTTCGACTAAATCTCCATGAAAAACCGCCTACTGCTTTTATTTCTGATCACCTTTTTAGTGGGTCAAACAGTCGTGGCCCAGGAAAGCCCCATCATGAACAGCTACACCTTTGGCAATGGGATGCGATTTACAGATAAAACTGGCGATTTATTACGACTTACGGGCTATTTACAGCCCTATGCCGAAACCAAACAATTGATTGGAGATGAAAACGAAGACGCCGCCACCCGTTTCCGCATGCGTCGCCTGCGTTTACGCCTTGATGGCAATTCAGCGAACGACCGTTTTAGCTATCGTTTTCAAGTCGACTTGAGCGGCACCGGCGAAGAGCTCGACGGCAACAGCAATTTCTTACTCGACGCCTTTGTCACCTACAGCATTACCCGCCGTATCAAGGCTAGTTTCGGTCAACGTGCCACCTTCACCGACAACAGGGAGCTGTTTATGAACTCCACTAGCTTGCAATTGGTTGAACGCAGCAGGCTTACTTCTGCTTTTGCCACCATTCGCGAATTCGGTTTGTTTTTAGAAGGCAATTTCCGCATGGGCGGAGGGCATTATCTCAAGCCTTATTTTGTACTTACCAACGGCGATGGCCTGAATGTTTTTGCGCGCGATCGCGGTGGTTTAAAACTTGGCGGGCGCCTAGATTACCTCCCATTTGGGTTATTCACCAATCTAGGACAGTTTAACCAAGCAGATGTAGTGCGGGAATTAACACCCAAACTAGTTATGGGCGTTAATTTTAGCCACAACGAAGGCGTGAGCAGCCGAAGGGGGCGTGAAAGTGGTGCCATATTGTATCTTGATAACAACAACGCTGAATTGTTACCCAACTTTATCAAATACGGCTTTGATTATCTCTTCAAATTTCGAGGCTTTTCGATGTTAGGTGAGTTCGTAAAAAGTGCTGCCACTGTACCCTTGGGCATTACTCAGCGCGTGCGGGTAGATGGCAGCACCACCACCAGTTTTGATGTGAATGGCATAGAAGACATGCCCAATTACATCAAAGGACGAATGATGTTGGGCGAGGCCTACAACATCCAGCTAGGCTACCTCTTCAAAAATGGCATTTCTGTAGATGGGCGATACACCTATATCAATGCCGACCAGCACTCGTTTCTGAACAACGCCACCTTTTACAACCGCCCTTATTACTACACTTTGGGCTTGAGCAAATACGCCGGCCGAAACTATGGTGCGAAAATTCAAGGAGACATTACCTATGTCCAAAATAACGGAGGCATCAACAACAATGCGGGTTTACCCGTCACCGGCAATGAATTTATAAGTAGGATGATTGTTACTTTTTCTTTTTAAGGATGAAGCGGCTAAACCGGCTTTTTTGGCTATTCCCTGCCTTTTTACTAATGAGTCAGTTTAATCCGCAGTCTTCGCGCATCACGGAGAAATTTTTTCCCGAAAAGCAAGATTTACCTGAAGTGACCCCAGCGTTGAAAAAACAAAAGGGCTTCACTACTTATGAAGAATTGACTGCATTTTTGATGGATTTATGCCAGAAATTCCCAGATCAAATCAGCTTATCGTACATAGGCAACACCAAAAAAGGACTGGCTATTCCCCTAGTGCAACTCAAAAGTAATGGCCTTGGTCCTAAAATAAAAATATGGATGCAAGGCGGTTTGCACGGAGATGAACCAGCCAGTACCGAAGCGCTTTTATATTTACTGTACCAGCTGCTGCACGATCCTGCGCAAGCTGCCTTGCTACAAAAAATAGATTTGGCCGTGCTGCCCATGGCCAACATCGATGGTTATCTCAAACAAGCACGAAACAATTCCGAGAACCTAGACCTCAATCGCGATCAAACCAAGCTCATGGCGACGGAAAGCGCCTTGTTCAAGCGTGCCTTCAGTGCCTTCAAGCCACAAGTAGCTATCGACTTTCACGAATACCGGCCCTATCGCCGTGATTTCGCCAAAATGAGCACCTTCGGCGTTACCAGTGCTTATGATGTGATGTTTTTATATTCTGGTAACCTAAACGTGCCGGCTTCGTTGCGCACGTTTACACAGGAAGTGTTTTTGAAACCCACGCGCGCCATGCTTGACGCGCATGAGCTCACCCACCACGATTATGTAAGCTCTGACACCTATCGTGGAGAAATCAACTTTAACCAAGGCTCCAACAATGCCCGGTCGAGTGCCACTAACTTCGCCCTACAAAGTGTTGTGTCAACCTTGGTGGAAGTCCGAGGTGTGGGCATCGGCCGCACCTCCTTCAAACGCCGCATCTTTACAGGTTACCTCATCGCAAAGTCATACCTTGAAATTGCAGCTGAGCACAGTGAGCAAGTAAAGGAAGCCATACAGCTTGCTAATACCAGCAGCGAAGCAGTAACAGTAAACTCGAAAAAGCACATTTACGTCGGCAAGCTCGATTTCATCGACCTTGAGAAAACCGAAAGGATGCCACTCGAGGTCACCTTACGTGATGCTTGGCAGTCGAAACCCATCTTAACCCGCAGCCGGCCAACAGCATACCTACTTAACGCCGACCAAGCAGTGCTCATCCGTAAAATAGAAGCCTATGGCCTACAAATACAGCGCTTAGAAGCGGATAAGACCTATACCGTGACGCAATACACCGTGCAAAACTACCAGCGTGCTACAGAGAAGTATGAAAAAATGAATCTGCAAGAAGTTAGCACAACTACCGAAATCATCACCAAAACCTTCCCTGCAGGAACCTACTACCTACCAGTGAACCAACCAGGGAGTAACATCGTATTCGAATTATTAGAACCTGAAGCACCCAATAGTTTTGTGAGTTTCGGCGTATTACCTACCAAGGCCGGCGACATCCTTCCAATTTACCGATTGACCCCTTAAAAAGCAGCACCCCATGAAAAAATACTTTCTTCTTTTCTTTTTTAGCGCCAGTACCTTCGCTGCGATGGCCCAAGCCGTTCGCATGCAAAACGAAGCCGTAATGGATGCCGATAATGGCATGCTTCTTTCCTTTAACGATGGGGCCTATATTTTTCAACTGGGTGGTTTTATCCAACCTGGTTTTTTGTTCAAAAATGCAGATAATGCAGATGCCGAGAACTTTTTCAGCGCGAAGCGCTCTTTTTTTCGCATCAGCGGCAAAGCCGCGGAAGAAAAAATAAGCTTCCTTATACAAACCAATTTCAGCGAAGTAAGTCCTTTACTCGATGCCTGGGTGGCCTATCACCCGACTGATTTTTTGACCGTTACTTTCGGCCAAAAACAAACCTTCGTCAACAACCGCGAAATGTTGTATCGTGAAGACCGACTTCAATTCACCGAAAGAGGCCTCCTTAGCGAGCAGCTCAGCCGCACGGGACGTGAATTTGGTGTATTCGTTGAGAGCCGGTTTGGTGAAGCTTTCGGTATCGCACCCATGTTTGCCATCACTTCTGGCGACGGCCGCAATTCGTTTGGAGTAGACTCTCGGGACACTGATTTGGGCGGTTTAAAATATGGCGGTCGATTGGATCTCTATCCCCTTGGCTTTTTTACAGCAGGTAACCACTTATACAGCGCCGACTTAAAACACGAAGAAAGTCTCAAAATGGTGGTTGGAACCGCCTTCAGCAGTAACCAAGGCGCTAGTAACGCCTTGGGCGAAGATCATGGCGACTTTTTTATCTACGACAAGAACGGCAAAGTAAGTTTACCCAACTACCAGCAACTGTACATCGATGCCTTGGCTAAATACAAAGGCTTTTCACTCTTGGTAGAATACGGTAACGCCTCAGCAAGCGGTTTGAGCGAAAATTATAAAGACGAAAATGCCGTACTGTTGCTTGCTCCTCAGCAAATAAGCAGCTATTTACAGTTGGGCGACACCTACAACGCGCAGTTGGGCTACGTTACCAAAAATGGCTACAGTATTGATTTGCGTTATGGACAATCCTTACCCGAATTTGCCAACTATACCAACAGCTTAATGGCAGGCGTTAACAGTTACACCTTCGGACTCACCCGTTACATAAGGGGGCACAACCTCAAAGCACAAGCCGCTTTCACTTGGTTAAGCAACGATGCGGGAGTAAACACCAACATTCTTGAATTTATGATGCAAATCGCGTTTTAATCTACCAATTGTAAATCCCAAAGTAGCGGAAGCAAAAAGAAAACGGCAGCGGTAACAATCAAAATAGAAATCACATTCATCCAAAATCCGTTTCTAACCATTTCTTCGATTTTAAGATAGCCGGACCCAAAAACCACTGCATTGGGTGGTGTAGCCACAGGCAGCATGAAGGCGCAGGACGCGGCGAGGGTAGCTCCCATCACCAAATAATAAGGATGTACACCGATAGTTGAAGCGATGGATACCAATACAGGTAAAATCATAGCCGTGGTGGCCAAATTAGAGGTAATTTCGGTGAGAAAATTCACAATTGCTACCAGTAACAAAATCAGCAGCCAAAAAGGCACCGACTGCAAGGCACTTAAATGATTGCCAATCCAAATTGCTAAACCACTGTCTTCAAAGCCAGTTGCAAGTGCAATGCCCCCGCCAAATAAAATAATGATACCCCAAGGAAGTTTTTGGGCATCCTCCCAATTCACTAAGGGCTTACCCTCTACGCGCAACAAAAACAACACCAGCGCACCCAAAATAGCGATGATAGTATCGTCAATACCCGGCAAAACATGTACCAACACAAACGACCTACTGATCCAAGCCGCGGCCATCAACACAAACACCACGAGTACCCTTTTCTCTGCGGTTGTCATCTTACCCAAGGCCTTTAGTTGTCTTTGCACTTCTGACTTCCCACCTGGGAAGGCCTGTTGTTCAAATTTAAAAGCCACTTGGGTGAGGTACCACCAGCAAATCATTAGCAACAGCACGCTGATAGGGAAGGCCAATAAAAACCACTGCAAGAAGGTAATTTCAACACCATAAGTCTCCTTGATAACCCCCGCCATCACCAAATTCGGTGGCGTTCCAATGAGGGTCGCCATCCCCCCAATCGATGCCGAATAAGCAATAGACAGCATCAAAGCCTTTCCGAATTTCAGATTTTCATTTTCAACGGTCAACGGATTGTCACGCAATTGCATAACAATCGCCATGCCTACTGGCAGCAGCATCACCGCAGCAGCTGTATTTGAAATCCACATCGACAAAAAAGCCGTGGCCAACATAAAGCCCAAAATGATAAAACGAACATTTGTTCCTACCAAGGCAATGATATTTAAGGCAATGCGTCGATGCAAATTCCATTTTTCAATGGCGATGGCCAGTACAAATCCACCTAAAAACAGAAAAATATATTGGTGCCCGTAGTTGGCTGTCGTATTCGCCAAGCTTAACCCGCCGCTAAGTGGAAACAGCACAATCGGTAAAAGTGCTGTGGCAGCAATGGGAATGGCCTCTGTGATCCACCAAACAGCCATCCATGCGGCGCTAGCCAAAACTGCCACGGCTCGCGGGTTTAAGCCAGGCAAATCAATTAAATAATTTATCAGCACGAATAAAATGGGCCCGAGCCATAATCCAACGGTGTTTTTAGTCAGTTTCATACGTAACAATAATTGGAGTCGCGATGTTGTTTGGGATTATTTAAACAGCAAATCGGCTGAATGACCAACGGCAGCAACGTGGTCGTGACTCAAACCTGGGATAATCACCAATTTCCAAACAAAAGGCAAACTTAGGCCAACAGCAAGTACCTCTGCCTTGTTGTAAAAATATTGCGCACGAGCAAGGCGATGCAAGCCTTGCAAATCGGCTTTCGTATTTCTACGTAAGGACGACGCATTTGGATTGTTATCAGCAGTACCTACTTGCACATACACCTGCTTCTCAAACAAAGGTCCTAAATCGAGGTTTTCGATGGGCGAATCTTGCAAGCCATACGGAAAGGTTATTTGTGTATCTAGAGCCGTGTACCAGCCAGCCGCCGAAACAACGGTCTTTCCCACCTTGGCGCTGGGCTTAAACATCAAAAAACGATGGGCAAACTGTGCCCCGGCTGAATGCCCAATCACATGATATCGGGCAGAAGTGTTTTTTGTTTTGTTTTTAACAAATGAAAAAATAGGCTCAATGAACGAAAAAGACCACTGCTCTTCTGGGTGAAGAGTAGCAGGCGACGGCTCGTCGCCGTCGTCATACACATTGCCAATTTGATAGGCACTTACTCCTGGGAAATTGATTTCCGAAAACTCTGGCACCACGACTATAAAACCATAGACGTTGGCTTTGTTGATCAATGAATTGCGGTAAGCCATGGCGTCGCGCTCGGCACCATGAAATAAAAACACGATGGGCGTCGTTGGCAGCACCGCCACTGGAACATAATAAAACAGCCGCATCTGCTTTCCAGCCTGTGGCTCGTAGTCCGAAAAAAATTCTACGCCACTGCCCTGCCAATCTGAAGCGGAAGGTGGTTTTTCCTTTTTGCAGCTCACAAACACCAGTAACGAAAATGCAAAAAAAAGCAGCTTGATCACCCCTTTGGTCATAAAAATACTTTCGGAAGATGTATTCCTTTAGAATATCGAAAAACGCCTTTTTTTATCTAAATTCGTGATACCAGTACAGAATAGAAATGAATACCAATTACGAATTTGCCACCCAGCGTATCCGCCTCACCTTTTTGCAGCAAATTAAGCTGAATGCAGGCAATAAATACATTGCACTGTACAAAGCCATCAAAAACTGCATTCAAAAGCAAGAATTACCGCATAATTGGGTCATTCCTTCCACCCGCAGCCTAGCCGATTCGTTGGAACTGTCGCGCACCACCGTCATCAAAGCATACGAACTTTTGATGCTCGAAAAATTAATGATAGTACGCCCAGGGGCAGGCTACCGGGTCTTTTCGGAGCAACAACGCCCGCCACTGGTCCCTGTCAACAACTCCTTAGAAGCCGACAGCTACCCCGGTATCTCTGAAAAGGGCGCCTCCTTTCTTAAAAACATCAGCATCCTGAACCGCCAGAACAATGAAGTCATCGCCTTTAAACCTGGCTTGCCACCCATTGACATCTTCCCTATCAACCAATGGAAAAATCTGCTGAACAGCTATTGGCGGTATATCAAGGCTTCAGACTTGTCGTATGGACAATCCACTGGTACGGCTTTGCTCAAAATGCAAATCTGTACTTATTTGCAAGTTAGTCGAAATATCAAGTGCAGTCCGGAACAAGTAATCGTAGTTTCTGGCTCTCTGCAATCGATTTATTTGGTGGCCAGCGCACTTATAGATAAAGGAGATGGTGTGGTGCTCGAAGACCCAACCTTCCCAAATGTCCACTCTATTTTCAAAAGTAGTTTGGCGACATTGCTACCGATCCCCATCAATAGCGAAGGAATCGATATGGACGCGCTCGCGGCCGTGGCTTGTCACCAGCCCAAACTCATACATATAACCCCTTCTGACCATTATCCACTTGGCATCAAAATGAGTCTGCAGCGTCGTCTTGAATTACTCGCTTGGGCTTCTAAAAATAAGGCGCTGCTCATTGAAAACGACTATGAACACGAGATTGGAAATCTTAAAAACAGTCTTCCCACGCTATTTAGCCTCGATAAAGAACAACGCACCATTTATCTAGGCACCTTTAACCGACTGTTGTACCCATCTATCCGATTAGGATATATGATTTTACCGACCCATTTGGTTCCAGTTATTGAAGCCCTACAAGAACATTCGCATCGCTTTGTACCACCTTCTTTGCAAATGGTAATGGGACAATTCATCGAAAAGAACTACCTCTTTCAGCACCTGAAAACCCTTGGAGAAGTGGCGCAAGAGCGCGCCGACTGCTTCCGCAAGCATTTTGAGGAGAACAACCACAGCATGCACATCCATCAACAGCCGTTCAATAGCCTGCATTTTGTTGGTCATTTTAACAAGACCAAAAGTATAGCCGAGGAAAGCCAAATGATTAAATTGCTGGATAAAAACAACCTTTCCGTTTATCCGCTGAGCACTTGCTTTATAGAACAAGAACCCCAAACCGGATTCATTTTGGGGTACAGCACCGTACGTCCCGTGGTTATTAAGCAAAAAATCAAGCAGCTCATCCAACTGCTGCAGGAAAAATAACCGTTTAGATTTTAGATTTAGGCCTAGCCTCAAGAAAAACCAATAGCTGCTCCTGTAGCTGGTATGAAAAAAAAATTGCTGCTGGTATCCTACTTTATCTCTTTAAGGTGGCAGATTGTGTTCTCGTTCATATCTGAAATCAAACAAAATGAAAACACTTTACAGCTTAGTCTGCTTGCTTCTCACTGCCCACATGGCCTTTGGTCAAGCCGTGCTATTAACTGAAAATTTTGATTACAATGCAGGTGACAGCTTAAAAGCCAACGGCTGGACAGGGCACAGTGGAGGAAGCACGAACTCAATGCTTGTAACGAGCGGAGGATTAGGTTGGTCATTAACCCCCTACATTGCCAATAACGTTGGTAATGCCGCAGGAGTAAATAATACTGGCTCTGACGAAAACCGAAATTTCAGTACTTATCCTACCAGCGGGGATGTTTTTATATCGTTCCTAGCAAAGGTAAGGATTGCAGCCACTAACCTTTTTTTCTTACACACTGGTCAATATGCGGATCCCGTAACGCCAGATTTCTCATCTGTAAACACTAGTTTTCGGGCAAGAACATTTGCTATACCCGGTAGTACAGCGGATAAATTTCGTTTTGGGCTTGCTTTCAATAGTATCACAATAACCACTGATACCACGCAAGAACTCGATACCGCCAAAACCTATCTGGTGGTGCTGAAATACCGCATTATTACTGGCGCTTTGAACGATGAAGTTTCTTTGTACGTATTTGAAGATGGTGCCAATATTGCACTTGAACCCGCAAATCCCACAATCGGTCCACTTACCGGATCAGCAGCAGATGTTGATGTTTTGCAATACGTTGCACTCCGTCAAGCCAGTGCTGCCCAACGCATTGCTATCGATGGCATCATCGCACAAACCAGCTGGAATATGCTAACAACCAACACTTGGAACGGATCGGCCTGGAGTGCAGGGCAAGCCCCTAACGGTGAAAACGCAGTGATAGCTGGTAATTTAACCCTTAACGCTAGTTTAACAGCAGGTAGTGTCACCATTAATGCAGGCAACACACTTACCCTGTCGGCAGGAAACAACCTTACCATTCAAGGAAATCTCATTAATAACGGCCAACTGCAAATAGCCGCAAACGCGCTCACCATTACTGGTACTAACAGTGGATCAGGTACTATTCAGAGCAGTGGAGGCAACCTAATCATTGCTGGGAATGGTGCTTTAGGCAGCCTCAGCTTTGATCAAACTACCGATGGAACCACCAATGTATTGACCAACCTCACCTTAAACCGCGCCAATTCCGGCACAGCAACCCTAGCAAATAAACTCAACCTGACGGGTAACTTAAACCTCACTGAGGGGGTGTTGACCACTGGCGGCAACCTCCACCTCCAATCTACCTCCGCAACGGCTACCGCACAAGTAATTGGCGGCACTAACACCAGCATAGTGGGTGATGTGACAGCAGAACGCTTTCTGCCTTGGGCCTCTGCCAACAACAACGGCTTCCGCTTTGCTAGTCACCCGCTGCGTACGGCACCAGTGATAAATACCGTTAGCAACCTGCCAGCGGCCAGCAACACCCTTATCAATTACAATGAGCCGGCTAATACCTACCAAGGCCGCAACGACCGTACCCAAACTTGGCCGCAAGGCACCGGCTATGGCGTTTGGGCCAGTGCCGTGAATACCATCAGCTTCACTGGCGAACTTCAACTCAGCACTTTGGGTAGCATAACCATGAGTAATACCAATCAACGGTACAATTTGACTGGTAATCCTTTCCAGAGCGTGCTCGACTGGGAAGCCGTTACCACAACAGATATGGAGGATGCGGTTTGGACTTGGGTTAAAGACAATGCCGCAGAAGGCTCCGGCGCTTGGGCATCTTACGTAAATGGTGTTGGCGCCAATGGCGGTACACGATACATAGCGCCCATGCAAGGTTTTATGGTGCGCGCCGCCAGCAGTGGCAGTCCCGCCATCGATTTTCTAGCTGCAGCACGTGTGAGTGGCCAAACCCCAGCCTATAATCGCACGGGCACACTGGGAGATATTTACCGCGTACGCTTAGCCAAAGTTAGCAACGGCAGTTCTTTGGAAACGGTACTTCGCTTCCACCCTGCAGGCACTAATAACTTCGACTCCCACGTCGATGCTGGATTCCTCAGCGATTTCGAAAATGCCTCCCCCGATATTTATACCACCGATGCCAATGGCCTCAAATACAGCATCAATAGTTTGCCCGCCTTGGGTGTCAATCCCGTGCTTGTTCCTTTGCAAACAGAAACGTTCGGTGCCGGTGATTTCACCCTTGAGTTTGATGCCGCTGCCATGCTGTCGCTGCCAAACGTGCAACTCGAAGACACCAAATTGGGTACCTTCATGCCAATGCTTAATGCGCAAACCATTGCCTTTACTGCTGGTGCCAACGATGCCAATAACCGCTTTCGCTTGCACTTTAACGGCTTGGTTACCTCCGTTTTAAGGAACCAGCTTGATCAAGCACAACTGTACAGTCATGCAGGTGCATTGTATGTAAAAGGCATCACCCAGGCCGAAAGCCTGCGCATCTTAGACATCAGTGGCCGACTTGTTTTCGAGCTGCAAACACCTCAATTTGATGGTAGCGCCATTCAACCAAACCTACAAACAGGCACTTATTTGGTGCAATTGATAGGAAAGCAAGGTGTAAAAACTGTAAAAGTGCTTTTTTAAACTCCCCCAACCAAAACAATAAATCAGAACGAAATGAAAAAGATACTCCGCCTCAGTTTAACCATTGCGGTCTGCGTAATAACGAGTCAAGTAGCGCTGGCACAACCGCCACCGCCAGCCAATCCTGCTGCCGTACCCATCGATGGGGGCTTGAGCTTACTCCTTGCTGCTGGTATTGGCTTAGGTGCTAAAAAAGCATACGATGCACGCACCCGAGCAAAGTCAGACCTCTAAAATAACCTTTTGTTAGCCTGAGGCTTTTTCAAGCCCGCGGTTTGAAAAACAAATAACCACACAAATATATACTGCGCAATAGGGTGAAGCTGGGCTTTTTTAAGTTTCAGCTTTTCATTGTTACAGATAATCGAATTAATTCATTATTTTTTAATACCTTAAATTTTTAATTCACCAACGCTCAATTAATGCCCCTTTTATGAAAAGACTTTACTTCACCGCACTTTTCTGCCTAAGTATTTTATCCTCGCAAGGCCAAAATGTATTCTTCACAGAGCATTTTAATTACGCAGCAGACTCCCTACTCCAATCCAATGGTTGGCATGGTCACAGCGCTGCTTCCACCAACCCCATAAAGGTCACCAATTCAGGCCTCAGCTGGTCAACCACCCCCTACATTGGCAGCGGCATCGGTAACGCCGCAGCTGTAAACAATTCGGGCTCAGACGAAAACCGACCATTTAGCAGTTATGCCAATTCTGGACACGTCTACGTGTCTTTCCTCCTGAAGGTAAACAACGCGGTTACTGCCTCAAATTCAGGCTATTTCTTCCACATTGGTCAATATGCTGACA
>Ga0209702_10005822_pt1 | contig 16390 bp, 14 predicted proteins | sample FRY01_FD_187210 | JGI IMG/M metagenome (GOLD analysis project Ga0209702, IMG submission 187210) | Freshwater microbial communities from Lake Fryxell liftoff mats and glacier meltwater in Antarctica - FRY-01 (SPAdes) (version 2) | ecosystem: Environmental > Aquatic > Freshwater > Ice > Glacier... | reverse complement strand
AAACTTAAATTATAAGTCCTTGGCAGGATCTACATTCGCCATTACCTGCCCGAGCATGTTGGGAACTAAAGTCAACAAGGCTTTGCGACCGATAATGGTAATATCCACCTGCTCCTTGAGTATCGCATGGATGTTTCGTGTGGTTGTTAAGCCAACAAAATTGCAACTCAAAATCAGAATTTGTCGCTTAGTCATTCGCTTTCAATTAAAAGAGGACTTACTTCGATATGAATGTCCATCGTTATTTTAGACTTGATCGAGTGTGCGATTAAACAGGCATCCTCTGCCATTTTTAGAATTCGCATCGCCTTGTTTATGTTCAGTTCGTTGTCAATTACAACGGTAGGCACGAGGTGGATTTCACTCATTATTAATTTACCTGCTACCTTGGCGAGCTTGCCACAAGCTTGGCAACGGAAGCTTTTGAAACCCAAGGTAGAATTTTCTGAAATGGCTAAAAAAGTAGTCATTAAACACCCACTCACGGCGGCCACGAGCAGGTGTTCAGGCGACCAAACACCTTCTATTCCTTCCGGAAAATCGGGTGGTGTGGCCACTTCTATGCAAAACCCCTTCTTTTTATTCAATTCAGGAGAACAAATCATGCCTTTTCGGCTGCTTTCCCAGGCTACATCTACGTTATAATGGTGCGATTTCATCCGATTTCGTTTAAGCTCTTTTCACCCTTTAGAAAGCACAATACTTGTTGTTTCGCGTTGTTTGGTGCTGTTGGCCTGCGAAGAACCTCCACCTGACGTTCCCCAAAAGCTTTGCGATTAGCCTTAGTCCTCTTCCAAGTCGTTATGGTTATCGCCACCCAAACTGTAATAATTATTCTCTTCATCCTCACTCCCCACGCTTTCTTGCTGATCATCAAGTTCTGAGCCGGGCACGTCTAAATCATCGCCAGACATGTCTTCTTGAAAATCCTTTTCGTTTCTGGTGCCAGGTTTTTCATTAAGCGGTTTGCGTTTTGATGTGTCTTCAGGGTCTAATGCGCTTTCTTCCTTCCCCTTTCGGTATATATCGTCAGCAGCTGGGTAACTTGGATAGCCAGGAAATGCAGGCCCATCGGTCTTAGATTTTGTAATTGATACCTCGCGTTCATCAGCATAATTACTTAACAACGCTACTAAGGATTGATAATAGATGTCTAGTTTTTTGGTGTTTACGCGCTCCGTTGTTGGAAGATATCCAGGCATTTCTGTGATATACTTTGAAAGTTCCGGAAATTGCTGTGCAATCGCATTCGTAATGTTCAAAATGCTTTTTTCCAATATTCTTTTCGTTTTCATTTGTTTCCTCCTCGTTATTACTGTTGTTGATGCGTTTTTATAGACTTTAACCCAAAGACTAGCTCAATTCACAAAAAACCAAGCCCTCTTACATATGCCTAGCCGCAAAAAGCCCGTTTGCGAAGCTAAATCTTCTCTATCGTGACCTGTTGATAGTCAATCACCCATTCGTTTTTAACGTGCGAAATGCCTGGGGTTTTCCAAGCGATCCATGCTGCCTCTTCTTTTTTATACCAAGAATCAACAGTGCCTGATAGCGTAACAATTGTCCCTGACATTTCCACTTTAAGGCTAGCGACATCAACCAATCCGCTTTTAGCCATCACTTTTTCAATTTGATGTTGTTCAATGGCGTCGTGTGCATCTGGTTTTATAAGGATATTATTGGTCACGCCTATTGCTTCAATACTATCACGTACTGCACTTTCTATTGCTACCGGTTGATAATTCCGCGGAAGCTCTCCTGCTAAAACAACCGAACCAGTCGCCGCCAGTACGGTAACTTTATCTTCTGGCACAGACCCATTTGACTTTAAAACATTCAATAGGTCGCGTGCCTTTTCTCCGTTGGCCTTTATCCATGAATTTGTTGATTCAACCTCTAGGTTTTCAACCAAATTTTTAATGCTGATCACACTTTTGGCTGCCATTTCAGTTCCGTTTTTTTTGGCATACCTGTTTACTACGCCGGTAAGGGTTACAACGTCCTCCTGGGCGGTTATAACCCGTGCTGGTGCCTGCAAAAAAGGCTCCCGTAGAATGGCGTTTTCCACATCCCTTTGTGATTCCGAATCGTATTTCATTGACGGGCTATTTACGGCTTCCATACTGTTGACAAAGACCTTCAAAGTTGCGGCCAATTCGAAAAATACGTATTATACAAGTGGCTAAAAAATTTGTATAATTCACATATTTGAGCCTTTAAGAACAAGTAAATGTTCCTTCATTTAAATAAAAATAAACACAGGTTAATTTAATCGTATTTCGAAAAAATATCTTTTTGACGGCTCCCATCTTGTTGTTTTAGTTACACCCAGCTGGTAGTTCTATTCAAAAAGAAGCCAAACTTTTCCTTCCAGAACAAATAGAACTTTATAACTTTATAAATGAAATAGCAGTTAAGAATTTATTAAAACCTAACTGTGTAAACTTTTACAAATGAAAAAGACGATACTCCTTAGTGCAGTTTTCCTAGCGAGCAGTTTACTTTCTTCTGCACAAGAAAAAAAGCAAAACGCAGCAGCACCTGACGCTTATTCGGGCGCCGTCAAAAAGGAAAAAACAGCCCCTATGGCCAATCGCGACTGGTGGCCTAACCAGTTGAATTTAACTATTCTGCGCCAAAATTCTACACAATCGAACCCCATGGGACCCGATTTTAATTATGTAGAGGAATTCAAAAAGCTCGATTACGCCGCATTGAAAAAAGACATTGAAGTGCAATTAACGCAGTCGCAAGACTGGTGGCCAGCCGATTTTGGTAACTACGGAGGCCTATTTATCCGCATGGCGTGGCACAGCGCAGGCACCTACCGCACTGGCGACGGTCGTGGTGGCTCACGTGCAGGCCAACAGCGTTTTGCGCCTATAAACAGCTGGCCGGATAACGCCAACCTCGATAAGGCCCGCCGCCTCCTGTGGCCGGTTAAACAAAAATACGGCAACAGCATTTCTTGGGCCGATTTGATGGTTCTTACAGGCAATGTGGCGCTTGAATCTATGGGCTTCAAAACCTTCGGCTTTTCCGGTGGTCGTGCTGATGTGTGGGAGCCGGCAATGGATGTGTACTGGGGCTCTGAATCAAAATGGCTCGACGACGAGCGTTATTCGGGCAATCGGAAACTCGAAAGTCCACTTGCCGCCGTTCAAATGGGTCTCATTTACGTAAATCCTGAAGGTCCTAACGGAAATCCCGATCCGCTTTTAGCTGCTCAAGACATCCGTGAAACCTTTGGTCGCATGGGCATGAACGATGAAGAAACCGTAGCCCTCATTGTAGGCGGCCACACCCTCGGAAAAACGCATGGTGCAGGTCCTGCTACCCATCTTGGCGCCGAGCCTGAAGCCGCTTCTATCGAAGAACAAGGTTTTGGCTGGAAGAGCAGCTACAAGTCTGGCAAAGGCACCGACGCCATCACCTCCGGCTTGGAAGTTACTTGGACCTCCACCCCAACCAAGTGGAGCTACGACTACCTTACCTTTTTGTTTAAATACGATTGGGAGTTAACTAAGAGTCCGGCCGGTGCCTACCAATGGGAAGCCAAAACCACCGACAGTATTATTCCAGATGCCTTCGACAGCAACAAGAAGCATTTGCCATACATGCTTACCACCGATTTATCGATGCGTTACGATCCTATTTACGAGAAAATTTCGCGCAGATTTTTAGCTAATCCTGCTGAATTTAACGACGCATTTGCCATGGCTTGGTTCAAGCTCACACACCGCGACATGGGTCCACGCAGCACCTACGTTGGACCAGAAGCCCCAAAAGTAGATTTAATTTGGCAGGATCCGATTCCAGCCGTGAACCACAAGCTCATCGGAGCCCAAGACATTGCTGCCATCAAAAAAAGCATCCTCAACGCAGGCCTTAGCATCAGCGAATTAACTACAACCGCATGGGCATCGGCATCCACCTACCGCTATTCAGACCGCAGAGGAGGTGCCAATGGCGCACGCATCCGTTTAGCACCGCAAAAAGACTGGGCTGTAAACAACCCCAAGCAATTACAAAAGGTATTAGCGGCGTTAGAAAAAATCCAGCAGGACTTCAACGGCAAGTCGCGTGACGTGAAAGTTTCGATGGCTGACCTCCTTGTTTTAGCAGGCAATGCTGCCGTAGAAAAAGCGGCTGCCAATGCCGGCGTAAAGATCGAAATTCCGTTTAATGCTGGCCGTATGGATGCTACGCAAGCACAAACAGACATTCAGTCCTTTGCTATTTTAGAGCCCATGGCCGATGGTTTCCGCAACTACCTCAAAACGCAATATACCCTCACCACAGAGGAATTGCTCGTTGACAAGGCGCAGCTCCTCACCCTCACTGCTCCTGAGATGACCGTTTTGGTAGGCGGCATGCGGGCGTTGCAGACGAACTACGACGGTTCAAAGCAGGGTGTTTTCACCACTAAAAAAGACGTGCTCAACAACGACTTTTTTGTGAATTTGCTCGACATGAACACTGAGTGGAAGGCAACCGACGACTCCAAAGAAGTATTTGAGGGCAAAGACAGAATTACTGGCAAAGTAAAATACACAGCCAGCCGTGCCGACCTTATTTTTGGATCAAACTCAGAACTGCGTGCCTTGGCTGAAGTATACGCCAGCGACGACGCCAAAGAAAAATTTGTAAAGGACTTTGCTGCAGCTTGGAACAAAGTAATGAACCTCGATCGTTTTGATTTGATTTACTAACCAAGCAGTTAGGCACTCCCACACGCAAAAAAGCCAAACCTGAGGGTTTGGCTTTTTTGTGCTTATTATTTCAAAACAACCAAACGCCTGCTTGCCCGTATCAGGTGCCTTATCCGACCAACTTGGTACCCGTTCAGGGAAGTGCCGCTCATGCCTTCAAGCTACCAGGCAGCAACAGTAGCCAAAAGCGCGACAAGCACCCAATAAAAGAAGTTACGGAAAGCGCCATAGCTCGCGTGTTTCGAGCACGTCACCTGTTTTGAGATCCATTTTTCGTTTCACATAGCGGCGTGCTTGCTCTTGGCTTAGGTGCAACGCCTCACAATAAAAAGGGTCCAGTAATTCGATTTTTTGAGCAGCCTTTTCTTCGTTCCCGGTGAGTTGCGTGTGCAAGCCCATCAAACGTGATTTAGGTAACCACCGTCTCAATTCAAGATCTCCCACCAAGGCCACCGTCCGGTACTCCTCCCCTGCGTAATACTCGAGTGATACCTGCCATACCTTGGTTTCGGGAGGATTGCCGAAACTCGGATAGACTGCCAGCGGCCAACTATCGAGGTGAAGCAACCCGAACAAAGCGATCAGCGCAAGGTAAATCCGCGTCCAGTGCCAAGGCCGCACAGCCCATACCGCTCCCACGGACTGCTCTTCAACTTTAAACCAGCGTTGAAAGGGCAAAAAAACGAGGTAAAACACAGGCAATACCCAAAAATTAATATCCATAATCACATAGATGCTCCAATGAAAAAGCAAACCCGCTGACAAAATCCAAACCCTGCTTTTTCGGACCAGCATCCACCAGCCCCAGCTAAGTTCAAGCAGTACCGTACCTAACCCTAGCCATTTAAACAGGATTGGATATGCCAGCAGCCAATTGGGTAACGGTTCTTTGAGCCTCAGTGCTTGTGTTTCCAGCTGCCAACGGGCGGCATCGCCCCAGAGCCAGGCACCCCCTCCACCGAGGACCTTCCACCAAACAGCAAAAAAATAAATCACGGTAATGCTGAGGAGTATAACCGCCAAATAATAACGGTGCTCTTGGGAGTTAAAAACGGCAGGCTTCCGCCAGCTATCCACAGACCAAACTTGGCTTACGGGCGCGAAAGCAGCCAAGGTTCCAAACCAAAGTAGGTGGTGAAAATGATTGATTTTACCATAAAACTGTGGAATTCCGAGCACCCACAGGCCTAATACTACCGTTGCCAGTGCTGTCCACCGCGTGCGGAACCCAAGCAAAGCTGCTACAGCAGCTATCTGATACGCGGGAATGAGCCCTGAAAGCAGACCAGGGGAAGGTTGAAAGTGATTCAATATCCAGTGCCATCCTGGGGGAGGCACCAACACCGCTGCGGGCAGTGCGCTCATGCGTAGAATGGTCTCATAATCGGGATAGTACAACAGGGTACCGAAGCAGATGATCCTAAAAACGGCCAGGGCCTGGGGTCGCACTGGCTCTTGCAAAAAAAGGTGCCAACGCCTCGAAAGCGCAGGCCAGCCCAACCAAAGGAGCATGGCCGAAAGGCCAAACATTAGTCCTACACGTAACAAGGCCGCTTCTATCAGCGAGACATAAAAGGAATTATTTCGTATTAAGGGATCTAAACTCTGGTGATAAGTAAGCATTGTCGTGATAAAATCAGGCCCTTCTCCCTCCAGCAGGGCTATCAACGTGGGTTCACCCCAGCCCCACCACCAGCCAAACAACATCAAAACAACAGCCAACAAAAACTGCATAGCATACCTCAGCCAAGTTGGCGAGCTGTTTGGTTTTTGAAGCCGTGAGAGCCCCCGTCGTGCGGAGGGGGTGTTTTCTTTTTGAACAGGTAAAGACATGAATTTCCAAATTACCGAAAAAAGGCCGATTCAAGCGTATTGGGCGAAATTAAGGTAACAAATGTACTGGTTAACTTTAAATGAATCGTTTCGGGCGGCCTGTTCGCCGCAGGCAGGGGAGCGCAACCGGCTAAAGCCCACACATTGCCTCCTTGTCAGCCGTCAACATGCCCTTTCCTCCTCGTAAAAGGCCGCTTTAGGTTGGTTGAAGCCGCTACCTGTGGCGTTGGCACACCCTCCTCGGCTCAACACCTGAGCGCTCATCAAAAAGCAAGCACAGCAAAATTACCTATCTCCCAATTACCAACAATTTCATGTATTTTGCGGGCAAGAAATCAAATGCACTTTAATCAACTCAAGTACCTGTTTGTTTACCTCACCCCGGTGGTGGTAGGTTTGTCGTTATTGGCGGATGGTGGCTGGACTTTCGGCTCGGTGGTGGTGCTGTTTGGACTTTTGCCCTTGTTGGAGCTATTTACCAAAGGGAGCCAGGTCAATATGGTAGAGGCGCAAGAAGCCATGGCGAAAACCAATCGCCTTTACGACTGGTTTTTGTACAGCTTGGTACCCTTACAATACGTATTGCTGCTTCTCTTTTTATTCCGCTTGCAAGATGCTGGGCTCACGTCCACGGAGTTGGTGGGCCTTACCCTCTCTTATGGCATGGCTTGCGGTATTTTAGGCATCAATGCCGCGCATGAGCTAGGGCATCGCACTACCAAAAAGGAGCAAAACATGAGCAAAATTTTACTGCTCAGTACCTTATACATGCATTTTTTTATTGAACACAACCGTGGTCACCATAAAAAAGTGGCGACCTCAGAAGACCCCGCTTCTAGCAGATTTGGGGAATCTATTTATGCGTTCTACTTACGAAGTATTTCAGATAGTTGGCTTTCCGCTTGGCACATAGAAGGTACAAAACTCCATAAACTGGGTAAACGATTTTGGAGCTGGGACAATGAAATGTTGCGGTTTCAGGTCTGGCAACTTGCCCTGCTCATCGCCATTGTGCTTGTTTTTGGCTGGATGGCGGTGGCTTTATTTATTGGAGGTGCAATGGTTGGCATTTTGCTGCTTGAATCGGTAAATTACATCGAGCACTATGGCCTGCGACGTCAAAAAACGGACAAAGGATATGAGCGCACCCTGCCCATTCACTCTTGGAATTCTAACCACCCAATCGGCCGGCTCGTGCTGCTCGAACTTTCGCGGCACTCCGACCACCACTTTTTAGCCAGTCGTAAGTACCAAGTACTGCGGCATTTTGACGAAAGCCCACAAATGCCAACGGGTTACCCCGGTATGATTTTAATTGCTTTGGTTCCGCCGATTTGGTTTCGCCTCATGCATCGCGCCATCCACCGCTACCGACAAAGCACACAAGGATTTGCCTTGGCAGATTAAAAGCCGGTATCTCTACCTACCTTTACAGCATGAAAAGTTCGCAAATTTTCGTTGTTTTTGTTTTGGTGACTTTCTCGGTTTGGTCGGGTTATTACGCCGTACTGAGCTGGACGAACGGTCCCGAATGGCGTATCATCGCCTCAACCGCAGCCTTAGTCGGGTTTTTAACACTGACTGCCCTTTACGTCCACTTTTTGTTGACAGATAACAACAGGAAATAAATTATAGTACAAGTCGTTGCGAAACTTGTATTTGTGGTGTGTTTCATTTACTTTCGGTTATAAACTTACACCATGAAAAAATGGAAGTTCACACTTATGGGCCTCAGCTTATTCCTAGCATCTGCTACGTATGGTCAAACCGATACCATGGCTAACAAAGCCCATTTCAGCGACATTTATGTGCTTTTTGGCAATTTCGGTGGGCAAGTGACAGGAGTCAGCTATAACACGGCGCTACAATTAGCTCCCCAATCTGTCCGTTTAGCCAATCCCTTAGGGTACCAAGCCACGGATTGGAATTATGACAACAATCAAACATTTACATTTGTAGGCCAAATTGGCATCAAACTTCCCAAAAAACGTTTTCACACACTGGCACCTACCTTGCGCTTGGGCTTAATGTACAACCAAGGCACTGTGCTCGCCAACGCCATTAGCAAACGTACACGTGTGAGGACCGACAGCCTCACGAACAGCCAAGGAGCAGTCGTGCGCTACGTTGACCGGGTGAATCGAGAAACCATTGTAACCAATTATCAAATCGATGAGCTATATGCGGACGCTAATTTAACATATAGTATAAATCAAAGAGGGCGCTTTTCTATGTTCTTGGGTATTGGTGTTGGAATAGGCGCCTTCTTCAACAGCAATACCGATGTGGTTTACACCAACACCGCCTATACTTCTGAATATGCACTAAACGACAGGTTTGAAACCAATACCAACTTCAGCACTGAAGAATATGAACAAGAGAATTTCCGCAATGACCCTGGTTTTGCAGCCATGGCCTACTTGCCAGTGGGATTAGATTTCAAGTTAGGGAAAAAAAATGAGGCTTGGCAAAAAGCCCATGTCTTTGTTGAATTTCGTCCAGGCGTCCAAATTCGGCAGTTCCCCGAAGCTAATTACACCGTATTCGGACAATTCGTTGCCGGTCACCTTGGGTTTCGGATTCAAATTTAAGACCCTGCTGTCAATATAAGTCATAGGTAGTATTTGCGCTTTGTCTTGATTAGTTGACTTTTTTTTCAACTAACTCAACACCCTGTGAAAACAAATTTCATGCTTGCCCTGCTGCTATTTTCAGTTGTCTTAATACCTAGCGATGGTGAAGAAGTAGATCAAAACCCTACCCATGCCACCAGCCCAGCCAATCCTACAACCCCAACCAATCCGGGTACGAATAACTGGATCGTCGACGGGATCACTTACACCAACATGCTTACATCAACATCGGCAACAGTGCAGATTGGTATGGCCAAGGTATTGCTCGAGGACTCCCGGGTAACGGCAGCAGCGGTTCATAGGCAGCCTTTCAGCCCTAGTTCAAAAAATACGCCAGCCACAAGCCCTTGTGCCATCGATCCATTCTTTTCATCGGGCCCGATTAACGATACCGTTACCATTTCCGTATCACTGGGGCCTCGGGTTTGGCGCTCCATTGCCAATTTAGGAACAGTAGCTGTTGCCAGCACCAATGACGTGGTTTCAGCTACCGTTGTAAACAGGATACCGGCTACAGCACTCGTATCAAGGGCAATCTCACCTGGTACCCGTAACGGCAAATAACCCAATACGGAAGGCCCGCTTTCTTTCAAAGCTGGCCTTTAGCATTTGCGTAAATCGGGCCCGGCGAAAGGCACTATTTCGTAACCTTGTAGCCGATGGATCTGTTCTCATTTCTGAGCGATTATACCGCCTTAACGCTGCTAAGTCTTGCGCTTTTAGCCTTCGTAGCTGGCTTTTTGGATGCAGTGGTAGGTGGTGGCGGCCTCATTCAGCTGCCCGCCCTGCTCATTCAATTGCCGCAAACGCCCATCCCTACCCTGTTTGGCACCAATAAAATAGCGGCGCTCGCGGGTACTTCGGTGGCGGCAGTAAGCTACGCCCGCCGCATACGCTTTGATTATACGCTACTCGCGATAATTGCCCTTGTGGCTTTTGGAAGTGCCTTTTTGGGCGCTCATGCAGTCACTTACCTCGATAGCAATGCCCTAAAACCTCTCATTTTAGTGATACTCGTGGTAATGCTGGCCTATACTTACGTAAAAAAAGACCTCGGGCACGCACCAACAAAGCAACTATCGCTGCTCAAACAAGGACTGTATGGCAGTTTATTAGCCCTTTTTGTTGGGTTTTATGATGGGTTTTTTGGTCCAGGGACGGGTAGCTTTTTCGTGCTCGGCTTTGTATTGATCTTGGGTTTCGAATTTCTAAAAGCCTCTGCCTATGCCAAGGTCATCAATGTGGTTACCAACCTATCGGCCCTGTCAGTATTTGTGAATGCTGGCTATTACCTCCTGCCACTGGCCATTCTGATGGCCGTTTGCAACGTATTGGGCAACATTACGGGCACCTGGATGGCCCTTCGACGTGGGAATGGCTTTGTAAGACAGCTGTTTTTAGTCATTGTATCACTCCTCATTGTGAGGTACAGCTACGATGTACTTGTGACGGGCTAGTCTAAAATCCAGTCCAAAATGTCTTGCTTCTGTAAATCCTTTGCCCGCACAGCGCGCGCAAAAAAAGCGGCTTTTTGCCGTAACAAGCCGCTTTTTTTACATCACAAAACTACTTTACAAAAGTACGTACGGCCTCGTTAAAGGCCTCAAATCCCTCAAAATGAGCAAAATGTCCCTTCTTTGGCAACATCAGCAATTCACTATTGGGTAATTTTTGATGACCTGCCTCCGCCACTTCTTTGGTTGTGCCACCGTGCATAAAGCGATTGGGTATCAACTCATCATTTTCTCCAAAAACCACCAACACGGGTTGTTTAATTTCAGGTAAACGACTAAAAACGGGCTCATTCACCATGCCTTTTACACTTTCGGGGATGATGTAGCAGTACCATTCAAAATCAGTAGCCGTGCGCATGGCCAAGCGATCTCGAATCATAAAATCAGCCTCCTCTGGCATGTCGTAAAAATTACTATGGTAGTTGAGTACAATTTGTCTCGCTGGTGTTAGCCGGGTAGCCTTGGCCGAAAGACCATCCCGAAACCACTCGCGTTCGCCAGGACTAAAGGTCTCGAAACCTGCTGGAGCCGCCAAAACAAGCTTCCGCACAAGTTCAGGCTGCGTTAACGCTAAGGTCATGGCAATTTGACCGCCCATCGAATGCCCCACCACTGTTACTTCTTTTAATCCTTTAGCCGTAATAAAAGCCCCTACGAACTTGGCATAGGAGGTCATGCTGCCTGTGTACGCCCCTTTGCTCGACTTCCCGTATCCGGGCAGATCGATGGCAATGCAGCGATATTTATCTTGCAAGCCAGTCAAATTCTGTTTCCAAGCGGGTGCATAGCTCCCCAAACCGTGTATAAAGAGCAAAACAGGACCTGAGGTCGGCCCCACCTCCATATAAGCCACCGTGGTAGTCTCATCTAAAACCTGAAATTTGGTAGGAAACGGGTATTCGAGCTCCTGCATGCTGGTCAAGGGCGTGTAACTATAGGGTCTGGCACAACCTGCTAGCAGCACCACCAGTATCAAAATCAAATGCTTTTTCATCTCCTTAAATTATTAACCAACGATACACCAAAAATGCGGTCCAGGGATTGAGCGGCCGGCTGCCCACTTGACCATTGGTTAGTGGCGAGTCGTAAAAATCGCCCAACCACATATAGGCTGCATGAAATTCTAGGTCCATTAGAATGCGCGGGGTCCACCTGAGTTTAAAGTTGAGCTCCGTACCTATGTGACTGCCCCCTCCAGCTGGAGTAGCATTCGAATAGCCCAGTGCACTCCCAATTTTACCATCAAATTTATTGGGGATGAAGGCCTTGTGGTAGTTAATAGTGCCACCAGCCAGGCCATAGCCTGCATTCGACAAATCATTCACCGCCGAAACAAAACGATTCACCACATTGCCATGTGTAAATAACAAATAGGACCCATGGTTGATGAAAATGGCTGCAGGGGTTCCCCAGGTGTTACCTGTAATTACGCCTGTGTAAGTAGCATCGTTAAAATCATTATCGCCACTGCTATACACCAAATCGCCAATCACAGCATCTTCGTTGGTTTGACCGTATTTATAGCCCAAGCGCGCATTGGCTGCAAATCCAGCCACGTTAAACAAGGTGGCATTGGTAGCCCTTTGGCGAATGTTTCCGAAATTGGAGTTCAAAAATCCCGTAAACAGCGTTCTTCCCGTACCAAACCCGGGGTTGACGGCCCAGTTGGTGCCAAGCCAAAATACATCGGCTTTGTAAGGACTGCCACTAATAGGAAACCTGTAAGTGCCATTTAACTCGGTGAGGGCTGAGCCAGGACCGTTACCTATGGGCCCGCCCTGACCGTTGGCGCGGTCCTGCAAATACCACAAACTCAAAGCATGGCTGTATTTCTTCGTTATATCACGCTCATAGGTCGTCATCAGCAGGGTCACGTCATCGTTGCGTTGGATTTCGTTTTCATACAACTGAAACAAGCCCGCCGAAAAACGCGCAAAGTCCCAATCCTTACGCACATTGATCCCTGCGCCATCCGTGCCCCAATAACTCAGCCGGTAGCCCGTGCTAGCCAATTGATCAAAAAGCGTGCGGTAGGGGTTGGAGGCGTTGTCGAACATCCGCATCAAACCCATATTGATGGCCCAACCATTTCCTGGCAAAATTTCCACCTCCACATTCTGGGTCTGAATATTCACTTGATCGGCACCTATGCCCGCCCCTTGATTGCCCGCAGCACCATAAGAAGCATCTCCCCAAGTCCAGTCAATTTCGAACGAAGTCCGCAAAATAACCTTGCCATCCAATAATTTGGGCGTATAAACCAAAAATGGCAACAAACGTTGCTCAAAATAACCCGAGCGTGTGGCTTGCGTGGTGGTGGTATTGTTGCCAAACAAACGCCCAATCACCTGGCCTTGAAAAAAAGGCTGGTTCACCTGCAGGTTATTGTTCACCCACTGGTTGTAAAACAGGGCGATGAACTGCACTTCTTTGTCTGCCGGGCTAGGTATATCGCGGTCAAACAAATTCAACGGCTTGTCGCCTTGTGCCTGTAACTGCGCGCTTGTGGCTAACAAGATTCCTGCTGCCAAAATTGCTTTTATCCTCATGTTTTTGGTTTGAAAAGGACATAAAAATAGCCGTAGCTCCCGAAAATACTTTCGGAAGTTAGACTACGGCCATGTGTTACTGTTGTTTAGTTGATGCGACGGAAACGCTGAACGTTCCAGCCATTCGATACGCCTACGGTTGAACCAAAACCACCGGAAGCGGTTGGAGGTGTAAATCCCGGAATCGAAGGTACTTCTTGTACAACTTCGTACTTCATACTGTCGGGAGAAGCTGTGTAAGTTTCATAAATACCACGTGAGGTGCGCTCATCTGGAGCAGATTGATTTATTACAACGTCGTAAATATTTCCAGAAGTGCTTTTGGTAGCAGTATAGGTACCAGCATAATTCAAGATGGTACCAGAAGTATCACGCGCAGCAACGGTATAAGTGTTGTTGGCTTTGAAATCAGCATGGATACTATCAATTTGAGCTGCAAATGATAATAAAAAGGCAACATCAGCACCAACTGATTTCCATTGGCCTACAATGGGATTGATGGGTGCTGGTGGTTCAGGAACGATGGGATCCTCTTTTTTACAAGATTGTGTGCCGAAAACCACTAAAAAGGCGAGCATAACTGCTGCGATACTGAATTTGTTCATACAATTGCGTTTTAGGTTAAGATTAGGTTAAGTTAAGAAGAAGTTCACATATACGCAGTGTGGCTTTATAAATTTTAAGCCCGACTTAAATAGAATTACCGATACGATAAAACACATATACCTGTATATCTATACCTTATGATAATCTACTCAAGCATCGACTTGACAGAAACAAATACCTTTGGTTCCCATTTCATTAACTCCTCTGAAAGCTGTAACAAATGCTTTATACGGTGTTTATCGAAACTAGCCTGCTGCAAACTTTCCCGAATAGCCGCTTCAAACGCTTGCAAATCGGTATGCGCCTCGCGGTAACGCGCCAATTCGTAATACCACCTCAACACGGGCAAATAGCTAACGCGCTGCCGATGAGCTTCCTCCCTTTGCAAAAGCTTGTGACTACGCACCACCTTCATCACCTTTGCAAACTTCTGCTGCAGTACCAGCGCTTGTAGGTAAGCTGCAAAAAGCAAGTGCCAGCGATATTCAAAAACCTCGTCGCGGTAAGCAGCCAAAAAATTCTCCGCATACTGCTCTCCTTCCACCGGCTTTTTATTATCATTCAAACAACGAACAAACAGCGCCACAAAGCCTGTTCGGTTATGGAAATTAGTGGTGTGTTTGAGTTCAGGAAATGCAGCTCGCATCCTGCTTAACGCCTCCGCTGCCAAACCCTGCCGCAATAAAACCGAAGCTAAATTATTCAGATAATGAATGTAATCGGCCGTTCGGGCCTGCAAACTCAAACGCCCGTAACTCGCCGCCTCTTCTAGCTGGTCGAGCTGCGAATGGATAAGTAAAAGATTGCCGTAATAATTCACCAAAATGCGCCGCGAATAAAAGCGACCCTCCTGCAGCCATTGGTCGAATTGCGCATACATAGGCAGTAATTTGTCGTACTGCCGCTGGTTATAATGAAAAAAGGTCAATCTTACGAGTGCACTGTAGCGACTGTAACCGTCTAAGCGCTCGTCCTTAAACCACATCTGCAGCTTTTCGGCCAGGTGCTCGGGACTCTCCCCACCCTTTTTATACTGTTTGGTAATGTACTCGGTAGCCTCGTGCATCTCGGCATACGCTTGGCGGATATACAAATACTGCTCGGCATGTTCTCTTATAAATTCATCCACCCACGTATGCTCCCGATGCCGCATACGAATGAGTAAAAACTGCCGAAAATCCAACAGTACATGATACAGTCTGCTGAAATAAAAATCCAGTTGTGGTGCTTTTAGGTAAGCCAGCAATTGTTTTTCGTCTTCCGGCTGCAGCGCATCGGTCATCAATCGCCTGTGCAACTCATTGAGGGTCTCAAAATGCTCATCTACGTCTATTTTGGCCAAACGTACTTTGGTCCATCGCATCATGGCCGAATATTTCCGCTTGTCGATGGCCTCACTGAAACACACCGCATCTTGCTTTAGCACCACTTCGCCCATTTGTTGAAGCAAAATTTGGTTCTCCGCATCCTCAAAACGAGCCACCTGCCGCAAATAATGGTACTCGTGCGGGAGCAGGTCGTTTACAAATTTTTGGAAGATGGCAAAGCGCGTTTTCATGAAGAGCGAATAACGCATATCGGCGGCAGAAAAGAAAGCGCTCACCGTGGTAATCCATTGTTCCTGCGCAACTTTGTTCAATTTTTGAGCAATTGTTAGGAAGCCGGGAAAGGCCTTGGTAAATTGCCAACTGTTTCAAAAATACCCTGCTATGTCTGTTGATTTTAACAACCCACTCGCCGAAAAAGTCCTGCAACTGGTGAACCACACCCGCGAAAACATCTTTTTAACGGGCAAAGCGGGTACTGGCAAAACTACTTTGTTGCGGCACATCATCAGCCATACCCACAAACAATTACTCATCACTGCTCCCACTGGTGTAGCCGCGCTAAATGTGGGTGGCGTTACCCTGCATTCGCAGTTTCAATTGCCTTTTGGTGGCTTTCTGCCGATTCAGGGAGAGCCCCTTTTGCAAGGTAACTTAAAGTTCGAAACAGCACAGAGCATCCCGCGCCATACACGCATGCGGAATGAAAAACGGCAGGTCATTAACAGCGCTGAACTGCTTATCATCGATGAAATCAGCATGGTGCGCGCCGATATGCTTGATGCCATCGATACCATGCTGCGTTACGTGCGCAGAAACCAGGAGCCCTTCGGCGGACTCCAACTGCTGCTTGTGGGCGATATGATGCAGCTGCCGCCCGTGGCCAAAAACGAGGAATGGGATATCCTTCGGCAGTACTACAAAACCCCTTACTTTTTCGAGGCAAAGGCTTTGCACAAAAAGCCCCCTATCTACCTCAAATTAGACCAAGTTTACCGCCAAACCGACTCTCAATTCACCGATTTACTAAACCGCCTGCGCTACAATCTACTCAACGAAGCCGATTACCGATGGCTCGACACAAAAGTACAACCCCAGTTTAAGTCGCAGGATGGAAAGGCTTGGATTACGCTCACCACCCATAACCAACAAGCCGACCGCATCAACCAGGCCGCTTTGGCCGACTTAAAACGCCCTGTTTTTGCCTTTGAAGCCTTC